>Ga0074045_10002584_pt1 | contig 16729 bp, 10 predicted proteins | sample BogForMeECP23OM2_FD_94442 | JGI IMG/M metagenome (GOLD analysis project Ga0074045, IMG submission 94442) | Bog forest soil microbial communities from Calvert Island, British Columbia, Canada - Bog Forest MetaG ECP23OM2 | ecosystem: Environmental > Terrestrial > Soil > Wetlands ...
CATTGCTTATTTTGTGGGTGCTGACGAAGCTTCTGCCTCCCTGGCCTGAGAAGGATTCCGGCTTGTCTCCGGACGCCGCACCCGCGCACTGATTTCAAGAGCAAGTTTTAGGACGACATTTCGGAGCGCGCCGTTCGATTAGTTCTTGTTGCCAGCCTCAAAGCGAGTGGAGATTATGGACGATCTCGACGCTTTAGCACGGCTCATCGCTCGTTTGGAGAAGCTGGAGAGCCGAGTCTCCGACCTCGAAGATCGATCCGAGAAAGCGGCAGGTGTTGCCGCCATACTCGCCGCTCCGACCGTAATCCAGCCAACCGCCGCCGCATTCTCACTTGCACAAGCTGGTGGAGTGTTCCCGGTGGTAGGTAAAGCCATGCTCGGAATCGCCGGTGGCTATCTCCTCCGGGCTGTAGCTGAATCCGGTACGTTTCCAAAGTTGGCGGTCGTAGTTCTGGCGCTCGCCTATGCGGAGATGTGGCTGGTATGGGCAGCGCGAGTTTCGGCTGAGGCGCGCTTTGTGAGTAGCGTTTACGCCACCACGGCAGCCTTGATCATCGCTCCCATGCTCTGGGAACTGACTCTGCGATTTAAGGTCTTGCCCAGTTGGGCGACCGCCGCCGTGCTCGGCGTGTTCGTGGCCACCGCGTATGCACTGGCCTGGAAGCGCAATCTGGTATCGATCCTCTGGGTGGCCAATGTGGCCGCAGTGTTCACTGCCCTCGCGTTGCTGATCGCGACGCTCGATCTCGTCCCTTTCATCTCGGTGCTTCTGTTTATGGCATTGGCCAGTGAGGCGGCGGCTGGCCGCAACCACTGGCTCAGGCTCCGGCCGCTGATAGCCGCCGCAGTGGATCTTGCCATATCTATTCTCCTCTACGTTTACTCCCGCCCGGAGGGTATCCCCTCGGAGTACAAGAACGTAGCGACGCCAGAGTTGATGGCACTGGGGTGCATCGGGTTTCTGATTTATGGAGGGAGCATAGTTTTCCGCACCGTGCGGCTTCGTCAGAAAATCGGAGTCTTCGAGACCGGGCAGGCCGTCATTACGTTCTTGCTGGCTGCCTTTGGTATTGTGCATTTTGGGGAAAGTGCCGGCGCGCCGGTGTTAGGGGCGCTCTGCTTGCTGTTCTCGGCAGCGTGTTACAGCGCAGCCTATGCTTATTTCGACCGCTATCACGAAGAACGTAACTACCATGTGTATGCCACTTGGAGCGGGGCTCTTTTCCTCGCGGGCAGCTCTCTCTGTCTTCCGCCGGTGCTATTGGCGCTGTGCTTGAGCGTAGCCGCGATCGTCGCCACCATCTTGGGCGCGCGGGCATCTCGCCTGACGCTGGAATTCCACGGCCTGATGTATTTGGCGGCTGCGGCCTATGCGTCCGGCCTGCTGGAATATGCGGGGCGTGCGCTCGCGGGAACGTTTCCAGCCGCGCCGGGATGGATTGTCTGGATCGTCGCCGCTTCGGCCATTCCGTGCTACGCGATCGCAGGCCACTTGCGCACGGAGCGCTGGAACCAGCGCCTTCTGCAAGCGCTTTCGGCCATTCTGGCGGTGGCCGCAGCGATCACGTTCCTGGTTTCTGTCCTGGTGTGGCTGGCGGAGAATGGCATGACTCCGGGCGCATCCCACGTTGCAGTCATCCGAACATTGATCACCTGCGTGGTCGCGCTCGCGCTTGCCTTCAGCGGTACCCGTTGGCAGCGGACTGAACTCGTATGGATTGCCTACGGCACGCTGGCTTTAGTCACAGCGAAGTTGTTGTTCGAAGACTTGCAACATGGACATCCGGGATCTACAGCCGTGTCGATCTTCCTGTACGCGCTTGCTCTGATTCTCGTTCCTCGCATGGCGCGAATTGGGCGTCGGCCCGCTGAAGAGGATCCTACCACGGCCACTCCTGTTAAACACGGACACTGACTCTCCACAAGTAAGCACCCGTGCTTGGTGCCGACCCTCTTTGCGCTGCGCGACTCGGCGAATAGTGTTCTCCGCTTGTATCCTACCTGCCGGAAATTGTTCCAGGCCAGAAGTTGGTTTGTCGGGAATTGAGTAGATCACGGGTGAGGACTGGCAAAACTTACCTTACCGAATTAGGTAAGGGTTGCCGACAACCCCGAACCTGTGGAGTTGTACGCTCAGAATTGTGGGATTTAGATCGCGACTGCTCGCTTAAAGTACTTTGCTGCTTTCTCCCTGGTTCCACGACGAAGATGCTTATGGGTTTCGCGGAACCAATGATTCGAGGGACGGAATCGAGAAGGACGTGGTAAAGGCATGTTCCGGCGGCTGGGTTCCGTCCTGAATGGCTTTTGCGAGAATCTCCATCGCCTGTCCCGTAAGCGGCGGAATGTGGATCGTCGCCGCGAGCCATTTTTCGCGCACCCAGGCTTGGCCCGTCGCCGGCTGACCATCACATCCGGTAAACGGTAAACTCAGCCATCGCGACCGCTCGGCTTCATTGGTAATCTCCTGAAAAGCTTTGCGAGCTCCCAGTGCCATCGAGTCGTCCTGCGCGCCGACCAGGCTAATTGACGCGCTCTGTGAGGTGGCCATTTTCAGCCAAGACCGCACAGCCCGTAAGGCACTTTCTTCTGTCCAGTGTGCCTTCAGCATCTTCACTTCAATGTTCGGCGGTTTCGTCTCCAGCATCCCGGACTCGCGTTCCTGGGCCGAGGAACTCTGCGAAGGCCCTTCAATGTACAAAACAGAACCGCCTCGGGGCAGCAACGCTGCGAATTGTTTTCCCTGAATGCGTCCAATCTCCAAGTGATTTGAACTAACAGCAAACATAGGCGGGGTTGCCGCCTTGCGGAGATCGGACAAGTAATCCGGCCTCCGGTTCAGGACCGCCCAACCGATTCCTGCAGCTCTGGCAGCCCGGGCGACCTGCGGAAGAGCCGTGCCTCCAAACGGTTCTACCACAATCGCATTGGGTCGGGACTCAACTCGACTTTGGATTGCCTTTAGCAGTTGCGTGCTCTGATTCACGGCGTCGTTATCGGCAAATACTATCTCCACATCGCTCCCCAGTTTGTGCGCGGTCTCTTCCGCGGTCTGGGCTTGTGCCACTTGGAAATCGTTCTCCCGGGTGTGAAGAGACACCAGGAATCGCAGCTTTTTCATCATTTCGCAAGTGTACCTGTACCCAGGCATCCACGAAATGCTTCCAACGATTCTGGGCGAGTGACGGGCAAACGGAAGTCACGGCTGCGTACGAACTCTCAACGACGCGGGCCAGAGTTCGGCATGTGGGAAGTAATCGTGATTGCCCGCGACCATTCGGCCATAGCGAAGTTGACTTTGTAGGCATCGTGGAAGCTGATTCCGATGCTTCCCATAAGCCCGTTTCTGGATAACTTCCGTATTGCCGACTAATCAAGAGTTGAGCCCTCGGCACTCTTGATCGATTCAGCGGGGAAACGAAATCAGCATTCGCCGAACAACCGCGCAAGCACCTGTTCGTTTAAAGGCAAGCCGGGACCGCTAAAAATGCGATCAAGAACGCGAGTGGGATCCAGCGTTGACTTCGGTCTCCCTCTCATGACAGACTGCTGTGCCGTTGAAGTTATGAACAAGCTGCAGGTGCGCATCTCCGTCAGTGATCAGGGCATCGCCCTGGTCCTCGTCAACATCGGCAAGCTCGAGGCCGGTCTGTAGTTTCGTCCCAAGCTCCGTTTCCGGATTGGTCCCCACTATTTCCCGAAGCCAGGCAACGTCATCCAGGAGGCATTTATGAACACGACACGGTCGTTTGCATTTGTAAGTGCGGTGCTGCTGTTGGTTACTGGCTGTTTGGTGGCTCAGACCTCAGAGGGACGGATTCTGGGCGCCGTCTCTGACTCGAGCGGCGCCGTGGTTGCGGGAGCGAACGTCACGGTCACAAACACGGCCACCAATGTAGCGCGCCAGCTGGTCACCACCAGCGCGGGCGAATACGTTGCTCCAAATTTGGAGCCCGGGACCTACACTGTGACCGCCGAATCCAAGGGATTCAAGAAGGCCGTCAGCAAGCCGTTTGTGCTTGAGGTATCGCGGGATGTGCGCATCGATCTCAAACTTCAGCCCGGCGCCATCACTGAAACCATGGAGGTCAGCGCAGAGGGAACGCTGGTTGACACCTCCGATGCTACGCTGAACGGCGTGCTTTCGAATAAAGCCATTTCCGAACTTCCCGTCGAAGGCCGCGATTTCCAGAACCTGCTTGAACTGCATCCCGGAGTGCAGCGCACGCCAGGCGGCGGATTCCAGTCAATCACTTCCAACGGCAACCGCGCCGACGACAACAATTTTTTCATCGATGGCGCCGATGACAACGATGCCTACTACGGGGAAGGCGTAGCGAATGAGGCCGGTATTCAGGGCACTCCCGCAAGCTTCCTGCCCCTGGATGCGATTCAAGAGTTCAACACGCAAGAGAGCCCCACTGCAGACTACGGCGTCAAACCCGGCGTGGTGATGAATATCGGAATCAAGTCCGGGACCAACGCTATTCATGGTTCGGCCTACTATTTCAACCGTAACTCTGCTTTCGACGCGCGCAATTACTTCAATCCGGGGCCCCAGCCCGTCGCCTCATTACTTATGCACGAGTTCGGAGCATCTATCGGCGGCCCGATCAAGAAGGATCGCTGGTTTTACTTCGTGAACTACGAGGGCATCCGCGACAGGGTAGGAAATCCGGGAGTCACCGACAGTCCCGTGACGGTTTCGTTGGCGAACCAGATGGGTGGAATCGCGAATCCTGACGGCAGCCCTAATTCGGCTTTGTACAGTGTTCCGGACGCGATCTCTTACGTTAAGTCTGCGGCGGGCATGACTTACTGTCAGAATAACTACGACAATATCGGGATCTGCGCCCTCAATCCTTTAAGCCAGCAACTCACGTCGCTGTTTCTTCCCAATCCCGGTTTCACCATGTCGCAAACCGATCCGGCTGCCATCAACTTTGATTTTGTAAATCACAACCGGGGGGACAATCTGGTTGCCAAGACCGACTATGTTTTGAATAAGAAGAACGTCCTGAGCGCGCGTTTTATCTACGGGAATACGACGCAAACCGAAGAAGATACCATCCCTTTGCGCCCGCAATGGCTCTCGACCACCAGCCCGATCACCCAGGTCTTTGGCGTCAACTTGGCCTCCAACCCGAATTCGGCTTGGTCCAACGAGGTGCGCTTCAGCTACAACACTTTCAACGAGGCCATTTTCCCACTCGATCACACCATCAATCCCTTGAGCGGGTACGGCTTGAACACGGGAGTCATCGATCCCCGACTATTCGGATTCCCCCGCATCGGCATCGGCGAAGAATTCAACTACATGGGCGGCAATTCCAGTTGGCCCCTCGAAACAACGCCCAGCAAGACCTACAGCTTCGGAGATACAGCCTCCTACACCCGCGGCCGACAAACGCTTCGCTTCGGCGGAACATTCCACTACGGAGACGTCGACTACTATCGTGCCGGCAATGGCCGCGGCCGGGTGGACTTCCGCCATCTCTGGAATTTTCTGGACGGCGATGTCCAACGCTGGCGCTTCCTCTACGGAGATCCTCATCGTCAAGTCAGCCAGAGGGCCATGGGCTTTTTCTTCCAAGACGACGTGAAGGCCAGCCCGCGCGTCACCCTTAATCTCGGACTCCGCTATGACATCACCAACCCGATCAAGGATTCCCGCAACCTGCTCGCCAATTACAACCCGTCCTCGCCGAGCGGACTCACCCAGATCGGGCAGGGCATCGGCTCTCCCTACCCCACGAATTACAACAACGTCTCGCCTCGCGTTGGCCTGGCTTGGGATGTCTTCGGCACTGGCAAAACCGTCGTCCGTTCCGGTTTCGGCGTGATCTATGAGCAACCCGCCATTCGCACTTTCATGTTCAATGGTGGCGGCCTCAACCTGAATCCGACCGGTGTACCTTACATCGACGCCAACGGGGTTCAGCAAAACCCCACCACGATCACAGCCTTCTTGCAGGAGTCAAACGACGGCACGCAAATCAATTGGCTGGCGCCGAACCAGTCGGCCACGATCTTTCCCAATGCCGCGAACTCGGGGAACGTCTGCAGCGTAAGCAGCCAATGCAACATCTTCGCCGTCGACCTGCACCTGAAGACTCCCTACGTGATGAATTGGAACTTCAACGTGCAGCAAGCCCTCAATTCGACCACGCTGCTGCAAGTCGCCTACGTCGCCAATCACGGCGTGCACCTTTACAGTGTGACCGACATCAACCAGGTGAACCCGCTTTATGATGACGGATCGGAAACGATTGGCCGCCCGCTGGCGACAAACTGTCCTGTCTCCGAAGGAGGGCAGGGCTTCGGCGGACCATGCTTCCCATGGCTTGGCTTTTTCAACTATCTCAGTAATCGTTCTAACTCGGCCTACAACTCCCTACAAGTCACGTTGACGAAGCGCTATTCTCACGGCCTGTACCTCCTGGCGGGTTACACCTACGCGCACGCAATCGACACGGCCACCAGTAACTTGGCGGGCGTGCCGCCGGACAGCAACAACTACAACGAAGAACGCGGCAACGGCGACTTCGATATTCGCCACCGCTTCACACTCTCGATGACTTATGACTTGCCTTCCATGAAGACGCGCTCGCAACTGCTGGAGGGCTGGCAAGTTACCAGCATTGTGAATCTGCAGGCGGGTGAGCCCTACACTCTCGGCGACTTCAACGATGACATCAGCCTCACCGGCGAATACAACGACCGTTGGAATATGACAGGTCCGGCCAGCAATATCCACTGGTCGCCGATTGCGCCGCTGCCCTACGTAAATCCCAATGCGACCGTCTCTCCCTTCAACCTCAACTCCAATGGGGATGTCATCGGCGGCAACACGACCGTAGCGCAAGCCTGCGTCAGTCAGGCTTATGCAACGGGCGGCGTCGGTGCGGCGGATAACCTGGGCGGTCCCAACGGTTATGACCTGGGATGCTATGTCTCAGGAAGCACGGTGATTACGCCGCCGGCTTTGGGAAGCCAGGGTAATATGGGCCGCAACATCTTCCGCGGACCCAGCTTCGCCAATTGGGACATGGGTGTGTCCAAAGTGTTCAAGCTGGGCGAGCGTTTCAAGTTGCAGCTTCGTGGCGAGATGTTTAACATTCTCAACCACGCCAACTTCGACGTGTTTACGATGAACACCGACCTCTCCGCACCGAGCACCGTCGGAACGGTCGTCTACACGCCGGACGTGGCCGCCGCCAACCCGGTCATCGGCTCCGGCGGCTCGCGCCACATCCAGATCGCGGCGAAAGTAATCTGGTAAGAAAGTTGAGATTTGTTTTCTTGAAAACGTGCGCCTTCAGCCGCGCGTTCCGTCAAGAACATGGATTCTGGCGGACTCAATAATACCGAAACAGAGATCTTGACAGTTGCGTTCAACTTAGCGCTCAGAACCCGGACCTGACCGATTTCGGATTCTGGGGGAAGTGCACTTGATGTTGTTTCCCTACAGCAGCCCCAGATGATCCGGGTACTTGGCCTGCAACGCGCTGATCAGAAGTTCGAACTCCGGAAGACCTCGCAAACTCGCAAGGCTGGGATCTTTCAGGAAGTAAGGCCAACAGGCAAATCCGGTGCTGACGCTTCGCTCCAGCCACTCAAAGGCGGTTTCGCGCCTTCCGGTCAGGGCCAGCGTGCCGGCAATCTGATAATACGTATGATGCGCATGCCCAAAGGATTTTGGACTCGAACAGGCCCTGGTCACACACTCGATTGCCGCGTCTTGATTCCCCATCATTGCGTGCAGCAGGCCCTGTAGGCTGACGAGGAGGGGTTCGTTCGGAACAAGCTGCAGTGCTTCCTCCATCAGGCGATTCGCCTCTTTCCAATCCCCGGTCATCATTGCTGGATAGGGAGCAAAATAGAGGGGGTACTTGTTGCCGGGACTCTCCGCCCGCCAGATCTGAATCTGCTGGCGCGCCAGGTCGTATTCCTGGCCCCAAACATAAACTTGCACGATGCTCGGGCTGACCGCTTTTCGGGGTTGAAAGGGCCGTCCTCTTTCAAACATCTCGCGCGCGTGATCGAGCAGACCGACGTGTGCCAAGACGGTGCCCAGGCGATTGTAAGCATGAGGCAGGTTGTTCTGCAGGGCCAGAGCGCGTTTGAGATCTGCAATCGCCTCCAGATGCTGAAAATTCTTCGAGGGTCCCCAAAGCAGAAAGGCGCGGGCGACGTGTCCTTCGGGAAGATTCGCGTCAATCTCGAGCGCTCGCCGGCAGTGGAATTCAGCCTTCTCCAGCCACACGCTGGCTGGATCGAATTCGAAATGGCGCGTCGTGCATGCGAATGAGAGGGTTGCGTGAGCCAGGGCAAACGCGGGATCGCGAGTCACCGCATTGGTGAGATGATGGCTGGCTTGATCCATCATGGACGCATCGCCGGACACCGTGATCCGATAGCCGCGCATGAATTCCGCATAGGCCATCGGATCCCTGCTATAGCGTGGGCATTGCTCGACCGTCATCGGACTATACGGCCGGTGCAGCGCGCGGGTGATTTGCTTCGCAATATCGCCTACGAGACTTGCAAGGCGATCCATGTCGATATCGCACTTCTTCGTAAAGCAGGGACGTTGCAGGCAGGTGTCAAACATTTCCAGCGAGAGACGCCACTGCCCTTTTGACATCTGAATGGCGCCGTGGATAACGAATCGCACTCCCAGCCGAGAAGCGATCTCCGAAGGCGTCAGTTCAAGAGGCAAGTTCAAGACTGCCGAAGTGGGCAGCACGTCAACGCCTGAGAGATTGCCGAGGAGCGAGACGAGTGCATCCGCAAACCCGAGACACAAGCCTCGGTCGTCCGTCGCTTTCTCCAGCAACAACAGCGGCAGCACAGCGATGGAAGGCCGCTCACCCAAGTCGCTCCCATTCTTCCGGAAGTCGGTGCGGACGGAGTTTCGTGCAGGATCGGAGGGCGGATATCTCGCATCAATCACGCGGACCTGGCCGACGAACCGATATCCCTTTCCGACTACCGTCTCAAGAAACCTGGGCCGGTCCGCGTTATCACCCAGCGCGGTGCGAAGCTTGCGTACAATGTTGTTGACGTTTTTTTCGGTATCGATAAACAGATCGGAGCGCCACAGGCGTTTCACGATCTCCTCGCGCGATACCATCTGCTCACGGCGTTCGAGCAGAAAGATCAGCAACTCCATGGGCTTCTTCTCGAGCCTGATCCGACGTCCGGATCGCCGCAGTTCGTAGCGTCCCAAGTCGACTTCGACGTCGCCTGTACTCTGTTTTGCACGCCCCATGGAGAGTTCTGGCCCAACATGATCCGATAAAAATCAACAACTTGCAACGATATAAAGAAGATATCCAAAGGCTATATCGGCGGCATTGCAATGCCCTCTATCTTACGAGATCATGCCCCATCAAGAATCTCGGAGGAGACTCGCATGAAAAGAAAGCTGTCCATCGCCCTGGTGATCGTTGGGACGCTGTGCGTTGCAGGCCACCTGGTCACGATTGCTGCACACCCCGGCGCCCATGACAAGAACGCATTCACCCCGGACGCAATTTCGTGGGGTCCGCCACCGCCTTTCGTCGCCCCGGGTGCGCAGCTCGCCGTACTCGAAGGCAACCCCGCAGCTGCCACCGGTGACTACACCGTGCGCCTGAAAATGCCAGACGGTTATCGGATTGCACCCCACTGGCATCCGCAGCGCGAAAACGTCACGGTCATCTCCGGGACGTTCAAGGTCGGTATGGGAGACACCTTCGACCAGGACAAGATGGGATCATTCCCGGCCGGCAGCTTCGCCTATCTGGATCCCGACATGCATCACTACGCGATGGCTTCCGGCCAAGTCATCGTGCAGGTCCACGGTAGCGCGCCCTTGCAGTTTAACTATGTCAATCCCGCAGACGACCCTAGCAAGAAATAAATCCTTGGCTCGTTAAGTCGATGTGGAGGAGCCCATGGGAGTGGGTACGAAAAAGCTGGGGCAGTTCGTAGAGCAGTTTGTCTGCCCTTTTTGTGACCAAGCTCGGCAGAGAGATTCATGAGGCTAGACTGGGCGCCAAGCAGGTAGTCATGCCGCAGCAATTTCGCGCCCGCTGGCAGCGCGTGCAGTTGCCCCCTCGCCCATACCCAAGCTTCTGTTCTGTGAGCCACCAAACAACGTCCGCATCGCTTTCGCATGTGACTCATCTAAAGGGCATGGATAACGGGTTGGCTGTTTCCGTACTGGATCTTGTAGGCATGCGAGCCGGGGAGCTTGCGGGTAGTGCAATTGCCCGATCGGTGAACCTGGCGCAGCACGTGGAACAGTGGGGATACAAGCGCTATTGGCTGGCGGAACATCACTCGATTCCTGGACTGGCTTGCTCAGCTACACCGGTGCTGATTGGGCATGTGGCGGCGGCGACAAAGACGATTCGAGTGGGCAGTGGTGGCGTGATGCTGCCAAACCACGCACCGCTAGTGGTGGCGGAACAATTCGGGACGCTGGAAGCTCTGTACCCAGGTCGAATTGATTTAGGGCTAGGACGCGCTCCGGGCGGTGACTTTCAAACGATGCGGGCGTTGCGAAGGGATTTGCGGCAGAGTGGCGATGATTTTCCGGCACTCCTTGCGGAATTGCAAACCTATCTGGGCCCGGAGCGGCCGGGGCAAACAGTGAGAGCAATTCCCGGACAGGGGAGCAATGTGCCGATCACCTTGCTGGGGTCGAGCGGCTTCAGCGCGCAACTAGCGGGGATGCTGGGCTTGCCGTTTGCGTTTGCAGCCCACTTTGCTCCTGAGCACCTATACGCGGCAGCTCAGCTATACCGAGATGAGTTCAAGCCAAGCAAAGTACTTCCGGCGCCGTACTTTATGGTAGCGGTGCAGGTGATTGCGGCGGAGACAGACACAGCGGCGAAGCGGTTATTCACGACACCCCAGCAGCGCTTTCTGCGACTCATTCGAAACCAGCCAGTCGAGCTGTTGCCCCCTGTCAATTCTATGGAACCGCTTTGGCAGGACTGGGAGCGGGCGGCCGTGGAGAACAAACTGGGAGCAGCGATTGTAGGATCGAATGTGACGGTGAAGGCGGGGTTGGAGAAGTTGGTGGTTGATACGGCTGCCGATGAAGTGATCGTCGTGACTGACACCTACGAGCATACCGACAGGATCGAGTCGTATCGGCGAGTGGCCAGCATTGCCTCCAAGATCGAACAGAGGTCCACCGTGACCGTGGAAGCCTAAAGCAGAGCGACAACTGCGCTTCAGTTTCCTTCCCGATTAAGTCACACGACTCAGCGCGAATGCAAGTTGCGGAACAGCGTGCTGCCTTCCAAATAATGCGTGCTCAACATCCGGGGAAACGCTCGCAGCTACCGTAGGTCGGAAAAACTACCGTTTCTCCTCTCTCGTCGCAAGCGTGTTTATCGCGCGAAATCCACCGCCCCTGGCTGAAATCAACCGCTGTAAGTCAATCAAAATAACGGAACTCTTCCCCATTCCCAGTGTTCAACCTAGTAACAGGAATTCTGGGGGACATTATGAAAAGCAAATTATCTAGAACGATTCTTACCGCGCTGTTGACGGGCGCAATGGCGCTCGGGGCTGGTGCTTCTTTGCGGGGGCAGGACCAGTCGATGGACAAGCCCTCAGCGGGTGTAAGCGCGCAGGTGGATCAAGGACCTCCGCCAGAGCAGACCGCTCCGCAATACAATGCACCGGACCAGAGCGCACCTCAGGATGTCGCGCCTCCACCGCCGCAAGATCAAGATGTATATCAAGGCCAGGCGCAGGCGCCTCCGCCTCCAACGGGGCCGGATCAACGGCAGTACACATCGTTGCCTCCGGAGCAGTTGAATAAGCTGGTAGCTCCGATTGCGTTGTATCCCGATGCGCTCGTGGCGCAGATACTGGCCGCTTCAGCGTATCCGACGCAGATTGTAGTGGCGGACCGGATGGTCCGGGATAACCCGGCGCTGAAGGGACAAGATCTGGCCGAGGAAGTGGACCGGCAGGATTGGGATCCGAGCGTGAAGTCTCTCGTGGAGTTTCCCACAGTGCTGGCGAACCTGGACAGGGATTTGTTGTGGACCTCTGAGCTGGGCGAAGCCTATCATAACCAGCCGGATGACGTGATGCAGGCGATCCAGTACATGCGTCACAAAGCTTACGACGCGGGCAATCTGCGGAGTACGCCTCAAGAGCGCGTGTACGAACAGGGGCCGAATGTAGACATCCAGCCGGTTAATCCGGATGTGGTGTACGTGCCCGCTTACAACCCGGCGTATGTGTACGGATATCCCGTAGGCCTGTGGCCTGGGTTCTATCCGTGGTGGGGATTTGGCGGCCCGTACATTTCGTTTGGCTTTGGTTTTCCAATCGCGCCGTTCTTCGGCTTCGGCTGGGGATGGCATGGATGGGGCATCGGCTGGGGCTTCCACGGTGGAATCTTCTACGGCGGCCATCCTTATGCCTTCCGCGGCGGAGCATTTTATAACCACGCCGCATTCGTGCACGGAAATTATCGAGGATTCTCTTCTTACCGAGGCTTCTCTTCCGCGCATGGCGCATTCGGAACGCACTCGAATGCGGGCGCATCGCGAGGCTACGCGGGGGCTTCCCACGGCCTCGCCGGCAGCAATCGCGGCGCAGCCGTTAACCGGAGCGCTGGAGGTAACCGAGCATACGCAGGCAACCGCGGATATTCCGGCGGCGGACATGCCAGCGCTGGACACGGCGGCGGTGGAGGTCACAGCGGCGGCGGACACGGCGGCAAGCGCTAAGTGTTCCGTATAGTCGTCACCCGTTCCAGTCCAACTCGAAAGCCCCGCTCGTAAGAGCGGGGCTTTCTTGCTCGGACAATCTGGGTGGCCGCTTCTGTATTGTTCTGTCGTTACTAACGGTCTGCAGCCGCACTACAGGACACGCCGTAACGCTCATGGTCGTTCTGATGTCCGACGCCGGCATTGGTCTTGGCCAAACTAAAAATCGAACTGCGTGTGCCGCAGTTACCCCCGACTTGCCGATTCAGACTGCGAATCTTTCTCATTCGTCCTCCAAAAGGCGGAAAGTGGGCCGCTCGTCTTCAAGCTGATAACTGAATTTCGTCAGACGTCCGTTGAGCATTGAACAGTTTCAGGCGCGAACTCACGACCTGCTTTACGGAATCTACGACAGGCGGCAGAATCTTATAGGGCACGGTTGAGGTGGGTTGTCTTGGCCGGCGTCTTTTGGCCATGGCCGGCGTTCGGGCCCCAGTCGTAATGCGCTGGAGCCACGCAGGAGTTAGACGCTCCGACGCGATGTGGACTCGGGGTGATCGAAGAAACAGCGCGACTTGAGGAGTGGCACACTCCGATTCCACTGAAGCATCTAGGCTCGGTCAAATTGGAGGCTCAAGATGAACGATCAACAAAAGAAGGGACAGTATTCTGCTGTGCGAGATCAAGAGATCCGTGCGGCACTGGATCAGCACTGGGCGGCGTCCGATGCCAACGATTTTGAAACAGAGCACCGCATCTATCACGAGGACGCGGTGCTGGAGTACCCGCAGTCAGGCGAGCGAACCCGCGGTCGATGCAACATACAGAACCAACGCGCCAGTCAGCCGAGCAAAAAGCGGTTTACTGTCCGACGAATCATCGGTAGCGGTGATCTTTGGGTGACCGAATTCGTCCTGACATATGACGGCAAGCCGTCCTACACCGTGAGCATCATGGAGTTCAGTGGCGACAAGGTTGCGCGGGAAACACAATACTTTGCGGATCCATTCGTGGCTCCCGCATGGCGCGCTCAATGGGTCGAACGGATGGACACATAATCTCGAGGCGCGTGATGAACGGCGGGACGCTTGCGCTGACGGAGACGCGCGTATTGTGCCACGATTAGCAGACGTAAGGTCGAGGCCATCGGTGGAGTTGTGGTCAAGGCTCGTTATTTTGCAGGGCTATCAAAAAAGAGGCCCGAACTTTCGGGCCTCTTTGGTTTCTTGATTCTTACGTTTTGCTGGTTTTGACCTAGTCGTCGTCCCGATGTGAAGACGCGGCCTTGGCTGCCCCTTTGGTTTCGGGTTGTGGAGTTCCGCCGGTGCGCTTCGCCGGATAGGGCTTGTTCCCCATCATCCCTTTCCAAATAATCCGGTTGAACGTCTCCGGATCATTGCGGTCTGCATCGCTGAAGTCCATACCCTTGGTTTGCGCCTCCCACCAGGCTGCGTTGTGCGTAGGTTGAGGCACGTTTGCGCGATTGACGACGAACTTATTCAGAATCGGAAGCGAGGTGTTGTAGAGGTAAGCGGACGGTATCGCGGAATAGGTCCAGCTAGCTTGAGAGATGTTGAAGGCGTCCGTCATGGGCGGAACACCCGCATCGTGCACGCCCAGTGCGGGCAGGCCGAGGACTTGTTCGATGGTCCGGACCATGGTGACCGTGGAGTAGGGATCGGAGACAACCGCGCCCTGCTTCACATAAGGTCCGACGATGAACGCGAGACTACGGTCTCCGCTGACGTGGTCGGCGCCATCCTGCGGATCATCTTCAATCACAAAGATGAGTGTGTTGTTGGCGTAAGGACTGTGGGCGATCTTATCGGCCGTCAATCCTACCGCGTAGTCATCGTCGGCCATTTGAAGTTCCGGCGTGTTCACGCCGAAACTGGCGCTGCCGAAGCTACCGAAGTGGTCGTGATCGTATCGCAGCAAGGTCAGACTGGGCATGTCGTTGTGCTTAACCTGCAGGTCGAACTCCCGCGCCCATTCCGCGTAGCGGAAGAAATCCGGGTAGCTCTGATCGAAGGGCCAGAAGCAGAGGTCGGTGCGCGTGAGCAGTTCCTTCTTTGCCGGCCACTCAACCTGGGTTGCGGGCTTTGTGGCGCAAGGATAGGCCAGAGTAGGACTGATTTCCCCGAGGGCTTCGCGCACATCCAAAGCGCCCAGGTCGGTGTAAAACCCGTAGTTGCGAACGGTGAGATGACCTTTGAGCGCGGCATCCCAGAGATACCCCCCGCCCTGTTCGCCGTCGGGACCGTCCGCTTCGACTTCGTTGGCGTTGCCGGGCAGCAGGTTTGGGTCGGGTGGATAAAGAGGTTGTTCCACCTGGCGAGCGGCGACCCCGGTGATGGCAACGTTAATGTTGCGCGCGGTGCCTTCGCTGTCGTACTGGCAGCCGCCCTTACCGTAGTTGACCTTCACGCACTTCTCGTTGATATCAAGAGCGCGTGCCGCGAGCGACCACTGCCAGCCGTCCATACTGACCATCGACGAATCGTCGAAGTTGTCGAAGGTCACGAAGTTGTTGGCGAAGTTGTGGAAGTTGGGAGTGACTGCGGCCGGAAATTGGGTGTAGGCGGGATCCGCGTTGGCTCCGTTGGTCAGGTCGCCGAGAATCTGATCAAAGGTGCGATTCTCCTTGACGATGTAGATGACGTGCTGAATATGCTCGCGCAGGAAGGTCATGGTCGCAATGTCATTGGCGCTCAACTGGAAGTTGAAGCCGTTGTTTTGCGCGACTTGACCGGTAAGCCCAGCCAACTGAACGGCGTTGGGAACGGGTAGCGTGAGGAATCCCGAGGACTCGTTCTGCCACGCATACTGGTTGCCCGCGCCGTCCTGCGAAAATGCGGTTTGACACGCCGAGCCGAAGCCGAAAGGACTGCCGGCAGGACTGTTAAAGATGTTGCGGCAGTTCTCCGGGTTCGCGGCCTCTACGCTCTTGCCGTTCACCACGTACAGAGTGGAGCCATCCGGACTGATGCTCACAGAATTGGGGTACCAGCCAGTGGGGATGAGGCCAAGAACTACAGGCGTCTTTCCCGTGAGGCTGATGACGGCCACAGCGTTGGTGCCGCCGTCGGTAACGTAGGCGGTAGTCTCATCGGGCGAAAGCGTAATGCTGTTGGGATTGGCGCCCTTAGGCACCGTCTTGCCGCTGCCCAGAACATCTGCCGGAGCGCTGGCGTTGACCTGGCTCTGCACCTTGTTGGTCGCGGTGTTAATGATGATCAACTCGTCAGAGTTGGCTGCCACGACGAACAACTCGGTTTGAGCCGCATTGAGAACCATCCGTTCCGGGTTGCCGGCAACGGGAATGCGGGTCGTGAGCTTCAGCGCACCGTCGGCAAAATTCAGCACATCGATTTCGCGGTCGCGAACGCTGGAGACATAAACGGTGCTGCTGCCGGCGACGGCGATTCCGTAGGGGAACTCTCCACCCGGGACGCCGGTTTGCGCAATATTAATGAGGCCGGGACGGAGATCATACTCCTGCAGAACCACGCCGTGAACCAGGTCCAGTGCTGTGATGGAGTCGGTTTCGTGGTTTGCCACGAACAGAGTATTGCCGTCGGCAGTGATGCCGAGGATAGCTGCCGTCGGGCCGGTTTCGGTCTCCTCGCACATCAGATCGCAGTTATGACCGAGGTTAATCGGCGTTCCGAATTCGGTCCACGCACCGCTCTGTAGCGTGAACGTGTGAACATTGTCTTCGGCTCCTCCGCCGACGTAAAACGCCGAACCGCTCGGCGCCCACACGATGCCGTCGAAGGTGGTGTCAAAGTTCAACATCTGGACTACCTGCTTCTGCGCCGGCGCACTGGGCGTGGAAATGTCATACACGAAAACGAACTCACCGGAATCCGCCCCGGGAAAGTTGCCGCTCGCGTCTTCATTCAGGTTGTAGCCGCTGGTGAGGATCAGCAAAGTTTTGCCGTCCGGGCTAATGGCAGTGGTCTCGGCACCATCTGGCGTAAAGGTCGGAACATCTAGCA
>Ga0074045_10002585_pt1 | contig 16724 bp, 17 predicted proteins | sample BogForMeECP23OM2_FD_94442 | JGI IMG/M metagenome (GOLD analysis project Ga0074045, IMG submission 94442) | Bog forest soil microbial communities from Calvert Island, British Columbia, Canada - Bog Forest MetaG ECP23OM2 | ecosystem: Environmental > Terrestrial > Soil > Wetlands ...
ATGCGCAAGCTCATCAAGGAAGCAGACCCGGACGTCGTCGAGGAGTGGAAGTGGAGGGGCACTCCAGTTTGGTCGCACGACGGCATCATCTGCACCGGCGAATCCTACAAGAAGGTCGTGAAGCTGACCTTCGCCAAGGGCGCGTCGCTGAAGGATCCGGCCCGTCTCTTCAACTCGAGTCTCGACGGCAACGTACGCCGCGCAATCGACATCCCCGAAGGAGAAAAAGTTGACGAATCCGCCTTCAAGGCGCTCGTTCGCCAGGCGGTCGCCCTCAACAATTCCGGCAAGTCGAAACCTTCGAAGAAAGCGAAGTCCTAAGGCCCCCTGAACCGGTCCTTTTCGATTCGTCCTGGAGCCCCCTCAATGTCATCCTGAGCCGGCGAGCATCGCGAGCCGTGTCGAAGGACCTACGCGCAGCGCTTTCAGCCTATTTCTCGGCTGAGTTCGACCATTTTCCGTAAAGCCCGCGATGGGACTTTTTCTGATGCTCAGCGACCTGCTAGCGAGATCGCTAATGAACCCTGCACACTAAACATGCGCATACGATTCGACATGACATAAACGTAATAGGGGCTCGGAAGAAACGCTGCGCGTGGGTCCTTCGACACGGCTCGCGCTGCTCGCCGGCTCAGGATGATGGGATGGACCCCCGCCCGCTTATCTACGGCCTCGCAATGGGCCAAGAATGTAACGCGACATTCAACTGCGGGGAGGGTCCGCAATGGAAGCTACAACAATTGGTATTGACCTGGCAAAGCGCGTGTTCGCGGTGTGCGGGGCGGATAGCGCCGGGCGCATCGTGTGGCGCAAGCAGCTGCGGCGCGGCCAGCTGCTGGGGTTCTTCGCCCGGCTCCAACCGTGCCTGGTGGGGATGGAGGCGTGCGGCGGCGCGCATTGGTGGGCGCCCAGTTGAGCGCGCTGGGCCATACGGTGAAGCTGATGAGTCCGGCGCTGGTGGCGCCCTACCGTAGCGGCAGCAAACACGACGCCAACGATGCGGCGGCGGCTTGCGAGGCCGTGACCCGGCCGCAGATGCGCGGGGTGGCGATCAAGAGCGTGGCACAACAGGACCTGATGGCGCTGCATCGGATGCGGACCGTGCTGGTCAAGCACGCCACCGCTTGCGCCAACCAACTGCGCGCCATGCTCCACGAGTGCGGGGTGGTGGTCGCCAAGGGCGCGGCCGCCCTGCAGCGCATGCTGGCTAATCTGCCGCAGGATAATGCCGACCTCTCAGGCGAGTTCCGCGGACTGCTGGTCGACCTCGGTCAGTGCTGGCAGCAAACCCAGGCGCGGGTCGCGCAGCTCGCGGCGCAGATCAAGCGCCATTGCGCCCAGGACGAACGCTGCCAGCGGCTGGAGCAGATAGCCGGGGTGGGACCACTGACCGCCAGCGCCTTGGTCGCCACGGTGGGCAACGCCAGGGAGTTCAAGCGCGGACGCGAACTCAGCGCTTATCTGGGCCTGGTGCCGCGCCAGCATTCCTCGGGCGGCAAGCCCGTGCTGCTCGGCATCAGCAAGCACGGCAATCGCTACTTGCGCACCCTGCTTATCCACGGCGCGCGCAGCGCGCTGAGAACCTGTGACCGGCGTGACGATCCGCAGAGCCGCTGGATGGCCGCCACCCTGCAGCGGCGCGGACCCAACGTGGCCGCAGTGGCGGTGGCCAACAAGCATGCCCGCATCGCCTGGGCCCTTCTGCGCCGGGGGGAGCGCTACCGCGCAGTTTTACGTTCCGCACCCTCCTCCGCTGACGCCGGTTAAGAGGGTGCGGGACGTAAAACTGCTCATCCAGAAGGATTGCGCCATCAGCGGAAGAACTGAGCCATGAGCGTTTCAACCACCAAGGGTTGCTGAGGGTGCAAGTGCCAATGATGGCGAACCGGTCGGACCGGCGACTGCTTACTCTGCTTTTTCTCAGGGCCCATCATCACGAGGCCGCCAGGATGAGCATGAGAACCAGCCGCGCGGATTTCCATCAAGGCCACGGGGCTCCCACCGGAGACCCGACTTAAAGGCCGGATATATGACCGCAACCGCGTTCCCCTCCAAGCACTTCCCCCTTGCACACGGGCGGGGTCCATATATGACAAAATGGGACTTCTCCGCAGTATCACTCTGAGCGCAGCGAAGGATCTGCGTCCTCGCTCTTTGGTGACAGGTCGGCCTCCCGGTTATTTCGCGCTTATTAGCTCGATCGTTTTGGGCATCGCCTGGTCGATAGCGAACTCAGTGGCCGGTGGACGGAAGGCAGGGGGAGGGCCAGAAGGCGCGGGTTTCTGGCCTAGCATTCCAAGAAGGGTGAGGAGTTGGACAGTATTTTGGGCAGCGCCCTTGGTTATCACTGTAGTCTGTCCGACAAATGTGAACTGAGGGATGTTGAAAGCGCCACCGCCGTATATAAAGGTTGCGTTTTTAAAAGTACAATGTTCGCAATTAAGTCCGTCTAACCCCATTGTCATGTTGCCGCCAAACGTGCTGTCGGCACTTCTTGAACTCAGAGGTGGCACGACGGGTACCAGACCATTGCCGATTACGGTTGCCGGAACCGGTCCAGATGGAGGGGAAGACTGCGCTAAAGTCGATGTCTGGATTCCAACGGACACAATTGATGCGCAGCAAGCTCCGACGATAAATGATCCCAACGCAAGCATTACCTTGGACATAACGCCCTCCTCGACAAGAGATTTCGGACTGTGCCATCTGGCATTACCACTATTTGAAACCGGGAGAGAAACCGCCTACGAAAGATGACGTGGGGATCACTCAGCGATAATGAAATTGCGTACGCAATTGATGGGTCGGGCGAGGCGATTACCCTTGACGGACGTTGGACAATTAAAGAAGGTACGGACGCTTTGGCTTGAGCGAAATGCCGGGATGGAATAGGACTGTTCATAATACGGTAATGCCGATGAGCGATGTCCGTGACCAATTTTCGCAGATGGCGGCGCGCGAGCCGATTCCCTTGGCCCGGGGCGCACTCCTGATTGCCAAGGAAGAGTATCCCGGCCTCGACGTCGACGACTATCTCGCACAGATCGCGGACCTGGCGCGCGAGGGCGCGGCGCAGGTCAACGGCGGCGCCGACACGATCGAGAAAGTCCAGTTGCTCTCGGACTTTCTGTTCGCGCAAAAGGGCTTCGACGGCAATCGCGATCAGTTCGCCGATCCGCGCAATTCCTTCCTGAACGAAGTGCTCGAACGGCGGCGCGGCATCCCGATCACGCTGTCGGTCGTCTATATCGAAGTGGGCCGGCAATTGGGCCTCAACCTGTTCGGCGTCGGTTTCCCGGCGCATTTCCTGGTCAAGGCGGTCGACGAACGCGGCGAGCTGATCATCGATCCGTTCAACGCCGGCATGATCCTCGGGCTGGACGAGATTCGCGCCCGCCTCGCCAAAATCTACGGTCAGCCGGTCGACTTGAATCCGGCGATGCTCAAGGCGGTAGGCGCGCGCGAGATTCTGACCCGGATGCTGCGTAATTTGAAGAATATCTACGCGAGCGGCTCAGATTGGAATCGCGCGCTCGGCACGTTGGACCGCATCCTGATCCTCGATCCGCGGGCGGCCGAGGAGATGCTGGAACGTGGCGGGCTCCACGAGCGCCTCGAATGCTTCGGCCCGGCACTGGCCGACTTCCGCGCTTTCCTCGCGCAGGCCCCGGAGCATCCGGGCGCCGACGTCGCCCGCGAAGCCGTCGTCCGGCTGCTGCGCCAAGTCTCGCGCATGAATTGAGCGGCGGCTCCCGCCCGCAATCCGCAATGCCTCAGACTTCGCCGCACGACTTCTTCGCCGCGAGCAGCGCCGCGACCGCCGACCTTGAACTGCGGCGCAAGCTGGAAAATGCGACCGGCAATCATCTGCATCACGTGGCGGAGACGCGCGCCGAGTTTCCGGCCTACGACACTGAACGCGATACCGCCCGGCAGATCAAGGAAGACGCCATCCAGCACCTCGACGAGTTGCTGGTCGAGCTGAAGAACCGTCTCGAAGCCAACGGCTGCAAAGTCTTTATCGCGGCGGACGCCGCCGAGGCCCGCGACTATATCGTGGACGTCGCCCGGCGGTCCGGCGCCAAGCAGGTGGTCAAAGGCAAATCGATGACCACCGAGGAGATCGAGCTCAATCCGGCGCTGACCGCGGCCGGTATCGAGCCGGTCGAGACCGACCTCGGCGAGTATATCGTGCAGCTCCGCCGGGAAACGCCGTCCCATATCATCACCCCCGCGATTCATCTTTCACGCGAGGACATCGGCCAACTGTTCGCCGCAAAGCTCGGTATCGAATACACACCCGAACCGGAACAGCTGACGGCCGCCGCCCGCGAACGGCTGCGGTCGATTTTCCTGGGCGCCGGGATGGGCGTGACCGGCGCTAATTTCGCGATCATGGAGACCGGGACGCTCGTGCTGGTCGAGAACGAGGGCAACGGCCGCTTTTCCAGCACGCTGCCCGAAACCCTGGTCGTGTTGATGGGGATCGAGAAGGTGATTCCCAAGTTGGCGGACTTGAGCCATTTCCTCGAAGTTCTCGCGCGCACGGCGACCGGCCAGAAATTAACCTGTTACACCAACTTCATCCACGGTCCGCGCCGCGCCGATGAACTCGACGGTCCGCGCGAAGTCCATGTCGTAATGATCGATAACGGACGCAGCCGGATGCTGGCCGACCCGGTGCTCCGCGAGGCGCTCTACTGCCTGCGCTGCGGCGCCTGCCTCAACGTCTGCCCGGTCTACCGCCGGATTGGCGGCCACGCTTACGGGGTGCCCTACTCGGGGCCGATTGGGTCGATCGTGAGCCCCAATCTGTTCGGCGCGGCGGCGGCTCATCTGCCCTTCGCCTCGACGTTGTGCGGCGCCTGTCGCGACATTTGCCCCGTCAAGATCGATATCCCGCGCATCCTGCTCCATCTGCGCTGGAAGGAAGGCCGCGGCGACGGCCTGCCGCAGGTCGCGTTTCCGCGCGACGTCATGCGGACGCGGCGCGCGATGCATCGCTTCGCGCGGCTCGCGCGCCATCCGCGCACGATTCGCCTGCTCACGCGATGCGCCGCGGTGGTCGCGTGGCCGTTCACGCGCGACGGCTATCTCCGCCGGATGCCGGGGGCGTTCCGCAACTGGACCCGCACGCGCGACTTCCGCGCGCCGCGCTCGCGCGGCTAAGCGCGTCGTATGAGCGCGTTTCACAAGATAATAGCGAGTGTGCGGTCGGCGCTCGAACGCAAGGTCGACACCGCTCCGATCCATCCCGATAACGGCCTCGCCGTGCTGCCCAGTTCCGCGGCCGCGCGACGCGCCGAGCTGACGGCGCAGTTCGGCCGCGAACTCGAGCGCGTGGGCGGGCACTTTTACGGTTCGCTCACCAAGGCCGAGGCGCGCGACCGCGCCGTCACAATCGCCGCGGAAACCGCCGCGCGCAGCGCGATCGTCGGTGCGGGGGTCACCTTCGACGCGGACCTGATCGCCAAGGGGCTCGCGCGGAACCGGGTCGAAGTCATGCGGCCGGACCGTCTCAAGGAGAAGGACCGCGCCGCGACCCGCGATCGCGTCGCCAACTGCGAGCTGGGGTTTATCGAGGCGGATTACGCGATCGCCTCAACCGGCACCTTCTGCGTCGTCGCGACCGCGCAACGTCCGAGCTCGATTACGATTCTGCCAGCAACCAACTTTATCGTGGTGGCGGCCGACCGCATCCTGCCGACCCTCGCCGACGTCATCGCCGCGGTCGGGCCGGAGCGCTTCGCGACCCATCGCGTCGCCCTGATTACCGGACCGAGCCGCACGGCGGATATCGAAAAGCTGATCGTGATCGGGGTCCACGGCCCCAGGAAGCTTTACGCCGCCGCGATCACGCCATAACTTGCGGCTTCAAGGAATGCTTGAGCAATGACCGAGGTCCAGTTCTTCGCCACCTGCCTCGCCGAGCAGTTCTTCCCCAATGCGGTTACCGCCAGCGTGCGGCTGCTCGAAGGGCTGAAGCTCAAGGTCAAGCCGCTGCGCCAGACGGTTTGCTGCGGGCAGGCGCCCTTCAACGAGGGTCTCCGCGACGACGCGCTGGGGCTCGCGCGCCGCTTCCTCAAGGCGTGCGAGCCCGGCGTGCCGATTGTTGTCCCGTCGGGTTCGTGCGCGAGCATGCTCAAAATCTTTTACTCCGACCTGTTGGCCGACGAACCCGCGCTTCGCGCCAAGGCGGTGGCGATCCGCCCGTGGATTTTCGAGTTATCGCAATTCCTGGTCAACGTACTGAAGGTCAAGTACGTAGGCGCGCACTATGATCACAAGGTCGCTTATCATCCGTCGTGCCATCTGACCCGTGAATTACGGGTCGGCGAGGAGCCCCGGCTGCTGCTTAGCCAGGTCGACGGTTTAAAGCTGGTGGACTTCCGCAACCCCGAGGAATGTTGCGGATTCGGCGGGATGTTTGCGGTCAAGTTTCCGCAGATTTCAACCGCGATGGCCGAGGACAAGGTCGTCCGTCTAAAAGAGAGCGGGGCCGACACGCTGGTCGCCAACGACTGCGGCTGTCTGATGCACCTCGGCGGTTTGATTCATCGGCAAAAATTGCCGATCGCAATCCGCCATCTGGCCGAGGTCCTCGTGGCACGCTGAGACTTGACCGCGCCTCGTGAACTCGGCGCATTGCGCTACGGCGTCTGATGCACGTAGGTGCCGGGGGCGGGATCGAGCGCCGGGTATTGCGATCCGCCAAGCTCCTCCGGCGCGCGACGTAACTCACCGGAACGCGGCTCCAGCCATCCGAGCCAATGATCCCACCACGAGCCCTTATGCTCGATCGCGGACGCGAGCCAGCGTTCCGGGGTCGCTTCGAGGTGCGCATTGGTAAAGTAGTGCGCTTTGAAATTGCCGGGCGGACAGACCAGCGTCTGCACGTGCCCGCTCGAATTGAGCACGAACTCGGCCTTGCCGCCGAACAGTCCGGCGGCGCGATGGCCGGCGCGCCACGCGCAGATATGGTCGGTCTGGCCGGACACCACATAGAGGTCGTGCGTGACCGCCCGTAGATTGATCGGCGTCCCAAGGACCTTGGCCTTACCCGCTTCGAGCAGCGGATTGCGCACCAGCAGATCGAGAAAGCCGGCGTGCAAGGCGGCCGGCAGATTGGTGCCGTCGCCATTCCAGTAGAGGATATCGAACGGCGCCGGATCCTTGCCCATCAGGTAGTTGTTAACCCAATAATTCCAGACCAGATCGTTAGGCCGCAGCCACGCGAACAGCCGCCCGATCGCGGCAGCGTCGAGTATTCCTTTCTCGCGGGAGCCGCGACAGGCACTGCTTATAATTTCTTCCGTCGCGAACATCCCCACCATCGACGACTCGCCGGAATCCAGCATCGTGACGAGAAACGTCGCTGAATTGATCCGCCGATCACAAAGCGCCGCCAGATGCCCGGTGGCCAGGGTAGTGGTTATCGCGCCGGCGCAGACCGCGAGCAGGTTCAGGTCCGGGCTGCCCGTGACCTCGCGCACGACGCTGCTCGCCTGTTCGACCGCGGAGACGTAATCGTCAAGTCCCTTGTCGCGATATTCGGGTCCGGGATTCCGCCAGCTAAGCGTGAAGAACTGGATCCCGCGGCCGACGGCGTACTCGGTGAGGCTGCGATGAGGCGCCAGGTCCATCACGTAGAATTTGTTGATCTGCGGCGGGATCAGCAGCAACGGACGCTCGCGGACCTGTTTGGTCGACGGGGAATATTGGATAAGTTCGCAAAGCTCACTGCGCCAGATCACCGCGCCGGGAGTCGTCGCGATCGTCTCACCCACCTTGAACGGGCGCTTGTCGACCTGCGCCGGCAGTCCGCCATTGTGCCAAAGGTCGTCGATAAAATTGCGTAGGCCATGGAACAGGTTCTGACCGCCGGTCTCCAGGACGCGCTTGAGGGCGGCAGGATTGCTCGGCAGCGAATTGGTTGGCGCGAACGCCTCGACCAGCAGTTGCAGCGCAAACCGCCGCCGGGCGGAAGCTTTCCAATCCGGTCCGTCATTCGCCGGACTGAGCAGGCCGTATGCGGCGGCGCGTCCCGCCAGATAAGTTTGCTTCAAGCGACGATAAAAAGGATTTTCCTCCCACGCCGGATCGGTGAAGCGGCGATCATTGGGCTCTGGCTGAAGAGTCATGCTACCCACCGCGATACTGAGCAGGTCGGCGGTCAGCCGGGAGAAGGTCGACCATAACCGCTCGGGTTGTGCGATCAGGCTGGCCGCGAGGTCGGTATATGCCTCGATAATCTCGTTGAGGTTCAGCTCGACGAACGGATTCGCCCCCAGAAACGCGTCCAGGATCGGCGAGGTCTCTTCCGTTGGCTCAACCGTGATCGGCTTTTTTTCGGCGAGGTTCATAATGTGACTCCTCTAGATCACGCCCTGCTCCCGCAGATTGCCAAGCTCTTCGAAGCTGAGCCCAAGGAGCGAGGTCAGGACGTCTTCGGTATGTTGACCGAGGATCGGTGCGGCGGCGGCAGCCCGCGCCCGCGCGCCATTGAGATGTACCGGGAACCCGACGCGCTTGGCGGGGCCAAGCTCGGGATGCTCGGTCGTCGTGATATAGCCGTTGGCCAGCACCTGCGGATCGTCGGCGATTTCGGTGGGACGCCGCACGACCTCGAAGATCCAGGCCGGTTTGCGCCGCCAGCGCGGGCGCCCATTCGTCGGCGGTCCGGCTGGCGAAGCGATCCTCGAGCAGGCTGAGCAGCGCCGCGCGGTTGGTCCAGCGCGCCTCGAAGTTGCGGAAGCGCGCGTCGGCCGCCAGCTCCCCGAGACCCAGGGCGATACACAACGCCGGCCACGCCCGCTCCGACGGCGCCGCGATAAAGATCCAGCGCCCGTCCTTGCATTGGTAGGAATTGAGCAGCGGATCCGACGAATGGTCGAGCGGCAGCAGCTCCTTGCCGGAAAATAGTGCGTACCGGAGGTTCAACTGGCCGAGCCACATCGCCGCGCCGAGCAACGAACTCTCGACCCGCTGCGGCGCACCGGTCTTGTCCCGGGCCATCAGCGCGCCCAGCACACCATAAGCGGTAAGGATTCCCGCCATATGATCGGCCATGCCGGCCGGCGGCAGAATCGGCGGCTTATGGCTGCCGCCACTGAGCACGCTCATCAGACCCGAACGCGCGAGCCCGACGGGGTCGAGTCCGGGCCGCGCCGCCTCGGGCCCCAGCGGGCCAAAGCCGGAAACGCTCGCATAGACGAGTCGCGGATTGTGCCGCAGCAGAAAGTCGTAGTCGATTTCCATCGCGAGCGCGGTCTGCGCGCGCACGTTATGCACGAACACGTCGGCCTTGGCGATAAGTTGGTAAAGTAGTTGCCGCCCCTCAGCATTACGCAGATTCAGCGTGACACTCTTCTTACCCGCATTATAGCTCTCGAAGGGAATCGACCGGCCGCTCAACAGCCTGGAATCCTGGCCGTAAAGCCGCACCAGCCCGCGCACAGGATCGCCCTTGGCCGGGTCCTCGACCTTGATCACTTCGGCGCCCAGCGCACCGAGCATCGCCGCGCAGGTCGGACCCGCATGAAACAGTCCGTATTCGATCACCCGCGCGCCGCTGAGCGGCCCGTCACCGGCGCCTTGCTTCAATGGGTCAGGCATATCCACATCTGTATTAGTGAGGTTTCCCGGTTGACTACTTACTGGCTAGCGGCCGGAACTTCGGTAGTGCGACGCCTTCGGCGATCGGGTCGAACCAGACCTCCACGGGCATCTCGAGGCGCAGGTCCGCGGGTGGGATGCCCGTCACCCAGGTGGCAAGGCGCGGACCTTCGTCCAGCTCAACGATCACCGCCGCGTAGGGAACGTCGCCCGCAAAGGCGGGATCGAGCGCCTGATAAACGGTGGTCCAGCAGTAGACTTTGCCGAGACCCGCGGTCGGCGCCCACGCCCACTCCATCGAATGACAACTGCCGCACATCGGCCGCGGCGGATGACGCCACACGCCGCACTTGGCGCATCGTTGGAAGCGCAGCTCCTGCCTGGCGCACCAGGCGTAAAATTCCTGCGTGTAGCCGCGCAACTGGGGCAACCGCTTGTTCACCGGCGCTGTAGTCTCAGTCTTCATGATGGTGATACTCAGCGGCGCAAGACCGCGATTGAACCGTGACCGTGACCGCCCCAGCCGGTCACCAAGCCCAGTTCGGCGTCGTTGACCTGCCGCGCGCCGGCCTCATGCCGGAGCTGCACCACGGCCTCGACCAGATGATTCATCCCCGAATTGTGCGCCTGCGACAGGAGCCCGCCGTGAGTATTCATCGGCAACTCCCCGCCGAGCTCGATACGGCCGTGCTCGACGAACGGGCCGCCCTCGCCCCGTTGGCAAAAGCCCGCAGCCTCGATCTGCAGCATCATCTGACCCGTGAAGCAGTCGTAGATCTCGGCAAAATCCATGTCGGCCGGCTTGACCCCGGCCATCGCGTAGGCGCGCGGGGCGCAGAAGTCGAGTCCCATCTTCAGGATGTCCGGGCGATTCGGCAGATCGTGCGGCGGATATGGATGGCCCGAAGCAATCCCCGACACGTAGACCGGCCGTTTACGCAGATCCTTCGCGCGCTCGGTGGTAGTCACAAGCACGGCACCCGCGCCGTCGGTTTCAAGACAGCAATCGAGCAGGCGGTAGGGATAACTCACCCAGCGCGAGGCGAGATAATCGGCAAGGTCCATCGGCTTGCCGCGCATCACGGCGTTCGGATGGAGCTGCGCGTGCTTGCGCATCGCGACCGCGATCGCGCCGAGTTGTTCGTGGGTCGTGCCGTAGAGTTGCATGTAACGTTGCGCCATCCAGGCGTAATGCTGCGGCGGAGCACCCACGCCAAAGGGCGCATAGTAGTCCCTGATCGTCTCGGCGGATTGCAGGCCGGTCCCCGGATCGGAGTTGAGCTGGCGCGCCTTGCGTCCCGAGTAGAAGCGGCAGCAAAGCGGAATCAGGGCGTAGTTGGCGATCCCGCCTGCCAGCGCCGTGGCCGCGCATTCGAGCGCGGAGACGTTCATCGCACCGCCCATCTCCTGCAGCGACGTCGTGTAGCGCAGGTCCTTGAGCCCGAAGTTCGCGATGAAATCGCCAGCGGTACCACCGCCACCAGCACCACCCGGCAGGATAACCGCGTCGATCATCTCGGGCGCGAGGCCGGCGTCCTCAATCGCCAGCAGCGAGGCTTCCAGAGCGAGTTCGAGGGAACTCTTGCTGGTCCCCCGCGTGTACGCCGTCTCACCGACCCCGACGATACAGGTACGGTCTTTCAAACTCGTCTGCTCGGGCATCGTGGTTCCGAACCCTCCTGGCGATACTCGCAACCGGCATTCAGTGTGATCGCCGGCGCGCCCCGCTCCTCTCAGGCTGACGCTAGTTTGCGCCGGGGGAACATTCAAGGCGAATCGCGGAGTAGCGCGGGCGCTGTCAGAGCTAAACGTCGCGCGCGCGACAGATGATCGCGAACGTGCGATGGAGCACGTCCAGCGGATCCTGCGGAAAACGCTCCCGCAGCATCGCCGCATGATCGGCATCGAAATCGGCGACCTGCGCCGGCGGCAACTGTCCGCCGATTCCGGGGCTCGCGCGAATCCTCCCGCGCCAACCCGCGTGCGTATACGGCACCCGCACGTCGAATGAGAACGTCTCCAAGTCAATGAAGCCGGCGCGCCCAACGTCACGCGTGTAGGCCGGATGGATGCCGAGACCGCCGCCCAACCGCCACGCCGGGTTGTGCCGCATAATCAATTGCTCGGTCGCCTCGACCACGTTGCCGGGCAGCGGAATCCAGTCGAAGTGCGCGATCACCAGCCATCCGCCGGGACGCAGGACCCGGCGCGCCTCGTGCGCCACGGCGACCCGATCAAACCAGTGCCACGACTGTCCGGCGGTGACGACATCGAACGCGCCACCACACAATGGCAGACTCTCGGCCTTGGCGCGCAAGTAGTTCATTGCGAGGCCCCCGTCGCTATCGAGGCGCCGCGCTTCGCTCATCAGGAGTAGTGCAATATTCGAGCCCGGTAACGGCACATCCACGGCGCGCGAAGCCGCGGCCGAGAAACCCGGTGCCGGTGGCGAGGTCCAGGATGCGCTGGCCGCCGACGCCGACCCCGAATGTCGCGAGGCGCGTATAAAGCTCCTCGGGATAGCCGGCGCGCCACCGCCCGTAATCGGCGGCGGTCCTGCCGAAATCAACCTGCTTGCCATACTCGAAAATTCGCGTGCCTGACGCTCCTTCGTGCTCTGCCATTGAAGCCCTCCCGCGTCCCGCGCTTTCGGCCAGCCGGTGAGACTTATAGAGTAAGAGTTGAACATTGGCGAATCAACATATATACAGCGATTAAACGCGCGCGGGGGAGATTGGCGTGAAAGGCAAGCTGCAGGAGGACCTCAAGACCGCGATGAAAAGCGGTGACAAGCTGCGCGTGATGACGATTCGCGGCGTGCTCAGCGAGATCACGCGCATCGAAAAGGACGTGTGCCGCGCCGCCAACGAAGCGGAAATCGTGCAGGTGCTGAAGCGCGAACGCGCACGGCGCGAAGAGGCGCTCGAGTTTGCCCGCAAGGGGAATCGCGCCGACCTCGTCGCGCAGAACGAGACCGAAGCGAAAACCCTCGAAGGCTATCTGCCCGCGGCGCTCGCACCCGACGAGATCAAGGCCGCCATCAACGCGCAAATCGCGGCGGGCGTGGCGCAGATCGGACCGCTGATGAAAGCGCTGCGCGACCAGTTCGGCGCGGCCCTCGATGGCAAGGTGGCCAGTGATCTGGTCAAGCAGGCGCTCGCGCCAAAACCCTAAGGAGCAACCATGGCCATCAAGGTCGAACCTTTCAAGATCGAAGTGCCCGACGCCGTGCTCAAGGACCTGCGCGAGCGGCTGGACCGCACACGCTTTCCCGACGAAGTGCCGGAGACGGGCTGGGAATACGGCGCGAACCTGGCCTACATGAAGGAGCTCGTCGCGTACTGGCGGACGGGGTACGACTGGCGCAAGCACGAGGCCGAGCTCAATCGCCTTCCGCATTACAAGGCGACGATCGACGGCCTCGAGCTTCATTTCATCCACGCGCGCGGGCGCGGCCCGAAGCCGAAACCGCTGCTGCTTTCCCACGGATGGCCCGGGACGATCTACGAGTTCATGCGGATCATCCCGATGCTTACCGACCCGGGTGCGCACGGAGCCGACAGCGCGCAGGCCTTCGACGTCGTGGCGCCCTCGCTGCCGGGCTACGGCTTCAGTGGTCATCCGCAGGTCCGGGCGACCAATATCCAGGCGATCGCGGAAATCTTCCACAAGCTGATGACCGAGGTGCTCGGCTATCCGCGCTATTGCGCGCAAGGCGGCGACTGGGGTTCCGCGATCACGTCACGGCTAGGCGAAGTGCACGGCGATTCGCTCTATGGAATCCACGTCAACCTGCTCTTCGTCGGCGGGCGCACGCGGCGCGAAGGCAACCTCGGCAACGACGAGAAAGTCTTCCTTGCCGACCTTGATAATTTCCGGCGCGAAGAGACCGGCTATCAGCAAATCCAGGGCACCAAGCCGCAGACCCTGGCCTACGGGCTTAACGATTCACCGGTCGGGCTGGCCGCCTGGATCGTCGAAAAGTTCCGCACCTGGAGCGACTGCGCCGGCGACGTCGAGCGCCGCTTCACCAAGGATCAGTTGCTGACCAATGTGATGATCTACTGGATCACGCAGTCGATTAATTCCTCGACGCGGCTCTACTACGAAGCCCGGCATCATCCGTGGCGGCCCGATCCGAAGAAGCGGATCGAGACGCCCACCGCGGCCGCGATCTTCCCGCGCGAAATCCTCAAGCCACCCCGCGAGTGGGCCGAAGAGGCGTTCAACATCCAGCGCTGGACCGTGATGCCGCGCGGGGGCCATTTCGCGGCGATGGAGGAACCGCAACTGCTGGCCGAGGATATCCGCGCCTTTTTCGGCGACCAGCACTAGCGGAGAGAGGCTTGGCGAACGGAGCGAGCAGGCGAGTCTGCGAGCTGCGTCAAAATCTTGAGTTAGGGTTCACGGTCCGTACGGATTGGTCGAGGGGGGCGCCGCGCTGCTGTAGGGCGGCGGCGACGAAAAACCGGGATAAGGATTGTAGGGCGCCGGAGCACCGAACGGCGAACCGCCAGGCGAACCAAACGGCGAGGAACCCATCGAACCGAAAGGTGACCCCATGGAGCCAAATGCGCTCGGGCCCACGGCAAAAGAGCCGCCCGAACTCATACTGAGAGCCATCAGTCCGAGCATCAGCAGCGGCGCGACCGTGCTGATGGCGGAGCCGGCGTTCTGCTGCTGAGCGTATTGCTGCGCCTGATTCGGTTGCTGCTCGTAGCTGTTAACCCCGGGGTACTGCGAATCACCCGTCCCGCCGGCCGTGGCTTCGTCCGCGGAACCCGCGCCCTGCCCACTCGCGGCTTCATCCGCTGAGCTTGCCGCGGGCGCCCCGCCGCTGGCGCCGGCGGTCAGCAACTCAGGCTCAACCTTGATCCGATTCTCGACCGGCACACTGGAGTCGGCCAGATAGCTGTGCGTCTTGGTGACGGCGTCATGCTTCCCGAAGTCCGAGCCGACAAACCCATAGAGCACAACGACTCGCTGCCCTGCCGGACTCTTGAGGACTTGCGCACCCACCAGCGGCAGCCGGCGATGCTTGAGATAAGTGCTCAAGGCCTCGCTGCTTGATTGATCGGCCGTGTAACCCGTGGTGTCGATAGGAGTGCTCGACGCGTTGCCGGCGTCGGCCGTCCCGCTCAGGCTCCCGCCGGGGCTGGACGACGTGCCGAGCGCAGACGTACTTGACCCGACATTGCTGTAGGGCGCGGTATTCTGCGCCGGCGCGGCACAAGACTGCGCCAGCGTCATCGTGACGGTAAACCATCCTGCCAGCGCCATGCTCATCGCCCGCCGCATGAGGAGATCATACTCCTTTGGTTGTCATCGGCTAAGCACCTTACTTTTGTTATGGACACGTTCAACGCTTGGTTCGGATTCCGCTATGATAAGTCCGCCTCAGTGGCAAGGATTGCGTGGAGCGGAATGATGGAACTTGCTCGGCAAAGCTACGGTCTCTTCCGACGAATCGCGCTGATCGGCGGGGTGCTGCTCGGCGGCTGCTCCACTCCGGGCAAGGTCCCGATACAGGTAAATATCGTGCAGCTCGCCAATTACGTTCACGCCGCGCGCCCACCGGAGTGCGAGATGCCGATTCTTGACGGCCTGCCCCTCATTTCTTATCGCGAGGTCGCCATCGTCGAGGTCTGGGCCGACATCAATGACAGCCAGGCCGACGTGCTGCCCGCCCTGAAGCGCAAGGCTTGCGAAACCGGCGCAGACGCACTTGTCATCGTCAATAGCCAGCATCAGGACATCAAGCAGTTCCTCTACAAGGCGAGCCCCAACGAGAGCCTGAACGAGGTAACGCAGCAGGACGTTTACGCCGGACAAGGCGAATACATCAAAGAGGCGGAACACACGCGGCGGGTCGGCGAAGCCGGTCACAATGGCCTCTATGTAAATGCGATCGCGATTAATTACACGCTGGGTCAAAACCAGCCGGCGCCGGGCGGTTCCGTTACCTCGCGGCCCAACGGCTGAGTTCGTTTGCGCCTCGCGATGGGTTGGTGCGGATCCGGATCCGCGTGCAAAGGAGTACTTGAATGGATTTTGAATTATCCGACGGCCAGAAGGAAATCCGGGCGGCCGTGGCGGCACTGTGCGCGCGCTTCGGCAATGACTATTGGCGCCGCTGCGATGAGCAGGGCGCTTATCCGGAAGAGTTCGTCAAAACGTTGAGTGAAGCCGGCTGGCTGGCCGCGTTGATTCCCCAGGAATACGGCGGTGCGGGGCTCGGCATGCTGGAAGCGTCGCTGATCCTCGAAGAGATCAACCGCAGCGGCGGCAACGCCGTCGCCTGCCATGCGCAAATGTACACGATGGCATCGATCCTCAAACACGGCAGCGCCGAGCAGAAGGAGCGCTATCTCCCCCGGATCGCCTCAGGCGAGCTGCGGCTGCAATCTTTCGGCATCACGGAGCCGGACGCTGGATCGGAAACGCCACGGATCAAGACGTTCGCCCGCCGCCAGGGCGACCAGTATGTCGTAAACGGACAAAAGATCTTCACTTCACGCTTTCAGCATTCGGACATGCTCCTGCTCCTGACGCGCACCACGCCGTTCGAAGAGGTCAAGAAGAAGACCGATGGTATGAGCCTGTTTCTCGTGAACCTTAAGGAGACCGGCGACGCAATCAGGGCGGTACCGATCGCGACGATGGTCAATCACGGCACCAACCAACTCTTCATCGACAATCTCATCCTGCCGCGTGGCGCGCTGATCGGCGAAGAGGGCAAGGGCTTCTCGTATGTACTGAGTTCCCTTAACGCGGAACGCATTCTGGTCGGCAGCGAGTCCATCGGGGATGGCCGCTGGTTTGTCGAATACTCCGTGCAATACGCGAATGAGCGGCGGGTCTTCGCCCGGCCCATCGGCATGAATCAGGGTGTGCAGTTTCCGATCGCCAAGGCGCACGTGGCCGTACAGGCGGCCGGTCTGATGAGGTTCAAGGCGGCGGCGCTCTTCGATGCCGGCTTGCCGTGCGGAGCCGAGGCCAATATGACCAAATACCTGGCCTCCGAGGCGGCGTGGGAGGCGGGTGAAGCCGCGATGAACGCGCTAGGGGGATACGGCTTTGCCAAGGAATATCATGTCGAGCGCAAATGG
>Ga0074045_10002586_pt1 | contig 16723 bp, 15 predicted proteins | sample BogForMeECP23OM2_FD_94442 | JGI IMG/M metagenome (GOLD analysis project Ga0074045, IMG submission 94442) | Bog forest soil microbial communities from Calvert Island, British Columbia, Canada - Bog Forest MetaG ECP23OM2 | ecosystem: Environmental > Terrestrial > Soil > Wetlands ...
ACAATAATCTTGCAATCGCACTCAATGCCGCGGGACATTATGATCTTGCTAAACAGGCAATGGAACTCTACATTCTGACCGATCCGGCAGATGCCGCCCAGGCGCAACAAAAGATTTATGAGTTTGAGACGAAACAAGAACTCAAAGAAAAACACGATGCCGCACAAAAAGCCAGGTACGGCGGCGGGCAGGGCACCGGTTTTGGATGGGAATCCCTGTACCGTTACGGCGCTGTCGTTCAGAACATGAGTTTCGACGCCAGCGGCAGCGAACGCGCCATCTCCCTGAAAATAGCTACCTATAAAGAAAACGGGTTTTTGCGCACATATTTTGAAATTTTTGACAGCACCTCGCCTGCTGACATTTATCACGTGAAATATAGCGTGGACTGGAGAGGCACCATCAATGTTTACCTGGATGACCGGACTGTTCCCTATAAGGAACTGGTAACACTCACTATCACCCCATATGGCGACGGGGACGCCAATATTACCCTCAGGCCGACGAACAATGCCTCCGTATCAATCAAGACAAGCCTGAACGCCCTGCTTAAGGAGCTGGCCAGTCAGGCAGTGTATGGAGGCCAGACAATGAATGTGGGCGGCAGGGATTTTTATATATTGGGCCAGGGAGGCACTGTAGGGTCACTCCTGTTCTTCCCCCCGGAGATCAAAAATTACCTTGAGAACGGATCTGTAAATGACCTGATACCCAAACTCGTGTCAAATGTGGATTACCTGGATTCAAATCACCAGACCCAGTACTACATGAACAGCGACCTCGGTGAAGTGAACGGCACACACTATCACCTGGAATTTGACGGCAGTTTCTGGGTCGCAAAACCCGGCAGGGGGGAGATGCACTAAGCTTTGAAACGGCTTCGGGGAGAATTCCCCCGAATTCTTCCACTACAATCAGAAAAAGATAAGGAGTAAAGATGAAATATTGGGTTTGGCTTATTTTCATTGGCGCCGCAATATTAGAGGTTGGCGGCGATGCGATTATCCGTAAGGGATTGCGCGGAAAAAATGTAGCTGTCATATTGATAGGGTGCGCTATACTGGGTTCCTATGGTGTACTTGTCAACACGGTCAAATGGGATTTTTCAAAACTGCTTGGAGTGTATGTGGCATTCTTTGCGCTGATAAGTATATTGTTCGGCCGTTTTGTTTTTAGAGAGAACATACCATACACAACCTGGGTCGGGCTGATGATTATTATTTGTGGCGCAATGATAATCCAGTTTGGAAATAATTAGACTGAACATTGATGGATAGAAAGTTTGGCATATAAGCTGCTAAAATTATAAATATTGTTTGACATGGAGCACAGTTGCTTTCAAGTGGTAATGATTAATATGTCTCATTAAAAAATATTCTAATAATGTCAATCCGGTGAATCGCTTGCGCACCGGCTGATCTTCGGGAAAACAAAAAATTGTATGGTGTCCTAGAAAGTTCGGGGGACAGATATATTTATTGACCAATTCAAAATTCGATCTTATCCCACATTACTAATTACGTTAAAGAAATCTTGATAATGTTATTTTATCCGTGCTAATATACGCAATGTCTAACAGCGGGCATAAGATGAAAATCAATAATAAACGAATACAGCAGCTTTTTAGGTTAGACCTGCAAAGCCGCCTTGTCTTTGGATTCCTGATCGCTACATGCCTCACGGGTCTCTTCGCCACCATTATCAGTATGTGGACGATCAACAGGAGCACCATTGCGGAGGTACAGAACAGGGTGCGCCTGGATATCAATACGGCCAAGTTGATTTATAACAATTCGCTCGAGAAAATTACGTCCCTGATTCAATTCACCGCTGAGGGGGCCGGTCTGAGTGAGCTTATCAAAAGGCATGATATCTCCGGCATGGCATATATGAAAGCGCTCATTCGAAGCGGGACAGCAACACAGCATGGGAATGACCATGTTTTTCTCGATATGCTCACGCTTGTGGATGCCGAAGGGAAGGTAGTGTACAGGGCGTCTAATCCGGCAATCAGTGGGGACAGCCTCCTGAAGGATCCTGTTGTCGGAAACTGCATAAGGGAAAAAATTCCTCTGTCCTCAACAGAACTTATGTCTATAAAAAATATTTTGAGAGAAAATCCCGCTCTTTCGGAGAGGGCGCAAACGCAGATTATAAAAACACCTCTATCGGCCGATATCAGAGGAGATAAACTTTCCGAAGGTATGGTCATGAAAGTTGCCTATCCGATAATGGATAGAAACACCAACCGGTTGTTGGGTGTTCTGGTCGGAGGCGTTTTAGTGAACAAGGACAACGAAATAGTGGATAAGATAAAAGAGACCTTGTATCACGGCGAAAAATACAAAGGCCAGGAAATGGGCGTGGCCACTATATTTCAGGGAGGCGTGCGCATATCCACCAATGTTATGACGAAGGATAACAAAAGGGCCATCGGCACTATTCTTTCCAAAGAAGTTTATAATCGGGTCATCAAAGAAGGAAAGGACTGGGAGGGCAGGGCTTTTGTTGTGAAAGACTGGTACATCACCACCTATACTCCGATTTTCAACATGGATAAAAAGCTTATCGGTATTCTCTACACAGGGATACTGGAAGCAAAATACCGGGACATAAAATGGGAGATGATCTGGATAAACCTGGGGATAACAACTCTGGGAATGATTATAGCGTTTATCATTTCCCTTTATTTGGGCAACACCATTATCAATAGAATACGCATTCTCAAGAAGGCTACGGAAGCAATTGCCTCCGGCAATCTGGATTACAAACTATCACCCGATAAAATATCCGGTTTTAACATGCTGGATGAAGCCTTCAACGACATGGCCAGATCCCTCAAAGGCCACAATGATCAATTGCAGAATATGCATCATCAACTGGCTATAACAGAAAAATTGACCGCTCTCGGTGAGATGGCGGCGGGTGTCGCTCACGAGATCAACAACCCTCTGGGTGGAATTCTTCTATACAGCAACATAGTCCTGGAAGATATCCCGGAGGATAGCCCCGCACGGGAAAACATGCAGAAGATTATCTATCAGACGAACCGCTGTAAAGAAATCGTACAGAGTCTGCTGGATTTTGCGAAAACGCCGACAAGCGCAATGCTTCCCCTTCAGATAAACCAAATCATCTTTACCTCTCTAAAACTGGTAAGAGGCCAATCCATGTTTCACGGGATAGAAATCGAAGCCAGGCTTGCGGAGAATCTTCCCGAAACAATAGGTGACAGGTCAAGATTGGAAGAAGTTTTCCTGAATCTGTTCATCAATGCGGCGGATGCCATGAAGGGCAATGGAAAGCTGACAATCATCACCGGATTGAGTACGAATAAATCCATCAGAATTTCCATATCAGACACGGGCAAAGGGATAGACAAGGAACACCTTTCCCACATCTTTGAACCATTTTTCACGACGAAGGAACCGGGTGAAGGAACGGGACTGGGACTTTCCATCGTGTACGGAATCATCCAAAAGCACAACGGCACCATCGATGCGGAATGCACCCCAGGCACTGGAACGACTTTCATTATATCTTTGCCCGCATACAAGGGGAATAAACTCGCCGCTATCGCTCCCCGGAATGACACAACATGATGCAGTCCGGCGTTTTGATCTGTTTCCCAGAGAAGAGGATAATGTTTATGTCGTCGATGATTTCTTCGACTATGGCGCAAAGTTTCTCATTTAGTGTGGGCGAAAGCGCTTCACCGAAGGCTACCTCGTGGCCTATTTCAATCCCATAAACTGCCGAAAGTCGGGGCATATCATAACCGCAGCGAACACCGAGCTCCATCAACTCAAAGATATTCAGACCGTGGGAAGAGAAGAGATGGAGCGTACCGTGCCGGTCATCTTCGCCGATCTTTTTCAGTTCCCCGAGCTTTCCGTCCCGTGTGGTCATGGCATCGATGATAAAGAGCGTGTCATAACCGATAATCAGATCGAAGAGGGAAAGGCCGATCATGGCGCTTGACGCCACATCGGTTCCAGGGATTCTGTCCAGGAGCTTTTCTGCTGCCAACAACCCCACACCGTCGTCTGACAGGATGGGGTTGCCCATGCCAAGGATAAGTGTTTTCATAAAGTTGCTCTTAGCGGCTGATATCCCTGATTACTTTGCCTTCATGATTTCTGATACGCACATCCATGTGCATTGTTCCCGGTAGAGAATGAGTAGCGCAGGAGAGGCAGGGATCGTATGCTCTGAAGGCCATTTCCACCATATTCAGAAAACCCTCTTTCACATCCGGGCCATGAACGAATTCTCGAGCGGCCTTCTTTACCGACAGGCATATAGGCGCGGCGTTGTTCTGCGTGGCCACGATGAGGTTTACCTTCGTGAGGATACCATTATCGTCGGTTTCGTAGTGATGAAAGAGCGTCCCGCGGGGAGCTTCCACACAACCGACGCCTTTGTTCCTCAGTTTGAGGTTCATGTTGCGGATGTCTTTGCTGGTAAGCTGAGGTTCATCCGCGATAATCACGTTGTTTTCCGCGGCCTGCAGCGCGCAGATGAGGCGCGCCCAGTGGTAGGCAAGTGTATGATGAGCGGGTTTGCCGCCGAGGGTATCAAACATGATTTCCGCCTCTTTCTGTGCCAGTGGGGTTTGCATGGCAGCAGCTACGTTAAGCCGGGCAAGCGGGGCGACACGGTAGAGAGACGTGCCTTCGCCTTCCTTCAGTCCCTGCCAGCCAAGCTGTCTTAAATGATTAAGCCTGATGTATGTCCATGGTTCCACCCATTCGCCGATATGCTGGTCGTAGTCCCGAGGGGCGAATCTCACGAATTCCTTGCCTTCCGGATCGACGACTTTGACCGTCCCGTCGTAAAAAGAAACATGGTCTTTCTCATCCACCAGGGCCATGTAGTAAGTTTTCAGTTTGTAGGCGTCATTGAGGATCAGATCCACGTAAGACTTATTTGCCAGCACGACATCCTTGAAGAGCTGGATGGCGAACTTGGCGAAGTCGAGAGAGAATACGGCGGTATCTTTTACCCATTTGCGGTCCTGCTCGGTAAATCCCCGCGGTACGCCGCCGGGGAGTCCGCCTTCCGGGTGCGGCGCTTTTGTGAAAATATGCCGGATGATATCCCGGTTTCTCTTTCTGACCTCAATGACCTTCAGCCCTATTTCCTTGCCGACTTTGCCGATGACGCCAAGGATATTCCGCTGTTTTGGATCGGCGTCCGGACCGACTACAAAGTCGGGGGCGGCCAGAAAGAAAAAGTGGATATAATGGTCCTCAATATAGAAGGCATTAAATTCTAATTCCCTGATCAGCCGTGCGGCAGGTGTGGGCTCTACACTGTAGAGGTCGTCGAGGGCCTTTGTGGCGGCCATATGATGCGCGGAAGGGCATACCCCGCATATGTTCGGTACGATTCTCGTCATCTCTTCGGCGGGTCTGCCGAGGCAGAAGCGCTCAAACCCGCGCAGTTCAGTAACTTGCCAGAAGGCATCCGCTACATCACCTTTATCGTCGAGAAGAATTTCTATTTTTCCATGCCCTTCCAATCTGGTAATGGGGTCTATTGTGATTTTTCGCGCCATGTCTACTTCTCCTTATTTTTATGTTTCAGCGATGCGGAAGGGAGACTGAAACGGTAACAGTAACCGGCCAGATCATCAATTCCGTCGATGGTTTTCTGTGCATCTTCTTCATTTTCCGCGCCGATGAGCGAAGCAAGCCCGGAGATAAATTTTGCACCGGCATCGTCCACACCATCAACCGGACCGAAACAGCCCCGGCAGGGAACATTCGTCCTGAGGCACGTTTCGCCGCAGCCTGAACGGATCGCCGGTCCCAAACAGATAATTCCCTGCGCCAGAAAACACAGATCATCCTTTGCTTCCACTTCGTGTATCCTTTTAAATTCCGAGATTTCTATCTTCTGCGGTTTGGTTTGATTCCGAGAGCAGGCGTCGCACAGAGGCTTGCTTGGTGCAAGCGTGGCGCCCCTTGGGGGCAATTTGCCCTCCAGGACGGCAAACACTGCGTTGGCGATAAGGTCCGGGGGGGGCGGGCATCCGGGCAGGTAGTAGTCCACATCGATGATTTCGCGCAAAGAATAGACCCGGTCATAGAATTCCGGCAATGTCAGATTGTTCCCGTTGACTGAGAATACGGTCTGCGGCCGGTTATTATTCGGATTTACTACTGTCGGTGCGTCTCTATAGACCCAGTCGAAAATGTCTTCTTTTGACCGGAAATTTGCCATTCCCGCGGTGCCTCCAAAACAGGCACAGGCGCCAAAAGCGAGCACAAGCTGCGATTTTTCTCTCAGCAATTTGGCCATTTCTTCCTGTTCTGAATTTCGTACAGCCCCGTGCAGGATGGCCAGCGCTATATCGCCATTTTTCATCTTCCTGATGCTTTCATACTTGAAGTCCATAGCAACCGGCCAGAGTACGATATCAATCGCGTCGGCAACCAGGAGGATCACTTCGTTCAGATCCACAATTGCTTCGTCGCAACCGCCGCAGGCTGTCAGCCAGTAAATTGCCACTTTTGGTTTTTCTGCCATAATATCCTCCAATCTGACTTTGAGACTTTATTACACCGCAAGCCTTAGCGGCCCCAGATTCTTGATCTCCTTCTTCATTGCATCAATAACGACAGGGATCTGGGCGCCTTCCGGGTCTATACTTAATGCAATTTTGAGACGTCCGGAATCGATGCCGAATTCCTTGAGGACTTTGCGCAACAGCATAATCTTCTTCCTTGCCTGATAATTCCCGGTCTGGAAATGGCATTCACTGTCGGGACAGCCGAGAATAAGCACGCCGTCTGCCCCTTCCTTGAAGGCACCGATGATATGTGTGGTATCCACCGTGCCGCTGCATGTAACCGGAATAAGGTTTTTTAACTGATTCTTATACCCGTTGGTGTTCAGATAACCCCACCCGAACTTACAGGAGAAGCATACCAGTTTGGGGGTGAACTCTGTCATATTGTCCTCCTTATGCAAAGTATATCGTATTAAAGCGAAGCATAGAATTCCGAGATGCGTTCTTCCATGTCGGACCCTGTCGATTCCCTGGCTCCGGATGGGCATGCAGATACGCACATACCGCAAGCCTTACATTTGAACATGTCCGTTGAGGATACCAGGTGGCTGTTTACTGCCTTGAGCTGGGCGGCGCCGTAATGGCAGGAGGAAACACAGATACCGCAGCCGCTGCAAAAGCTCTCATGAACGACAACCGAGGACAACTCCTCCTGGATGCCTACTGATATACATGCCTTGCACGAAACGCACGGACCGCAGCATAGACATCGTCTGGCTTCTTCAATTGCCTCCTTGAGAGTAAACCCCTTCTCGAACATCTGGAAGTGTATCCTTTTGTCCGGCGGAAGCCATACGACATTGGGTTCATGTTTATAATCTGCATCCTTCAATTGGGGAATATCGGATCCTTCATATTCCTTTTTCCTGCCTGCCTTGAGGTCCAGGCCCTTTAGGTATCGCTCGATGGATTCGGCTGCTTCCTGTCCATCCCGCATGGCATCTACCATAAAGCCGACTCTTCTGACGTCGCCGCCGATAAAGACCCAATCTTTGCTGTTACTCTGAAAGGTAAGGGGATCAACGGACAGTTGGCGATATTCATCCAGAAGACCTTCTTTCTTGAGAATATCCTTGTCCGGAATCTGCCCGACAGTAATGATAAGTATATCGCCGTGCATGGTAATCGTATCGTTGACGTCGAAAACGGGATGGAATCTACCCTTTTCGTCGAAGACACGAGTGCATTTAGGCGATACGATGCCGTCAAATTGCCCTTCTTTACCGAGTATCTTGTTTACCCCTCGGGAATAGATGATCCTGATACCTTCTTCCCATGCGCCCTGGATTTCCTCATGATCGGCAGGAATGCCGTCCTTAGATTCCTTGTCTTCGCGTTCGAGAGCCACTACAGTAACATCGCCTCCCAGTCTCCTTGCTGACCGCGCCACATCAAAAGCAACGTTGCCGCCGCCTATGACGATAACCTTTTTACCGCCGAGGTAATCCCTCACCAGGATTCCGCGGCTGACCTCGTATAGGAATGTCTGTCCGTAAACGATGCCCTCCAGATCCTGATTTTCCACAAAGTCCCGGCCAAATGTAAGCACCCTCGGCGCGGGCGTGCCTTTGGCAATAAACACTGCTTTGTATCCGTCCTTCCTGAGTTTTTCGAGAGTCAGTTTTCCTTCACCGATCTTGGCGTTGTATTTTACTTCGATGCCGGCAATTCTAAGAATGTTTTCAATGGCCCTCTGGAGAATAAGTTTAGGTAAACGATAGTGGGGGATAAGCCAAAGAGCGCCTCCCAATCTGTTTGTTGCCTCGAAGATGGTAACTCTATAGCCCTTTTTACTTAGATGAAAGGCGCACATCAAACCGCCCGGACCGCCGCCGATCACTGCCACGTTTTCCTTGTCCTTGACGATATCGTACTCCTTTTTTTTATCCATATAATTGAGGTAAAAATCGGATACAAACCGTTTCAACAGCCGGCGTCTGATGGAGCCTCCCTTACTCTGATAATTGCAGCCCAGCTCACAGACGCCGCATACGTAGCCGCAAATCGGAAAAAGCGGGTTATTCTCGAAAAGATAATCCCCGATCTGGATCAATCCATCTTTGGCCTGCGCCGGATCTTCCGGCAGCAGTGAGATGAGTACGTTTGTACGCTGGATATCCTCATTAACAGGACATTGTTTCTGGCACGGCGGTAGAAACTGCTTAATAGCAGATTCCACACAGGCTTCTCCGACGTTAATGGCATCCCACATCTTTGTTTTCCTCCTCATTTTTTCCTGCACGTATAGAATGCTTAATGTTAACTAATGACCATATTGGGTCATAAATATAGCAAGACTAATGCCATATGATTTTATTCTTAAATTTCCATAATGTGAGCTATTAAGTAAAACATATATGCACCTCCGGGGAGGCATATCACCCCTTTTTCGGGTCATATTACCCCATCCGCGATTTTCTGATGCAGAGGTATAACAAAAAGTTAGCAGCACGTCCGGCGGATCCAACCTTTCTCTTGCACAATCATATGAAAAAGCATAACATTCTCCTCATCCGTCGTTACGTGGCGACCAGAAAACAGTTATTTGAGTAGAAATCGGATAGTCTGCTTTGAGAGGACTCGTGGAAAAATCGGCAAAAACGAGCAGGAAAATTCTAATTATTGATGATGAAGAAGCCATCAGGGACGGATGTCATCAAATATTGACGCGGAAAGGATATCATGTCGAGAGTACGGGAGAACCTGTTCGTGGCTTGGAGATTGCGCTAAGGGATGCCTATGACTTGATTCTGCTGGATATCAAAATGCCCAAAATGAGCGGACTGGATATCCTGAAAAAACTCAAAGAGGAAAATAACGTTTCGGCGAAGGTTATCATTATCACCGGATACGGGACCATATCGATGGCTGTTGAGGCTATGCGTCAGGGCGCTTTCAATTTTATCACGAAGCCATACTCCGCAGATGAACTCAAGGACGCGGTCAACAATGCTCTTCATGCGGATGAACTGTATAACGACGAAAAATATCTTTCTGTGCTGATTGGTTCCAGCGAATATATGAAAGAGCTTAAAGATTCGATCAGACGGATCGCACAGACCGACAGCACCGTCCTCATTACAGGGGTAAGCGGCACGGGGAAAGAGCTTGTCGCACGTACCATTCATCAATTAAGCAGACGGGCCGACAGGCCTTTTGTTCCGGTTGATTGTTCATCGCTGGCTGAAAGCCTGATGGAAAGCGAACTTTTCGGCCATGTCAAAGGGGCCTTCAGCGGCGCCACGGAATCGCGTGACGGCCGTTTCCAGATGTCGGATAAAGGGACATTATTCCTTGACGAAATTTCCAATATCAATCTGAATATTCAGGCCAAGTTATTGCGCGTCATTCAGGAGCAGGAAGTGCCGCGGGTCGGTAAATCATCGCCGGAGAAAGTGGATGTCAGACTAATCGCGGCGACGAACAGGAATATTCGATCTGAAATCGAAGCAGGAAAATTCCGGGAAGACCTGTTTTACCGGCTTTCCGTCGTTCCTTTGGATATAAAACCATTGAAGGAGCGCAAGGCCGATATTCTACCACTTGCCCAGCATTATCTCGATTTGTACACAAAGAAATATAAAAGCAAGGTGCGATGTCTGTCTGAAGAAGCAAAAACATCGCTACTGTCTTACAAATGGCCCGGAAACGTCAGAGAACTGAAAAATACAATTGAACGTTTGTGCGTACTGAGCGACCACGAAACAGTAAATTTGTCCGATATCTTTTACTATGGTCAAAGCGAAGGGGCGAAGGCGCCGGTAGTGGATTCTTCATCAGGCAGGGTAACCCTGGTCGCTGTCGAAAAAGAACACATCGAAAAGGCGCTTAAACACTTCCATTTTCGAATTAACAAAACGGCAGAATTCCTCGGTATCAACAGAAAGACCCTGAGACTAAAAATGCGTAACTACAATATAAAGACAGAGAAGTAATCTCGGGGCGTTTTGCCCCTTAAGTGAATTTCCGCAACGACCTTCAATAATATTATCATATAAATCAATATGTTTGAATCTGGCATTATCTTTGCTCACATTAAAGTTAAAAAAATTATGGAGGTAATTGATCATGAAGATTAAAAAGAAAATACTCCTAATAGACGATGACAAAGACTTTTTATTCGCCACCAAGCTTATTTTGGAGAAGGGTGGATACGAGATATTCATGGCGGAGGATGGAAAAACCGGCGTGGAGATGTGGAAATCCATATCTCCGGACCTTGCCATTATCGATATGATGATGGAAACATGGGGTGAGGGATTCTCTGTATTGAGCAAAATCCGTGCAACCGATACGGGAAAGGATACCCCTCTTTTCATGCTGAGTGCAGTCGATCTTCAAGGTCCTTATAATGCCTTTGAACCTCCTCCTGAATTTCCAAAAGTGAACAAAGTATTGCAAAAACCTATAAAGGCGGGTGAACTTCTCCAGTTAGTTGCTCAGGAACTCGGTGGCAAGTAGAGATGACCGATCAATCTCAAAAACCTCTGATTCTCATTATCGACGATGAGGAGGTCCTTCGGGATGGGTGCAGGCAGGTCTTGGAAAGGTGCGGCTATTCCGTTCTTACAGCCGAGCAGGGAATCGAGGGTATCAAACTGGCGCATGAGCATGAGCCGGCACTGGCTTTGGTTGATCTTAAAATGCCGAACGTGTCCGGAATGGAAATTGTGGAAATTCTTTCCCATGATATTCCCGACATAATTCTTATCATGATTACCGGTTATGCCTCTATTGTTTCCGCCGTGGAAGCAATGCAAAAAGGAGCTCATGATTACCTTCCCAAACCATTCAATCCCGACCAGTTAAGAGTTCTCGTTAAAAGGGGATTGGATCATCGCACTCTTAGAATAGAAGCAAGAAAACTAAAAGAAGAAAAAGATCAGATGGAAAAGAACTTCATCACCTTCGTCAGCCATGAAATGCGTTCGCCGCTTGTCGTTATCCGGCAATACATTGAGGCGCTCAACGCAATAGCGAGAAATAGTTTCGATAAAGAAGTCAGAGAAATCATTGAACGATGCAGAAAACGTATCCAGAGTCTCGAGGAAATGGTCGAACACTGGCTGGATATCAGTCGAATCGATAATGGAACTCTGGCACAGCAAAAAGTCTCTCTGCGCCTGTCTTCCATTATTGCCCGGGGTGTAGAAGAAATAACTCCTATCTGCCGGAAGAGAGGAATTTCTCTGGCAACAAATATCCCCAAAAAGTTACCGGATATAATAGGCGATGAGGAAAGTCTGGTAAGGGTATTTACCAACATCATCGGCAACGCGACAAAATATACTCCAGAGGGCGGCAAAATAATCATCATCGTTAAAAACGACGAATATTACACCACCACAAGTATATCGGATACGGGGATTGGCATTCCCCGAGATAAGCTCCCGTTTATTTTTGAGCCTTTTTTCAGATGCAGTGGACAGGACGAAAAAACCAGAGGTTCCGGCCTGGGACTGACTTTCTGCAAAAAAATCATGGAAGCTCACAATGGCGGAATCGAAGTTTCGTCAAGGGAAGGAGAGGGAACGACATTTGTTCTGACATTTCCCGCCCCGATAAATACGGCACGAAAAGCAACCGGGGTAAGTTCCTGAATCCATTTGAAGAGTAATAGCCTTTCGGACAGGTTAATTAAAAATATTAAAGACAATTTCTATGAAATACTATGATGAAGAAAGTTATCGTTTTCATAAAAAAGATATTTCCGACGAATGCTTTTGCTGCAATCAAAATGCGCCGCGGTTGCTGATTGTCCGGCATGTTGAAAGCAAAATGATGGTTCACCTTTGTCCGGAATGCATGATAGATCACAGCGATGATTATCTTTTGGATAACACAAAACCGTGGCTTGGCGCGAAAAATAAGACATAATATATCAGAATGGATGTCCTCAAGAAAATTGCCCACCGTCACTTTATTTTCAGCATTCCGAAGATCCTCCGCCAGGTTTTTCATCGAGCGCTTCTTTCCGTAATCTTCAGTTTTGAAGAAAATCCGGGGAAGGATAAAAATCGGTATGGTATCTCCGGATTTGGAGTATGTATCCTTGGATTTCGTGCATTTAATGTTATAGCTTCCCCCCTATTAAATGCCCATTATCATGCTTGCCAGTGAGGGCATGTCGCTGATATTTTCTCCATAGTGAGCATACTTAATAATCTTATCCGCCGTCATGGCGAAAGCGGCGGGAAGCTGTGTTTCCTTCCCTTCAAATTTACCATGCATAAAACCCCGGCTTACAGCCTTGATTGCCGAAATCAAACCGGCGGGATGAAGGTATTTGATTATTCCACCGGCTTCCACACCATAGATTTGGAATACTTGCCCCTTAGGGTCGCAAATAATCGTGAAGGGAAAATCGTCTTTCTTGATTAATGAAGCAATTGTTTCCGGCGTGCTTTGCAGAACGACAAATACGCGCGCCCCCTTTTTTGCTGCCAAATCGAATTCCTTTTTTATTTTTGCCATTTCCATTTGGCATACCGGGCATCCGTAATAGCGTAGAAAAATCAAAACAGCCGGATGATTGCCGAGGGCATCATAAAAATTAATCTCATTTTCCCATGGTGTTTTAAATCTAAAATCGGGTGCTTTCTTCGCTATCGAAAGTTTTGAATTCATATCAGAACCACTCCTGCATTAATTAAGATTATCGACAAACAATTATTTGCCTTAGATTGTCTTTAACACCAATTTATCCAAATCAAAGCGCGGTCTTGCTTTTGGTGTTTGATCGGGATATCCCACAGGCAGAAGCACTACAGGGTATATACTTTCGTCCAGTTGCAAATATTTTTTTAATTGATCTGGGTCAAACCTTCCCAGCCAGCAACTGCCAAGGCCCAGCTCAACAGCCTTAAGAACGATGTGCTCTACAGCAATCGCCACATTCATGGAAAGATAAGCCTTAATCGCCTCGGCCTCCATAACGGCGCTGGTGTACGGCGCGGCACTATCGAAATTCACATCCACTCCCTCGAAGACGCCAGCTTCCAGCAATTCTCCCACACGTTTGTCTCTTGTTGAAATTGCCGTCAGATCGGCACAGCAGACAAAAACAATTGAAGCTTTGATAATGAACTTGTAGGGTGTGCACTGGCCAAGAGCCTCTTTGGCGGCTTGGGATTGCACAACAATAAAACGTGATGGCTGAAGATTTGATCCCGAAGGGGCGAGTCTTGCGGCATCCAAAAGCAGCCGAACGGTATCTGCTGAAATATCTTCCTGCCGGAATTTACGAATGCTCCTGCGTGAAGCGATAACGTCTGATAATTCCACTGTTCACCTCCATAGAAGTATTAACAGATGAACTTTACAACTTCCCAAAAGGCGTGTCAACAGCATTACAATGAAAAAATATCCGGGGAAACATGCCAGTTTTTCGCGGCAATAGTCCGGGGAAGGATAAAAGCCAGCATGGCGTAGTCGGATTTTTGCCAGGATTTTGCGGATTTTGTCGTAAGTGCAAGAGCAAATAAAAAAACTTCCGCCAATATAATTGATATTCAATGTTGATATTCAATATTGACACCTCAGAACACACTTCGTATACTTCCAGGTGAAAACAATGCCTAATCCATTCAACAGGAGGATTCAACCCATGAGTATACGTGACGGTGAACAGATTTTAGAATTGATGCGGGCCTATCAGGTTCCCTGCATACTCGCGGCAGCGGCCGACCTGGATCTGTTTGAGAAACTCGCGCCAGCGCCCCAAACCGCCGCTGAAGTTGCCACCGCTGCCGGTTGCGACTTGCGGGCGGTAACTATTCTCCTCGACGCGCTGGCGGCAGTAAGAATAATCGGCAAAAAAGATGAACGTTACTCGATTACTCCTGCGCTTGTTCCGTTTCTGTGCGAGGCATCTCCGCAGAGCGTCATAGCCATGATACGTCATCAGGCGAACTGCCTGCGTCGATGGTCGCGATTACCATGGACAGTTAAGACGGGAAAGCCGGATTATCCGGGGCCAAGTATTAATGGCGAAGAAGCGGACAACGCGTCGTTCATTGAAGCGATGAACGTGGTGTCGCGTGATGTAGCCGACAAGTTGATTCAGGAAATCCACCCCGGCGGCATGCATTGCGTATTGGATCTGGGCGGTGCATCGGGATCGTGGACCCTGGCCTGGTTGAAAGCAGAACCGAAATCACGTGCCATCATCTTTGATCTTCCGCAGGTGATTCCAATGGCTCGTGAGCGCTTTTCCACTTCAGAGTTTGCCGACCGAGTTGAAATGCGTGCTGGGGACTTTTACACCGATGACTTGCCCAAGGGCGCCGATCTTGCCTGGGTAAGCGCGATTATTCATCAGAATTCTCAGGACCAGAACCGCGCGCTATACCGCCGCATTGCCGCCGCGTTAGAGCCTAACGGCTGGATCTACATTCGTGACATCGTTATGGAGTCTTCGGGCACGACGCCGGTAGCTGGCGCACTGTTTTCTGTTAACATGCTTTCGGGCACCAAAGGAGGTAAATGCTATAGCTTAACCGAGATTCAGGAAGATCTTCTGTCAGCCGGATTCACGGATGTTCAACTCGTGCGCCGCGACGAAGGCATGCACTCGATCGTGCGGGCTGCCGTGAAGTAAATAACTTATAAGCTGAGACCATAATGCCAGTACATGATGCCAGTACCAGTGCGCACAGCTTTGTCGGTTTTAAGCCGATCCGAATCAACATTGCTTTTTTGTAAATCTCATTTTTCATTTTTGCAATTATATGTTAGATTACTGAGTGCTATCGTTAGCATTATGATATAAGCACCAATCCATATAAACATTGTTACGTGAATAAAACATGGAATTCGTTCTGGCTATAATCGTATTTGTTGTTATTATTCTCATTACTTTCCTTTTTCTATACCGCCCGGATAACACTGAGGCCTTGGTAGGAACTGCAAAGGATCTTGAAAACTTCATCGGAATAATGATGTTAAGCACTGAAAAATATGCTTTCGTGATAGCGACGGTTAAAGGGACGAGGGATTTTGTACAATTCAGTGGAAACACTAAAAATATACGACTGGATTTTCCGCTCATAACCAATAGGCAAAAAAGTATGGAAGCGGCTTTCAGAACTACAGCAAAGGAAATGGATCTGAAAATAATTGAAAACCGGGGAACAGGCGGCGAGGCATTCTTGGACATCGATTTCAAAAGGACTACAGCCGAGATTTCGGTTGTTGCGCGGACATTCATGGAAAGATTCTTTGGTATAACGCAGAATACCAAAATAAAATATAGGCTAAATATCTGATCGCAGAACCATGCAATACGGCTGATCGCTGCGCACCGGCTGATTTTTCGTTAACTGTATGAGGGAATTCCCTCCAAAAAACTAATATGGTACTCGGATTTATTTATCATGCATCGTAATTAATAAAAAAATATTTCTACTGAAAGCAGGAAAACTTATATTTCAAGACCTGATCTTAATTACGTTCTAATTACGTTTTTTTACGCCGTGAGTTGAATTCCTTGCTGGTTCAATCATTCTGATTGAACCGTCTATTTACTTTTAAACTTTCTGGTTCAATCTACAAGATTGAACCAGCCTAGAAGGGTATTCCCCCAAAAAACTAGTATGGTACCCGGCTTTATTTATCATGCGTCGTAATTAATAAAAAAATATTTCTACTGAAAGCAGGAAAACTTATATTTCAAGACCTAACCCTAATTACGTTCTTTCGTTTTTTTTCGCCGTGAGTTGAAGTGTTTGTTGAACCGGATTTAGGTACGAACTTGATTACCAGATGGCAACCAACAGCTTGGGCATATTTTTTCAGGGTTGTCAGGGATGGTGCATGCTTTCCAGAAGATTCCAAACGTGAAACGGAACTTTTTGTTGTTCCCATCAACGCCGCAACTGCCTCTTGAGTGAAACCGGACTTTGAACGTGCCGACAACATATCGCGGACAAGAGTATATTCTTCTTCCAGATCATTGTATGCCTTGCTGAATCCTTTCCGTTTTTGGGCATTCTTGAGAAATGCTTTATGGTTGTGGGAAACAGGTTCGTATTTTAATTCAACCATTCTGTACCTCCTTCAGCCTTTTCCGGGCTATCTTTAGTTCTTGCTCTGGCGTGTCTGGTGTTTTCTTAACAAACGCATGAAGAATTACTATACGTTGATCAA
>Ga0074045_10002588_pt1 | contig 16712 bp, 14 predicted proteins | sample BogForMeECP23OM2_FD_94442 | JGI IMG/M metagenome (GOLD analysis project Ga0074045, IMG submission 94442) | Bog forest soil microbial communities from Calvert Island, British Columbia, Canada - Bog Forest MetaG ECP23OM2 | ecosystem: Environmental > Terrestrial > Soil > Wetlands ...
CGACGAAATCGTGACCAACGAAGTGCAGCACGATCTCGACAAGCTGGGCATCGCCAAGACGGCGCGCGAAGAAAAGGCGCGGGCTCGCGACAAGAAGGCCGAGGACAATAATAAGAAAGTCAAAAATGACGCGGCCTACGACGCACGCATGGCGCAGCTCTATCGGGAAGTGGTGCTGAAAGAGAAGCCGGCAACGTCGAACGAAGGTGGATTCATTCCGTTGGGCGCGATTACGGCAGCAATTGCTCCAGCAAACGGAAATGGCGCCGCGAAAGTGAGTGAAGAAGTTGGCGAACCAGTGGCGGGCGACTAGAGGGCAGCTCTTAGCCGGCAGCTTTTGGCATTTAGCCTGAGAAGAACAAAGGTCGCTCGAAAGAGCGGCCTTTTCCTTTGACCGCGATTCACGGCCTGCATCTCCCTTATTCAGCGGACATGAACTTCAGGCATACGGGCGCGGGGACATGGAGAGTCTGGCCGGAGGGGGTCAGTCTTCCGTCATTGGGGTTGATCCGAAACACTACGACGTTGTCGGTGTCCTGATTCGCCACGAACAGGAGCTTGCCGGTGGGATCGATCTCAAAATTACGCGGCGTCTTGCCTTGGGTGGGAACGTGATCTACCAAAGTTAGAGCGCCCGTGTGGCTGTCGATGGAGAAGACGGCAATGCTGTTGTGTCCGCGATTGGAGGCGAAGAGAAATTTGCCGCTGGGATGGACCTTGATTTCGGCGGTATCGTTGCTTCCGCTGAAACCTTTTGGAAGTGTCGAGACCGTGGTCAGCTTCTGCAGCACTCCGCGGCTGCCATCGTAGGTAAATGTGGTGATGCTGGACTGCAGCTCATTCACTACGTAGGCGAACTTGCCGTTGGGATGAAAGGCGAGGTGGCGCGGTCCGGCGCCGGGGTCGAGCTTGGCGTAGGAAGGATCGTTCGCGGTAAGGGATCCGGTTTTTGCGTCGAAGCGGTACACGAGTAACTCATCCAGCCCTAGATCGACGGCGATGGCAAACCGATTGTCGGAGGTAGTCTCGATCCAGTGAGCGTGCGGGCCCTCCTGCCGTTCTTTGTTGACGCTCGACCCTTGGTGCTGAACGAATGCGGAGGACTCGCCTATGTGGCCGTCCGCCTGAACCGGGAATACAGCTACGCTTCCCCCGGTATAGTTGGCCACCAGAGCGTACTTGCCAGTCTTGTCGAACGCGATATAACACGGGTCGGCGCCGCGCGAGGCAACCTGGTTCAGGAGCGATAACTTCCCGGTTTGCCGGTCGCTGCTCTGAAGATCGATGGCGAAGGCGCTCACCGCTCCGCTGCTAGCGCCTTTATAGTTCGGGACTTCATTCACTGCATACAAGAAGCGGCGGCTGGGGTCGATCGCGAGGAATGAGGGATTGGTGGTTTCCGCCGCTACCCCGAGCGGAGTTAGCTCAGAGGTTCCGGCATCGAAGCGGTAGGCATAAATGCCTTTACTCTCCTTTGCGGTGTAAGTACCAACGAAGAGGAGGTATTTGTTCTTTGGGGATTCCTTGGCGAGGGTTACGGTTACCAGCGACAGGATGAGGACGAGCCACTGCAGGCATCGGCGACGCGAGATCTTCATGGGGATTATCAAAGCGTATTTGGGAATGGAGCGCAAGGGCCGTCGTCAACGGTGCGACATTCAGCTGACGTCCGCAGACAGGAGGGTCCGCGCTACACGAGATAATGTCCCTGCTTGCGGCGTTTTGCTTTGATCAGCACATCTACCGGGTCGGGGCGTCCATTCCAGAAATCAAGTCGAATGCGGCCGTCTGTCATCTGTGTGATGGTTGCGGGAATTGAGCTGTCGGTTACATACCATCCTTCAGGCAACACGACAGCGTTGCGCGGACGTCCCAGGCTCCGGTCAAAGACCAGTTCGTCTCCCTCTAGGCGGTAGCTCGCCGGCGCGGTGTAGGTTTCGGAAATTCTTACCCGTATGTTTTGGCCCACCTTCACTGGAGAGAATGGAACCACGACTACTTGCGCGGTTGCGTCCACCGGTTCTCCCGCATCGATTCTTGCCGCGGCCAGTTCTGCTCCGGTCATTATTTGTGTTGCTAGCTTTTCGCCCGTGTCCAGGACGTAGGCGGACGGATCAGACACTTTGCTGCCGCTGCGGACTACGTTGAAGTACTTATCGGCTCCCGGTTTCGACTCGGTGTAATCGTGATAGAGGCGGAAGGCGTGGGTTTCCGGTTGCTGCAGGAAATAAACAATCTCGCGGTCCTGGTGCGCGCGCTCTGAAAGACGCTCCTGCTCGGTCTCACCTTCGAACGGGGCTTCCCAGCTTTTCGCCGAACCTGGCGCTCTGGGCACGGCTGTGGCACCGGTTTCCGAATCCGGCTTGGCCTTCACTACCAGCGGAGCTTCCGATCCGATGCCGTTCATGAAGCTGATGGCGATTCGTCCGTCGGACTCGGCTAAAACCTGCGATGGTATGTTGCACGATACCAGTTCATATCCCGCGGGCAGCACGACGCTGTTCCGCGGAATGCTCAGCGACCGGTTGAAGACTATGGTGTCACCTTCGCGGTAGTAACTCTTCGCATCCTTGTATGTTTTCAGGATTTGCAGCCGGGCCTGCCCTTCTGGCGGCACCGGGCGCGCCAGGGTTACCTTGATGTAATCTACGGACGCGTCTTCGCCTTTCATCAGCGGATCGGTTACTGCCTGCTCGCCACTTACCACTTCAAACCGCAGTGGCAGTCCGGTCATGACGTCAATCACCGACTCGCCGCTGGCCACGCTGCCCTTACGGATCGGATTGAAGTAATACTTCGCTCCTGCGGTGGTGGCCGTCACCTCGTAGCGGATAGCAAAACTTGCACTCTCCGGCGCCAGAAGTTCGTAGCGGGTGTACTCGTCGGTTTCGCTTTGCGCGGGCGACGCGGGCGCGGGCTGCGCGAATCCCCAACCTGCACCGAACATGACGAGCAGACAGGCAAAACCCTTCGGCATGTTTACTTTCATGGCTAGCACTCTATCATCTTGACGGAGCTACAGTCGGAGTAGGCTACGACTGTTCGCGGGGGGGCGCCCGCGCCACACGGTCTGTGCGGTATCCTTCCGGGATGGCGTTGCGGCGAATGCCGGCTGGGGATGGCGCGCTGATCCAGATCATGGACGCGGCTCTGGCCGATGTTTCGCGTCGAAGCGGCGAGTGGCTGGAGTGCCGGCCGGGGTGCACGCAGTGCTGCGTGGGTGTGTTTGCCATCAATCAACTGGACGCGGTGCGGTTGCAGCGCGGTTTGGCTGACCTGGAAAAGACGGACCCGCGACGGGCGCGGCGCATTCGCGAGCGGGCGCGGGCTTCGATCCGGCGGTGGGCAGCGGAGTTCCCTGGTGACGCTAAAACGGGTGAGCTCGATCCAGCAGTGTTTGACGAAGGCTCAGGGGCGGAGGAACGCTTCGCTGAGTTTGCCAATGACGAGCCTTGTCCGGTGCTCGATCCGGAGACGGGACTGTGCGATCTTTACGATGCCCGGCCGATGACCTGCCGCACATTTGGTCCTCCGGTGCGAGCAGAAGGCGGCTTGGGGGTGTGCGAATTGTGTTTTCACGGCGCGACCGACGAGCAGATTGCCGCGTGCGAGATGGTCGTCGATCCCGACGACCTGGAGTCGAAGCTCCTGCGGAAACTGGAGAAGATGCCCGGTCCGCGCGGGCAAACGATCGTTACGTTCTGCGTGAAGTAAGTGCGTGGACGAGAGTGTCCGTTTTTTGCCGAAGCCCCGTCACCACACAACCCTTTCACTGTCGCGCGCGATACCAGCGGCGAACGGCCACGGCTGACCAGATCGCCTCGATCACTCCAAAGGGCCAAGCGCCTTGCAGGAAGCCATAAGCGGAGCCGAGCGCGCAGGCGGCGGCAAACGCCAGGATGAACCAGGTGCTGCGACTCTCCAGCGCATAAGTGACCAGCATCGCGGTTACTGCGAGCACTCCGAATAGGGTCAGCATGTTCACCCTAGCAATCTTACAGACTCGGAACATCCCAGGGAGACTGCGGTACAATCGCTGGCAATTTCGCAATCAACATTCGCAAACTACGTTCACCAGTAACCTCACTGAGGAGGAGATATGAGTCTATCGAAACGGGCTGTCGCGGAATTCTTTGGAACCTTCTGGCTCGTGTTTGGGGGATGCGGGGCCGCGGTGCTGGATGCGGCATTTCCGCAGCTGGGCATCGGATTTCTAGGCGTGGCACTGGCTTTCGGGCTGACCGTGCTTACCATGGCATTCGCGATCGGACACATTTCGGGATGTCATCTGAATCCCGCGGTTTCAGCGGGACTGGTGGTGGGGAAGCGATTTCCGGCGTCGGAATTCTTGCCCTATGTGGCAGCGCAAGTGCTTGGGGGAATTGCGGGCGCGGGCACGCTTTACGTCATTGCCAGCGGCAAGGCGGGTTTTGACTTGGCCGGGGGCTTTGCTTCGAATGGATACGGGGCGCACTCTCCGGGCGGTTATTCACTGCTCTCGTGCCTGGTGGCGGAAGTGGTGCTGACGTTTTTCTTCTTGATGATCATCATGGGATCGACGGACAAGCGGGCTCCGGCGGGGTTCGCGCCGATTGCGATCGGGCTCGGACTGACGCTGATTCACTTGATTGGAATTCCAGTGACGAATCTTTCGGTGAACCCGGCACGGAGCACGGGACCGGCGATTTTCGTGGGCGGATGGGCCCTCTCGCAATTGTGGCTGTTCTGGCTGGCTCCGATTGTGGGTGGAGCGCTGGCAGGCGGAGTGTATCGCGCGGTGTTCGGGGAATAAGCGCCAGCTAGGTCCCGGAGGGGTTGATTGGTTAAGCGTTGGAGGGACAGGCGCCTTGCCCCTCCAGCCGTGCCTGGACGCCTGTTCCCCTTCGGCGGGCATGACTCCATCAAGATCTCCAAATTTGCGGTACCCTCGAACTTCCCGCTTTGGCGGCGGGCCGCGGGCGGGGGCGCCCGCGCCACACAGACAATGGCTGAGTCCACGGAAATCCGGGGGGCATCGCTGGGGGAGATCGCCCTGGTGTTTCTGAAGTTGGGCACGATTGCGTTTGGCGGGCCAGCGGCCCATCTGGCAATGATGGAAGAAGAATTCGTGCGGCGGCGGCACTGGATTACCCACGCCGAATTTCTCGACCGGATGGCGGCCGCAAATTTGATCCCCGGACCGAGTTCGACCGAAGTCGCGATCTTTGTGGGGCAACTGAAGCGCGGCTGGCGCGGACTGATCGTGGCGGGCTGTTGCTTCATCATTCCGGCGGCCGTAATTGTGTCGGTGATTGCGTGGGCTTATGTGCGTTTTGGCTCGCTGCCGAAGGCCGAAGGCGTGCTGTACGCGATCAAGCCGGCCGTGGTTGCGATCGTAATCCAGGCTCTCGGGAAACTGGGACGCACCGGACTGAAGACAATTCCGCTGGCGGTGATTGCGGTGCTGGCCGTGGTGCTGAATGTTTTGGGAGTCAGTCCAGTGCTGGTGCTGGTGTTTGCGGGAGTGATCTCGGCCTCGGTTTTGACGATGCAGAACCGGCTGGTGAGTGCGGTTGGGCTTCAGAAGGTTCCCGGACTTCCGAAAGTTGTTGGTGGGGCGATGGCGGTTGCGGCTATGGGCGCGGCTTTTCCGGTTGGGCTCTTGCGGTTGTTCTTGTCGTTTCTGAAAGTCGGGTCGGTGGTGTTCGGCAGCGGATATGTCTTGCTGGCATTTCTCCAGACCGAATTTGTGGAACGGCTGCACTGGCTGACGGAGAAGCAGTTGATTGACGCGGTCGCGGTGGGGCAGTTCACGCCGGGTCCGCTGTTTACGACCGCGACGTTTATCGGGTATGTGGTGGCTGGATGGATGGGCGCGATGGTGGCCACGGTTGGAATTTTCCTCCCGGGGTTCGTACTCGTAGCCGCGAGCGGGCCGCTGCTTCCGCGGGTGCGCAGATCGGCAGTGGCGGCGGCAGCGCTGGATGGAGTGGTGGCCGCTTCGCTGGCGTTGATGGCGGTGGTGGCGTGGCAGTTGGGGAAGGCGTCGATCGTGGACTGGGCCACGCTGTCTGTCTTTGCGGTGAGCTTGATCGCTTTGCTCCGGTTTCGGGTGAACTCGGCGTGGGTAGTCGCGGCAGCAGCGGCCGTCGGTTGGGTGATGCGGTAATTGCAGAATTCGGATGCGGGGAGAGCAATGAGCGAGACGAGGATTCGAACGGCGGAGCGTGGAGACCTGGCGCGAATCACCCAGATCTATAACTACTATCTTCTGAATACTCCGGTGACGTTTGACATTGAGGCCTACACGGTAGAGGGGCGGGAGGCTTGGTTCGGGCAGTTTGGCGTGACCGGGCGGTATCGGCTATTGGTGGCCGAGGAAGATGGGGTTGTGATGGGATACGCGGGGACGACGCGGTTTCGTCCGAAGGCGGCGTATGAGACGACGGTGGAGACGACGATTTATTGCGCTCCGGAGGCGGTGGGCAAGGGCATTGGACGGCGGTTGTATGGGGGGTTGTTTGAAATATTGAGGGGCGAGGATGTTCATCGCTATGTGGCGGGATATGCTTTGCCGAACGCGGCGAGCGAGGCGCTGCATCGACGATTCGGATTCAAGGTGGTGGGCGTGTTCAGCGAAAATGGGCGAAAGTTGGGAAAGTACTGGGATGTGTGTTGGCTGGAACGGACGGCCTGAGAACCAGCGCGGGGCTGGCGGTTATTCTTCGTCCTTGAATGAGGGAAAGGTTAAAATGGATAATTCCGGCCAGCCTCCCCGAGACACTGGGAGGGCTTCCCGGTGTAGAGCCGTGGAACCAGCAAACAATCTCGAAGCAGATCGGGCGCGGACGTCGCTTGACGCCAATTCGCCGGCTCCGCCGGGCGTTTCCCCGCCTCGCCGGCAGCGGCCTTCGTCGCCCGTTTACTGGCGAGTGGAAGGAAGCCTGCTGGAACTGACCACGGTTCGTCCTATCGCTTTTTTCACCTGGAACAGCCAGACCTATATCGCGCGGGCAGCACGCCGATTTCTGGTGCTTTTGATGGCGTTGCTGCGGCCATTTTTGTATGCCGCGAACCGAATCGCCGCGACGCGGATCGTTCACGCCGTGCTGCGCGGGATTACCCGCGACCGGCTCGACTTGCTGGGCGAAGAAGAATTCGAATACAAGCTGAAGCCGCTGCTGAAAGAAGAAGGCGTTCGGCACCTGAAGGCCTTGCAGGCCACCGGCGCGGAGGTGGTGCTGGTAAGCCAGGGGTTGGAGCATATGATGCGGCCGCTGGCGCGGCATCTGGGAGTACGGTGGATGATCGCCAACCGCCTCGATTTCCGCGATGGCGTTGCCACGGGACGGCTGCTGAGTCCGGTGATCCGGCCGCGGGGCTTGTTTGCGCGGATTCGCGAAGCGGGTCCGGATGGGCAGCAAAGTCCGGCGCGATGGGTGCGGGCTCTCGGTTTGCGCGGCCCGAAGGCGCTGGCCTCGGCGATTGTGCCGGCGGTGCGGGTAGAAGCGCCCCGGGTTCGTCCAATTGTGTACTTCGACGAAACCCGGTATCGAGCGCCGTTTTCCGTGCGCAAATCTTTGGGCGGAAAGCGCGTGATGTTGATCGGCGTCACCGGATTCATCGGCAAAGTGTGGCTGGCGAATACGCTGATGGACTTGCCCGAAATCGGGAAACTCTATCTATTGGTCAGGCGGCAGAAGTCGAGTCCGGCGCAGAAGCGCTTCGAGAAGATGATGGAAGAATCGCCGGTTTTCGATCCTCTGTTTGAGAGATACGGCGACCAACTGGGCGCCCTGCTGGCGGATAAGATCGAGGTGGTCGAGGGTGATGTATCGCAGCCCAGCGTTGGGCTCGATGCTGAGACTGCCGCGCGTCTGCGCAAGGATCTCGATCTAATCATCAACAGCTCGGGGCTGACGGATTTCAATCCGGATCTGCGCGACGCTCTGGCGGTGAATGTGGATTCGACGTATCACCTGATCGAATTCATTCGCGGGTCGGAGCACGCGGCGCTGCTGCACCTTTCGACTTGCTATGTGGCGGGACAGCGCGATGGGCGCGTGAGTGAGCGGGTGCGCCCGAATTACACACCGTCGCACTTGAAGGACTTCGACGCGGAAAAAGAGTGGTATCGCCTGCATGATCTGGTGGAATCGGCGGAAGCTCGGGTGGAAGGGCCGGAAGTCACCGAAGAACTGAAGAGGCAGGCTCTGGGGAAAGAGCATGCGGCAAAGGGGCTGAGCGGGCAGGCACTGGAAAATCAGATTCGTAAGAATAAGGTTCGGTGGCTGAAAGACTATCTAACGGAGGAAGGCACCCGGCGCGCGAAGGAACTGGGTTGGCCGAATACTTATACGTTCACCAAGAGCCTGGCAGAATCGCTGATTGCGAAGCATGGCGCTGGGCTGCCGATTGCGATTGTGCGCCCGTCCATTGTCGAGACTTCGGTGGAGAAGCCGTTTCGCGGGTGGAATGAGGGCATCAATACGTCGGCGTCACTGTCGTATCTACTGGGCACGGCGTTCCGGCAACTGCCATCGAACGAACGCAAGCGGCTGGATATTATTCCGGTGGATGCGGTGTGCGCCGGGATGACGCTGATTGGCGCTGCGCTGGTGGAGCGGCGGCACGATCCGATGTATCAACTGGCGACGTCGGTCACGAATCCCTGTGACATGGGGCGGTCGATTGAGTTGACGAGTCTGGGACACCGGCGCCACTATCGGGCGCAGGAAGGTCTGGAGTACTGGCTACGTTTGCGCATGGATGCGATTCCGGTTTCGAAGCAACGTTACAACCGCATGTCGGCACCGGCGCAGAAGATGATTATCAAGTCGATTCAGCGCGTGATGTCTCCGCTGCCCTCTGCGATGAAGAAACCGCTGGCGAAGCAGGAGCGCAACCTCGAACGCGTGGAGAAACTCGTCGGCTTGTTCGAGCCGTTTATTCTGCAGAACGAGCATGATTTTGTCGCGGATAATGTGGAGAAGTTGTCGCAGGCTCTCGCGTCCGAAGAGAAAGAGATCTTCGGATATGACACAGCGGGGCTCGATTGGTGGGAGTATTGGATCGACATTCATATTCCGGCATTGCGGCGGTGGACGTATCCGCTGATTGAAGGGCGTCCGCTGGAAGCGCGTGCGCCGCGTGTGCTGCGGATGCCGCCTTCGCCGGCCACAACGACAGCAGGAAATGGCGAGGCCGTGAAGACGGGGACAAACGGAGCAACGTGGCAATATTCCTGACCGGTGGGACCGGGTACATCGGCGCGCATGTGGCCGCGAATCTGCTCGAGCAGCACGACGCGACCTTGAATCTGCTGGTGCGCGGCCGCGACCCACGTGCTGCGGAACTGCGGCTTTGGCAGGCTTTGCAACTGCACCTGGCGTTTCCAAAATTCTACGAACATCTGCAGGCGAAGGTCCGGATTTTTCGCGGCGATCTCACCACACCGCAGTTCGGCCTCGATCCGGACGACTACGACCGACTCGTGCACACCACCGATTCGGTGATCCACTGCGCGGCTTCGCTGAATCGGAAGTCGGAAAAGAGTTGTTTGAATGTGAATTTGCGCGGCACGCTCGAGGTGGTGCAGTTGGCGCGGCGATCGCAGTACTATCACGGGCTGCGGCGGTTTTCGAATGTGAGCACGGTGGCGGTGGCGGGGAAACGCAGCCACGAAGTTGTTGTGGAAGACCGGTCGATTGAGTGGGAGCGATCAGATTACGATCCCTATGCGCGGACGAAGAAATTCTGCGAGCACCTGGTGCGCGAGTTGCTGCCGGACGTACCGCTGACGATTTTCCGGCCGAGTATCGTGTTGGGGGACAGCCGCTATCCGCAGACGACGCAGTTCGACATGGTGCGGTCGTTCGTGTTCCTGGCGGGATTGCCGGTGTTGCCGTTTCGTCCGCATGACAAGATTGACATTGTGAATGTGGATTTTGTGGCCGATGCGATTTCAACCTTGCACATGAAGGCGAATCCCGAGCACGATACCTATCACCTTTCTTCGGGCAACGATTCCCAGTCGTTTCAGGAATTGACCAAGGCTCTTGCCGCCGAGCAGAACAAACGCGGGCCAGTGTTCTTGCCGATCCTGGACAAGCCGTTCGGCTCCATCGTCAACACGCTGGCGAATCGCAAGGGCCCAATGGGGCGCGGTGCGGCGCTGATGAAGGTCTTCCTGCCCTACTTGACTTGGAACACGGTGTTCGACAATACGCGGGTAACCACCGAGATGGGACGCAAGCCGGCGCCGTTTTCCCAATACAGCTTTCCGCTGCTCCGGTTCAGCCGCGAGCACAATTTTGAATATCCATATCAGCCTTGGCCGGAAAGTGCGCAGGCGGGAGGGTCCGCCGCATGATGGACTTCGTTCTGGAAGCGTGGGTATCGAGCATCATCGAGGGCAAGAAGATTCAGTGGATGATGGGCAAGCGGGAGCCGTGGCAGCCGGGCGAGAAACTGAAACTGCTGTTTGCCGGCTATAACGGGACGCGCAACACGGGGTCGGATGTGCGAGTGGAGGAGATGCTGCGGCAGATTCGACGGATACTCGGGCCGGAAAACGTTGACCTCACCATGATGACGTTCAATTTTGACCGGTCGCGCGGATATTTTGAGGGCACGTCGCAGGTGCGACTGCCGGATATTTTTCCGCCGTTCCTGGCGAATGAAGTGCCCAAACATCATGGCGTGGTGGCGTGCGAAGGCTCGATGTTCAAGTCGAAATTCGCCAATGCGCTGGCGACCATGATGATCGGGTCGCTGGGCATTGCGGCGGCGGAGAACAAGTTGTCGGTCGGCTACGGCGCCGAGGCGGGACAGATGGATCCGCTGGTCGCGAAAATGTGCGCCCGCTATTGCAGGAACTCGCTGGTGATCACGCGCAACAACGAGTCGCGGAACATTCTGCGCGAACTGGGCGTGCCGACGGAATTGGGCACGGACACAGCATGGACGTTTGAGCCGCTTGGCGCGGAGTATGGGCAGAAAGCGCTGCGCGATGTGGGTTGGGATGGAAAGACGCCGGTGCTGGTGGTGTGTCCGATCAATCCGTTTGAGTGGCCGGTGAAAGCTTCAGTGGCGAAGGCAGCCCTCCACGGCCTGACCGGCGCATTCAAAGAGAGCCACTACCGCGGGCCCTACTTTCATAACGCTGGGCCGGCGGCCGATCGGGCCTACGAGCATTACTTGAGTTCGATTGCCAATGCGGTGGCCGCGTTCCGCAAGAAGAAGAGTGTGTTCGTGATCATGGCGGCGACCGAGCGCATGGATGCTCGGCCTTGCCGGCGTATCTCGGAGAAGCTGGGCGGGGTTCCGGTGCTGACCTCGGACGATTACAACATGTACGAGATGGTCAGCATTCTGCGGGCCTGCCGCTTGATGGTGTCTTCGCGCTATCACGGGATTGTGACTTCGATGCCGGCTCTGGTGGCGTCGGCCGGGATCACGATGGATGAGCGCATCCGGAACTTGATGAACGAGCGCGGGCATTCGGAGTTGCTGATGAATGTGGATGATCCGGACCTGGAGGCGCGGACCCTGACGGCGCTCGGGATTCTGGATCGCGACGGAGAACGGATTGCCGACGGGATCGCGCGGACGGTGGTAAGAAATTTGAAACTGATGGCGCGCATGGGCGTGTATTTCGAGGAAGAAGTGCAGCGGCGGTATCCGGAGTTTCCTACTCGGCGCGGGGAATGGAGCTGGGAAGATTATCTGCCGCCGATGAGCGACGGGCTGCGGGAGTTGGTGAAAGCGTACGGATAGCCGCGGCAAAAAGCAGGTCCTTCGCTTCGCTCAGGATGACAACTTCTTGGGAACAGATGACTTTTCTAGAACAAATCTTTGCTAGCCTGGGGCGCGGCGGCGATGCCGTCGTGCTACAGGAAATGCGCGATGGGCAGACGGTTTCGCTCACCGCGCGGCAGTTACTTTCTCAGGTGCAGGTGGCGCGGGCTTATCTGCGGCGACTGCGGCTGAAGAAGGGAGACCGGTGCGCGCTGTTGGCGCATAACTCGATGCAATGGGTAGCGATGGATTTGGCCATCATGGCCGAGGGACTGACGGTCGTGCCGCTCTACGCGCGGCAGGCACCGGCCGAACTGGTCGCGATGATGAAAGACTGCTGGCCGGCGGTGATTGCCTGCGGAGAGAGGGCGCTCGGAGATGCAATCGTGGAGGCGTGGCCGGAAGCGCCGCCGCATTTCTGCTTCGAAAATGTTTTCACGGCAGGGCGCGAACCGGTGGAGAGTCCGGCGCTGGCAGTGGCAGAGCAGGATGTGGTGACGGTCATCTACACCTCGGGCACGTCGGGCGAGGCCAAGGGCGTGATGCTGACCGCTGGCAACGTAGGGTGCATGCTGGGCTGCACTTCGGGGCGACTGGATCAGCTGATGAAAAAGCGGCCGGGGCAAGATTCCGTGTTTCATTACCTGCCTCTTTGCTTTGCGGGCTCGTGGATCATGATGCTGACCTGCCTGCTGCGCGGCAGCAAGCTGACGTTGAACACGGATCTGGGGAAGATTGCGGCGGAGATGCGGCTGGCGTCGCCGGATTATTTCCTGAATGTGCCTGCGCTTCTCGAACGCATGCGCAAAGCGGTCGATGAGCAGCTTTGGAAAACGGGGGGGCTTGCGCTGAAGATATACACCAAGGCCAAGGGCGCGTGGGTGCGGCGGCAGGAGGGCAAAGCTGGCGCCGGAGACGGCCTTTGGCTTGCGCTGGCAAATCGTCTCGTGTTTCCGACCATCCGCAAGAAGATGATTGGGGGCAAATTGCGCGCCCTGATTTGCGGCTCCGCACCGTTAAGTGTGGAGACGCAACTGTTTTTTATGATGCTCGGTATCCCCGTTTTGCAGGTGTACGGACTGACCGAGACGACGGCGATCTGCACCATGGATGATCCGGATGCGCCGGTCGTTCCGGGGCGCGCAGGACCGGCGATTGCCGGCGTCGAGATGAAGGTCGCGGAGAATGCCGAGATCGTAGTGCGCGGTCCGAATATTTTTCCGGGATACTGGAATCGTCCGGAAGAAACGGCGAAGATGCTGCGCGACGGCTGGTTCCACACTGGCGATCAGGGTGAAGTGGATGCGAGCGGAAACTGGAAGATTGTCGGCCGCATCAAGAACCTGATTATTCTTGGGTCGGGACATAACATTGCTCCGGAGCCGATTGAGGATAAAATTCTGCAGGAGTTGCCGGGTGCGATTCAGGTTGTGCTGGTGGGCAACGCGCGCGGATATCTGGCGGCACTGATCACGGGCAAGGTGAGCGGCGAAAGAACGCAAGTGGCGCTGGACCTTGTCAATCCGCGCCTGCCGCATTACAAGCAGGTGCGGGCGTTTCATCTGGTGGAGGAAGCGTTCAGCATCGAGAGCGGGTTGTTGACGGCGAACGGAAAGCTCAAGCGCGACTTGATTGCGGAGCGGTTTCGCAACGAAATTGACGTGATGTACCTGACCTCGCAAAACCAGATTTCGCAGAATCAGGTCTCGAAAAACCAGGCGGCGAAGACGGCATGAACGACTTCAAAGGGCAGACACTATCGTGGCAGATCGTGAATGGAGCGATTGAACTTGCGCTGCATCACGAGCCTTGCAACGAGATCGGGTCGCTCACTCTGGAAGAATTTGAGAAGTTTGCGGCCGCTCTGCCCTTGCTGGCAAATGAAGCGCATGCGCTGATTATTCATTCGACGTTGAAGGCCGGGTTTTCAGCGGGAGCGGACTTGCGCGAGTTGTTTCAGCGTGGACAAGAAATGGAGAAGGCTGCGGCACTGCGCGGAGTGCGGGAGTTTCTGGAGCGCATTCATGCGGTGATGAACGCGCTCGACGCGGCGCCGCTGACGACGATCGCAGCGGTGCACGGCGTCACGTTTGGCGGCGGGTTCGAACTGGCGCTGGTTTGCGACATAATGATTGCGGATCGCATGGCGCGATTTTGTTTCCCGGAATTGAGACTGGGACTAATCCCGGGGTTCGGCGGGATTCCCCGGCTGAAGCGGGATTTGGGCAATGCGGTCGTGCGCGATCTGCTGCTGACCGGGCGCAGCTTCAACGTGATGAAGGCGCAGCAGATTGGCCTGGTGAGCCAGATTGCCGCCGAAGGCGAGGCGCTTCGGGTAGCCCGCGCTACGGCCAGCCAGGTGGGAAAATTTGATAAGCGGACGGCAGCGGCAGCGAAGGAGTTTGTGAAGCCGATTCCGTATGCGGAATTGAAGCAAGAGATCGATATTTTCTGCGACCTTTATTCGCGTCCGGCTGTCGAAGAAGGGCTGCGCAAGTTTGTAGAGAACGAGGGAGTACAGCCGTACTTACCTTAATTTGTAATTTGAAGGATGTCACGTTATGTCAGCGCCCACTGCGGATCACACGCTCGACGAAATCCTGAATCTTGCGGCGTTACATTTTAAAGTGCCGCGGGAAAAGCTCACGCCCGACGACGATTTTTTCAAAACACTGGGCATCGACAGCCTGCAGGCACTCGATTTGCTGACACGGCTTGAGCATCACTTCTCGATCGAGTTGCCGGATTATGAACTGCAGGGTGTATCGGATTTTCGGACGCTGGCGACGAGAATCCAGGCGCGGCTCTAGAACCTATTCACCACAGAGGCACAGAGACGCAGAGGAAATCTTTTGATCTGTTCTTGCCTAGTTGGCTGCTCTGCTGGCTTCGCTGACGTTACGTTCTGATAAACTTCTTTTTTCTCTGTGCCTCGGTGTCTCTGTGGTGAACAAACACTGAATGCTTGATCTCCGCCAATATGCCAGCCTGGGTGCAGCGCTCAAGGATGCGCTGGAGCGTTGGCCGAACGAAACCTGCCTGATTGAAGCCGATCGCGATCGCGAAAAAATGCGGCTTACCTACTCTGACTTTAAGGAAATGGCGCGTCCCCTGTGCCGGGCGCTTGAAGACGCCGACTTCAAGGCGGGGGACCGGGCGGCGATCATCATGACCAATCAGTCCAAGTGGCTGATTTCGGCATACTCGATTTTCTTTTGCGGCGGCGTACTGGTTCCGCTGGATTACAAATTGACTGCGGCCGAACATTTGCAACTGCTGGCCCATTCGAAAGCACGTTTTCTGGTTGTCGAATACTACCTGTGGCGGGCGATCACGCAATCCCCGGAGTTCGCAAAACTCACGGCCGAGATTGTGCTGGTAACGGAAGCGCCGGTGGGGGCGGATTTACGCGGCGCTTACCGATGGGAAGAGTTCCGGCGCAAAGGGGAACCGCAGTTCGTGGCGCGGCAGCGCGAGGACACAGCCTGCATCGTTTATTCGTCGGGAACGGGCGGGCGTCCGAAGGGATGCGTGCTCACGCACGACGCCTATCTGGAGCAGTGCACTTCGCTGACGGCCTGGTATCCCTTCTGGCCGGGTGTGAGGTATTTGAGTATTCTGCCCACGAATCACGCGATTGATTTCATGGTGGGATTCATCGGGCCGTTCGTGTGCGGAGCTTGCGTGGTTCATCTGCGAACGCTGCGTCCGGAGTTTGTGCGCGATGCGTTTGTCCGCTATCGCATCACCTATGTCAGCCTGGTACCGATGGTGCTGAAGAATCTGGAACGCGGACTGCGCGCCAAGTTTGACGAACTCAAGCCGAGCAAGCGCTGGATGCTCGACCGACTGATCGGGCTGAATAAAATGCTGACGCGAGGTCGCCCGAGAGTCAGGCTCAGCCGGCGTCTGCTGCCGCAAGTCCACAAGGCGTTTGGCGGAGAACTGCTGGCGCTGATTGTTGGCGGAGCATTCACGGATCCTTCGACGCTGCAGTTCTTCTACGACTTGGGTATTCCGGTGACTTGCGGATACGGGCTGACGGAAGCTTGCACGGCCGTGACGCTCAATGACCTGAAACCATTTCGCGCCGATACTGTGGGCAAGCCGCTGCCCGGGACGGAGGTGCGCGTACTGAATCCCGATGGCGATGGGATCGGAGAAGTCTCGGTGCGGAGCCGCGCGGTGATGTCGCATTATCTGGATGATCCGGAACAGACGGCGCAGACGATCGTCGAAGGGTGGCTTCTGACGGGCGATCTGGGGCGCTTTGATGCCGGCGGACACGGCCACCTGCAGCTCGTCGGCCGCAAGAAAAATATGATCGTCACCGCGGGCGGGAAGAATATTTATCCCGAGGATATCGAGGCGGTGTTTGATGGTCTGCCGGTGAAGGAATTCTGCGTGTTTGCGGAGAATTATTTGTGGCCGCAGAAGATGCTCAGTGACGAAATGCTGGTGCTGGTGGTCCGGCTGGAACAGAACCAGCAGTTCGATGATGGCTTGCGTGAAGAGATCGTGGGGCGGAACCGAAGGCTGGCCGACTTTAAGCGGGTAAGCGGATACCTGATGTGGGAGAAAGATTTTCCGCGAACTGTGTCGCTAAAGATCAAGCGCGGAGAATTGGCGGCGGAGATTGGGGCGGGCGCGGCGCGGACGGCCGTCGTAGAGATTTAGGCAGAAAATCCACCCCGGAAACACAGAGACACGGAGAAAATCTTGGTCAAGGTCTCAGATCTTAAGAATGCGGATTTGCCCCCAATAGCAAACCTTGCGCCTGACACCTGCGACGTGAGATCTGACTTGTGAACGAAACGTTTCTTGCGATTATCAATCCGGCGGCGGGTGGCGGGCGTTGCGGCGAGCGGGTGGGATCGGCACTTGATCGCTTGCGAGCTGCGGGGATTATGCTGGAAAAGGCGGAGACTCACGCG
>Ga0074045_10002589_pt1 | contig 16709 bp, 16 predicted proteins | sample BogForMeECP23OM2_FD_94442 | JGI IMG/M metagenome (GOLD analysis project Ga0074045, IMG submission 94442) | Bog forest soil microbial communities from Calvert Island, British Columbia, Canada - Bog Forest MetaG ECP23OM2 | ecosystem: Environmental > Terrestrial > Soil > Wetlands ...
AAACACAGTCTGCAACACCACGACGACAAAGTCCATCGGCGTGTAGTCATCGTTGAGCAGGATGACCTTGTACAGCGGCGGCGGCTTGAGGCGGGTCTTTTCAACCTCGAGAACACTCCCGTCCTGGTGCTGGATCGCCATGCCGCGCCGCAAACCCGCCGTCCAATGTTCTAATGTTTGATGATTGCAACAGATTTTTCAAGGGGAACGCGCATTTTTCGTCCGGGACTTGACTTCACTGTCGCAAAGCGCGTAAAAAACTTGCGTTTGGCCTATGAGTCTCTGCTGTCCCGGTCTGCCGCTGCACCGTGTACCGTTGCGCTTGCCGTAGATAGTACTCGCTCTCCAAACACCATCCCCTCATTCTTGTAAGGAAGTAGGCTTATGGCAACAGGCACGGTGAAGTGGTTCAATGATGCGAAGGGCTACGGTTTCATCACGCCCGACGACGGCGGTGAAGATCTGTTCGCGCATTTCTCGGCGATCCAGATGAACGGATTCAAATCGCTGAAGGAAGGTCAGAAGGTGAGCTTCGAAGTCACCCAGGGCCCCAAGGGAAAGCAGGCCTCTAACATTCAGGCCGCCTGAATTCCGCCCGTCGCCCGGCTCGCCCGGGCGACCATGGCAGCAAAAACCCGCCACCTGGCGGGTTTTTTGTCGTCGCGTCCCGGGCCGTTTTCGTGCGGCGGAGGCGCACCGCTGCCGCGGGTACCGCTTGCCGCGCTCGCCTCCCCTCCTCGGCGCGCCGCCCCGATAACGGCGACACCGGCCTGCGCCGGGCGCAAAAAGGCGGTATGCCGGCCGACTGCGCGCACCAGCGCGGCAAAGCCCGCGCTACATCCTTTCGATCATCGCCCGGCCAAATCCGGAGCATGACACCTGCTGCGCGCCGGGCATCAAGCGGGCAAAGTCGTACGTCACGACCTTGTCGGCGATCGCCTTTTCCAGGCTGCTGACGATGAGTTGGGCTGCTTCCTTCCACCCCATGTGCACCAGCATCATCTCCGCCGACAGGATTTCCGAGCCCGGGTTGACGTAGTCCTTGCCAGCGTATTTCGGCGCGGTGCCATGCGTGGCCTCGAACATCGCCACGCTGTCCGACATGTTGGCGCCGGGGGCAATCCCGATTCCGCCCACCTGGGCTGCCAGCGCGTCGGAGATGTAATCGCCGTTGAGATTGAGCGTGGCGATGACGTCGTATTCCTCCGGCCGCAGAAGGATTTGTTGCAGGAAGGCATCGGCGATCGCGTCCTTGACCACGATATCCCGACCCGATTTCGGGTTCTTGATCTTGTGCCAGGGGCCACCGTCGATCGCCTGCGCGCCGAATTCTCGCTGCGCCAGGGCATAACCCCAGTCACGGAAAGCGCCTTCGGTGAATTTCATGATGTTGCCCTTGTGCACGAGCGTCAGCGACTTGCGGTCGTTGTCGATTGCGTACTGGATCGCCTTGCGCACCAGCCGCTCGGTGCCTTCCCGCGAGACCGGCTTGATGCCGATGCCCGACGTCGCCGGAAAGCGGATCTTCTTCACGTTCATCTCCTTGAGCAGGAAATCGACCACGCGCTTGGCGCCATCCGACTCGGCCGCCCACTCGATGCCGGCATAGATGTCTTCCGAATTCTCGCGAAAGATCACCATATTGGTCTTCTCAGGCGCCTTGACCGGACTGGGGACCCCGGCGAAGTAGCGCACCGGCCGCAGGCACACGTACAGGTCGAGCTGCTGGCGCAGCGCCACGTTCAGGCTGCGAATGCCCCCGCCCACCGGCGTCGTCAGCGGCCCCTTGATCGAAACCACATAATCCTTGACGATGGCCAGCGTCTCGTCGGGCAGCCACACGTCGGCCCCGTACACCTGGGTCGCCTTCTCGCCGGCGTAAATCTCCATCCAGTGAATCTTGCGTTTGCCGCCGTAGGCCTTCGCCACTGCCGCGTCGACGACCCGGATCATGACCGGCGTGATGTCCACGCCCGTGCCGTCCCCCTCGATGAAGGGGATGATCGGCTGTTCGCTCACATTGATACTGAAATCTTTGTTGACGGTGATCTTCTGGCCCCCGGCGGGGACCGTCACGTGCTGAAAGGCGGGCATGAATCGAATCTCCTCGGCGCGAGCTGGCAACCGCAAATTATCCTTGATTCCCCCTCTCAGCGCCATGCAAAGGCGGCGCCAAAATTCGCCCGGATGGCCGCGGCGACGCGACCCGGCAAGCGCGGCATCAACGTGCTATCATTCGGGCCCGGTCCGAACCTCTGCACTGTCCCGTGGGTTCCTCACTGATGAGGGCAACCGCCCGGATCGCGCCTCGCTTACCGCCTATCCTTAGCCACGTATCGTGATCCGCCGCTTGCTCGCGCGCTTGATTCCCGGCAGGCCCGCCGCAGAACCGCGCGTGTTCGGACCCGACGCCCACCCGGTGCGGCGCAGTCAGCTCTCGCGCGGGGCGACCGAGGTGACGCGCAAACTGCAGCAGGCCGGATTCAAGGCCTTCATCGTCGGCGGCGCGGTACGCGACCTTTTGCTCGGCATCGTGCCGAAGGACTTCGACATCGCCACCGACGCCACGCCCGAACAGGTGAAACCGCTGTTCCGCCGCGCCTTCATCATCGGCCGGCGCTTTCGGCTCGTGCACGTCCTCGCCGGGCCGGAAACCATCGAAGTTTCGACGTTTCGCGGCCGCCAGACGGGAGAGGCCGCCGACGAACACGGCCGGCTGCTGCACGACAACGTCTTCGGAGAGCAGGCGGACGACGCCGTGCGCCGTGATTTCACCGTCAACGCGCTGTATTTCGACCCGGCGACGGAGAGCGTGTGGGACTACATCGGTGGAATGCACGACATCAAGACAAGGAAGCTGCGCCTGATCGGCGACCCGGCGACACGCTATCGCGAGGATCCGGTGCGCATGCTGCGAGCAGTGCGGCTTGCGTCGAAACTGGGCATCGCCATCGAAAAAAAAACCGCGGCGCCGATTCCGACACTCGCGCCCCTGATCAACAACGTTCCACCGTCGCGGCTGTTCGACGAGATGGAGAAGCTGCTGCTGTCGGGGCACGCGGTCGAATCGCTGAAGAGCCTGCGCCAACATGGTTTGCATCACGGCGTGCTTCCCTTGCTCGACGTGATCCTCGAACAGCCTCAGGGTTCGCGCTTCATCGAGCTCGCGTTCGCGAACACCGACGAGCGCGTCCGCACCGGCAAGCCGGTGACACCCGCGTTTCTCTTCGCCACCCTACTCTGGCACGAGGTGTTGGTGAGCTGGAACGCAGCCAAGGCCAAGGGCGAACGGCCGATCCCGGCGCTGTTCGCGGCGATGGACCGCGTGCTGGAGCAGCAGGCGGAACGGCTCGCAATCCCCCGCCGCTTCGAAGCAACGATGAAGGAGATCTGGGCGCTGCAGCCGCGTTTTGAACAGCGCGCGGGACAGCGGCCATTTCGCTTGCTCGAGCATCCGCGCTTCCGCGCGGCCTACGATTTCCTGTGGCTGCGCGGCCACAGCGGTGAAATCCCGGTCGATCTCGCCGATTGGTGGGAGCGCTTCCAACTTGCCGACGGCGGCGAGCGCGAGCATCTGCTGCGGCCGGACGAAGCGCCGCGCAAGCGACGTCGTTCCCGCGGGCGAAAGCGCAAAGAAGCGGTAACGGGCGCGGCGGACCCGCCGCCGCCCTCGGAGCATTAGGCCCGCCGCAGGATGAAGAGCTTTGCCTACGTCGGACTCGGCAGCAATCTCGGCCACCCGCGCCGCCGCCTGGCGCGCGCGCTGACGCAGCTCGCGCGCCTGCCGCGATCGGAGCTCGTCGCCGCATCGCGCAATTACCGAACGGCGCCTCTGGGCACTTCCGACCCGCAACCGGATTACATCAATGCCGTCGCTGCCGTGCGCACCGCGCTGGCACCGGGGGCCATGCTGCATCATCTGCGTGCGATCGAGCATCGCCATGGCCGGCACCGGGGTGGTGCGCGGCGCAACGCGCCGCGCGTGCTCGACCTCGACTTGCTGCTGTTCGGCCGCCGCCGGCTGGCCCTGTCGTGCCTGACCGTCCCGCATCCGCGCATGCACGAGCGCGCCTTCGTCTTGCGCCCGCTGCTCGACATCGCGCCGGCAGCGACCATCCCGGGACGGGGCCCGGCACGGCTTTGGCTGCACCGTGCGCGCAATCAACGCATCGTCCGCACGCGCAGCGCGTTCTGGCGCTAAAGGCACGCCGACCGCCATGGATCTCAGCAAGTGCCGCTACGTCGTCGTCGAGGGGCCGATTGGCGCAGGCAAGACGAGCCTGGCCCGCGTTCTCGCGTCCTATATCGATGGCGACGCTTTGCTCGAAGCGCCGGAGGAGAATCCCTTCCTCGCCCGGTTCTACGCGGACATGCACCGCTTCGCCCTGCCGACGCAGCTCAATTTCCTGTTTCAGCGCGTCGATCAGGTCCGTGGCCTGACGCAACTCGACCTGTTCCGGCGCCCCACAGTCGCTGATTTCCTCTTTGACAAGGATCCGCTTTTCGCGCGCCTCAATCTGAGTGACGACGAGTTCGCGCTCTATGACAAGGTATACACCCACCTGAAGCCGCAGACGCCCACGCCGGACCTCGTCATCTATCTCCAGGCGCCGGTAAGCACCCTGATCGAGCGCGTGCACAAGCGCGGCGTGGATTATGAGCGCAACATACCGGAGCATTACCTGGCGCGGCTGGCGGACGCATACAGCCGATATTTCTATCAGTACGAGGATGCACCGCTGCTCATCGTCAATAGCGAACGGCTTCATTTCGTCGACCAACCCGATCATTTTGAGCTCCTGCTTTCGCGCATCGAGGGCATGCGTGGTCGTCGGGAATTCTTCAATTTGGGGACGCAGTGACTGCCACGACGGCAAAGCGCACCGTTCCCGGTCTCGCGGCGATGGGACGCCAGGGCGAAAAAATCGCCATGCTTACTTGCTATGACGCGAGTTTCGCCGCCCTGCTCGATGGCGCTGGAATCGATGCAGTGCTTGTCGGCGACTCGCTGGGCATGGTCATCGAGGGCCACGCAACGACACTGCCGGTGACGCTGGACGAAATGGTCTACCACACCCGCTGCGTGGCCGCGCGCGCGCGCACGGCACTGGTCATTGCCGACCTTTCGTTCGGCAGTTACCAGGCGAGCCCGGAGCAGGCTTACGCCAGCGCCGCCCGCCTCATGGCCGCCGGGGCGGAGATGGTCAAGGTCGAGGGCGGCGCCTGGGTTGCACCCAGCATCGCGTTTCTGGTTGCTCGGGGCATTCCGGTATGCGGCCACCTCGGTCTGCAACCCCAATCGCTGCATCGGCTTGGCGGCTACAAGGTTCAGGGCAAGACCGACGCCTCGGCACAAGCGCTGCGAGACGATGCGCGTGCCCTCGCCCTCGCCGGCGCCGAGTTGCTGGTTCTGGAAATGGTCCCGGCTGCGCTCGCCACCGCACTGACGGCCGGAACCACCGTGCCGACCATAGGAATCGGCGCCGGGCCGGGTTGCAGCGGCCAAGTGCTGGTCCTGTACGATATGCTCGGTATCTACCCGGGCAAGCCGGCACGCTTCGTGCGCAATTTCATGACCGGCGCCGACAGCATCGAGGCCGCCGTCGCGGCGTATGTGAAGGCGGTCAAGGACGGCAGCTATCCCGGACCCGAACACTGTGTCTAACCGATGCATATCGTAACCACTGCTGCGGAACTCCACCCGAAAGTCGCCGGCGCCTCCACCGTTGCGTTCGTGCCGACCATGGGCAATTTGCATCAAGGACACCTGCAGCTCATGCGCATTGCTCGGGAACACGGCAGCGCGGTCGTGGCCAGTATCTTCGTCAACCGCCTGCAATTCGGCCCGGATGAAGACTTCGACCGCTATCCGCGCACGTTCGAAGCCGATTGCGAAGCCCTGCGGCGTGAAGGTGTGGACGTGCTATTCGCGCCACAGGACCAGGAGATGTATCCGACACCGCAGGTATACCGCGTGACGCCCCCTTCGCTAGCCGAGGAGCTCGAAGGTGCCTCGCGCCCGGGATTCTTTCACGGCGTTTGTACCGTCGTGCTGAAGCTGTTCAACCTCGTGCGGCCCGACGTTGCGGTATTCGGCAAGAAGGACCGGCAACAGCTCAAGATCGTTCGCGGCATGGTGCAGCAATTCAACCTGCCGATCCGCATCGTGCCGGCAGAGACCGTCCGTGCCGAGGATGGGCTCGCACTGGCTTCGCGCAACAGTTATCTTTCGCCACAAGAGCGCGTCGAGGCGCCGCGGCTCTACCGAACGCTATCGTGGGTGGCCGACCAGATTCTCGCCGGCCGCCACGACTATGCGAACCTTGAGGCAACCGCTCGCGCCGACCTGTCGCGACATGGATGGAAGGTCGATTACATCGCGATTCGTCACGGGCTTGCGTTGCGCATCCCGCATCCGGAAGGCTACGATCACCCGAACCTGCTGATCGTGCTCGGGGCTGCCATGCTGGGAGCGACCCGTCTGATAGACAACGTCGACGTCGTCCAGGGTGCAAGCGAGGACTGAAGCGCATCGGACGTAGCCGAGCGGTCCATCGTTCACGTGGCTCCGGCGCGCTCGCCTGCCGGCTGTGGCATGAGCACCAGCACGTTACCCATCACGCAAAGCGCGGCACCGCAAAGCGAAAGCACGCTCCATTGATAGCGCTCGAAGACGGTCGACAGGATCAGCGCCACCACGGGCACGGCGACACCCACATAACCCGCACGCGCAGCCCCGATCTGCCCCAGCAGGGTGAGATAGGCGCTAAACGCGATTACCGAGCCAAACGCGGCGAGGTAGAGCAGCGACGCGACGTAGGGTAACCGTGTATCGAACGTCCACGTGACGCCTTCGGTCGCGGCAACGAGGGCGATGGCGAGCGCGCCGTAGGCCATACCCCAGGTTACGGCGGGCAGTAGAGCGACGCCGCGGCGCTGATTGCGCACCGCAACCAGGTTTCCGCCCGCGGCAAACACGGTCGCGCCAGCGGCAAAGGCGATGCCACGCAGCGTGTCGCCTTGGCTGTTGCCCAGCTCGCGCCAGAAAAGCAGCGTAACCCCGGCAACGCCCAGCAGCGCCCCGGCCAATACCCGGCGGTTGATCGGTGTGGCGAAGAAGATGCGCACACCGACCAGGTTAAGAAAGACGATGAGCGAGAAAAGCAGGGCAACCAGTCCCGAGGCGATGCTCAGCTCCGCCTGATAGACGAACAGGTAATTGAGCCCGAAAAGCAAAATACCCTGGGCAGCAAACCAGGCGTGCTGACGCAGAGGAAACCGCAGCGAGCGCCCGGTTGCGATGCACCACGTCGCGAGCAGCAGCGCCGCGAGCGCGAAGCGGTAGGCGACCGATGCCTCCGGCGCAACGACGCCGAGCTGGAACGTGATGGCGAGCCACGTCGAGCCCCAAATGAGGGTCGCGGTGGCAAACAGCGCAGTCGGTCTCATGGCAAAGACAGCGATTCGGCACCAACGCGACGTGGATGAGCCCATTCCCCTGGGCGCACGCGAAGACTACCGGGGTAGCGCCGTCAGGCCCGAGCGCAAGCTTAACGCAGGCCATCCGCCCGCACGCCATGAAACGAGGCATGGAAGTTGCTTTTGTTCGAGCGATACCGGCCCGGGGGGCCGGATACAAGGCGATGTAGACACATGCACGCATCCAAGCACGGGGCCCGATCGAGAGCCGCCGAATCCACGCATGCGCCGTGGCGCTTGTTCTTCGCCACCATCACGGCGCTGCTGGTTGCGACCCTGATTGCGTCCTCTGCGGCGCACGGCATGGTGCTGGGCGAGGCGAGCGCACAATCGGCGTTGGGATCCCCATTGCGCGTCGTCATCCCGGTTACCGCCGGGCCGGGCGAATTGCTGCAGCCCGACTGCTTCCAGGCCGTGCCTGCTGGCGGCGACGGCTCGACGTCGAGTGTGACGGCGCGCGTCAGTCTTGAACGCGCGGCGGCGGCGCCAAGACTCGTGGTAACAACCGCGAACATGGTCAACGAGCCCGTTCTCCGTTTCAGCATCCAGTCAGAATGCAACGGATTGGCACGGCGTGCCTACGTTCTGCTGCTCGATCCACCCGAATCGGCCAATTCCATGGCGGCGCAGCAGGCAATGGCAGGCGAACCCGGACAGGATCGACCCGCGCCACAACCTGCCGCAACGCAACGGCGCAAGGCGGCGAGCGCCGCACCTGCGCCGGCCCAGGTCGTACGTGTGCCAGAGAGCTCCGTGCCGGCACCGACAAGCGCCGTGCCCGCTCCAACCCAGGCAATGCAAGCGACGGCCAACCCCGAGTCTGAGCAAATGCAGGCGGTTGGTGTGCGAAGTTTCGCCGAGCGCGGTTCTCCCGCAGCCGTGATCGGCGCTACCGGGCTGGTCGGACCCTTAGCGTTGCGCCACGTGGCGACGACGCCGGAGGCAATCGTGCCGATCGCGCCCCTCCCGCCTCGCGCACAACCTGCCCCGAGCAGCGCCAGCAGCAGCGGCTGGTACCTTGTTGTCGCCGGGATCGCCGCGGCGGGCGTGATTGCGCTTCTCGCGCTGCTCCTGCATCGGCGTCAGGCGCCCCCGGAGATCCCGCAATGGACGCGCAGTTCCACCTACGCCGATACCCGCTCGTTCACCGAACTTTCCGCCTCGCCCGGTACGGGGCCGCACACCCCATCGCACGCAGGGGCGACAACGAGTCGGCGAGGGGCTGACAGCGCCGGACGCAAGTCCGCGCCATCCTCGCGCCTTGGAAACATGGGCACCACGGCGAGCCGAACGAATGCCGCTGCGATCGACCCGACGACGATCGACACGCTTCTCGACGCCATCGATTCCGACGTCGTCGAGGAACGCGCCGTCAGGGAAGCGTGGGCTGCGGCGCGTAGCGACGTCGAAAAAGAGATGGACGGAAACGCGATTCTTGAGGCGATCGAGGCAGCCGAGCGCGACTTGCATCTCGCGCCGCCCCCGGCGGCCCAAGCGGCAATCGAGCGCGCACTGGAAGACGATCTGCTGCAACCCCCGCAACGGCGCTAAGCCGGGCACCGGCGCAAACCGCTCTCGGCGCATGGACCGCGTCCGCGTTGGGTCGAGGAGCGCGCGCAAGCAACTGGCGCGGGCGGTTCTACCCTCCCTCGATTGCCGGCGCCTCGACGACATCGTCGCCTCGCCTGCTGGCGAGCCATGCGCGCAGTGAAACCGTCACCAGGCCGACGCCGATCAAGCCGATGCCGAGCCACTCCGCCGCCGTCAGCCGCTCCCCGAATACGAGCATCGACGAGACGAGCGCGAGCACCGGAATCGCGAACATGTTAAGCGCCGCGGTGCCCGCCGGCAGCCAGCCAAGGATCGCGGTCCACAGAATGAAGCCAATGCCCGTCGCGATCACGCCCGCATAGAGCAGCGCCGCGATGTAGATGCCGGTCCACCGCGTCGGCGGCAACGGATAGAAAAGCGCGAACAGGCATATGGGAAGGATTCCGGCCACCATCTGCCATGCGATCAGGTTGAGCATGTCGATACGCTGGTGGCGCTGGAAATACTTGATCGCCACCGAGCCGGCAGCCCAGCCGAATCCCGACAGCGCCGCCCAAAGCTTGGGGCCCAGGTCTCCCTGCCAGTTCCACGGTTCGACGACCAGCACCAGGCCGACGAGCGCACAGCCGAACGCGAACCATTGGCTCCCGTGCACGCGCTCATGCAGCACAGGCCAGGCGATGAGCATCGTCCAGAACGGCATGGTGAATACGAGCACCGCCGTCCGCCCGGCCCCGCCGCTAGCGAGCGCCATCGTCGTCGCGCCGAAGTTGATGCTCGTCTGGAACAATCCGATGACGATAACCGCCGTCCACGATGCGGGCCTGAGCGGGCGGCGCTGCCAGAGCATCACCGCAAACAGCAGCGCAATTGCCACCAGAGTCCGCTCGATGTTGTAGCTGACCGGATGCACGTACTGCAACCCGATTTTCATCACGATCCAGTTCATGCCCCAGATAAGCGTGAGAAAGACCAGCGCGCCATACGCCGCTCGCTTCGATGCGATACCGAACAGGTGATCCATCAGGAGGCGAGAAACGGCTCGATCAGCGCCGCAACCGATTCCGGGCGGTCAAGATGGAGCATGTGCCCGGCCTGATCGACGCTGATCAGCTCGCCGCCTGGCACCTGACTGATCCGAGCACGGATGCCCTCCAACGTGTCGGTCGCTGCCTCCCCTTCCGGATGCGCGCCCAGCCATCGCGGAATGAACGATTCGGTCGCCGCGACCCACAACACAGGCGCGGTAATTTGCTGCCAGATCGCAACCACTTCTTCCATCCGGTAGACCGTGGGAAAGGGGAGCTTGTGCCGAGGATCCGAGTTCAGCATTGCGCTTCCATCCGATTCTGTCCGCGCCCAGTGCGCGGCGAGAAATTCGGCCTTGTCGCGAGATAGCCGAGGATTGTTCCTTTGCAGCTGATCGGCCACCGCCGCGAGATTGCGGTATGGACGGAAGCTGGGGGGGTGTTTGAGCGCATCGAGCCATTTCGCCATTTTCGCCGGGGCAACGTCGGCAGATTCCGCGGGAATGCCGAATCCCTCCAGCGACACGATGCGCGACACGCGGGGCGGCCGTACACCTGCATAGAGCATCGCCACGTTGCCGCCCAAGCTATGGCCAACGATTCGTACCGCTTCGTCCGGCGCTAAAACGTCGAGCAGCACATCGAGATCGGCGAGATAGTCGACGAACCAGTAGCCCTCGGCGGACCATTCGGACAGCCCAAAGCCGCGCCAGTCGGGAGCAATGACGTACCAGTCGCGACGCAGCGCGTCGACAAGAAACTGAAACGAAGCGCCGACATCCATCCAGCCGTGCAGCATGAACAACTTCGGAGCGCGCACATCGCCCCAGGTACGGATATGGTACGTCAGGCCGCGGACGACATAGCTATGCGACGCCGACGGCTTCATCTTCGCTACGGTTTCTTGCACAGCGCCTGACCGTCGATCCAACCGGTGCGATACTGCCCATCGCTCTTGAAGCGCCCCGCGTCCTTGCGCTCGCCGCTACCCGAAGCGCTGGCGCAACCGTCTGCATACCCCTGTCGATATTCCAGCGGGAAACCCTGCAGGTTGACATTCGACGGCGGGTTAGGATTGCCTTGCGGCTGCGATGGTGTTGGCGTGCCGTAGGGTGTAGGGGCCGGGCCCACCGTCGCGCAACCGGACGCGAGCATTATCAACGACATGAACCAGCAGCGAACAGAACGCGCAGAAATCATGTTCTAAGCCCAGGGAAACGGCGGGATATTCGGCAGAAAAACCGCGCGATAAAACGAGTAAAATTGTACCCTATGAGCGCTCTCGACCTTCAACCGGATTCCGCCGTCGTGGCAGAGCGGTCGGACGGCTCGATTGCGACACTGCCCCCGGAGCCGTCTTCGCACTTGATCAAGCCCACGCGAGCGAGCGCGGCGTCGCTGCCCGGCTTCGTACATCTGCGCCTGCACAGTGAATACTCGATCGTTGACGGCATGGTGCGCATCGACGCCGCCGTGGCCGCCGCGGTGGTCGACGGCATGCCGGCGCTGGCGCTCACGGACTTGTCGAACGTCTTCGGCATGGTCAAGTTCTACACTGCCGCGCGCAAGGCCGGAATCAAGCCCATCGTCGGATGCGATGTGTGGATCACTCACGACACCGAACGTGATGCCCCGTATCGTCTGTTGTTGCTCTGTCAGTCGCGCGAGGGCTATCTCAAGCTCACCGACTGGCTGACCCGCGCGTATCGCAGCAACCAGCACCGCGGCCGCGCGGAGATGAAGCGCGAATGGTTTGCCGAAGGGACGAGCGGCCTGATCGCGCTCTCCGGTTTTCGCGGCGGCGAGGTCGGCGACTGTCTCGGCCAGGGCAACCCGGAAGGAGCGGCGAGGGCCGCGACGGCCTGGGCCAAGCTTTTTCCCGACCGTTACTACCTCGAAGTGCAGCGAGCGGGCCATGTCGACGACGATGCGCTGACCGCATCGACGGTTCGCCTCGCCACCGAACTCGATCTTCCCGTCGTTGCCACCCACCCCGTGCAATTCCTGCGACGCGAGGAGTTTCGTGCGCACGAGGCACGCGTGTGCATCGCGGAGGGCCACACGCTTGCCGACGCCCGGCGTCCGAAGCGATTTAGCGCCGAGCAGTATTTCACCTCGCAGGAAGAAATGGCACGGCGTTATGCCGACCTGCCGGCGGCCCTGGCCAACAGCGTGGCCATCGCCCAACGGTGCAACCTCGCCATCCCGCTGGGAAAGAATTACCTGCCCGATTTCCCGATACCTGCTGGCTTGACCATCGAGCAACATCTGAAGAACGAGGCAACCGCCGGGCTGGAACGCCGGCTCTCGCTCCTCTATGCCGATGTGGGCGAGCGCGATGCGAAGCGCCCCGAGTACGTCGCGCGCCTCGAGTTCGAGGCCAAGACGATCATCCAGATGGGCTACGCGGGCTATTTTCTCATCGTTGCCGATTTCATCAATTGGGCAAAGCACAACGGCGTCCCGGTCGGCCCAGGGCGCGGGTCCGGTGCAGGGTCGCTGGTCGCGTACGCCCTCGGCATTACCGATCTCGATCCGCTGCGCTACGCACTGCTTTTTGAACGTTTCCTCAATCCCGAGCGAGTATCGATGCCCGATTTCGACATCGACTTCTGCCAGGATGGCCGCGATCGCGTCATCGAATACGTGAAGAAGAAGTACGGCGCCGAATCGGTTTCCCAGATTGCAACCTTTGGCACGTTGCAGGCGCGCGCAGTCGTGCGCGACGTCGGTCGCGTGCTCGATCTGCCCTACAGCTTCTGCGACGGCATCGCCAAGCTCATCCCCTTCCAGCCGGGGCGCACGGTGACACTGAAGCGCCGCCCTCCCCGCGACGCGGCCGTCAACGTCGTCTATGCCCGCGACGTCGAGCCGCAGTTGAACGAGCGCGAAGCTGCCGAGGAGGAAGTGCGCGAGCTGCTGGCTCTCGCCGAGCAGCTCGAGGGTCTGCCCCGCAACGTCGGCATGCACGCCGGCGGCGTGCTGATTGCTCCAGGCAAGCTCACCGATTTCTGTCCTCTTTACACGCAAGCCGGCACCGATGCACCGGTGTCGCAGTTCGACAAGGATGATGTCGAGCATGTCGGTCTGGTGAAGTTCGACTTTCTGGGCCTGACCACGCTCACCATCCTGGATTGGACGCTGCGTTACGTGAAGAGCCTCGACCCGGCGTCGACGCTGACACTGGAGCTGCTGCCGCTCGATGACAAGGGGGCCTTCGACATATTCAAGAGCGGCAACACCGTCGGCGTGTTCCAGTTCGAGTCCCGCGGCATGCGCGAGCTGCTGCTGCAGGCGCCGACAAGGCGGTTCGACGATATCATCGCGCTGGTCGCGCTGTTCCGACCGGGGCCGATGGAACTCATCCCCGACTACGTCCGCCGCAAGCAGGGCGTCGAGCGCGTCGATTTCTACGATTCGCGCCTCGAACCGATTCTCGCGCCGACCTACGGCGTCATGGTTTATCAGGAACAGGTGATGCAGATAGCGCAGGTCATCGGCGGCTACACGCTGGGCGCCGCCGACCTGCTGCGCAAAGCGATGGGCAAGAAGCTGCCCGAAGAGATGGCCAAACACCGTTTCGTTTTCATCGATGGAGCGGAGAAAAATGGGCTGTCGAAGGCGCGCGCGACACAGTTGTTCGACCTGATGGAGAAATTCGCCGGCTACGGCTTTAACAAATCGCACGCCGCAGCCTATGCGCTGATCGCATACCAGACCGCGTATTGCAAAGCGCATCATCCCGCGGCCTTCATCGCGGCCAACCTGTCGCTGATGATGGACGATACCGATAAGGTCCGTCATTTTCGCGACGAGGCGAAGGCCTGTGGCCTCAACGTGCTGCCGCCGGACGTGAACGCCTCGAACTATCGCTTCGAACCGGTCGACGACAAGAACATCCGCTACGGGCTTGGCGGCATCAAGGGAACCGGGAACAGTGCCGTCGAGGCGATCGTCAAGGCGCGGGAGGGGGGGCCCTTTGTCGACCTGTTCGATTTCTGCCGCCGCGTTGACAAGCGCGCCGTCAACCGACGGGCGATCGAAGCGCTGGTCCGTGCCGGCGCATTCGATGCGATCGATCAAAGGCGATCCAGCCTGCTTGCCTCGGTCGGCACCGCGCTTGAGCAGGCCGAGAGGGCAGAGCGGTCAGCTTCGCAAGTTTCGCTTTTCGACCAGGGCGATGAACCGGCGGGCGCAAAGCCGCAACTGATCGAAGCGCGCGAATGGACCGACAGCGAGCGATTGACCAACGAGAAGGCAAGCCTCGGTTACTACCTTTCCGGACATCCCTACAACGAATGCGCCGCTGAGCTCTCTTCGCTCGTTCATGTTCCGCTCGGAGCAATCAAGCCGACGTCGGCGCCCGTTCGCATTGCGGGCATCGTCACCACGCTGCGCACCCAGACTTCACGCCGCGGCAAGATGGCGTTTGTTACGCTCGACGACGGCAAGGATCCGACGGAGATCGTCATCTACAACGAAGTCTTCGATGCGCACCGACACCTGTTGCGAGAGGACGTGTTGCTCGTTGCCGAGGTGCGTGTCCAGCAACGCATGAACGAAGATGGCCAGATGCAGGGCCTGCGCATCGTCGCCGACGCGCTCTACGACCTGTCGACGGCGCGGCGCAGGTTTGCGCGCGGCCTGAAGCTCTGCTGCAACGGCTCGGCCTCGGCCGATCGGCTGCTGGCGCTGCTTGAGCCGTTCAAGAGCGGCCAATGTCCGATCACCATCGACTACCGCAACCAAGCCGCCGGCGGCGAGATCGAGTTGCCCGAAGCGTGGCGCGTCAATCTCGACGAGCCGCTGCTCGCGCAACTGCGGGCGTGGCTTGATCCGGAAAACGTAAGGGTAGTGTACTAGTGTTGACGCAAAGCAGTCGCACTGCCGAATCGGCCACCGCTGCGGCTTCATTCCGGATATGACCGAGCATTGTGAACATTACGCCGACCTGCATGCGGTAACGCCGCGCGCGAGCGGTTGCGAAGAGTGCCAGCTGCTCAGCGCCGGCTGGAATGAGCTGCGCATTTGCCTCACCTGCGGGCATGTCGGGTGCTGCGAGGATTCGGAGCATCGGCACGCGCTCGAGCATTACAATGCGACGGGCCATCCCTTGATCGCGCCACTGGAACGCGGCGAGACGTGGAGCTGGTGCTACGAACATCGCCGTTACTATGAACTCGACCCGGAGATGCGGCCGAAAAGGCGTTCGGCGGTGGCAGCACTTCTGGGCCGAATTTTCGGTCGTTAGTCGAGGCAGCGATGGATCTTGGACTGAAAGACAAGCGCGCGCTGGTGACCGGCTCGACGGCCGGCATCGGGTTCGCAGTGGCGCGTGCGCTGGCCAGCGAGGGCGCGAAGGTTACCGTGAATGGCCGCACGCAGGCGCGAGTCGACAAGGCCCTGGGCAAACTGCGCAGCGAATTGCCCGGTGCGACGGTAGAGGGCGCGGCCGCAGACCTCAGTACCGGCGACGGCTGCCAGGCGCTGATTCGTCGATTGCCCGATGTCGATGTGCTGGTGAACAACGTGGGCATTTTTGAGCCCAAAGCATTCGAGCAAATTCCGGATTCAGACTGGATCCGCTTCTTCGAGACCAACGTACTCAGCGGCATCCGCCTCTCGCGCCATTACGTTGTGGGCATGCGCTCACGCAATTGGGGACGAATCGTTTTTGTATCGAGCGAGTCGGCACTTCAGATTCCAACCGAAATGATCCACTACGGCATGACAAAAACGGCACAACTGGCCGTCTCGCGCGGCCTCGCCGAGACCCTCGCCGGCACGGGTGTCACAGTGAACAGCGTGCTTCCGGGACCGACTGCGTCGGAAGGGGTGGGTGAATTCGTCGCCCGGATGGCGGCGGAGCACGGCTCGGATGCCGCCACGGTCGAACGCGAATTTTTCACCACTGCTCGCCCCTCCTCGGTGCTCCAGCGCTTCACTACGCCCGACGAGGTGGCGGCGATGATCGCCTACGTCTGTAGCACGCAGGCGTCGGCAACGACCGGGGCCGCGCTCCGTGTTGATGGCGGCGTGGTGCGAGCGATCGCGTGAAGGAACAGAAGGTGAAACCCAGATCGCCTGCGCAAGCCGTTGCACCGGCCAGCGTTCATCCGACGTAGAATTCGCGGCTCTAGCTAGCAAAGTGCCCCGGTGCCGGGTTACGATCGCTACGCCTTAGCCGTTAGCCGATGCGTTGGACCAGCTTTACAGCCAAGGGAGGCGCCATGAACAAGAGATTCCTGTTTGCCTGGGTCGCTGTTTTTGTCGTCTGGTTCATCGGCAGTTTCGTTGTTCACGGCGTGTTGTTACACGACGACTACATGCAACTCCCCAACCTATTCCGACCCGAAGCGGACGCCCAGCAATATTTTCCGTTTATGATCCTCGCACACGTGATCCTGGCCGGTGCCTTCGTGTGGATCTACACGCAGGGAGTGCACAACAAGCCGTGGTTGCCGCAGGGCGTTCGCTTCGGCATCGCGGTCGCCCTGCTGACGATCGTCCCGACCTACATGATTTACTTCGTCGTGCAGCCGATGCCGGGCATGGTGGTGGCCAAGCAGATGATTTTCGACGGGATACTCCTGCTCATTCTGGGATTGGTCGTCGCCGTGATTTATCGCGCGCCAGTGCCCGCCTGACGCC
>Ga0074045_10002590_pt1 | contig 16707 bp, 12 predicted proteins | sample BogForMeECP23OM2_FD_94442 | JGI IMG/M metagenome (GOLD analysis project Ga0074045, IMG submission 94442) | Bog forest soil microbial communities from Calvert Island, British Columbia, Canada - Bog Forest MetaG ECP23OM2 | ecosystem: Environmental > Terrestrial > Soil > Wetlands ...
GGGCGACGTGCAGGTGCGCGGCCCGAACGTGCTGGCCGGCTACTGGCGGCGGCCCGAAAAGGACGCCGAGGAGTTCACGGCCGACCGGTTTTTCCGTACCGGCGATATCGGCGTCTTTGACACAGACGGCTACCTCACGCTCGTCGGGCGCTCGAAGGACCTCGTCATCTCGGGCGGCTTCAACGTGTACCCGAAGGAGATCGAGCTTCTCCTCGACGCCGTTCCCGGAGTGGCGGAGTCGGCGGTGATCGGCGTGCCGCATCCCGACTTCGGCGAGGGCGTGACAGCGGTGTTGGTGCTAGAGCCTGGCAGACGAATGGACGAGGCGGACGTGCTGGCTGCCCTGCGCCCGCACCTCGCGGCCTTCAAGCTGCCGAAGGCCGTGCGCTTGGTAGACGAACTTCCGCGCAACGCCATGGGAAAGGTCCAGAAGAACCTGCTGCGTGAGCGCTTCGCTGGCCTCTACGGCTGACGCCCGACTCCTTGCCGTTTGCAGTCGGGCAAGGATCAGACGAGCGAGCGAGTCATCCGCTGGCGCCGAGGCCTCTCATAACGCCAGAGATCAGGCTGCCGTGCCTTTCTGCCATTCGATTGCTGAAGCTTTGGTTGGCCCACCCGAGGACATCAGGGTAAGCGCTCTCGTCCGATATCTCGATCACGTAACGATCTGCGTGCCCCGGATCGACACCGATATGCGGGGACCCAAAGTTCAAAAGACTGCCCAGCATCGATCCGAGGAGTCGGAGGTCGCGGCCGAAGGCGAGGAACCGCTCATCGGGGTCGATTGCGCAGAAGAATCCAACAAATCCATCCCGCGCTCGCAGAGGCGAGACGGATGAGTTGATCTTCGACCGGACGTCAGAGGCCCGCTCAATCAATCAGTTCGTTTGCTCCCTCTTGCTTGTCTAGCTCCTTCTGCTCGTCGGAACTGAGCGCAGCTTCTCCGAGTTTGACCACGAGCTTGTTGAGGGTGCCGGTGAACCGGAACGGGACCCTGTAATCCTCGCTGACCGGAGTGCCAGTGTCTTCACCGACATCGAAGGTCTCGTCCGCCGAGACGCGGAACGGGATGGTTCGCGCCAGCTTGCCATCGGCTGCCTTCTTCCCGTCCACGGTCAACGTGACGACTCCACCTTTGCCGATACCGCCACCGTCATACTTGAAGTCCACGACCACAGTGTGTTCGCCGGGAGGCAGCGGGTCCTTCCCAGCGACGGAGGTACGCTCGACACCCACCAGGTTGTAGTAGAAGACGGGTTTGCCCTTGAGGAGATAAAGCCCAAGGCCATTGAACCGGCCTCCCTGCGTCATCAGGACACCTTCTGCGCCACGTACGGGGATCTCCACATCGGCCGTGATGCGGTACGACTTGTTCTTGAAGTCCGGGGCGCTGCCCTCGGGCAGGCGGACCATACCAGGGTAGTAGGTGAACTCGGTCCGGCCCCGTGTGAGGCTTGGGCGAAGACTCACGTCGAAGCGCTCGGTCTTGCTGTTGTCGAGGGGCAACACATTGTACTTTTTCGCTTCCGTCCAGAATAGGTCTTGTAGCTCGTGCAGCTTCTCGGGTTCCCTCTCAACGAGGTTGTTGGCTTCGCTGAAGTCTTTGTCGACGTTGTAAAGTTCCCATTTGTAGTCCTCCACGGGCGGCGCATTGGTGGCCATCACCCAAGGCAGCACGGGCGGCGTGGTGGCGGCGACCCATCCGTCGCTGTAGATGGCGCGGTTCGCGAACATTTCAAAATACTGCGTTCGGTGGGTGGACTTCGCATTCGCGTCGTCAAAGGTGTAGACCATGCTCGCGCCCTCGACGGGCTTCTGCGGCACACCATTGAGGATCGAAGGTGTCGACACTCCCACGGCTTCGAGGATGGTCGGGTAAATGTCGATCACGCTGCTGAACTGCGTGCGGATGCCCCCCTTGTCCTTGATGCGTGCGGGCCAGGAGATGACGAGGTCGTTGCGCGTGCCGCCGAAGTGCGAAGCAACCTGCTTGGTCCACTGGAAGGGTGTGTCCATGGCATGCGCCCAACCCACTGGGTAATGGTTGAATGTCATCGGTCCTCCGAGCTCATTCATGTGCGCCATCACTTGCTTGAAGTCCTCGGGGATGCCATTGAAGATGGACATCTCGTTCAGCAACCCCTGGGGCGTACCCTCGGCGCTCGCGCCGTTGTCCCCCTGGATGTAGATCACCAGGGTGTTGTCGGTCTGGCCCATGGCCTCAATCGCGTCGAGGATGCGGGCGATCTGGGTGTCGCAATAGGAAAGGGCCGCGGCATACACCTCCATCATGTGGGCATAGACTTTCTTGTGGTCTGCATCGAGAGAATCCCACGCCTGGATCTCCTTGGGCCGGGGCGTGAGCTGGGTATCCGCGGGAACGATTCCGAGGGCCTTCTGACGCGCGAAGGTCTCTTCGCGCATCTTGTCCCAGCCCATGTCGAACTTGCCCTTGAACTTCGCGATCCACTCCTTCGGCGCATGATGGGGAGCGTGCGCGGTACCCGGAGCGTAGTAGGTAAGCCAAGGTTTCTCGGGAGCCACCGCATGCAGGAGTTGAATCCGGGCGATGGCGTGGTCAGCCATGTCCTTGTCGAAGAAATAGTCTGGCTGGTCGTGCGGGGGCTCAATCGGCTTGATGTTCTCGAAGAGAGCAGGCGCCCACTGACTGGTATCGCCCCCAAGGAACCCGTAGAAGTATTCAAAGCCGAGCCCCGTCGGCCAAAGGTCGAAGGGTCCGGCTTGGCTGCTGTGCCAGTCGGGCACGTTGTGGTTCTTGCCATACCACGCGGTGCTGTAGCCGTTCTCCTTGAGCACCTCCGCGAAGGTCCCGGCGCTCTTTGGCATGAGCGAGTTGTAGCCCGGGAAGCCGGTGGCGAGTTCCATGATGACGCCCGTCGCAGCGGAATGATGGTTGCGGCCAGAAAGCAACGCCGCACGGGTCGGTGAGCAGAGCGCCGTGGTGTGGAACCTCGTGTAGCGGAGGCCGTTCTTCGCGAGCCGTTCCAGGGTGGGTGTCGGAATCGGCCCGCCGAAGGTCGAAGAGGCGCCGAAGCCCACGTCGTCGGTCAAGATGAGCAGAATATTCGGCGCGCCCTTCGGCGCCACGACCTCCTGTGGGAAGTCCAGCGTGGACTCTTTCACGGTTCGGCCGATCTTCCCCTTGAAGGGCGGTTCGGGGCGAGGCAGGACTTCTTGGGCCCCTGCGGTGAGCCCGAAGACTCCGGCCAGGGCGAGGCCAAGTGCAGCGAGGACTGTCCTGGGTCGATTCATCTTCGAGCTTCCTTCTGGGCCCGCCGGCGACGTGAGCGATGCCTTGGGAGGGTTGATGCTGAGCAAGCAGAAGCAATTCCTAGGATCGGATCGTACGCAACCCGGTTGCCAGGAGCGAGCGCTTCGACGCAGGTCGCGGGAGCCATCGTAGGCGGCACGCGGCCTGGCTCTCGCGGCGTCGAGAACAACGCGGCCCGATCACCAGACTCAGCGAGCTCTTGCGAGGGCGCGGCTGCGAGCCAAGCCGGCGCCGACGACGGGCAAGCGACCCTCTCGCGCGTCCCGCGTCGCAGCCATTGCCTCACCCATGAATTCGATGAAACGACGCACTCGCGCCGTGCGTCGAAGGTCGGGATGGGTGAGCAGCCACATGCTTCCACACGGGACGAGCAACTCCGAGTCCACGCGTCGAAGTGTGGCATCGCGATCGGCGAGCGCGCAAGGCAGGAAGCAGATGCCGAAGCCCTCGCGAGCTGCATGGTACGCGATCAGCACCGAATCGAAGCGCGCGATGATATGAGCGTTAGGCACGTTCTCCCGCATCCAGCGCGCGACGTCAAGTTCGGCCAGGCTTTCGTCCCAACCCAACCATAGGTGCTGATCGAGAGCGGCCGCTTTTCCACGAGCACTGAGATAGTCCGTTGAACCGTACAACGCGAATACCACGGTTCCGACCTTGCGGCCGACCAGATGTTCAGCCGGCGAGCGCCTCCTTGAGGAGGCATTCGATGTCAAGCTCAAACCCGTTTTTCCGATATCGGTTTGCGATCTTGGTTGGCGCCGCCGTGCTTGCTGTTTCGGGCTCGGCGCGCCCGGACTCCGCGCTCCCGCCGCCCGAACGAGCCCCGTCCGTATCGATCGACGGCACTGGCCTTCGGCCGAGCCGACTCATCCTAGCCAGTGATCAACATCTCCTTTTCTACAACGACTCTGATTCGGTGGCACGCGTTGAGCTCGATCTTGAGCACGGAAGCGGCATTAACTGTCTTGGTATCGACGGACAAGTCCTGCATGGCCGAAAGTTCGTTGTACCAGCCGGAGGGATACTTGACTGTGAAGGGCCGCCCACGAACGTCAACTATCGGGTGTTCCGGAGCGGAAGCGGATCGGTTGCAAAGTCGGAGGGGCGGATTGAACTCGTGCGCAGCGACGAACGTTGACCCATCGATAAAGGCGTCCGAGCCCGGCTGAGGGGTCTGGCAGCGCACGGCATGCGTGGAGTGTGATCTGTGCGTCCTTGCGAGCTCGCGATCCGTCCACGCAGGACTGCCCTGGGCCGCCCCAGGCTACGCGCGTCGAGGATCGGCGGCCCGCTCCAGCGCCGACCGGTCCCACCCGCCGAGGTCCGCCGCCGCCTGGTACGTACTTTCCAAGAACTCGAGGAGCACCTCATCGGGCGAGTCTGCATTCCGCACCTGATCGTATGGCAGGAGGAACTCGCGAAGCTCGGAATTGTATGCGGCGCCAGAGGGCCGCACGGCCGCATCCCGGAAGCCTTGCGGTTCGGGATAGGCGTAGGAGTAGAACGCCGGGTACGAGATCGCGCCGCCTCCGGGCCAGAAACCCGCGCTGCTCACCTCGTGCGAGTAGGCCTCGCGCGCGACCCAATCCGGAAGATGCGGCACTCCGCCGGGGTGCTGCGGCGCGAGCCGGCCGGAGAACCGCGTCACCGCCAGGTCGAATGCCCCCCAAAAGACGTGCACTGGGCTGCACTTCCCGAGGAAGTGGGAGCGGAATCGCGTGAATACCCGTTCCGCTTGAACAAGCACTCGCCAGCATCGCTGGGCGGCATCGCCGTCGTAGGAGGCGTGAGTCTCATCCTCACCGAATGGGGTCGCATCCTCGAGTTCGTTCGGTCGGGGGTAGATCGCCACCTCGAGTCCCAGTGCGCGGAGTTGGGCCATCAGGTCCCCGTAGAAGTCCGCCACCGAGCGCGGGCGCAGTGCGACAGACCTGACCGCGCCATCGCTCGTACGGATGGGCAGCTGGTGGTCGATGAAGTCGAACTCGATCTGAAAGGACTTCGTGCCGTACGGGATCGGTGAAGTCGTTAGCCCACGGCTGGTGACGTAGAGCGTGACATGCCAGGAGTGGTTGATCCACGGCATCTGGGCGAGCCGCACCTTGCCGACGATTTGGGACCAGCGGTGCAGCGTCGCATAGGTGTCCTTCCACCCATCAAGCGGAAGGGCCGGCCAAGCCTCAAACTCCCGATGTTTCCCGGAACGCGCTCCGACCATAGGGACCTCCGGATGAGTGCGAATCCTCGGCTGGGCTTGGCCCGAATACGCGACGTTCATGGGATTGTCGCGCACGCCGTGGCTGAGAAGAGCGCCGCCTCTCTCCGCTCGGAGGCAGCTCGCGAAGCGACATGTACGCCATCCCACTCTCCGCTGGAGACTCATGCTAGCCCCTCCCTCCGAAGAGGTCGGGTTCTGTGGATTCCGACGCGGCAGGCCGAGGGCCGCATCGGGTCTGCCTTTGCCCGCTTGAGACGTTTGGGGGGAGGGCAGGGCCTTGCCCGGGGTCCCTTGTTCTGCGCCCCGCATCTCTGTAGGAGGAGTAGCCGGAAGAAGGACGACCGAATGATGCATCACGCGTGTCCCCGGCAGAGCCTCTCTTGCGCACACTAACCCGGCAGGGTTGTGCCGCATGCGTGAGCAGCGAAGAGCCGATTCCGTGCGAGATTTAGCCTGGATCGGCATGCTAAGGCCCGCTCTTGCCCCTGGCATCGCGGTTGCTGGGTCTCTCCTCAATGCTTGGTCTTGTGCTCACAGCCGGTGGTGCGCGTGGCGCCTATCAAGCGGGCGTCCTGCGACGGTTGGGGGAAATTCGTGCCCTGCGGGGGGCGCCCCTGCCATTCGCCATCGTCGCCGGCGCGTCTGCGGGTGCAATCAACGGCAGCCTGCTCGCTGCGCATGGAACGCGATTCGATGAGGCGACCACAGAGATTGCACGCATCTGGTCTGGGCTCCGCGTCGAGCATGTGGTTCGCACGGACTTGCGATCGCTCGTGTGCGGCGCCGCGGGCTTGACGCGCGATTTCGTCCTCGGCGGGCTTCTCGGGAGGACGGTGACGACTTCGTTCTTCGACGCATCTCCCCTGCACACACTGTTCAAGCGTACCTTTCCTTCCCAGGGGATCGGGAAGGCGATCCGCCAGGGGCATCTCTATGCCATCGCTGTATCGGCCACGAGCTACCATTCCGGTCGCTCGATCACGTTTGTGCAGGGCCGACCGGGTCATCCCGTTTGGGTGAAGAGCCGCCGCCTCGTGGTACCGGTGACGCTCCGTACCGAGCACATCCTCGCTTCCGCCGCCATTCCCCTCGTATTCCCTCCCGTGCCGATCGCGTCGCAGTCGGGAGAGCTGTGGTTCGGCGATGGGGGCCTGCGACTCGTCGCGCCGTTCAGCCCCGCCATCCGGCTCGGTGCAACGCGGGTCTTTGCCGTCGGCATACGCTCTGCACGCGCTGCGGACTCTCTCGCCCGGGACGAGCTCGGGGACTCGGGTACGGCGGGGCTGGAAGCTCCTCGACTCACATGCCCGCCGCTCGCGCAGATCTGTGGCGTCTTCATGAATGCGATCTTCCTCGATCACCTCGACGCCGATCTCGATCATCTCCGACGGATGAACGAACTGATCGCCGCGCATGCGCGGACGGGCGACGTGCGGGAGCCTATGCGGGTGGTTACACCATTGGTAGTAAGTCCGTCCGAGGACCTCGCGATGGTGGCTCAGCGGTTCGCCCACCGGATGCCTCGTCTCGTGCGGTATGTCCTCGACGGGCTCGGTACCCCCGATGCGCAGAGTGCAGACTTGATGAGCTACCTCCTCTTCGACCAGGCTTACACACGGGCGTTAATCGACATCGGATATCGCGATGCCAATGCGCGGATCGACGAAATAGAAGAGTTCCTACGAGTGGATCCGCTGCCCCGCACGCGTGGCATCCCGCACGTGCGAGCTGCGCGGGCCCACAAGCGGCTTGACCTGCGTCCGAGCGCCCATCCTTGACAGAGGTCGCTTTCCGCGATGTGATCGTTCACGGTTGCGGGGGCGCCAATGGTTCACTGCGAGAAGGGCGCTTCGGGACGAGATATCGGTCAAGGTTGCTAGATCGAGTCGTATCTGCCGATGATGGCGTGGCGCCGTTTCGAATGAGCCACCCACCGGCATACGCGAAACCGCCTTCGTCCGACGTATTGTGCTGGACTTCTTGACCCACCACCGCGGACCCGTTGGTTAGACAGGAGAGACAATGAAGACCGACCTCGCACGCATCGGCAGGTCCATGGCACCTGCATGAGGGGGATCCTTCTGTTCGCTTGTGCTCTCCTGCTGGTTCCATTTCCAGCATCCGGCTTCATCACGGGGAGCGACCTCCTGGGATGGTGCGAGGGGTCGGGCGAGGCAGACGTGGAGTGTCGGTTCTACATTATTGGCGTCGCGGATGCGCACGACGCCGACGCGGCTTCCCACGGATTCGCCAGGGGGTTCTGCATCCCCAAGGAGGTCAAGGCGAGTCAGCTGCAGGTCGTCGTGACAAATTGGCTCAAGGCGCACGCCAAGGACCTTCACTACGGCGCCGCCTCCCTTCTTCTCGCTGCGCTCCACCAAACCTTCCCGTGCGGAGACACGAACTGAGCTGGTATATCGAAGCACGCATTTGAAAATGCGCGGGCGCACGAGAGCCTGAGTAACGTGAGGAAACCCAGGCCCGCCACCCTCGAATCCTTCCCTCCGTTGAGGCGTATAAGGAGACGAGGGGTACCATGAAGAGGGCGGCATTCGTCGTTTGGTTGTCCTTTCTCCTCTGGTTCGTGCCTTCACCTAGCCAAGCCTGGGGTCGGGGCGGGTTTGGAGGTCACGGCGGCTTCCATGGCGGTTTCCGCGGTCACGCCTTCGGCCACGGCTTTCGTTTCCATGGCTTTGGCTTCCGGGGACCGCGCGTTGTGATCGGCCTCGGTCCGGCCCTCTGGTGGGGTTCCACGTTTGCGGCGCCGTTGTACTACCCGGCGCCGTACTACGCGTACCCGGTCCCGACCGTCGCCTTACCGCCTTCGACGCCGTATGTGGAGCAGGGCCCGCCTGCTCCGCCCGCCCCGGCGTATTGGTCCTACTGCCCGAGCGCCCGTGCGTACTACCCGAATGTCCAAACTTGAGCAGTGGGCGCAGGTCCCAACCACGCCAGAATAGGGCACACGGGATCGAGTTGGCAGTTTGATCGTCGCGGTGACCGGCGCGGTCGTCCTGTTCTTCTTGCTGTGCCTGATCAAGAAGGCTCGGCAGCCGACGGAACGTGCCGGGGCGACGACCTTCGCGGGGGCCGAGCATCGTTTTGGCACATCGATTCTCGGGGGACGCTTAGATCTCGACTTGTCGATCGACCTCTACAAAGCGGTCGATTGGCAGATGAAAGAGATCTACCGCACGCACTGCATTTCTGAGCAGGAATCCGAAAAGCAGCACGCGCCAGCGTGCCAGCGCGGGTTTGCCTTGTTTCGCTACGACGATGTCGCGCGCAGCGAAGAAGATCGCATTCGAGAGATCAATCGGGCAGGCGACGGTCGTCTGCTGAAGGTCGATCTGAAGATCCGGCACCTCGATGAAGCCATATCGAACCGTGATTCTCCAAAAGTCTTCGGACACCTGCTGTACGACCAGGCGATCCGGCAAGCGTACCCGCGGAACCTCTTCGAAGTGGACCGTCAGAGCCACAAGAACCTTCTGGATCGCACCCATCTGTGCAGCGTGCTGCACCATGAGCGGTGGGGTTGCGTCCGTGGTTTTGGTAAGAAACACAGCCGTTCCCGGAACCCGCGGAAGATTCCGTTGGCGCAAGCGCTGTAGAAAGTCCTGAAGCGGCTCCGCCGAGGCGGCATGTTTGCGCTGCACGGCATCTGTCCCCGCCCGCCATGTCGTCATGACCGTAAAGACAAGCGCTCCCAGGGTCAGCGGTACCCAACCGCCCTCGCTGATCTTGAGCAGGTTCGCGGAAAAGAAGCCGGCATCCACGACCAAAAAGACTGAGCTGACGAGCGCGGCGGTGATCAAGGACCAATGCCAGCGCTCGCGCATGACGGTGTAGAGAAATGCAGTGGTGAGAAGCATCGTCGTAGAAACCGCCGTGCCGTAGGCCCCGGCAAGCCGGTCGGAACTGCCGAAAACCACTGCCAGTGCGACGGTCAGCGTCATCATGGCCCAGTTGACCACGGGAACATAGATCTGCCCATAGCTCTCGGCGGAGGTCTGGCGAATGCGCAGACCTGGGAACCAGCCGAGTTGTATCGCCTGACGCGTCAGCGAGAAGGAACCGGTAATGATCGCCTGGCTCGCAATGATCGTGGCCGAAGCGGCGAGTGCGACGAACGGCAAGACTCCCCACACGGGTACCAACCTGAAGAACGGATTTCCCTGCATCCCGGGTTCCTGAATCAGCAGCGCGGTTTGGCCCGCATAGTTCAACAGCAGGGCGGGAAGGACGATGGCGTACCATGCACCGCGGATCGGAGTGCGGCCAAAATGACCCATGTCGGCGTACAAAGCCTCTCCGCCCGTGATCGCGAGAAACACGCCGCCCAAAACGGCCACGCCTGACCACCTGCGCTCGATCAGGAGTCTAAGGCCGTAGCGTGGGTCTATGGCGGCGAGCACAGAGGGGTGTTGGATCACCCCGCGGATGCCGAGAACCGCAATGCAGGCGAACCAGACGAGCATGATTGGGCCAAACAGCCGTCCAATGCGTGCGGTTCCACGGCTTTGTACGGCGAATAGCAAGAGCAGAATGACCACCGCGGCAGGGAGCACCAAGGGAGTTAGTGCCGGCGTGGCGACATTGACGCCCTCGAGCGCGCTAAGGACCGAAATGGCTGGTGTAATGATGCCATCCCCATAGATCAGGGCGGCACCGAAAAGGCCCATGATCACCAAGATCCGGCGGCTCCTAAGGCGGTTGGCGCCAATCAGAGCCATGAGAGCGAGGATGCCTCCCTCACCGTGATTGTCGGCGCGCATCACAAGGGCGCAGTACTTGAGCGAGATGGTAATGACGAGAGCCCAGAAGATAAGCGAGAGCACACCAATCGATGTCTGGGCCGTCGGATGGCCGCCTACCGCCTGAACGATGGCCTGCATGGTGTACAGCGGGCTCGTGCCGAGATCGCCGTAGACGATACCGAGGGCGCTGAGGGCCGCCCCAGCGGTGATCGGAGGGGTGAGACGCCGGGTCGCCAGGTCTTGCTCGGTTACCGCGCTGACAGGCAAGCCGTAATCCCCTTGAAGAGACCGTACGCAACCCCTTTGTCGGCGGTACGCTGAGGTTCCATCCTGGCGCCGCTTGCTTTCGGTCGCGCAAGGATGCGCGCTGAACTGGCTGGGCGCGCCTCTGCGGAGGCCCAACGGTGCGTCTTCGAAGGGAGCGAGTCGGGCCGGCAGGGGTCTCCTGCTTTCCCAGGAGTCCTGGTGAGAAGGACGCCAGCGTGGGGAGGTCCTGCGTCAGCGGCCCGAGGGCCGCGACCAGCGCACGATAGAGCGCGAGTATGGTGTGCAGGTGGGCGCCCACCACCGGATTGCCAGGCGCCTCGGCAGCGAGAGGCCCTTCCGCGGCCTGCAGCTCTTCGCGGAAGCGCTGCCGTCTGCGTCTCCATCCTGCCGCGGCAACCGCTTAAGGAAGCACTGTGAAGAGCGTCTGCATCCCGCCTTCGATGTGCTCGTTTACGTGGCAATGGAAGAGCCACGTTCCCACGTTGTCGGGAACCATATCCGCCTGGATCATCATCATCGGCTCCAGATGGACCATGTCAGTACGCATATTGTCAAACAGAACTGTCTGACCGTGCCAATGAGGAGTGTGCACATCGTCTTCGTTACTGTTTGCGAACAAGTACCAGCGGACTCGCTCTCCCTTTTTCATCGTCAACATCGGCAGATTGCCTTCGATCAGTCCGTTGATGCTATAGAGGAGGTAGTGCCGACGGAAGGCCGGATCGGTAAATCTTAGGCCCGGTGAGTACTTCCTCCCATTCATTACGTTTGCTTCAAAATACCAACTCTCGGTTTCGTCGAAGACGGCAAACGCCACAATGAATTCGCGATCCACATCCTTGGGCGATCCATCCGCTTTGGTAGATCCTCTCGCGCTTATCACGATTGGCCCGAACAAGCCGCTATTCATATCCCTCGGCTCGACGAAGTGCGAGTGATATACCCACAATATCGAACTCGAATCCCCCGGCCCCGGGCCCGCGCGCTCCGGAACCGTCCAAGTATACGTGTAGGTCTGGCCGGGTGGAACCGCGTCGCCGGTCTTTGATTCGGCTGGGGTGCCGTCGCTGTAAAGGGCGCCTTCCGAATCCTTCGCGTAAGCCAAGCCGTGGGGATGCATGCTGCATAGAATCTTCGTGTTGTTTTTGAAAACAACCTTGATCACATCCCCCACCTCGGCACGAATGAGAGGACCTAAGATGCCGAGATGTTCCCACTCCGGCGAGCGTGGCTTTAGGGTGCTGAACGTCGCATCGATGTATTCGTGATAGACGGCCTTCTGGAACGTCAAAGGGTTCGATTCTCTTTCTTCCTTCTCCGGCCCGGGTGTGCCCGTTAGGTTTCTTCCACGAGGCGCATAATTCCACACGACCTCGTCGGCCGCGATGTAGTAGGTGTGGAGTCGAGGGGGAAAGGCATTGTTGGCGAAGCTGTCGCCTACGACTCGGCCCACTTTCGAGCGAAGGCTGAGGCACCACGCGCTGCCGCTCCCGCGGTTCGTGTCCCGGCATGAAAGGAAGGGAAAGCAGAGGAGCAAGGCCAGGACGGATGTCGTGCGGATATTCAACAGACCCCTCGCCGACTGCATCACTCCACGGAAACGATCAGACCCGCGAGCGCGTCCAGGTTTGGCCTCAGATCGTATGATCCACCAGTTGGAAGAATAGTGTTCTCCGGGACGACCGGCTCGACCGGTCCGCATGCGGGCTTGTGGGTTTCGCCGCCGCTTCTCGAAGACGCCTCACGCCGCCAGGCGCGACGACGTCTCGTCTCTGATGGAGGGCGGCACGGTGACGACCCGAGCCACGGCCCGCTGAGCACGCTTCCTAGGATGTGGGAAAAAGCGCACTGTCTTCGGGGAAGGAATCACCCCTTGTGGAGGCCAGGACTCGCCGAGGACGTGTTCGTAGCCCACCCGTTTGGGCTGCCGATCCGAAGCGCCTTCTCGTGGGCCGAGGGTGGGCTGGTATTGGGGAAACGCAGAAGCCATGGGCGCGCGCTTGGACCGTGGCGGCGTCTCGCGACCCAGGCCGGGTGGACTCCGAAGGGCCAGTGGTTCAAGCGTCGAAATGGCCGAAAGCTTCCAGAAGAAACTCGGATCCCTGGGAAGCGTTAGGGTGCTGAAGCACTCCATCTTCGAGTGTGATCTCGTCCCTGAGAACGGCACTCCCCGGGTCGAAGGTCGAAGTTTTGGCAGCAAGGCGTTAGAGCGCGCGCAGAAAGTTCAAGAGATCCTGCTTCTGTGCCTCCCCCAGCTTATCGAAGTTGTCGATGACACTCGAGGCCTCAGACGCTTTGAAATGAGAATCGGGCCCGCTTCGGTGAGCGTCAATCACCCCGAGGAGATCCGTCGTTCGGCCGTCGTGAAGAAAGAAGAGCCGTTGCCCAAGACCCCAGAGCGGCGCCGTTCGGAATTCGTCCGGACCCGCATTCCCTTGTACGATATCGTCGGCAAGTCTAGGTCCCATGTGGTGCAGCAACAGGTCCGAATAGAGATTCACGGACTGATTGCTCAGCGCCGCGACGGCGGAATTTCCCGTGTGAAGCGTCGGCGTGTGACAGTCGGCGCAGCCCGTACTGATGAAGAGATCACGACCATCGGCGATCGAGGCGGCGCCTCCGGGTGTATCCTGCGACGGCGTGGGAGGGGCCAGGAAGCGCATGAAGAGCGCAAACTTTTCGATGTCGCTAAGAGTTCCTCCGAGGGTCGTGCCATCTGTATTGGTGACGCTATTCGGCGTTGACATCAACTGACAGGTGGGCGTCTCGTCACGTTCCGTCGGGAAGAGCTCATTGCTGATACCGATTTCAACATTGTATGCCTCGCCCGCAAACAGCAAGAGAGACTTGTTTTGCGCCTTCCAGCCGAAGCGCGTGATGGTGCCGTCGTTCCCGTTCAGGTTCGTTGTACCGGTATCAATGGGAATCCGATGCGGGCGACCAGAAATTCCAAGCGCAGCTTTGTGGTCGGCATTGGCCGTGTTGTTGGCAGCGATCACCTGATCGGGGATCTGCTCAACGAGACCCAAACCGAAGGTCGGCGTCGGGATGCGGAAGATCAGATTGTCGTTATGTGCTTGATTTGAAAAATCTTCTTGCCCGATGCGACATCCGCGTGCGTCACCGTTGCCATCGACTCGGTCGCTGATGACGAAGAGATTGTGCACGCCGCCGTCACGTGTGCCGTCGAGCCTGTACTTGAAGCGCGCCTCACGCACCGGGCCGTCCCCCGTCACAAAGAATGGGATCAGGTTGCGTGCGCCGAACGCTGTGGCCACGACGACCTGCGGGTTCTTCGCAGGACTGGAGCCGCCAAGTGCTGGCTGTGCGTGACAACCGCCGCAGCTATCCAGGTTAAAGCGGGGACCGAGCCCGTCCCCCAGGCCGTCCGCTTGCTGAAACTCGGCTTGGCCCGCCTGGAAAGCAGCGAGTTGCGATGCGGTCAAGCCGGGAAGGGGAGCGCCCGCCCCCGACGCTCCGCGTCGCAGCCCCGGATCGCTCGCCTGGGACTGGCCCTCGGCGCGGGGAACCCCGGCCAGGGACGACAGAGAGAAGCAGAGTGCCACGAGCACCATCTTCGTTCCACTGGGCATCCTGTCCTCCTCTCGCTGCGCCCCTTCTTGGCGGGGCTCATTGGGGGCTGCCGGTGACGCGCTCCACGGTGAGATGCGGTCGTAGACGTGGTGAGTTGGGGAGTCACAAGAAGAGCGTCGAAAGTTTTCGAGCATCAGCGCGTGATGCCGCTCACGGCGTCGTCGAGGATGCGTTCGTGCTGGGGCGGGAGTGAAGCGAGGTCGACGAGCAGGAGCGGCGCAGGGCTCGAGCAGACATGCCGCGTATCAGGAGGTGACGCGAATCGAACCGTTTCGACGTCGACGTGTCGTGGCGCTTAAAAGAGCTGCGCGTCGAGCCACCTCGAGGGTGTTTTGCGGGGAAGCGGTGAGATCGTTCGCTCCGCCGGGCAATTCCTTAGCGAATCCGGGGTTGGGCACGGGGTCTGGAACGCCTCCGCGGCGAGCTTCGCGACTGGGCGGGCGTGTCAGTTTTGCTCCCTCGATGCGGGGAGGCCATTCGGAGGAGCTGTGGATTCGCCCCGAGAAGAGTGCGAGAGGTCGCGGTTTCACCCGAGGTCCTGGTTGCCCGCGCTGGCTAGCAGCGAGCGGGCATTCCAGGCGGTGCGCGGACGCTCGAATCGCCGGGGGACCGCTTATGCCCACTGCGGGCCGATGGGGGCATGTCTTACGCTTGCGCGTAGGGCAAGTGCGCGATCCTCAGCACGGCGAAAACCGGAGTGTCTTCCAGACGCGTCAGGCTCTCGGAAGCGACTCCAGCCGGAGGCTGATCAAAGCAAGCCCCCTGCCGGCGCCGGTCGCGCACGCTGGTTGTAAAGGAGCTTGCGCAGGCGCTCGCCCTCTTCGGGCGTCAGCTTCGACGTATCCACCGTGAGGTTGCTGCCGACTGTCATTCCGCGCTGCACGCCCGGCCGCACGCCGAGCTCCGTGAACCATCGCTTGAAGTAGGGGAACTCCTCGAGATCCTGGCCTTGGGCCTTCCAATTCACCGTCCACGGGTACGAGATCATGTCCGCGATCGTGTACTCGTCGCCGATTAGGTAGCGCCGATCGTAGAGCTGGTTATTCAGCACGCCGAACAAGCGGTTTACCTCGTCGGTGAAGCGGCGCACCGCATACGACTGGTCACCCTGGCTGTCCCCGAGACGACGAAAGTGGCCGCACTCACCGCTCTTTGGGCCCTGGTTCGCCATCTGCCAGATCACCCACTGGTTGACCGCATGGCGCCGACGCAGGTCCTGCGGGTAGAAGCGGCCAGCCTTCTCGGCGATGTACATCATGATCGCACCCGACTCGAAGAGGGCGAACGGCGTACCGCCGTCCGCTGGCAGGTGGTCGACGATCGCGGGCATGCGGTTGTTGGGGCTGATCTTGAGGAACTCGGCTTTGAATTGGTCGCCCTGGCCGATCGAGCAGGGAACGATCCGGTAGGGGAGGCCGCACTCCTCGAGCAGGATCGTGACCTTCTTCCCGTTCGGTGTGGGCCAGTAGTGCACGTCGATCATGAGAGCCTCCCTTGGCTGAACCTGCTGTTCGCCAAACCGCGTATCTCTTGAAATTGCTTGGCATTCTGGATCCCGACACGAGAGACTAACCGGACAATCGAGTGACGTCGCCCCTGAGCGCCGCGCCAAGGCAAACACCCCTGGCTGCGAAGCGGAGATGGGCACGCCCCTGGCCCGGAGAGAACGCTCTCCTGACGCAGAGCATGCCGCCGCAGTGATTGGTCATCGACCGAGTCCGCGACGAGTAAGCCCATGGTGCGGGTGACGGCGCCGAGTGATCGATCGAACGGCTACGTCTCCGCGCGGATCGCCCCCGCGTTGCGGATCGGTACCCGCCCACTACGCTGGGGAGTGGGAGACCGAGTGAGCGTTTGTGACGGATTCGTTGGGACTGTTGGTCATACGCCCCTGATCAAGCTCCGCAAGGTCTCCGAGCGGACGGGTTGCACCATCCTCGGCAAGGCCGAGTTCTTAAATCCCGGTGGCTCGGTGAAGGACCGCGCGGCGCTCTACATCGTTAGGGACGCGGAAAGGCGCGGCCTCCTTCAGCCTGGGGGTGTGATCGTCGAGGGCACCGCGGGCAACACCGGAATCGGGCTCGCGCTCGTCGGGAATGCTCGTGGCTACCGCACCGTGATCGTGATCCCGGAGACCCAGAGCCGCGAGAAGAAGGAGATGCTGCGGCTCTGCGGGGCCGAGCTCCGCGAGGTGCCAGCGGTCCCCTATCGGGATCCCAACAACTACGTTCGCGTGGCCGAACGGCTCGCCCAGGAGCTGGCGACAACGGAGCCTAAGGGCTGCCTCTACGCCAACCAATGGGACAACGCGGCAAATCGGGAAGGCCACGCCCAGTCCACCGGGCCCGAGATCTGGGAGCAGACCGGGGGACGCGTCGACGGCTTTGTTTGCGCGATTGGCACGGGTGGCACGCTCGCCGGAGTGGGGATGTATTTGAAGAGCTGCCGTTCGGGTGTGGTCATTGCTGCGGCAGATCCCATGGGAGCCGCGATGTATCACTGGTTGAAACACGGCGAGCTCAAGTCGGAAGGAAGCTCGATCACCGAAGGAATCGGGCAGGGGCGGATCACGA
>Ga0074045_10002591_pt1 | contig 16702 bp, 12 predicted proteins | sample BogForMeECP23OM2_FD_94442 | JGI IMG/M metagenome (GOLD analysis project Ga0074045, IMG submission 94442) | Bog forest soil microbial communities from Calvert Island, British Columbia, Canada - Bog Forest MetaG ECP23OM2 | ecosystem: Environmental > Terrestrial > Soil > Wetlands ...
GTTGCGATAGTAGTCATGGGGGAGTCCTAGCTGCAGCAGACACGCCTGAGCCGCGATGGTCACGCGGATCTCGTCGGTGAGGTCGAGGCCGCCACACCCTTCCCAGTGCTTCTCCTCCAGGAAGACCTGCATCATCGCGTGCAGCTCGGCGCGCTCGGCGTCGTCGTGCATGCAGTAGTGGGCCATGTTTGCGCGCACGAACACCTCCCACTCTGGGGGAAACGGTCGCTTTCGCACCTCGGCGCGGTGATGGTCGCGGAGCCAATGAAACATGGGCCATACTCTCCCTCCAGGGTAGTCTAACACATTAGTATAAACCTTCTTGTGTGAAAACTATACAGGAAGGAGTGTTTTGCATAGGTCCATTTTTATGCGCGTTCCGTCTTTCGTCTCGCCCTCTGCACAGTTTTTTTGTTTCTCTCACCAACTCCTACTCAAAAACCTGGTGCTGATGAGAATAAGGAGTTGCGAAAGAAACTGTTAGAATCAGGAGTCTCAATTTCCACATATAATCCGCATTTAAGGGACAAAGTTTGTTACATAACGTTTATTCCAAAAGTCCACGATATTCGTTAATGAATTTATGAGTGTCCTCTCCTGCTGACGAGGTTGCTACAAATCACCAGAGAGAATGGGCGTCCCATGACATGGCACCCGCGACGTCCGAACCATACTGGCCCTGGCTTCCAGCCCTGATCAGTCAGCCGGGCAGCTCTTACCCTTCGGCATATTCTACGGGTCAAGAAGTGGTAACGGGTTTCGAGGCATCTGAAGGTTGGGGATTAAGTCGTTCGAGCCTCCACCCGGATACCGAATAATGCTCGGATACTTCATGATCGATTTGTAAAACTCTATTGAGGCCGGGTAAATGAGCGCTATCACCCAGGCATTGTCTTGTCCTGTGTACCTTCCAGGTGATGTCGTTAGACTCCGAGTCGGTGCCACCCTCTTTTTTTTAGACGTGTTTCTGCTAACTGTTTTCCGTTTTCTTTATCTTTGTCCAATCATCCTTTAATGTCACTGTCCTATTGAATACTAATTTGTCAGGACGGGCATCAACAGGATCAACGCAGAAATAGCCCAATCTCTCGAACTGGTATCGGCTTCCAGGTGCCGCACCGGCGAGGCTTGGCTCAACGCGACACGAGGGCAAGGTCTCCAAAGAGTTTGGATTTAAATAATTTGTAAAATCAAAACCGTCTTCTGCGTCGCCCGGGTTTGCTTTGATGAAAAGGTGGTCATAAAGGCGCACTTCTGCGTCGAGCGAGTGGGCGGCTGAGACCCAGTGAAGTGTTGATTTAACCTTTCGGCCATCCTGAGAGTCCCCGCCCCGCGTTGCCGGATCGTAGGTGCAGTGCAGCTCAACCACCTCGCCGCTCTTTTCATCCTTAATCACTCCTATGCATTTGATGAAATAAGCATACCGTAAACGTACCTCACGGCCCGGAGCCAAACGGAAAAATTTCTTAGGAGGATCTTCCATAAAATCATCTTTTTCAATATATAGAACACGTGAAAAAGGAACCTTACGGGTCCCCATATTCGGGTCTTCAGGATTATTTACCGCCTCTAAATGTTCTGCCTGACCCTCCGGATAGTTGTCTATGATTACCCTTAGTGGGCGCAAGACAGCCATTACACGGGGAGCGACTTTGTTTAAGTATTCGCGTATGCAGTGCTCAAGCAGTGCCATGTCAACTAAACTCTCCCTCTTGGCAACCCCGATACGATCACAAAAAGTGCGGATTGCCTCGGGTGTATAGCCACGCCTCCGGATACCCGCCAATGTTGGCATCCTCGCATCGTCCCATCCGTTCACAAATCCTTCATTTACCAGTCTCACAAGCTTTCTCTTACTCAATAGGGTATGGCTCAGATTGAGACGAGCAAACTCGATCTGTTGCGGGTGATAGACCTGCAGGGCATCGAGAAACCAGTCGTAGAGCTGACGATGATCCTCGAATTCGAGCGTACAGATAGAATGAGTGACCCCCTCTATTGAATCTGACAGGCCGTGAGCCCAGTCATACATGGGATATATACACCATTTGTTATCCGTCCTATGATGCTCTGCGTGAAGGATTCGATACATGACGGGATCTCTCATGTTCATATTACCTGATCCCATATCTATCTTTGCACGAAGGACACGTGCACCATCTGCGAACTGCCCTGCTCGCATTTTCTCAAAAAGATCGAGATTTTCTCTTGACGACCGGTTACGATAAGGACTGTCTTTACCATGCTGGGTTAAAGTGCCTCGGTACGATCTAATCTCCTCGGCGCTCAGATCGCACACGTAAGCCTTCCCATCTTTAATAAGCTGCACAGCATATTGGTAAAGCCGTTCAAAGTAGTCAGACGCGTAGTATAGCCGGTCATCCCAGTCGAAGCCCAGCCACCTGACGTCTGATATGATCGATTCTACATATTCAACTTCCTCTTTGGTTGGATTGGTATCGTCGAATCGCAAATTGCAAAGGCCACCAAATTCGGCCGCAAGGCCGAAATTGAGGCAAATTGACTTGGCATGTCCGATATGCAGGTAGCCGTTCGGCTCAGGTGGGAATCGGGTTATAAGGCGGCCGATATTCTTCTTCTCGTGAAAGTCTTCAACAATGATGTTGCGAATAAAATTAGGTGTACGAGTAAGATCTTTTGAGGTCATCTTCACAGCTCCGTTATTCGTTTTATACAATAGTCGAAATGGTCTTCAAGCATGTTTTCATTACGTCTTGATAACAAATTTGCGCATGCTGGAGTTCGGTTTATCTTCATTTAATATCAAATATTTTAGCACATTGCAACAGTTCTTGATGAAACAAAGGGGCAAAAGCCATATTTTTGGGGAAGTTAAGAAAGGAGTGAATCAAAAGTTTCTTCGCGATGTGATTCAAACGAACAGACTAACGCAGGCAAAGTATATGCACCCTACAAAGCTTAGATACATCGCCGGAAGGTATAAGGTATAAGGTTAGTTAAATTTCTTGCAGGTCGGCTATTGAAGAATTAGACGATCATTATCATTTGCCTCGCTTTTCACCCCCGCCGCTCAGACAGATGGGGTCTCCTGTACGATAAGGCAAACAATGTCTGATCGGTCCCATCCGACACAAGAACGAGATGAGAACAGGTTTGATTACAGTCCCACTGGAGCCGTTTGACCGAAAATGAAATAGTAAGAGACGTTTACCAGTCTAAGCATGTAGCAACATAGCAGAAGCATTTCATTAAGAGGCATAAGAAATTTTTATCGTTGTCTTAATGAAAATTAATTTGACATGGGGTAAAGATAAGAGTCCAATTATAATTAGAGCAACAAAAGTCATGTGAAAGGCTCTGATTTGTTGTGACTTTTAGAGACCTAACAGTGCTGCCAGCATATATAACGAAGGAAGATGAATATAACGTTCACGTGACCTTTCTCTGCGGAAATGTTAAATTTCAAATATACCATGACAAGAAGTTTCTGAAGATAGTAAATGTCCTTGCTACAAGTCATTCACCAGGTTTGCATTATATTCCCGTGACGTATGAAGCGTGTTACCTTTTGGTGATGGAAGGAGGTTTGCAAGTATGAATGCTGTGATCATAGGCTTGAGTGCAGCGGGGCTTTCATGCCTCGGTACTCTTATGAGATTCTCTCCTCAGGTCAATGTAACTGCTATTTCAGAAGAGAAAAGTTTGCCTTACTGCAGATGTGCGCTCACTCACTATCTTGGCAGGATCGTTCGCGAGGATCAAATGGTAATTGCGGATATTTCCTCATATCCAGCGAACGTTAAATTCATCTTGGGAGAAAAGGTGGAGACCTTAAATCTGAGTAAGAAGACATTGATGGTTTCCAGTGGTAAAGAGGTGATTTATGACAGGCTCCTCATAGCAACAGGTTCAAACGCCTTGAAACCAGAGTATTGTGATGAAGAAAAGAGGACTTTCACTCTTCGCTACATGGGCGATGCAAAGAACATCGAACAGTATGCAAGAGACAAGGTGACGGTTCTAGGCGGGGGATTCATAGGGATCAAAGCAGCGTACGGATTGATAGAGCGCAACCTTAAAGTTGAAATGGTTGTTTCATCTTCGTATCCGCTTTCGATGGTTTTAGATGAAAGGACGGCACGATTTGTGGAAAACGACCTTTGCGAATCGGGCATTTTATTTCACACGGCGGATGATGTAGCAGAGGTCAACATGAGAAAAGACGGTGTAGCAGTTTCTCTCAAATCCGGGCTTGAGCTGTTTAGTGATGTCGTTATTGTGGGAAAAGGTGTAAAGCCAAGGGTTGACGTAGCACGCAGGTCAGGACTAAAGATTGACTTAGGAATCATGGTGAATGAATTTCTCGAGACCTCTGCGGAAGATGTTTATGCGGCTGGGGACTGCTGCGAAACCATGGATGTTGCACGGAAAATGCCTTGGATCAACGCCCTGTGGCCTGTTGCAGTGGAGCAGGGCTATTTTGCTGCACTAAATATGCTGGGTCTTGTCACTTCATATCCGGGAAGCATTGGGATGAACAGCCTCAAAACCCGTTCTTTTCACCTTATCTCTGGGGGAGTACTAAAGGAAGAGGATGGGGTGACCACCTTTGAAAAGCACTTTCCACACAGAAAGCAATTTCGAAAATTGGCAGTAAAAGATAATGTCCCTGTAGGAATGGCTTTTTACAACTGTCCGGACGATGCAGGACTCTATATAAACTTGATTAAGAAAGGAACGCCGCTTAATGTCGATCCCGAGAGAATCGTTAATGATGAGGTGGGCATAGCGGATGTCCTCAGACCTTTATGAAGGAGGCGTTTATGAAAGTAGTAGTTGTTAAACCAGAGCGTTGTGTAGGATGTCTCCAATGCCGTTTTGCGTGCGCTGTTGCTCACTCGATGAGCGAGTCACCCCATGCGGCGTCTTATGAAACAGTCCTTTCCAAACCCCGGATTCATATAGGATTGTCTAAGAACAAGGATCTTTTTCCCAATAAATGCAGGCACTGCGACCCTGCACCCTGTGAGATGTCATGTCTTACGAAAGCTATATTCAGGGAATCCACAACTGGTACAGTGCTCATTAACCCTGACCGGTGCATAAACTGCGGCATGTGCGCAATGGCCTGTCCTTTTGGTGTTGTAAGGTACCATGTTTATGTCAATAATAAGACAGCCGCCCATAAATGTGACCAGTGCATTTCAAGGCAGCAAAAAGGTAAGGTTCCAGCGTGTGTTGACGTCTGCAAGGTTGGCGCTCTACTCTTCGAAGACTATAACAAAGTAATGGACAGGGATACAGACGAAATTTCCTCTCTGGTCTACCTCGGCATTAGAGCGAAGGAGCAGGAAAAAGGTGCATACCAGTCACTAACGGAATATAAACGCAGTTTGGAAGAATTAAGGAGGAAATAGTCATGAGTGAATATCAGAAGCTGTCAATATGCAAAGACGCCCAACTGACACTCAAAAAGGCTTATGAAGACGGAGTTCAGACCGTATGGGACAGATTTAAGAAGCAGGAACCTCAATGCGGGTATTGTGAATTGGGCGTATCGTGCCGAATATGCGTTATGGGACCATGCCGTATTGATCCTTTCGGTGAAGGACCCCAATACGGGGTCTGTGGTGCGGATGCAGACATTATAGTGGCAAGAAACTTGGCACGGATGATTGCGGCAGGAGCTGCATCCCATTCAGACCATGGACGGGATTTGGTTGAGGTTCTGCACAAAATTGGTGAGGGCACGGCTCCGGGATACACAATCAGGGATATCGAGAAACTCAAGCGCGTGGCATCTGAATATGGCATTGATACTGAAGGACTTGGCAATGAGGCTATTTCTAAACGGCTGGCCGAAGCAATGATGGAAGATTACGGGATGAAAAAGGAGAAGATTACTCTCATTAGCAGGGCCCCTAAACAGCGAATTGAATTGTGGGAAAAACTAAAAGTTGTACCACGAGGCATCGACAGGGAGACCTCCGAGACCATGCATCGCACGCATATGGGCGTGGATAATGACTATGTCTCCATTCTTTTGCATGCTGTAAGAAACAGTCTGGCAGACGGGTATGGAGGATCAATGATCGGCACGGAACTGTCTGACATTATTTTTGGAACGCCAAAACCCGGTTTTTCAGAAGTCAATTTGGGAGTACTGAAAGAGGATCAGGTTAATATTTTGGTGCACGGGCATAGTCCGGTTGTGTCCGAAATGGTCGGATTGGCTGTTGAAGACAAAGGGATGATCGAGCTAGCGAAAGCCAAGGGGGCAAAGGGCATTAATCTCGCAGGCCTCTGTTGTTCAGGTAACGAGATAATGATGAGGAAAAAGATCCCTATGGCGGGAAACCATCTTATGACCGAACTGACTATGATTACGGGTGTCGTGGAGTCCATTATCGTGGACTACCAATGCATCATGCCGTCTTTGGGGCAGGTGGCACAATGTTATCATACCAAGCTCTATTCGACATCCGACAAAGCTAAGTTCCCATTCATGGAGCACGTTGAGTTCAATCCGATGAACGCTAAAGAACAGGCCTTCAGGATTGTGAAGGAATCCGTAGAGAACTTTCCCCAGCGGAATAAGGATAAGGTATATGTCCCCACTTCGCCGGTGAAAACCATGACGGGATTTTCAGTAGAAGCGATCGTGGGAGCGCTCGGCGGAAGCCTGACACCATTAATTGATGCCATAAAGGTGGGTAAAATAAAAGGCGCTGTGGGCGTGGTGGGTTGCAATAACCCGAAAATAAAGCAGGATTACGGTCATGTCGAACTTATCAAGCGCCTCATCGCAAATGACATCCTGGTACTCACGACAGGGTGCGTCAATGTGGCAGCAGGAAAGGCAGGTCTGCAGATGCCGGAGGCAAAAGAGTTAGCGGGGCCCGGACTCAGAGAGATATGCGGGCTTCTCAATATTCCTCCCTCGCTTCATGTCGGATCGTGTGTGGACAATTCCAGGATAATTGTTATTGCCTGTGCACTGGCTAATGCGATTGGTGTAGACATTGATAAATTGCCCCTTGCTGGAGCTGCTCCGGAATGGTATTCCGAAAAGGCTGCAACTATTGCCTTTTACGCCATGGCTAGCGGGATATTTACTGTGTTGGGAGTGATGCCCCCTATTATCGGAAGCAAGAAAGTCACTGAACTCGCCACATCAGGCTTGAAAGATGTGTTTGGAGCTTGCTTTGCAGTGGAACCGGACCCTATAAAAGCGGCCCAACTTATAACAGATCATATTGCAGAGAAAAGGAAGAATTTGGGGCTGAACGCCTAGTTGAATTTTAAAATCTCCTTTGTTGCCAGAAGTTTTCCGGGAAAATTAGTCATTCATCCTGGCGGCTAGCTGCTGGGATGAATGCTTTCCTTGCTGATTCGGTTTGTCAAAGAGTCTCCCCTTTTAGTCGAGGTCTTGGCGGGGTGTGCCTGATAGGATTGTTCATCATTGCTGTGTACAATTAACAGAAGATATTGTCGGGTGATAGCTCTATGGCAGCGATAAGGTGAAGGCAAAACTATCTGATGATCTCGATTCGGTGGAAGGACTCGGCTAGTTCGCACTCCCCTCCTTCACTTATCGAGCCGCACCATTTACGCACCCTTGCCTCTAAGTCTGATATGTTAAGTTCCTTCATTTGACTTTCATGACAGCGAAGTGCTTTGATTTTCAAATCAAAGGTCGCCGTAATATCAGAATGATAGTTTACGTCCTCTGAACCAAAGAAGAGCATCTCCCGAACCTTGTGAGGTTCAAGCCCATCCTCCAATAGATCTGGATATGCGAGGTGATCCCGTGAGAAAGGAAAGACGGCATCGAGGGTTACCTGTCCGACAATCCTGTGATCCCGGTGCCAGATGTAGCGATGATAAGGATCCGAGGTCACCACCGTCTTCGGTTGATAAGTCCGAATGGTCCTAACGATCATTTTTCTGAAGTGGGGAGTGTCTTCGAGTCCCTGATCGGGAAGCCTGAGGAAGACCACTTCGCGCACACCGAGGAGTCTTGCCGCTGCTCTTTGCTCATCTTCCCTCATCTTGGCAAGGCGTTCGGGGGTGGTTGTTCTGTCTGACGTGCCCTTCTCGCCGCTTGTACATACGACATAGACAACTTGTTTACCTTCACGGGTCCAACGGGCGACCGTTCCGGCGACCCCAAATTCGGCATCGTCAGGATGCGCTATAACGACAAGTATATCAGCAAAAGGTGTCATAATCGAACTCCTTGAACCTCAGACCAGTCATGACTGAAGAACACAGGCATCGAGGACGGAAGTGTATTCCTGAGCGACGGCTGACGCGATGTTTGGCCAAGCGTACCTGAGAACGGAAGCACGTATCTCTTCACGAGACAAGACGCCGGCTGATGAGTCTATGATGAGCCTTTGAATTGCCGATGCGAGCGTGCGGGGACTCAGGGTGTCTAGAAGAAGCCCTGTCTTGCCATCTTGTATCAAGATGTCCATCGCGCCTGTGCGCGAGGCGATAACAGGCGTGCCACAGGCAAGGGATTCGAGCGCGACGAGACCAAAACTTTCATAATAAGAAGGTACAACAAGGACGTCGGCGGCGCTGTAATATAAGGGAAGGAGATCATGTTCGACTCGGCCCTGGAATTTAACGATGTCATCGACGTAAGACCTTCTGGCAAGACGACCGAGATCAGAAGACTCACGCGTCCTCTGATCGTCACCGCCTATGATTATGAACTGAAGTCCCCGATCAAAGCGCAGATGTGCGGCTGCTGCCATTAGCCTGTCGATCCCTTTGACAGGAGCGAGCCTGCCAACATAGAGAACAATATAGTGGCTGTCCTGAAGTCCTAATTCTTTTCGCGCATGCTTTTTCATGACCGGTCGGAACCGTTCGAGGTTAACCCCACACGGTACTATCCCTATTTTCCCCCTCGGCACGCCATAATACCTTACGAGTAGATTCTTTTCTCTCTCCGTCGTGGCGAGAATCCGGTCGCTTTCGTGAGCAAGTCTTTTTTCCGCAATTAAACGGAGAGTCGGTTCTCTTTCGTGGCTGCAGGCCACTCGTTTTGCCATGCCAGTTGTGTGAAACATTACGACCTGAGGCACATGCCACTGTTCTTGAGCCAGACGCCCCACCAAGCCAGATAGCCAGTAGTGACTGTGGATTATGTCATAACAGATATGGGTACCCTTCACGTAGGCGTCGATCCATGAAAACACTTCCTGTAGAGACCCGATGAGTGTACTTTTCGTGACATGCCGGTTGTGCCCGACACTTGGTTGGATAAGGCGCACATTCTCAAACAGAAATACCTCAGAGCTTCCGCTGCCGTCTTCGGCGCAAGTGTAAATGTCGACACTGTGTCCCGCTCTCCCAAGTTCTCGCGAAACTTCGCTGACATAAACACTCATGCCGCCTGTTTCCGCAGTCCCTAGCTTGCCCAAAGGGCTCGAATGGATGCTGAGCATGGCCACTCGCAGTGGCCGGAAATTCGAGGCTTTCTTGTGTTGGTCCGGCACGACATTCGCAGAGAGGGCAAAGGGTGACCTCATTTTAGGATGACCTCGCAGTGACAGAGCTCGACAGGGTGACCGCCCAAACGACGTTTGTATGGTTCACTACCCCGAAGAAAATTATATTTTTTCCGCCCTAACCTAATGCTTTCTCGTATACTGAAGACCTTGCTCATGAACCCGACGCTGAGGTTACTGAATCGTTGGTCATAGCCATTATTGTAAAGATAAACTGTCGAACCATAGTCGAAGCACATCGCCACAGAGGTGGAGGTGCCATTTAGCTCGAGAAAAAAGAGCTTTAAAAGCCCTTCTTCGGCCATTCTGACTGCGAGGGACCTGAAGAATGTTTCAATGGAGCCAGCCATGAACTGTTTCTTTTCTACGCGATTGGACTGAAAGAGCGTCACAAAGGTATCCATTGCAGCTGAAACGACCGTCTTGTCCTCAATGACGCGCACATTGAAATGATCAGCGCGTTCCAAACGCCTGAGCTTTCGAAGAGTCTCGTGCCGCTCCTTTCCCGACAAGAGGTCGAGATATCCTTCCCATGTGTCCGGCAAGTTCATTTCAAAGAGCACATCCACTGGCCTGCAGGAAACCTTGCAACCAAGGGGAGCAGAGTACGTCTGGAGACAAGAGACTACTGTTGAATCGACGCGAACGCGTCCTGTGTCGAAACGACTCACGCCCTCATGCCTGAGGTAGTTACAAAGAGTTGAGAAAAACTCTTGATGCCGTGTGGGTGCAACGATGAAGTCAGCGTAATCGATCAGAGCGCTGTCGCCAATTAGGTAAGCAGTGTGTTCACTAACTGCAAGAGGAGCGATACCAAGTAAGGCATTGTGGTGCCTGACTACGCAAAGGTGTGTCGCCAATCCTTTTCCGAAAGATGACCACCAAACACCGAGCCACTGAGGGAGCATAAACAAACAATCCCACTTCAGTGCGGTCCTCGCATCCTGCCAGTAGTGCTCCAGATGATGCATTGGCTCAATAGTCACCGTCCCGACGGGTTTATTGATTTCAACCGTATCTTGTGCTGTCTCAAAGTGCTTTTCGGGCATAAATATTCATTTCTTTCTTGCTATACTATTTTTGATCCGATCTTTGTCTCTCAGAAATTCAACCGCCAACGGGAACCTTCCTGGGCGTCGTCGACGTCGATATTTACGCGATTGAGGCAGTCACGGATCGCGTCGGCTTCGCGCCATTGTTTATTTTTTCTAAAGTCTGCTCTTAATGCAAGTAGTTCCTTCAAGAGTGGCGTGAGACACTCTTGCCTGTTTCTTGGTACAGAGGCGAGATGTGTTCCAAGAAGAACGAGGCATTCGCGAAAGACCTCCCTTGCCTGTGAAACAACCTCAGGGATCTCCATCTCCTGCTGGGCTTGCCAAATAAGTCGTTCGAGCTGCAGCAGAGCATTTGCAGCATCCTTGGGATCGTCTTCCAGACCCCTTTGGAACTGAACATCGAGAGCATGGACAATGTCCCAGAAGCCGGTTTCAGGGTTAGTTGCTGATTCCAGGGCGGCCCCCCCCAAGGGCGGTGCCACCTTGCTGGTACCAGCCGCTCCCATTGAGAGAGCTTCCAGAGAGAACTGTTCACCTCTCAGGAAGATCCTCTCAAGCGCTCTGTACCGCAATGTGACTGTACCAATACCCTTCACCGATACTTCTTGCCTGTCAAAGTCTATAATGCATGCGGTGTGTTCATCGAGACCAAGGACGCTCACGTCTTCTGGAAGCATGGACTCGAGCATCTTGAAGCGGCTCTCTCCCATAAAGCAGCAGCGGGTGTCATGCGTCCCCCCTTCTGCATTGTTCCAATGGGGAACCACAACGAGGTTCAGGCCGAAATGACCCAGGAGATCAAGGCCTTCCGCCCAGTGCAATTTTTGACCAACCTTATATATTTCGTACACGGGCAGAGTAAAGCGCCCAACCGTAAGAGCTGCTGCACTTGCTGCGACAAGGCATGCTCCCCCTTTGATCCGCCTCCTCAGTATATCAGGGATAGGAGTTCCCTTCCACTGCCATGCGGCATATGTCGGACTTCCAGGGCCGACCAGAACGTAATCGGCCTCCTTCAGTTTACGAAATGCCCGCTCCGCTACTAAAACCGGTAAGTCCTTTGACTTGAATGATACTACGGCCATGGGATAGCCGACCTTCACACGGAAATAATCTATTGCTCTTTGGGACAACTCATCGGCATTCAGCTGGAACCCGGCAGGTGTGTCGAGAAAGAAAGCTTTTGGCGCAGCGCCCAGACGCCTAAGGATTTCCTTGTGAACCTCCACCATCGTTACAGTGAGTTCACCAGAGCCCATGAGTGCGATCATACCTTTTACTGATGACACACAAGATCCTCCCTTCTTTAAGTATCGAAAACGTGAGAAGCGGCGCAAGGATGCCGTTCAATGATGCAATTACAATAACGCATGGAGTCTTTTTGGTCAATGCACAAGGACGCCAAATTATCAGCGCCAGTTGCTTGCAGTAGGAGTTCGTGGATAGTGAGCAGTAGCCGTCTCGTTTGGGGTTCTTGATAGGCGATGTCTGAATCTGCGATGCCGGCGAGTGATTTGACGGCATGTCCATTTTGCGACCTTAAAGGGGAAGGTCTTAGAGTCTTAGGATTCGGTCTCATCTTGATTCCTCACGCAGGAGTTTGATGAAAGCAGAGGGGGGATCAATAGTAGGGTAGCGCCGTTGTACGCTGTTGGTCTCATTTGAATGCGGATTTATAGCTAAAGGGTCAGAATGCGGGGTGAAATCCTTGGACTGATTTTGGCGGCGTCTAATGAAGCAATGAGTGAGTTCAATTGATCAGCACAAGATGAGCAAGCAAACCTTTTCTATTCATTAAGTTACGGCAGTTTTTTTTGCTTTTTTGTGGCATCACGTGGTGCCTGACATCGGCTGACAGATGAAGAGAAAAGGCATTTTGACAGGTAAGTCACATTAGAAGAGGTTCAAGAACTTCTTATCTTATGAGTGTGAGCAAATCAGAAGCCTGGGGCCTTGATTGCCTAAGAGGCATTCTATGCTTCAGAGTCTCCCGTGAGTTCTCACTCGGTTTTCACCTCAAAACTGTGTGTGATCTTCGTGACGCCACGAATAGTGGCCGCAACAGAGCAATATTTGTTTTGCGAAAGCTCGATAGCTCTTCCCGCTTTCTCGGCAGAAATGTTCTTCCCGCTAATTATGTAATGCAGGTGGATATCAGTGAAATGGTAAGGTGGCTCGGGGGCCTGTTTGGCATTTGCGGTGATGTACAGGCCGGTCAAATTCTGGCGCTGTTTTTTCATAATTTCCACGACGTCATACGCCGAGCATGAACACAGGCTGATGACAAGCAAGTCGGACGGCTTGAGCCCCTGCCACTCTTGCTCTTGTTCATCGGCTTGTTTTGGCCAGGATCCAGCTATGACTGTGCGACCGTAGCTATCTCGTCCGATGAACATCCTGCTGTTTTCGCCAATCCATCGAAGAGCGATTTGTCCCATTTGATCCCCTCACTTTTTTTTAACATAACATGGTTAGCTGATTTTTTGACAGTCTTAGGTTTGGAGATAATGAAGCTCTTTTCCCGTGCGTGCATCACGTTTTCGGTTAGTTGTGACTATGCAGTATAGTGATATCTGTAGAAGTCTGACGCTCACAAATGGCGTCAATGAAAGTGAAGCCTATTATAATGAACGTCTTGAGTAGGGACAGCAATCAAAATGCGGAAATACTGCCTTTCTGGCAAAGGGGGTCTGGATAGATGTGCCATAGATGACTGAATTCAGTGATAAGAAGTTTAAAAGTCTCTCGAGCGAGATGACAGCCGAGCAATCTGAGGACTAGGAGATAACATTGGGCTTAATCAAAACTCTCCTGTTGGATAGCATATAAGCAGGAGTTACTTGCAATCTGCCGATCCCGCCGGTGGATCATGGAGTGACAATTTCTTTCTATGGTTTCTGGCGAATATAAATCAAAAGTCCGGAAACATCTTGAGTTGAAAAATCTTACCCTCCCCCATCGATAATTGAGCTGCAAGGATGCCGCCCTCTATATATTGCAGGTCGAAGCTTTTGAACCCCCTTGAAACGAAGCCTTTGGCATTTGCGGGGCATCCCTGCTCACATCCGGCTATTCCCTTGATCATTTTGGGAATCAATCCTCTTAGATCAATACCAGCCATGGCAATTTTGTTCAAAGAGGCAAACCGATTAATTTCAGTAGTTATGGCATCGATGTCAGGGTGAAAAGGGTCATCAATTTGTATTGTCATCGAATTGTCATTGATAATCACATCAAGAACCATAATATGTACTCCTTCCGTTCGGGTTCTTCATCAATACGTATAACAATAAAGATATTAGAACTATTTTACTTATTTAGATCAGGCATATCAAAGTAGATGGCCAGATTATCAAACTGTCGTCCAAGCGTTGTGGTAGTCAAAAGAGAGTTGCCTTTCTATTCTGCATTACCTGATCCTCTTTGTGTTGACCGTTAAGACTGACCTCCCGGCTAGAAAAGTGGATCTGCGAGGCGAGTGCTTGTGCTGGAATGTGACTGAACTGAACAAGTTCCTAAACCAGCGGGCATGCGTATAAAAGATACATAGTCGTCCGCATCTATCCTCAAAGCGGCAAATATCTCGCGGTACCGACAGGAGTGTAGTATATTCGTAGCCCTTAGCTTCTAAGGTCTGGTTAAGACTCTGCGGACCATGTTCTGAACGTGCGCGATCAATATTTGTTATAATGAGCATAAAAGGCATGGTGGGTAAAACACGGGTGCAGTTGTAAACTCTCACCAAAAACTAACTTCAATGTCTTTGAGATCACTACGAGAAGCCGGAGGCATCGGTTTGAAACAATTGCGGTATGGGCCCGAGCAATAAAGTGGCCCGTGATCCTTCCGGGACAACAAGCAACTTCAGGTTGACTCTCGTGTTCCTGATGTTTGTCTTGGCAACTGTCTCAGTTATCCTTGTCTTCCTCGTGGTATGGGAAAAGAAAAAATCAGAGGAGGACCTCCTATTGAGAATGAAAGAGGTTGGCAGAGCATTGTTAGGTCAAGTCATGGTTGCCAGGACTTGGAATGCTCTTCAGGGGGGTGTTTACGCTGAAGTATCTAGTGAAACGCAACCCAACCCCTACCTTGTCGGCCCTGATAGAGACATAACTGCGCTAAACGGGAAGCAATACACGATGATCAATCCCGCATACATGACACGGCAGATGTCAGAAATCGCAGCGATTGGTCAGGGCTACAAATTCCGTGTCATCAGTTTGAGGCCAGTTAATCCCTTGAATGCCCCTGACGAATGGGAGAGGAGTAGACTTGTGGCTTTTGAGAGGGAGGGGTTGCCGGAAGGAACGTCAATCTACAAAGACCAAGAAGGCAATAGATTCTTCAGGTACCTCAAGCCGCTAACCACAGAAGACGCATGTCTCAAGTGTCATGCCAGGCAGGGCTACAAACAGGGGGATATCAGAGGTGCGGTCAGTATCACAATCCCGATGGGTCAGTATGACTCCCTGCAATCAGCAGATCTGCGGAGAACTGTCATATCCCTCGTAGCGATATCAGTAGCAGGCTTCCTCTTTCTAAGCCTGGTCACCCTCTATCTTGGAAGGAGGCTTAACAGGGAGATAGAAAAGAATATTGAACGGAGCAAGCTCGCCGCGATTGTCGAACTGGCAGGGGCCGCGGCCCACGAGATGCGACAACCGATGACGGTTGTGCATAATCTCCTATCTCTTTTTAGGGAGAAGATAAAGCATCAGGAACCCGTAACGGAGCAGGAATTGAAGATTATTGATAAACAGTGTGTAAGGGTGAATGACACAATTGATAAGATGCTTAACATTACGAGTTATAGAACCAAGCTTTATTTAGGGCATAGGAGGATAGTCGATCTCGAGAAGTCCACAGAAGACGAAGTCACCTAACAGGCTCTTCCTACTCTTCGCTTTCATCTCTCTAATTCAACATGATACAGCTTATATAAGGCACAGACTTCAGACTGAGGCCTGCAGATCGTATATTTTTTCTCCTATTTTTATTCTTAGGCGGATAAGGTCAAGACGTTGTCCGAGAATTCATAACATTCGGAAAATCAAATACCGTGATGTCTTCGAGATCTCCCTTGCGTATCGTAAATTTGAGCTCCCAGTGGCCAATCATTACAAGAGGTATGACGGCTCCGTAAAGACCGTTCCCTTTTTCGGTGACAGTAGGGGGCCATGTGGAGCCATGACCGTGTTCAGGCATCCAAGGTGTTATCTCAATCGTCGCACTTTCTATCCCATTGCCTTTGTTATCTGTCACAAGAATATCAACTTCGTTTCTGCCATACGTAAGGAGTTCTCCCTTAGAGCTGAGTTTAATATGAAATAGTCCTTTGTCGGTAGTCCTTGTAACATGACTACCGCACCCAGATAAAAGGATGAGGCACGTCACACTAAATAAAATTAGAGTCTTCATCATTCTCTCCTAGTGTTAGTTTTGATACAGATTGATCTACGATGCTCTACATTCTCCAGTGAAGTCTGCATTCATGACAACTTGCAGAATCACACTAGTAAGTCAAAAAAGCAAAAAAAATATGAACCTCCCTCTGACGGCGCATTAATCAGTTCACCAATAATTTTCAGGCAACGTTCCATCAGTTATTTAGAAACTAACTTGTTTGGATGTCTTATTTTCAATCATCATTCTAATGTAGTGAGAGAAATTCTTTGTTCGTCCTCCTCAGGTAAAACTCCATCAGATTTGTCAGCTTTGGTGCAGCAGCTCTCCTGCCTTTTCCTTCTCAGTTTACAGTTCCTAGAGATTGATGTATATTTAAATTGAAAGTTATGACCTCAAATGGAAACTCATTCCATTACTATAAAATACCTTTATTTGTGAGGAGGTTGTCAAATGGCAGGGAAAATTATTATATTCGGAAAGGCAGGTTGACCTTATACAGACAAGGCCAGGCTGGTCTATGGGCACACAGTAGAATATTTCGATGTAAAATCAGATCCGAAGAAACTCCAGGAAATGCTCTGCTATTCAAATGGCGTAAGGAAGGTGCCGGTTATTGTGGAAGGAGAAAAAGTGATAATAGGATATGGAGGACACTGAGGAGTCTGATTCCCGATAGTTTATCGGACCATGTTATCTGTCACCGATTGCTCCAAATCGGTGATAGGTCGTAGAAGA
>Ga0074045_10002592_pt1 | contig 16700 bp, 12 predicted proteins | sample BogForMeECP23OM2_FD_94442 | JGI IMG/M metagenome (GOLD analysis project Ga0074045, IMG submission 94442) | Bog forest soil microbial communities from Calvert Island, British Columbia, Canada - Bog Forest MetaG ECP23OM2 | ecosystem: Environmental > Terrestrial > Soil > Wetlands ...
CGTCTTGCTGAGTCGGGTCCATGCTATGGCAATGGAGTTTGATGAACAACCAGTCGGGACGTCCGAGCACGCGAACTTGCGCCTGCTTCCAGAGCGAAAGGCGCTGCAAGCTTGGAGGCATAGCGGTCGTCAGGCCTCCGTTGTCGAAGGCGGGGCGGGCAGAACGGAAGGTGCGCCCCAGGTCGGTAAGCAGCGGGCCCTGGACGATGAGAGGAAAAGTTTGGGGCGGGCGTCCCACGACCAGATCGTACCCTTTGCGGTGCGGCACTGATTGATCGAGCGGCAGAGCACACTCGTAGACAGAATTAATCTTTGCGATTTGGGCCGTATGCCAGATGCCGGTGGGCAGCGTCATATCAACGTAGCAGCCGGTGTCGGCCAGGATCTGCATTTCCGAATCGACGCCGCAGAAGAGTCCGGGGGCGGAGTTGGCGAGCGCGAAATTTCCGTGGACAAAAGCATAACGGGGACTACTGGAGCCTTCTTCCAGCGCCAGGCAGCGATGGCGGAAAGCCAGGCGGTCGCGAAATTCGGCGAGCAGGTGGCGAGTGTTCTCGGCGGTATCGGGAACTCGAAATCCGTGATGCAAATGGATTTCAACTTCTCCCCAACCGGCATGGCAGTGCGCGGCTAACATCTCGATCAGGCCTTCGTCGTACTGCTCGGCGGGATAGAAGTAGGTGTGGACCAGCGGGCGGCCATCGTGGTCTCGCCAGCCAGCGACGATTTTGGGATATTCGCGTGTCCACGAATCCAGGCGACGCTCCTGCTCGACGCGCGGGACTCGCTCGCGAGCGTTGATGGGATCGTGGGCCGGTTCGAAATGATCGGCCAGGGCAAGGATCAGATGCACCGGGCCGCGGGCGGGCAAGTTCAGCGCGCGCCAAGTCGCAGATGGCAGGATCTTTCTGGCATAGGCGAGATGTTTCTTGAGACGCATGAAATTTGGACTTCGCTTGCCGGAGCGGCCAGCCCCCAAAAACGGCATCTGCCGTCCTGTCGCGTGTTACCTCGGCGCCGAAGACGAGGCAAGCCCCGTCTCTACGGGGCACCGCTAAGCCATGCGCCGATTCCACGCCCCAACCATCAGCTCGCTTTTGCCGGTTTGCGGCCCCGAACGGCGATGGATATCTCACCCACGCGCAGGTCTTCCATACCCATCTCTGCAAACCATTTGGACACCTGTTCGTAGGTGTGTTTGGACTGATACTTTGGCGAATACCAGTCGAAGGTGTCGAGCACGCGGGCTTCCGGATCGTCGTGGCGGTTCACCGGAAACACGTGATGAATCACGCCCGAGACGGGACGACCTACCAGTGGCACGTGGTTCAAGCCCTGTTCCAAGTTGTAGAAGAATGGGACCGCAACTTTCAGGATGCTGTGCAGGGTCTCAGGCTTCATTTTGTGGGTATAACGGCGCCAGAAATCGCTGAAACGGTACCATTTATTGTATCCGCTGTAGAGCCATAGCGCGAGGAGTCCACCCGGTTTCAGATATTGTTCCAGCGTTTTGACGGCGGCTTCGCAATCCGGCGTGTGGTGGAGCACGCCAACGCTATAAATGACGTCGAAGCTTTGGGCAGCGAAGGGCAGGGCAAAGACATCGGCCTGAAAAGCGACGAAATCGCGGTCGGCGAGATTCTTCGCGGCAACTTCAGCAGCGGCGCTCAAATCGATGCCCACCACGCGCGCGCCCCAGCGGGTCGCGACTTCGGCGAAGCGTCCCATACCACAACCGACGTCGAGGACGAGTTTGCCTTTGAGATCTTCGGGGCGGAGCGCGGTCTTGGCCAGGAAGTTCTTCTCGGATTTGCGAACCTCGTCATGGTCGAGCTGCGTCTTCTGATAACGGTGCCACTGAAAACCGAAACTGGCGGCGTAGTGTTGGGCGTCGACAAAGCGCGCGATGCCCTGCGAGTTGGCATAGACCCGTTTGCAGACTGGACAGAGAAAACCTCCAGCCTGGTCGCTTTCAAGTCTCGAATGGCAACTAAGGCAACGCAAAATTGCGGATAAGTCAGCGGACAGGGGAGACTGCACCGGTTGTTCCACGGTCTGCATAAACCTCCAGGAAGTGACGCGGCTTTTTTGGCGGCAGCGGCGCCAAGCCGGGTCCTTGATCTTGCTCTTTGACAGTCTGCAACAACGCTCCCGTAAAGCCGACGGCGAAATAGGGGAAGAGTTGGTAAGCTTCGGGCGCAAAGAGGGCGCCCACGACGAAACCGACCAGCGAACTTTGCAATGCTCCGATGAACAAGACGATGTCGGGGTCAAGGTTCTTGGTTCGTCGCAAGATTTTCAAGTTCTTAAAACCGCGCCAGAAGAACATGAGGAAGATAATCAGGACGGGGATGCCGCCTTCGGAGCAGATCTGGAGGTAGGTCATGTGCACGGGAGCCCAGATCAGCGAATAGGTGGCGAAGTTGCGAACGCCGAGGCCAAGAATCGGGTAGTGTTCGATGGCATCGAGGGCGCGGGACATGAGGTACTTGCGATCTTCGTAGGAACCGTAGGCGGACTGATCGGTTGTGCTGTTGCCCGACAAGGCGGTAAAGCGATCATAGAGTTTTCCGCCGAAGGCGCCCATCAACACGACGCCGATGATTGCAGTGGCCACGATCAGGTAAATGCGCTTTCCCTTGATACCGAAGTAGTAGAGAGCGACACTGAAAGAGATGACGAGGTCGATGAAACCAGCCCGCGATGCGGTCATAAAAATGGCGACCAACATCACCAGCATTCCGCAAAGCCAGGCCGCTTTGATGACGGCATTTCTGGCGGTAACCATGAAGGCCAGCGCGAAGGGCAGCGATAGCACGATGGCGAATGCGAGATCGTTTGGGTTCGAATAGATGCCGCCAAGAACGCCGTCGAGCCGAGGCGTGCCGTGGCCCTTAGCGATGGCAGCGGCACAAGCGACGACCACCGAGAATGCTTGTATGAAGATGATTCGCCGCAAGCGGTCGAAGGTGGTAATGAGCAGGAAGATCAGCACGAATGCGATGTAGATCTTGGAAAAATCCATGGTGCGAATGAGGGCACCACCTCTCCAGATGGGAGACAGGAATGCGCTGAGGTAGAGAATGCCGATCATGGTCAGGAGGAGTCTTGCTTCCTTGGGCAGATCCTTGAGTGTACGTTTGGTTTTGCCCAGTGCGGTGAACAGGCCCCACATGGCCAGGATGGCGGTGATCTTGGCAAGCGGAAGATAATTGAGACCGGGAATATAGTCTTCCGGGCGGGCGCAATAGACGACAAAGAAACCGCTGAGCCAGAAGAATGCCTTCTTCGTCGGATCGGACATCTGGAAGGAGGTGCGCCTTCCTGGGCCTTCCGTCGCTACTACGTTGCCGTTATCGCCAATGGCCACAAATTCCTCTTTATTCTTAAGCTTTCTTTTCCGCTACGCGTTCTGGAATGGTGCGTACCGCGATCGATTTCTTCTTTGCCACTGACAGCAATATTTCGCTAAAGCGCTCTCCGATGGCGGGCCAGTCGTAGCGGGCAGCGGTTTCGGCGGCTGCGGTTTCGTAACGGCGGCGCAGTTCCGGATCGCGCAACATCATGATCACCGCCTGAGCGAAGGAATGGGCATCGTCGGCCAGAATAATGTCGCGGCCATGATGAACATCCAATCCTTCGGCGCCGACAGTAGTGGAGACGACGGCTTTCGCGGTCGCCATGGCTTCGTAGATTTTCAGACGTGTTCCGCCGCCGATACGCAAGGGTACGATGACGACGGCGGACTCTCGCAGGTGCTCGACGACCGAGGGCACACGGCCGGTAACCTCGATGGAGTTATTGGTCGAGGCATCGGTCGAGCTCGAGGCCCACTTCTGAACGCGGCGATCGGGATTGCGGCCAACGATACGGAGGCGCGCGAGGGGTAGTTCGGCCTTGATCGCGGGCCAGACTTCCCCGCAAAAATATTCGACGCCGTCAACGTTCGGCTCCCAGTCCATGGCGCCGACGAAGGTGACGAGGAGTGCGGATGCGTTGGCATCGGATTCCGCGGGATCAGATTCCGCAGGATCAGGGCGATATTGGGCGAGATCGACGCCCGTGGGGATGACGGTGACGCGGTCTCCATCCACCCACTGCATCATCAGGGCGCGATCGTTTTCGGAGACAGCAATGACATGCTGGAACTTGCAGACAGCGGCGCACTCGTAGCGCAACATCTTCCGGAATTCCGTGCGGTACATCATCTTCTTTAATGGGTTACCCGCGGTGGCGGCATGGCGGCGCCAGATTTCACTTTCCACGTTGTGCTGGAAGAGCACGCTGGGAAGGTTGAGGCTCCCGGGAAAATTGACGGCGGCATCGAGGAAGTCGCAGACGGCGACATCGAAGCGCTGGTCGCGGTACCAAGCGTGGATTTGCTTCTGGACTGCGGCGTCGGCAAAACGGCTGACCGCATAGGGAGGGTGGGCGCTGAAATGCGCGAGATAGTCGATGCCCCGTGCCGCTCCCGAAAGTTCGGGTTTACCGGTGCAAACGGCCACGGCGCCGGGCAACTGGCGCTGCAACTCACGCTCGTAGTCGGGGTCGGGCGTTCCTCCATAGTAGGAGTAGAACGTAAGCTCATGGCGAGCGGACAGATATCGCAAGACGTGGTACGTGCGGATATTGCCGCCGTTCTGCACGGGAAGGAGCTTGTCGGCTTTGACCCAGAGAATTTTCATGCCGTAAACCAGTTCAGCGAACCCAGACTGCCTTTCTGCCCGAGACAAAGTTGACGAAAGCAACCATGGCGGCGGAATTGAGGACAACGAACGTGCGTGCGGGATCAGCAATGCGCGAGAGCGGGCCGATCTTGACGCCGGCAAGCGCGGCGAGACTGAGGGCGTAAAACGCAAGCTGCATCCCGAGCGCGGTGCGATAGACAGCCTGGGAGAGGAACATAGAGGCGATGAGAAGCGCCAGCAAGGCAAAGGGCACGGCCAAACGGGAGAGTTTATGGCTTACAAATTCAAATCGGATGGCGTCTTGTGAGCTCAACAACCACGGAGCCAACTGCAGGAGTTGATAGTTGCCGCTAAGAGTACGCACTTTGCGGTAAAATTCGCGGCCCTCGCCCAAGTCGGGCGAGTCCCAGGCGCGGGCGCGGGAGTCGAAGATTACGCGAGATCCCTGGCGCACGATCTGCATGGGCAACAGAACGTCATCGAGGATGGTGCCTTCGGGCAACGGGGAGGCGACGAGCAAACTCCGACGGGCGCAATAGATGGCGCCGGTGGCGCCGACGACGGAACCAGAGGCTGACTCCAATTCGCGAACCTTCTTTTCGATCCGCCAGTACAACCCCATTCCCTTTCCGGTCTCACCGCCGGCGGGATCACCCAGCATCAACTCGCCACTGGCAGCGCCGACATCGGGGTCGGCAAAATTCTCGATCAGCAGACGTAGGGCACCAGATTCGATCTGCTGGCGAGCATCGGTAAACAGCAGTACGTCTCCGGTCGCCAGTTTGACCGCATCATTGAGGCCGGCGGCTTTGCCCTGGGATACCGGTTTGATCAGGGTTCGGATCCGGGCATAATCCGCGAGAATAGCGGGCGTGCGATCACTGGAACCGTCGGAGACCACAACCACTTCCAGGCGGTCCTGGGGATAATCGAGGGTCAACAGGTTCTCCAGTTTGCGTGCAATCGTGGCTTCTTCGTTGCGCACGACCATGACAGCGGAGACCGCTGGCGCAGCGGTGCATTCGACAAAACCCCGGCGCACTGGACGCGGCGACCATCGACTGCGCAGCCACAACCACACGGGATAGCCCAGGTAGGAGTAGCCGATGAGCGCGGCCGCAATCCAAAAGACGAATTTCATCTTCGCCGTCATGATTGCGCTGATTGTTGTGCTCATTACTGCGCACCTCGGCGCAACAGAACGGTCTTGACCGTGAGGAACATGATGAGCAGATCCAGACCAATGGAAGCGTTCTTGATGTAGAAGAGGTCGTACTGAAGTTTCTCGCGCGCATCTTCGACGGTGCTGCCGTACTTGTACTTAACCTGCGCCCATCCGGTGAGTCCGGGCCGCACCATATGGCGCACACCATAAAAAGGGATCTGTTTGGAGAGAAGCTCGATGAATTCCGGGCGTTCGGGACGAGGGCCGACGAATGCCATATCGCCTTTGAGCACGCACCACAACTGGGGGATCTCATCGAGACGCGAGGATCGGAGAAATTTGCCGACGCGGGTAACACGGGGATCGTTGTTGCCCGCCCACTGCGCACCGTTCGCGGCTTCGGCGTCCTGGCGCATGGTGCGGAACTTCACGACATTGAAGACACGCCCACCCTTGCCCACTCGCGCCTGGATATAGAACACGGGCCCCTTGGAATCGAGGCGGATGGCAAGCATGATCAACGGAATTAAAGGCAAAGAGAGGATGAGACCAATCAGCGAGATGATGACCGAGATAACGCGGCGAACCATGATGAAAGTGGCGCTGCGGCGGAAGCCCTCACCAAACACCAGCCAGCTGGGATAGAGATTTTCGACCTCGATCTTGCCGGACATTTTTTCCAGCCAGGAGGTGGCTTCCTCAATCTTGACTCCCTGCATGCGCAGGTCAAGCAGTTCCTGCATGGGGATGGTGCCGCGGCGGTCGGGCATGGCGACGATAACGCGATGGACCTTTTCTTTGTGGACAACTTCCAGCAGGTGCGCCGCCACGGAGTCGCGGGTTACCGCACCTTCCATCTTGCCCGTCCAACTGGCAATCTCGACGCCGATTTCAGGATTCTGGCGCAGGCCCTGGACCAAGCGCAGCGCGCGTTCGCCTGTGCCCAGGACGTAGACGCGTTCGACCAGAATTGGCAACTGGACCAGCCAAGTGAAGCCGATCCGCCATCCGAACAGGGCGACGGTGAGAATGATGAGGCCAACCGCCGAGGAACCGCTCCGCAGCAAGTAATTGGGCCGTATGTAAGCGACGCCTGCCAGGATGAAGGCCAGTACGCCAGGCACCATGAGCAAGCGGAAATAAAGTTCTCCCTTGGTATTGAGGCGCGCGGTGTCGTACAAGTCGAGCCAGTGTGAACAGAGCAATACCAGCACCGTAACTCCGAAGATCTTGTAGAAACCGTCGTCGTAGTGAAGCTCAATGTAGCTATCTTCTCGCAGCACCAACACTGCACCCAGCAGGAACGAGGTCCAGACGATCAGAGCTTCTCCGATCAGCAGGACCAACGTGCGAACTGGGTAATAGACATTGAAGAGCCGGATCAACGTGGCCTCGCTTCATCTCAGGCGTGGCTGTTCACGGCCTCGCCATAGTAGTATTTCGATCGCGACAGGTCTGCGGCGGTGGTTCCATTGAGCACCACCCCGAGCAGCAGCTTGTCCGGGAATTCTTCGCGGGCACGGCGAGCCAAATCGGAAGGCGTCATATTGGAACGCACAACCATGAGAATGCCGTCGCAAGAACCGGCGACCAGAGTAGCATCGGATACGGGAATCACGGGCGACGAGTCGAGAATGATCCAATCAAAGAAGGGCTCGACGCGCTGCAGGAACAATTTCAGACGACCATTGGAAAGCAGTTCGGGGGCGTTTGTAACGGTCCGGCCGGCTGGCATGAAAAACAGGTTTTCCATGGGTCCGCGCTGGATGGCGGCGAACTCGTCACACTCGCCCAACAGATAGTCGGCCAATCCGGGCGACTGGGGCGCGCCGAAGTGGCGGTGCATGCCGGGGTTGCGCAGATCGGCGTCGATAACCAGAGCGCGGCGCCCGTGCTGCCGCACCATAACCTGGGCCAGATTGGCAGCCACGAAAGACTTTCCTTCCTTGGGGAGCGCGCTGGTGACCAAGAGGCGCTTCAGCGGCATCTTCTCGCGGATCTGGTAGAGACGGGAGCGCAGGGTGCGGAACTCTTCCGCGCCGACGCGGGTATCGTTTTCCTGGAAGAAGAGCATGGTGCGCGGATCAGGGCTCCATTCGGTCTGGGGGCAGCGGGCGATGAGCGATTCGTAATTCAAGCCCGAGGCCATGGTCGGCATCACGGTGGCTCCCGCGAGGTGCGGGGAAGGCATGCTTTCGCGCGGCGCAGCAACACCATTGTCGTTATCGTTGCGCACTTCGGGTTGGTCGAAAGCGGGCTCGACGTGCGTCCCCGTGGAGGTTGCTCGTTCCTGCTCGGCGCGTTTTAAAGCGTCATGGATGCGGCTCATAGTTTCCTTTCCTTGGGGAGATCCTGTTGTTCTGATTGGCGCAACCGGTCGGCCAGCGTTGCCAGAGTGCGTAAGGCTTCGACCAGATCAAACTTTTCGGACGGCGGAATGGGTGCAGTCATGGCTGCTGCGGCGTTGCCATCGCTCAGATCAAAATCGCGGGCGACCGAATCGACGACTTCGACAGCGACCGTCTTTTTCTGATCGACGAAGGCGCTGACGAGGCAGTGTTCGCAGAGCAGGTTGATGACCCGCGGAATGCCCAGCGAGTAACGGAAGATGGCGACGGTGGCGTCGGAATCGAAAATCGGCTCGCCGTTCGAACCCGCGATACGGAGGCGCTGCTGGATATAAGACTTGGTTTCCTCAAGATTGAAAGGATGGGTTTTGGCGCGCAGCGTCAAGCGCTGACGCAGTTGACGTAACTGGGGCTGCTTCAAGCGCTGTTCGAGTTCCGGCTGCCCGACCAGGACAATCTGCAGGAGTTTTTCGGTGAACGTCTCGAGATTGGTGAGCATGCGAATCTCTTCGAGCACTTCGTCGGAGAGGTTCTGGGCCTCGTCGATGACGAGTACTGCGGTTTCACCGGCGCGATATCGATCGAGCAACCAGTTATAAAGGCGCTGCAGCAGCTGGCTCTTCGATTTGGTATCGCAGGGAATGCCGAAGTCGGCCATCATGAAATCGAGGAGCTGCGGCACGTCCATACGTGAGTTAAAGATGAAGGCGGTTGCGACCTGCTGGAGGCGCAGCCATTCCATCAATTTATTGATCAGCGTCGTTTTACCGGTGCCGACCTCGCCAGTAAGCAATACGAAGCCTTTGCGGCTTTGTATGCCGTAGGTGAGGCAGGCCAACGCCTCTTCGGTGTGCCGCGTGAGGAACAGGTACCGCGGGTCCGGATTGACGTTGAACGGGTTGGCGCGAAGTCCAAAAAAGTCTTTATACATAGGCTTACGCTAGACCTCTACATGCTCGTGTTCTTTTGGCGATGGCGGACTACGTCGGCCCCAGAAACGGCGGGGGGCACCCCCGTTGCCGTTGTCGGCGGCCCCGTGCTCTTCCTCACCGAGCCAAGGCAGGGAAATCAGAAGCGGCAGATCCATGATGGCGGCAGCATCTTTTTCGGTGCGAATGGACTTGTCGGTAAACTCCAGTAAAATTGCGAGAATCAGGCCGAGCGCCAGACCCGCGCCAAAACCGCCCGCGGCAAAAAGCGAACGATTGGGGAAGCTGGGATCTAGCGGCAGGTTAGCAGTGCCCCCGACGTACATCTGCTCTCCCTCTTCTTTAGTCTCCATGTTGGTGCCCAGTTCGGCGGAACTATACTTGGCCAGCAAATCCTTGTAGAAGGCCTGGGCGTTATCGTTATCGCGGGTGAGCACCTTGTATTGCTCCTCGATATCTGGGCTCATGGAGGTTCGGCTCTGGTAGACGTTGATCTCGCTTTGCAGCCTCTTCTGGTCGAGGGCGGCCTGCTCGATCACGCCCTTATACTGGTGAATCTGCAGACGAAGCTGTTTAATTTCAGGCGGTTCAGCGGAGTTGGGGTTGGAGTTGTCGCTGCCGTCAGGGGTGACGCTTGCAGCGGCGGCGTTGACTTCTTTCAGCTTTTTCTCGATCTCGGCGATATCGGCCTTGGTTTTGATCACGTCGGGGTAATCGTCGGTATAGCGCGCCTGCAGTTGCATCAATTGTCCCTGCAACTGGGTCAATGTTTGTTGCAGCGTCTGCGGATTAGTGCTGGACTGCGCGTTCTTCCAAGCGGCAAGTTGCTGCGCCAGCATGCTTTCGGTATAGGTCTTATCCTGTTGGGCGCGGCTCAGGTTCTGGGTGGTGGCATCGAGTTGCGAATTCAGCGACAACAGGATGCGCGCATTGTTGTCGGCGTCAGTGGGTAACTGACCCATGTATTTCTTTTTGAAATCAGCGAGTTCCTTGTCCTGCTCATCGACCTTGCTTTTGGCTTGCGTGAGTTGCCCGCTGAGAAAGTTGGTGGTTTGGGTGGCGACATCGCCACGAGATTTCAGGTTCTCATCCACGAATTCCCGGGCCAACGCATTGGTGACTTCCTGGGCGCGGACGGGGTCGCTGTCGGTGTATTGGACGGTAAACCCGGGCAGGGGCTCGTTGCCAGCAGAGTTTTTCTTCTTGGCTCCGCCAGGACTGGTCGCGGCCGGACTCATGGAGGTGATGACCGGCGCCACCTGCATATTTGCCTGGATGTTGGAGATGAGCTTTTCTTCTTCTCCGGGCTTGGCGAGACCGGGGTTGTTCTTAATTATGTCGCTCAGTTTTTGGTTGACGATCCGCTCGGTGAGGGATTGGACGCGCTGGGCAAAATCGGAAGTGATAACCGGCGTGACATAGTTCTCGGGCACCTTCTGCCCCTCCACCAGCACGGTGGCGGTGGAGGTATATTTGGGCGAGAAGACATGAGAAACCAGGAAGCCGGCCAGCGGGGCAAGCAATGCCGGGATCAAAATGACTTTAAGGCGCCGCCGTAGCATCGCCAGATAATCGTCCATCGTCAGTTCGCGATTTTCACTCATGCTGTTCACCAATCCGGCCACCTGCGGCGGCCAACAAATTATTCGATACGAGTCGGCGTGGGGTGCCATTCCACCCCGATGCTGCCAATGTTCCGCGAAATCGTCGTGCCGCAACCACCACCACCCGGCGTGCAAGTGGCAACGGGGAACGCCACCTCCGTGAAGCGATAGGCGGCAAAGAAATCGAAGGAACGTCCCAAGTGCTTGCGAAAGACGGCACCGGCAGATCCTTCGTTATAGCTGGCGGCATTCACGCCCAACCCGACCCCGGTCGTCAGAACCTGGAGTCTTTTGTTATTGGAGTAGCCCATATCGGCGTAAAGATCCCACGTTCGTCCCAGTGGGCGTCTGTAGGCGAACCGCGCCGCCTGGGTGTCGGCACCGGCGAAAAAGCCCGAGCCTGACGAAGTAAATTTTTCGTAAGTCGCAACCATCGACGCGCGGCCTACTTTGTAGCGCAACTGAGCCTTCCCGCTCACCGACCAATGCTGGATGTATCCGCCATTTTCCAGTTCGGTATACTGCGGACCGATTCCGGCAACGAAGCTCAACTTACCGGTGATGGTATGGCTCCAGCGGACATTCAGGACGTCGTTATAAATCTGGCCGCCGGTGCTCTCCGGAAATTGAAACAACTGAAAAGCGTAGACCACGCCGATCTGATCGTGATGGGCAAGCAGATGGCTGTACCCGCCCTCAACGGTCAACTGGTCGCTGTTGATCAGTTCTTTTGTGGGGTCGTAGAAATGAGCGTCGCTGAATCCGCCCGCCATCGTGATGGCGGAAACCGGATTGAGGGCTTGAACGATATCGAGGATCGCTGTGTTCGAAAGCCTGGGAATGTTTCCTACCGAGCCGAACTGCCCGCTGCCAAAGGAGGTAGTGCCGGGCAATCCGCCACTTTGCGCTCCGGTACCGAAGCTGCCGGTGGCAAGACCGAACCCTGGGAGACCACCAAAGGCGCCGATTTGGAAGGAACCGTCGGGCAGGTAATTGAAGGCGTCGCGAAGCGTCATCTGGCCAGTTCGCCAGCGCGTCACTCCTTCAAAGCCGACGGCCTCTAATTGTCGGGCGACAAAAGGATCGCTATAGAATGCTCCGCCACCGAGATACTCGAGAAAGAGATCGCTCCTGGGCCAGAATTTCTGGAGATCGAAAGCGCCGAGAACGCGGGTGATCGCTTCCGCACCCGTTCCGCCGATCGCGTTGGCCCCGTTGCTGTCCCCCGATTCGCTCGCCTGCAAAGCTGGCGAGATAAAGCTGCGGGCAGCCGTACGCAGTTCGAGCCCAGGCTCGTCCAGACCAGAAACCGGCGGGTTATCCGGGTTCAGTATGGGCGCATTCTGACCGAAAGCGGGCGCCGGAGTGGTATCGGGCTGGGACTGGGAACCACTCTGGGCTGCTGCGGAAAGACTGACGCCAAAAACCAGCAGCGCCAACCGGATTGTTCGCATTCTTAACATGCCTTTCACGTGTAGATCCCTAAATGGGTCCGGATAATCCCTTACGGGACGACGATCGTATCCCCCGGCCGCAATGTATAGTTCTGTTCGATCTGCTCGCCTTTAACTAACTTGTGGTAGTTCACTGGCAATTTCTCCTGTTTGCCGTTCTCGGTGCGCAGGACATAAATGCGTTTCGTGTTGGCAAACTGGTTTATGCCGGCGCTGGACAATGCTTGCAGAACGGTCATATTGGGCGACATCGGCATGGCCCCGGAATGCAACACTTCTCCGGTCAGGTAAACCCGCTTGCTGTTGATCGCAGTCACCACCACCGTAACGCGCGGGTCGGCAACGTATTTTTTCAGCTTCTCCGTCACTGAGACTTTCAACTGCTCAGGCGTCAGGCCTGCGGCCTGCACATCGTTGAGCAAGGGAAGAGAGATTTTGCCATCGGGACGTACTGGCAAGGTGGCAGTCAGGTCGGCTTCCTTCCACACGGAGATGTGGAGCACGTCTTCGGCGCCGATGACATAATCTGGTCCGGCTGGGCTGGAGGAAGCCGCAGTCGTGGTTTTGCCAGTGGCTGCGGCATTGTCGGAAGCGGGACTGGCTGCGGGCTGGGCAGGCGAATCCTGCGCCAAGGCGATACTGCTTATCAAGACGAGTGCCGCAACCGCCGCTTTCCTTGCTGATTTCATATCTTCTAATCCTCTAGTCTTTCAGGTTTGCAACCCTGAAACTGTGCCGTCAGGCTCCGTACCCTTCGTATCCAATCTGCTTTAACTTGTAGAGCAAAGCTTTGTAGCTGATCTGCAACTCCTGCGCGGCCCGGCGCCGGTTCCAGCGGGTTCGAGTCAAAACCTGCAGAATGAGTTCCCTCTCGGCTTCGCGAGAAGCTGCTCGCGCCGCGTCTTTGAGAGAAACCTTCTCGCTGCTGCCGCCGTGATCGGCGCGCCGCAAAAGCGAGCGCAACCCACCCATGGCGAGCGTTTCATCGCCGAGCGCGACGATGGCTCGGGCCGCTTCTTTGAGTTCGCGAATGTTTCCGGGCCAGTTGTATTCCAGGAAGAAGTTTTGTGTCTCGGAACTGAGCACGGGCACGGCCCGGCAAAAGTCACGGGCAGCTGCCGAGAGAAACCAGTCGCGCAGAACGGGAATATCTTCTTTGCGCTGGCGTAATGGAGGCAGGCGCAAACAGACTCCGCTGATTCCATAATAGAGGTCTTCGCGAAACTTGCCGGCCTTGACTTCGGGCTCTAACTCGCGCGAGGTTCCGCAGATATAACGAGGCACACGGCGCTTTTCATATTCGTTGCCATTGCCGCTGCCATTCAAACCGATCTGGCGGACGAGTTCGTTCTGGGCCACCGCCGTGAGGTCTAACACCTCCTGCAGATAGACGGTTCCACCCTGGCCGTCGCGAGAAGCCAGAATTTCTTGGCTGGCGTCATGCCCGTGATAGAGCTGAAAGGGGTCGGCGGCGCGGGCGGAAAGAGCATGAATGCGGGCAGCTGCCGCCGCCTTGCCGGAACCGTGCTCGGCCACTACCAGCATGGGAACGTCGTTCTGCGACAGCTCGCGGATCACGGCTTCGACAGTGCGCATGCCGGCGCTGACACTTTCGAGCCAAACGCGAACGCCGCCGCTCTGCGGCGTTCCGATCGTTTCCGGGATTTGTGTTCGCTCGAAACCCATTCTATTCAGCTTCTGCACTAGGCGACCCAAAAGTGGGGCGAGGTCCTGGACAAAGACCTATACGTTCTAGAGCACACACGCTGCCAATCGGGTCGAGGATGCCTGTAAGTCGCTCGAATCGATACATGCTTATCTTTCAATGACTTGCGACGAGCACCGAATTGGCTACACGGCTCACACGGTATCATATTGCGGACAAATGGGAAATGTATTGCCCACCTTTCTCGGTATTAAGTGGGGTTAATTTCCACGTTTCTTGGGGATAAAGTCCCAACTCCCTGCAAGCATTGGTAAACCAGGGCAGCGGAGGCATCGACGTTGGGCCGGGGTGGAATGGGAAATAGCTTTCCGTTTTCTCCTCTTGCGGTGTCGGCTAGCGCTATCTTTGGCCAGATGCCCGATGGGACCGGGCCTGAGGGTTACTCTAGGTTCTCGTGCTCGGTTTGTCGGTTGCTTTCACTTTGCACGCGTACCCTCTTTCGCATATTCTCAGAAGCAAGCGCACCATATGGGCAACTCATCAGTAGAGGTAGCTCCGCCTCCCCCCACGAGGGAGGATCGCTCATCGTCCGACTTGCCCGGTTGGCAGGGAGTGGCGCTGCTGCTGCTGATCGTCTGGCTCTACGCCTCGATTCTCGCCCGGTTGTTTGTACAGTGGAACAATGATCCGAACTTCTCGCACGGGATATTCGTCCCTCTTTTTGCCTTGTTTGTTCTCTGGCAGGACCGCAAGAAGCTGGGCGCAATTGCACCAAACCCTTCGTGGAGTGGTCTTCCGCTGGAGGTGGTCAGCATGGTTATGCTGGTCCTGGGGGTCCTGGGGGCGGAATTGTTTTTCTCGCGGGTGTCGCTGCTGGTTCTGTTGGCGGGCCTGGTCATTTTGTTTCAGGGCTGGACTTTCTTTCGCGCGGTGCTGTTTCCCTGGGCGTTTCTGATTCTGATGATCCCGATTCCGAGCCTGGTCATCAGCCGGGTCACTTTTCCACTTCAGTTGCTCGCCTCAAAGCTTGCCTCTGTACTCCTGGAGCAGGTCGGAGTTCCCGTGTTCCGGGAGGGAAATCTGTTGACACTTGCTCGCATTCAGTTGGACGTCGCGGAAGCATGCAGCGGAATCCGCTCCCTGCTGACGCTGGTTACCCTGGCCATCATCTACGGCTACCTTTTGGAGACTCGACGGTGGGTGCGAGTGGTGCTGGCACTCTCCGCGGTGCCCATCGCGGTGATGGCCAACAGCGTTCGAATTGTTGGCACCGGGTTGCTGGCGGAGTACTGGGACCCCGATAAGGCAATGGGTTTTTTCCATACCTTTCAGGGATGGCTGATCTTCGTGGTGGCATTGATCATGCTCTTCGCTGTGCATCGCTTGATCTGTCTGATCTGGAAGAATGGCCCGACTGCACCGCCTAACGTGGCGCGTCAGGAGGATCAGCCCGCTGGGGAAATCCGCAAGACGTCGGGGTCTTTACGCTTTGGCATTGTGGCTGTAACAATGTTGGCCACGGCAGTCGGCCTGCAGGCTAATCCGACCAGCCCTAGCGTTCCGCATTCGTCTTCCCTGCCGATGCACATCGATGCGTGGACGGGAACCGACATTCCCATCGACAAGGCGACGCTCGAAATCCTGGGACCGGGCGAGTATCTGCTGCGCGATTACGAGAACGGGAGCCAACCCCAACCCTGGATCAATCTATACATCCCATTCTTTCCTACCCAGAAGGCTGGAGATACTATCCATTCGCCGGAGCACTGCCTGCCGGGTGCGGGATGGATTCCGATTTCGCGGGAGAGGATTCAGCTTCCGCGTCCGGATGGAACTTCGATACCCGTTAACCGCTACGTGGTTTCGAAGACGGGAGAGCGGCAACTGGTGCTTTACTGGTTTCAGGCACATGGCCGCGTGGTAGCGAGCGAGTGGTCGGCGAAGTATCATCTGATCTCCGATTCAATTCATATGAATCGCAGTGACGGCGGGATGGTGCGTTTGATGACGCCGATGATGAACGGCGAGTCTACCGACGATGCTCAGGCGCGCATGATGAAGCTTGGGTCACAGCTTCTTCCTTTGATTGACAATTACATTCCACGCTAATCAGGAGTGCAGACGGATCTCGTTGGATTTCTGATTCCGCATTTCTGCGAACGCATGGGGCAGAAAGCGCACCAGGTCCGTGGCCACCATACAATTCTCGCCGACCGATTCATTGGCCAGGTCGCCCGCCAGTCCATGAAGGTAGACTGCGAGAGCGGTCGCTGCAAGCGCATGCTGCGGATGCTGCGCGATCAAGCTGGCGACCATTCCGGTGAGGATGTCTCCCGTACCTCCGGTGGCCAAGCCCGGATTGCCAGTGGGATTCACCCAGACTGCGCCGTCGTACGCCGCAGTCGGCGCTGCTATGAGGGTGCGATATCCCTTGAGCACGACGATCAGCTCATGCTGGCGAGCGAACTTTCGCGCGACTTGCAGGCGGTCGGCTTGAATTTCCAGAATGCTCAAGCCGGTTAGGCGTGCCATTTCTCCGGGGTGCGGGGTGATGACTACGGTTCGTCCACGGCCATTCAGCAAATCGGCCCGTCCTTCGAAGGCGTTCAGGGCGTCGGCGTCGACAACTATCGGCGTATCGTCAGCGGTGCGCTTCAAGATCTCGCGCACGAATTCGGCGGTCTCCGAATTGCGCGAAATGCCTGGACCAATGGCGAGCGTCTTGCGTTCCAGCAGCGCGTCGAGTGCCGCACTCGATTCGAGCGCTCGCAATGAGATCGTGCCCTGGTTGGTTTCTGCCAGCGGCTCGGTCATTAGTTCGGGGTGAAAAGCCGCCACGGTTGCGA
>Ga0074045_10002594_pt1 | contig 16691 bp, 18 predicted proteins | sample BogForMeECP23OM2_FD_94442 | JGI IMG/M metagenome (GOLD analysis project Ga0074045, IMG submission 94442) | Bog forest soil microbial communities from Calvert Island, British Columbia, Canada - Bog Forest MetaG ECP23OM2 | ecosystem: Environmental > Terrestrial > Soil > Wetlands ...
CCAAGCCGACTCTCCATGAATCACATAAATTACTGTAGGTATAGACTCTTTTTACTATGCACCGGCTCAACGGTGACTCGTTTCACGTGCAAACGCGAAATAATTGACGACACGCCCTAGTCTGGCTCCGCCGATCTTATCCGGCTTTCTTCCTTCGCCTTGCCGCGGCCGAGTTCTTGGCCTCCACACCGGCCGTGTCCGTCTTCCCGCAGCCGCCGGGCACCGGCAATAGCAGCGCCCTTTGTGCCGGTCGGGCCCGGCCTTCGCGCGCTTGGGCCTGCTCGCCGCTGTCTTCCCGGGTCCGGCTCCGCGTCCTGCGCGAGGCTACGCTTCGAGGCTTCGATCAAATTGATGACCTTGGGCGGGCCGGCGGTCGCAAGCGGCGCTGTCGCCAGCCCTTCCATCGAAGGCGATGGCGACGGCTCTGATGGGAAGCATGCGTCTTCGAACCGCAACTTCGACCGCGGACCAGACGCGCCTTGGCTGAGCGCCAGACCCAATTCGCGGTGCTGCAGCTCCAAACGACCTGGTGAATCGCAGGCGCCGTCTCGACAACCTGTTGGTCGTTCCTTGATCTGAACCGAGCGGCTGCGCAGTTTGGGGGAATTGGCCGGTAAGTTTGCCCTATGAAACGTTCCTTAGCGGTTCTCGTGCCACCCTCACAACGAGATCTTTCGGGTTCACTGCGATTGGCGCGGCCGGCGTTTCCACCGGGTCGCACAGCATGTAGCCGCGGCCCCATACGGTCTCGATATAGTGTTTGCCGCCGGTCGCCTGGGCGAGCTTCTGGCGCAGCTTGCAGACGAAGACATCGATGATCTTAAGCTCCGGCTCGTCCATCCCGCCATAGAGGTGGTTGAGGAACATCTCTTTCGTCAACGTCGTGCCTTTGCGCAGGCTGAGCAGCTCGAGAATACCGTATTCCTTGCCGGTGAGGTGCACCGACTGGTCGTCGACCGAAACGTCGCGGGTCTCTAGATTGACGACAAGCTTACCGGTTCGGATCGTTGACTCGGAGTGGCCCCTGGCGGCCACGAATACATTGGCGGTGGCAACAAGCGCGCTCATGAGATCCTCCGATACTAATGTCTACGGAAAGAGTTCGATTTTCGGACTCTCGGGAGGGTAAGTAGTCCCACTCTGGGAAAGAGCACGACCTCCCTTCCACATGCAAACTGATCTTGCAGGAGCCGGGAACTCGGCACTCGGTTCACGTTATCCACAATCGCCGGGAGAAGGCATCGTCTCAAAATTTTGTGTTGACCCCTCTCCCCGAGTGCACGACGCCTCGATCACTTCCCCGCTATAAGAGCAGCAGATCGACGGACCGAAGTGGGGTGGCTGTCCGTGTTTCTGATCCGATCACTGCCTGTTCACCGCCCGTTAACCATAGGAGGGGGATTGCTTATTGCGTCGACCGCTGAAGAACGCCGGGCCCCATATCAGCCTCGTGGCCGTGGCTTTACTACGGGCTCGGTGATCAAGATCACGGGCAAATAGCTGCGAACAATCAGGTCGTGCGCTTGCCGTCACCCGAGGGGAACTTCAACAACTCGGCCGGCTCTACGCCAAGTGCCTCAGCCAGCCTCCCAATGATTTTCAAGCTCGCGTAGAAGGCGCCCTTCTCGAGCTGGCTCAAATAGCTCCGGCTAACTTCCGCCTCGTAGGCGAGATCGTCCTGCGAAAGCCCCTTCTCGTGGCGCAGGCGGAGCAGGTTGGTGGCGAACACGTCTCGCATGCGAGACGCGGAGCCACCCGTTCAAAATATACCTCGATATATTGAACAAACGGCTGGTTGTGGGACACTAGGCTCTTTCCGGCCTGATGCGATCTCGCTTCGTGACCGTCCTCTTGGCCGGCGTGCCGCCGGCGCAGATCTCCGCGGCGTTGCATGATGGCGCAACAGCGATCGCTGACGTCGCAGTGCGCGCCGGTGAACGGACCATGGTATTGACGGGAGGCTGCTTCCAGAACGCCCGCCTCACCGAGAGAGCCGTTGCAGCGTTACGTGCGGCGCATTTCGAGGCGGTCTGGCAACGGCGGGCTCGCACTCGGTCAGGCCGCGTGGCCCGCGTGGATCGAAAAATCTGGAGAAGCGAAGTGTGCTTAGCGGTTCCGGGACGGATTCTAAGCCTCGTAGGAGACGATCCGCTGTTGCGGGTCGGCCGTTGATTTTGGCGGCATCGTCAAGGAGATCAACCTCGCCTTTGTGCCCGAGGCGCAGGTCGACGAGTACGTGCTCGTCCATGTCGGCTTTGCCCTCACTGCGATCGACGAGAACGAAGCCGTACAGGTATTCGAGCATCTGCGCGAGATGGGCGAATTGCTGGACGCTGACGCGGGTCGCGCTCCGGGAGGGTTCGCACGAAATTTCGTGACGAATACCGCGATCCCGCCGCGGCGCACGGCTTTGCCGAGGCCATCGCCCGCAACGTGACGCGTCCCTGGACCTTGATGGAGGTCTGCGGTGGCCAGACCCATGCGATCGTCCGGTTCGGCATCGATCGGCTATTGCCGGCCGATGTCAGTTTGGTGCATGGACCCGGTTGCCCGGTCTGTGTCACACTGTCGATATATCGACAAGGCAATCGAGATCGCTTCGCGGCCCGAGGTGACAGGGGTGGATAGTGGGAAAATGGCATTTACTGATTGACATATTTTCATATGTATGCTAGTTTAGCAACAGCTTGGCGGATATTGACGGTCAGGTTAGGGACACTCCCCATCGCGCGCAGCTATGGATCCCGGGATCTTTGCACGTTCGTCAACCAGCAGCCGGGCCGCATGGTTCGTTATCCCGCTGTTCTTTTGGCCGCTACGCCGCTGCCGGTCGAGGGTTCCTGCGGCGAAGGAGCGGTCTGTGGCTGATAATTTCCTGCAGAAACAGCGGGCCCTCGTTCGAGAAGGGCCGGTTAGGAAAGATATGTGAATCCCGTAACTCTCCTACGGCGGGCTAGGCGGCGCTCGCCACGTGTTTGCCGACGGTGCGGTCGAAGTCTTCCCACATCAGCCGGCAGATGGCACCCGGGGTGAATCGATAGTGGCCGACTTCGCCGGCAACCTCGCCTACCGGCGTCACCTCAGCTGCTGACCCGGTTAGAAACACCTCTTCCGCCTTGGTGAGCTCGTCGGGCATGATCGCTCGCTCGACCACTTTGATACCGCGTTTGCGCGCTAGACTTATTACGGTCTTGCGGGTGATGCCATTAAGGAAGCAGTCCGGCGTCGGGGTGTGCAGTTCGCCGTTGATGACAAGGAAGATATTCGCCCCGGTACCCTCGGCCAATCGGCCGCGCCAGTCGAGCATCAGGGCGTCGTCGAATCCCTCGGCCTCGGCCAAGTGCTTCGACAGCGTGCAGATCATGTAGAGTCCGGCCGCCTTCGCCTGGGTCGGCGCGGTATGGGGCGCCGGGCGCGCCCAATTCGCCCATTTCATGCGAATGCCTTTGGCGCGCGCCTCCGGCGAGAAATAGGCTGGCCATTCCCAGGCGGCGAGAGCCAAGTGGATCTTGGTCGCCTGCGCCGACACGCCCATCTGCTCGGCGCCGCGCCACGCGATCGGGCGGACGTAGCCGTCGACGATGTTGTTCGCTGAGATCAGCTCTTGGGTCGCTTTGGCGAGATCATCCATGCTGGCCGGAACCTCGAAGCCGAGGATTCGCGCCGAATTGCGAAGACGTTCATTATGATCCTCGAGCCGGAAGACCTTGCCGTTGTAGACGCGCTCGCCTTCGAAGACACAGCTCGCATAATGCAGCCCGTGGCTCAGCACATGCAGCTTGGCATCGCGCCAAGGAACCAGGCGGCCGTCATACCAAATGAAGCCATCACGGTTGTCGAAAGGGATCATGGACATGGCGCCTTCCTCGCATCGAAACCATCGGTTCGCATCGTCCGATTGCTCGGCACTAACCGGCGGATCGCCACCGGACCTTATACCGCAGATTAACGGCTTATCGTTATCGGAGGTTGCGAGATAAGTCAATATGTCTGACATAAAATCACTCGTCTGTCCGCCCTCTCCGCCCGAGGACGAGGTGCGGCAAGGGATCGAGCTGCTGTTCTTTGCCTATCGCGATTTCACCGCAGAGCCCGATGCGATCCTCGCGCAGTACGCCTTCGGGCGCGCCCATCATCGAGTTATCCATTTCGTCGGACGCCATCCGCAGATGACGGTCGGCGAGCTGCTCGGCACTTTGCGCATCACAAAGCAGAGCTTGAGTCGTGTTCTTGGTCAATTGGTGCGGCAGGGTTTCATCATCCAACGCCCGGGTGCTCGGGATCGGCGGCAACGGCTTCTCGACCTCACCCTAAAGGGACGGGAGATCGAGCGCCAGCTGTCGGAGCCGCAACGCGCCCGCGTCGCTAACGCCTATCGCCAAGCCGGGGCGCAGGCCGTGGATGGTTTTCGCAAGGTGCTGCTGGGGATCATCGCCGGCGAGAACGACCGGCGCCGTTTCGAGCGCGTCTTACCGACCAAGCGTTGATAGCCTATTCAGCATATAATACTCCCGTGATGAGCGAACCCACATCCGATGTCCGTGAACCCCATTTACTCGTCGTCGATGACGACGCGCGGCTCGGGGAACTGTTGAGGCGATATCTTTCGGATAGCGGGTTTCGGGTGACGATCGCCAGCGATGCGGGCGAGGCGCGTGCATACCTAGCGAGCTTCGACTTCGATCTGGTAGTCCTCGATGTGATGATGCCGGGGGAGAGCGGATTGGACCTGACGCGCGCGTTGCATCGCGACGGCCGGGTACCGATCCTGCTGCTGACCGCGATGGCCGAGCCCGAGGACCGCGTCAACGGACTGGAGCAGGGCGCCGACGATTATCTCTCAAAGCCTTTCGAGCCGCGCGAGCTGGTCCTCCGGATCCGCAACATACTGCAGCGCCGTCCCGCGCCGGATACGGCAGCTCGCGAAATCCGCTTTGGCGGCTGCCGCTTTGATGTGGTTCGCGGCGAGCTGTTCCGCGGCGGCGACCTCGTGCATCTGACGGCGGCCGAAGCGGGGCTGCTCTCTGCCTTGGCGCAGAAGGCGGGTCAGGCGATATCTCGAGAGGAGCTGTCGCTATCGACCCAGTTCAGCGGCAACGTCCGCAATGTCGATGTCCAGATGACGCGCCTGCGCCGCAAGATCGAGCGTGATCCGCGCTTCCCACGCTACCTGCAGACGGTCCGCGGTACCGGCTATGCTCTCAAGCCCGATTGACAGCGATCGGATCGCGACGGTGTCGACGCCCGAGTTCGAATCGGTAATCGATACGCTAGGGTCGGAGCCGGAACCCCAGGCCGAATTCGATATCCGCCCCCGGCGTTGGATCAAGCGGGTGCTGCCACGCACGATGTTCGGCCGTTCGCTGCTGATCGTCGTCGTCCCGCTCGTCCTGCTGCAGGCGATTGCCACCTGGATCTTTTACGATCGCCACTGGACGGCGGTCTCGTGGCGCCTTTCGGCCGGAGTCGCCGGCGACATCGCTTTGTTGATGGAGGCAATGCAGCTTGCCGGCTCGGATATCGACACCGCACGGCTGCTCGAAAGGGCTGCGGCGGTGACCGATCTCGATCTCACCGTGAGCCGTGGTGAGAAGCTCCCTCCGCCGCTACCGTCGAGCGGCACGCTGATCGAAGACCAGCTGATCCAGGCGATGCAAGGACGCGTCAACCTGCCATACCGAATCGATGGGCTCGGTGATCCAGGTGGCATCCAGGTCAAGGTGCAGCTGTCAAACAGCGTCCTCACCGTCAATGTGCCGCGTAACCGGCTGTATAGCTCGACGACTTATATCTTCGTCATGTGGATGGTCGGTTCGTCACTGGTGCTGCTGGCCCTGGCCACGATCTTTTTGCGCAACCAGGTGAAGTCGTTGCGCCGTTTGGCGGCCGCAGCCGACGGATTCGGCAAGGGACGCCCGGTTCCATTCTTCAAGATCGAAGGCGCGGTCGAGGTACGTCAAGCGGCGATTGCGTTCATGAAGATGCGCGATCGGATTCAGCGCCAAATCCGCCAACGCACGCAGATGCTGGCCGGGGTGTCGCACGACCTGCGGACACCGTTGACGCGGATGAAGCTCGCTTTGGAATTGCTCCACGACGATCCCACGGTCGTGGAGCTCAAATCGGATGTCGTCGAGATGGAGCGCATGGTGCACGGCTATCTCGACTTTGCCCGCGGTGAAGGGACCGAGGTGCCGGTTGAAACCGATGTTTCGCTGCTGCTCGAGGATATAGCAGCCGCGATGCGGCGCGAAGGGACCCCGCTCTCTGTCGCTACACCGCCCGAATGCGTGATAACGGTCAGACCCAACGCATTGCGTCGTTGCATCGGCAATCTGATCGGCAATGCGTGCCGCCACGGCCGTCATGTCTGGTTGACCGGTCTCGCCGTCGCCGATGGGATCGACATCCTGGTCGACGACGACGGACCGGGGATACACCCGGCGGACCGGGACCGCGCCTTCCGGGCGTTTATTCGGCTCGATCCCTCACGCAATCCATCGACCGGAGGAGTCGGCCTCGGCCTGACGATTGCCCGTGATGTGGCGCGCAGTCACGGTGGCGAGATCAGACTCGAGACCTCGCCGCATGGCGGCCTGCGCGCCCGCGTCCATCTCCCGCGCTAAATTAGAATGGTCCGAAAGCGCGAGGCCGCACCGTTGGCGCGGCCTCGCGCTCCGATTAAGGGTAAGGTCAATGCGCGCTTTGCTGCTTCGCAAACTCGCGGAGCTCATCGAGCCCCTCGCAGGCGCGCTTACGCAGGACGTCGGCCGCCTCGCTGCCAGCCTTGGTCGCCAACAAGGTGATCTCGCGACCATTGCTTAAACTCTTTTCCAGCATTTGCTTCGCGTATTCGGTGTTCTTGGCGATGCGGTCTTCGGCCGAAACCGGCTGGGCGAGGTCGCGCAACAGTGCCGACATATCCTCGAGGGTTTGACGGGCGATCTCGATCTGGCGACGGGCGACCGCTTGGACAGCCTCCACGGTGAGCTGGTTCGCCTGGGTCAACGCTTCGATGTTACGGCGCTGACAGGCCATCAACGCCTCGACGTCGAACGGGCGGAAGCGGAAATCGGCCATCATCTTGGTCATATCAAAATCGAAAAAGCTCGGGCGTGTTTGTGCTTCAGCCATCGGTGGGGTTCCGGTTCAGGGGGGCTAGGATTATTGTGCAGTGCACAACGGACGCTATATCGCGCCGATCATGAGCCACGTCAAGGGGTCTTTTGCAGTGCAACAAAGTCAGGCGGGAAACGGCTCTCCGTCGCGCCGCGGATGATAGGCCGGCGCGAGCCAGCGCTCAATCCGCCGCAGCCGCGCGTCTAGCGCCGCCATTGTGCGCGCGAGATCCGGCGAATCGTCGCGCTGCCAAACCCGCATCGCCGATAAGTAGGCTGCGGCCGTCAGCTTGACCGCAAGCGCGCCGCGCAATCCGCCGGTAACAATATCGGCTGCTTCGAGCATCCACCGCATGGAACGCAGTAACGCGGCTACCGCGCAAAGCGCCATCGCTGGATCGCTCGGCAATTCGCGCCGCAACACTTCAAGGGCGGGTTTGTGCGGCTGGAGTGCGTCAAATCGACGCATTAGCAAATCGAACAGCCGATCGCGCGGCCGTTCTTCAGCCTCGGCCGGCGGCGGTTGGGCGAGAACCATCTCGTCGACCCGCCGATAGAACCCGCTGAGGATCGCCTGCTTCGACCCGAAGATGCGGTAGACCTGCAAGATGGGCAACTCGGCTGCCGCCGCGATTGCGGCAAGGGACAAATGCCGCCAACCCTCGGTCGCTACCCGGGCGAGCGCCGCATGGATAATCCGATCAACATCGCCCTGCGGCCTGGTATCTGCAGTTCGGCGGCGCCCGTCTCCGGCACCCGTCCTCGCCATGGCGCTTTTTCTCTCGCCTCGTGCGAACTTAGCTCGCGAGCGCGCGCGAGCGCGCCGCAGCCGCCGCGACTGCGCGTGCAATCAGCGGTTCGAGGCCATTGGGGGCCATCAGCACGTCTAGCGCGGCCTGGGTCGTGCCGCCAGGGCTCGTCACGTTATCGCGCAATGTCGCCGGGCTGTCCTCGGAGACGCGCGCGAGCTCGGCGGATCCCGCGACGGTGCTGCGGGCGAGCCGCAAGGCGAGGTCTGGCGGCAACCCCTCCGCTTCGCCCGCCCGTGCCAGCACCTCGATCAGCAGAAAGACATAAGCCGGACCACTTCCGGAAACCGCCGTTACCGCGTCGAGCAGCGCTTCATCCTCGACCCAGGCAGCCTCGCCGATGGCGGCCAGCAGACGATCGCAGAGCCGCCGTTTCTGCTGCGTCACGAGGCGGTTGGCGCAGGCGACGGTGATCGCGCGCCCGATCGCGGCCGGCGTGTTGGGCATCGTCCGGACGAGCGCCGCAGCTCCGAGATGGCGGCTGAGACCGGCCAGCGTCTTGCCGGCCACGATCGAAACGAAGACGGTTTCCGGGCGTACCCAGCGCTGGTAAAGCGGCAATACCGCGTCGACGACTTGCGGCTTGACGGCAAAGACCACGGCATCCGGTACGAGTTCGCCCGGCAGCGTGTCTGCAGCAGTGTGCCATTCTACAAGGCTAGCCGAACCGAGCCCGAGCGACACCCCCTCCGGCTCGATGACGAGAAAGCGGGAGGCGGCGTTGCCGGCGAGCCAGCCGCGGAGCATGGCCGACCCCATCTTGCCGCAGCCGACAAGGACCAGACTGCCGCGAGCTCCTTCGCCGTCGCCCATGCCCGGCCGCCTTTTGCTCAAGCCTCTCCGACCGGATCGATCATCGCCGAGGCGATCGCCTGCGCGGGCGATTTTCCGCCCCACACGACGAACTGGAACGCCGGATAGAAGCGTTCGCATTCCGACAAGGCGATATCGACCAGATCCTCGACCTGCTCGGTGCTCGCGCCCGGGACACCGCGCAACAGCACCGCGTGACGGAAGGCCGGTGAATTGTCCTCCGCCGAGATATCGAAATGTCCGAGCCACAGCTTTTCGTTGGCCAATGCGAGAAGCTCGTAGACCGCGCCGCGGCGACCCTTTGGCACCTTCATGTCGAAGCCGCAGGAGAAGTGCATCGCACAGATCTCCTCTTGCCATACGAAGTAAAGCCGGTAATCGCACCAGCGGCCGGAAATCTCGACGACCAGCTCCTCCTCGCTGGCGCGGTCATGCGCCCAATCATTGGCAATAACGATCTCTTCGACAAGGTCGATGGGGTTACCCGAGAACGGAGTTGGTTCAGCGATCGAAACAGAGGTCATCGAACGCTCCTCGAGCGGATCGACAGGGCAACGCCGATGCTGGACCGAGAGCGACCCGAGATGTCGATGCCCTGGCGCAAGCAATTACCTCCTGGAACGGAAGCTGACAACGTACAACGATCGACGCAAGTTAATATTTGGCGTATTTCAACGCGTTCCCGGCAAATTAGGACCGGCCGGGAGTGGTGATCGGACTTTCCGGGATCTCGCGCGCGGGGAAGGCGGCGAGCTTCGCTTCGAGCTCGGCCACCCGATTTGCCAAATCTTCTTGTTCAGAGCGAGCCTTGGCCGCCATCGCCTTGACCGCTTCGAATTCGTCGCGGCTGACGAGATCCATGCCGGCAAGGACCTTTTCGAGCTGCTCGCGCAACCGCGACTCGACCTCGCTCTTGACCCCCGACAGCGTGCCCAACGCACCCGCGGCGACGCGGGCGAGATCGTCGAAAAACCGATTCTGGGTCTGCATCGACTTATCCTCCGGCCGGTCCCGGCAGACTAGCCAGGCCGCCTCCGAAATATGGGTCTGCGCTAGCACAGAGGGAATCGGAAGGAAAGAATTTCGCAGCGGCAGAGCCCCTGCGCCGGAGGGTGGCCCTCACCCACCCAGCCCTGCCAGGCGGGTGAGGGTGGTGCGCCCCTTTACCGACGGCCGGGCTTGAACGCGGGCATCACGTCCTCGGCGACCCACTGGAACTGCTCGAGCATAACCGCCTGAGGCGTTCCGATCGGGCTCGAAAGGCTGATGTGCTGCATCCCCGGGTAGCGCTCCTCGAAGCCTTTGAGCATGTCGACAAGTTGCCCGGGCGTGCCAGCGAACCAGGAGCCAAGAGCCATGTAATGTTCGACCGTCGGTAGGCCGGCAGCGTCCCAGCCACCTCGGCGAGCAACCGCTGCGATCTGTTCGGGTGTCAACCCCGGCACAAAACCCAATGGGGCGAACATCTTCACGTGTTCTTCGTAGATCGGCGTGATCTCTCGGATTGCCTGCTCACGCGTTTTCGCGAGATGGACGTGGAGACCGAGCTGGAGGTTTTCGCCGAGCGCCAGCTGCTTGCCCGCCCGAGCCGCGGCGTCCCGATAGCCGGTAATCGGTTCCCGCCTGCATCGTCGCGGCACCGCCGCCGACGGCGCCCCTGATGCCGTGGCGTACCATGAAATCGAGCCCGCGTGGGTTGGCGCTGACGATCGGCTGCCAGCACTCGACCGGCCGGTGGATCGGACGCGGTACCAGGGTGAGCTCCTTGAGCTGGTATCCGCGGTAGGGGACGTCAGGTGGAAGAGTGTAGTGCTTGCCCTTGTGCGAGAACGACTCCTCGTTGAACGCCTTGAAGATGATCTCGACCTGCTCCTCGAACAGCTCGCGGTTGGCTTCCTGGTTCAGCATCGGGGCGCCGAAGGTCTCGACCTCGCGCGTGTGATAGCCGCGGCCGACGCCGAAGATTGTCCGACTGCCGGTCAGGATGTCGGCGGTCGCGAAATCTTCCGCCAAGCGCAGCGGGTGCCACATCGGCGCGATGTTGAAGGCGCACCCGATCTTTAGGTTTTTTGTCACGTGGGCGAGATGCACCGCCATCATCAAGTCGTTGGGGATGCACTCATATCCTTCGTGCTGAAAATGATGCTCGGCGAGCCATAGCGTGTCATAGCCGAGCGCGTCCATCTTCCTCGCGATCGCTTCTGTCTTCTCGAAGACGCTTGCCAGATGCTCGTTCGAGTAACGCCGCTCGTTTGCCGGGGTGGTGCGCTGTCCCCGGTCGGGGAGATCGACGTGTCCCGCATACACCGTGGTGAATTTCGTGATCATGTTTTGTCCCTCCGGGTCGATTGCGGTCTGCTGTACCTCCACCACGGGCGGCGGTGGCTGTTGCTTGGGGCCAGTCTGGCCCAATTTCGCATTCCTTGCCACCACCCCCGGCTCCGCAGCTTGACACGCCTTGCCGGCGACCGGCACCTTGCAAAGGCACGATCTGGCCGTAGCCGCCGGGTGCTTCAGGAGGAGGTGTCGATGAAGTCGTCGCGCCGGAAGGTGCTGGTCGGCATCGCCGCCGGTATGGCGGCGCCCGCGATCCTGCACTGGCCTGCCGGCGCAGCCGAGTTCACCTACAAATGCGGCACCTCGTTGCCGGACGCCCATCCGATGGCGATCCGGGTCCGCCAGGCGATGCAGAAAATCAAGGAGGAAAGCGGCGGCAGGCTCGAATTCACGCTCTACACCAACAGCGTGCTTGGCGGCGATACGGCGATGGTCTCGCAGGCGATCGCCGGCGCGCTCGAGATGTACACGCTTCCGCTCGACCTGCTCGCGCCGAAGAACGAGGCGTGCGGCATCTTCGGGGTCGGCTTTGCCTTCGCCAATTACGACCATATCTGGGAGGCGATGGACGGCGAGCTCGGCAATTACCTGCGCGGCCTGGCCGAAAAGATCGGCTTTCGCGTCGTCCACAACTGCTACGACCACGGCTTCCGCGAGATCACCACCCGCACCAGGCCGATCGAGAAGCCCGAGGATCTCAAGGGCCTCAAGATCCGCCTGCCCGTGGCACCCTATCTGATCTCGCTGTTCCAGCATCTCGGCGCCTCGCCGACCCCGATCAATTTCAGCGAGGTCTATAGCGCCTTGCAGACGGGTGTGGTCGATGGCCAGGAGAACCCGCTGATTCTGATCGACACGGCCAAGCTCTACGAGGTCCAGAAATATTGCAGCATCACCAATCACGTCTGGGCCGGCATCCATGTCTCTTTCAGCAACTCCGCCTGGAAGCGGCTGCCCCCTGACTTGCAGGAGATGTCCGAGAAGCACTTCAACGAGGCGGCGCTGATGGAGCGCGACGACTGGCAGACGATGACCCGGCAGGAGACCGAGAATCTCAAGGGCAAGGGCATGGTGTTCAACGCGCCCGACATTGCACCGTTTCAGGAGGCACTGCGCAAATCGGGTTTCTACCCGGACATGAAGAGCAAGGCCGGCGATACGGCTTGGGCGCTTCTGGAGAAATATGTCGGTAAGTTGGCGTGAGTTCTGAGGCGACCCGGCTCGCTCGGCCCATTGCAGCCGCGAATGGACTGGCCTGGCCCGGCCTGCGGGCCGGCGCAATCGGGCTCGACCATGCCATCGGCACCCTGGCGGAAGCTGCCGGAGCCGGGCTCGTCGTGATGGAAGTGTGTATTCTCTTCGCCGGGGTCGTCTCGCGCTACGTCTTCGACAGCCCACTGTTGTGGACGGATGAGCTGGCCAATCTTCTGTTCCTTTGGCTCGCGATGCTCGGCACCGTTGTGGCACTGCGCCGCGACGGGCATATGCGCCTGACCACGTTCGTCAACTCGCTGCGGCCCGAGTGGAGCAGGTGGCTCGGCAGTGTCGGCGCCCTCGTCGTCATCGTCTTCGTCGTCGAAATCCTGCTTCCCGCCGCGCAGTATCTTGACGTCCAAGCCTCGACCGAGCTGATCACCTTGTCGATCTCGGACGGCTGGCGGGTTGCGGCGATCCTGGTGGGCGCCACGCTGACCGCGACCGTTGCCCTGTTGCGCCTATTCGAGACGACGAGCTGGCGCGGTTTCGTGCTGGCGGTCGCGACGGTCGGCGCGATCGCTTTGCTATTGTGGTTGGCGCGGCCGCTCCTGATCGCGATGGGTCACGGCAGCCTGATTCTGTTCTTTGTCGTCATCGTCGCCGCCTGCGTGGCGATTGGGGTGCCGATCGCCTTTACCTTCGGGATCGCGACGTTCTCGTACTTGGCGCTGACCACCGACCTGCCGCTCGTCATCGTCGTCAATCGGATGGACGACGGCATCTCAAACTTGCTCCTTCTGGCGGTGCCGATGTTCGTCGTGCTCGGTCTGCTGATGGAGATGACCGGGATCGCGCGGGTCATGGTGAACTTTCTCGCGGCGCTGATCGGCCACGTCAAAGGCGGACTGTCGTACGTGTTGCTGGGTGCGATGTACCTGGTTTCGGGGATCTCTGGATCGAAGGCGGCTGATATGGCGGCGGTGGCACCGATCCTGTTCCCGGAGATGCTGCGCCGCGGCGCCTATCCGGGCGAGCTCGCTTCACTGCTCGCCACTTCGAGCGCGATGTCCGAGACGATACCGCCGAGCCTGGTGCTGATCACGATCGGTTCGGTGACCAACATCTCGATCGCCGCCTTGTTCACCGGCGGTCTGCTGCCCGCCTTCGTCGCAGCGCTCGGCCTCGTCGTTGTCGCCTGGTTCCGCTCGCGCAGCGCCGATACCGGGGCCGGCACAAGGGCGCCGATCGCGCTGATGGCCCGCACCTTTGTGATCGCGGTTCCCGGACTCACGCTGCCGTTCGTGATCCGCGCCGCGGTCATCGAGGGGGTGGCAACGGCAACCGAGGTTTCGACCGTCGGCGTCGTCTACACGGCACTCTTGGGCCTCCTCGTCTACCGCCGGTTCGACTGGCGCCGGATCTACCCGATGCTCATCGAGACGGTGTCGCTGACCGGTGCGGTGATGCTGATCATCGGCACCGCGACGGCGATGGCGTGGGCGTTGACGCAGTCCGGGTTTTCGCAATGGCTGGTCTCGGTGATCGCCGGCGTACCGGGCGGCACCGCGGGATTTCTCGCCATCACGATCCTCGCCTTTATCATCCTCGGCAGCGTCCTCGAGGGCCTGCCGGCGATCGTACTGTTCGGCCCGCTGCTCTTCCCGGTGGCGAAGGCCATGGGGGTGCACGAGGTGCACTATGCGATGGTCGTGATCCTGGCGATGGGGATCGGTCTCTTCGCGCCGCCCTTCGGCGTCGGTTATTACGGCGCTTGCGCGATCGGCCGCATCTCGCCGGACGATGCGTTGTGGCGGATCTGGCCCTATATCGGCGCGCTCGTCGTCGCTCTGGCGGTCGTCGCCGCGATCCCCTGGCTATCGATCGGATTTCTCTGATGGAATATGTGACACTCGGCCGGACCGGGCTCAGGGTCAGTGTCGCGGGTCTCGGCTGTGGCGGGTTCAGCCGGCTCGGTCTCGGCTCCGGCAGGAGCGAGGCCGAGGCCGTCGGGCTGATCCGTCAAGCCCTCGACCTCGGGGTCAATCTGTTCGACACGGCCGCCGCTTACGGCACCGAAGCGCTGCTCGGCAAGGCGCTGAAGGCCGTCCCACGCGACCAGGTCGTGATCGCCACCAAGGCGCCGTTCAGCGTCAGCAACCCCAACTCCAGCGCCGCAAGTGCGGTCGCCTCGCTCGACAACTCGCTGCGCCAGCTCGCCACCGACATCATCGACATCTATCAGCTGCACGGTGTCGCACCCGGCGCCTACGAGCACGCGCGCAGCGTCATCGCGCCGGCCTTGCTGAAGGAGAAGGCCAAGGGCAAGTTCCGTCACCTCGCCATCACCGAGACGGCACCGCACGACCCCGAGCACAAGATGCTGCAGCTTGCCGTTCCCGACGGCGCGTGGGACGTCGCGATGGTCGGGTTTCACATGATGCATCAGAACGCTCGCGACGGGGTCTTCCCGCTGGCCCGGCAGCACCGGGTCGGGACGTTGCTGATGTTCGCGGTGCGCAACATCTTCTCGCGGTCGGGACAACTCCCCGCAACGATGCGCGAGTTGGCGGCCGCGGGCCAGGTACCGCAATGGCTCGCCGAGACACCCGATCCGCTCGGCTTTCTGATCCACGAGGGCGGTGCCAGGAGCGTCATCGACGCGGCCTATCGCTTTGTGCGGCACGAGCCCGGGGTCGATGTCGTGCTCTTCGGCACCGGCGACCCGGACCATCTGCGCACCAACATCGCCTCGCTGCTCGCCCCGCCATTGCCGGAGGCCGATCGCGCCCGGCTCGCGAGCCTCTTCGGCCACCTGGTCGGCATCGGCTTGGACGCTCCCCATCTCACACGTCGCTCCCGCACCTGATGTCCCGGATCCAGCGGTAGGGGTCATGGAATACGTCATCCTCGGCAAAACCGGGCTCAGGGTCAGCGTCGCGGGGCTCGGCTGCGGTGGGTTCAGTCGTCTCGGGCTCGGCACCGGCAAGAGCACGGCCGAAGCCGTTGCCCTCGTCCGCCAGGCTTTGGACCTGGGCGTCAACATCCTGGACACCGCCGCCGCCTACGGCACCGAGGAGGTCGTCGGCGAGGCGATCAGACATGCCCCGCGCGACCAGGTCGTGATCGCCACCAAGGCGTGGATCCCGCATGGGCGGGGCCGGCGCGCCGCCGAGCGCGCCGTCGCGAGCCTCGACAACTCGCTGCGCCGCCTCGGCACCGACTACGTCGACATCTTCCAGCTTCACGGCGTCTCCCCCGAGGGCTACGCCGAGGCGCGCGAGGTGATCGCCCCGGCACTGATCAAGGAGCGAGCAAAAGGCAAGCTCCGCCATCTCGGCGTCACCGAGACCGCCGCCGACGATCCCGAGCACGAAATGCTCCAGCGCGCCGTCGAGGACGAGGTGTGGGACGTGGTCATGGTCGCGTTCCACATGATGCACCAGACCGCGCGGGCCAAAGTCTTCCCGCGGACGATCGCCAACCGCGTCGGCACCCTCTTGATGTTCGCGGTGCGCAACATCTTTTCGCGGCCCGAGCGCCTCGCCACCGCACTGCGCGAGCTGACGGCGAGCGGCAGACTGCCGCGCTGGCTTGCCTACGCGCCGAACCCGCTCGGCTTCCTGCTGCACGAGGCGGGTGCCGGCAGCATCACCGAGGCCGCTTACCGCTTTGCGCGGCACGAGCCGGGGGTCGACGTCGTGTTGTTCGGCACCGGGCAGCCGGACCACCTACGGGCGAACATCGCCTCGCTGTTGGCGCCGCCGCTGCCGCTGGCCGACCGGCTGACCCTGACAAAGCTGTTCGGGCTTCTGAGCGGGGTCGGGCTCGACCCGCCCTACGGCATCAGCTCGCCCTGACGAGGTTGGGCCAATCCCGGTTATTCCCGGAATAACCGGGTAAAAATCGAATCCGAACGCCAAGATCACCAAAAACCCTTGGGATTTCAGCGGCTTGAGACCCGCTTTCGGTGCCACCGAACCGGGAAACAAAACGGCTAACCGGGAAATAACCGGGATTCGCGTTGCCCATCAGCAATTATGATCTTGACATTGCGATTGCTGATATGGTAATCAGCGGTCTAAAGGAAAAGAGCATGACCGATACGGATTACAAGGTCGGCTACGGCAAGCCGCCGCGGCACACGCGGTTCAAGACGGGCGAGCCGTCGGCCAATCCCCGGGGCCGGCCGGCGAAAAACCTCGCTGCATTGCTGATCCGGGGGCTGAACGAGCCGGTCGTGGTCACCGAGAACGGCCGCCGCCGCACGATCACAAAGCCGGAGGCCATCGGCTCCCAGCTGATCAACCAATCCGCCGGTGCCGATTGGCGCGCGACCAAGATGCTGCTCGATGCCGTCAAGGACGCCGAGAAGCAGGCTGGCACGCCACCGCCCGAGGCCCCTCGGTTCACCGCCGCG
>Ga0074045_10002595_pt1 | contig 16688 bp, 13 predicted proteins | sample BogForMeECP23OM2_FD_94442 | JGI IMG/M metagenome (GOLD analysis project Ga0074045, IMG submission 94442) | Bog forest soil microbial communities from Calvert Island, British Columbia, Canada - Bog Forest MetaG ECP23OM2 | ecosystem: Environmental > Terrestrial > Soil > Wetlands ...
CGATCTGCGCGGCTTCTTGCACGAGCATTTTCACCTCTCGGCGGACGAACTGGATGCCCACTTATACGAGTTTCGCGAAAAAGATGCGGTGCGCCATGTCTTCCGCGTGGCTTCCAGTCTGGATTCTATGGTCGTCGGTGAAGCTCAGATTCTTGGCCAGGTAAAAGAAGCGTATGCCACGGCGCGGGCCGTAGGCTCAGTGCGCGGGCAACTCGATCAGCTTTTTACCCGCGCCTTCGCTGTCGCCAAGCGGGTGCGCACCGAAACCGCCGTAGGATCGTCTTCGGTCTCGATCGCTTCAGTCGCAGTCGAACTCGCCAAAAAGATTTTCGGCACGCTACAAGGAAAGAACGTTTTCATCGTAGGTGCGGGGAAAATGAGCGAACTCGCCGCCCGCCATCTGATGGCCCACGGCTGCGCCTCGATCTTCGTAGCCAATCGTACCTACGAACGCGCCATCGGACTGGCCCAACGGTTCAATGGCCAAGCCATCAAGTTCGAGGATCTCTACAACTCCTGCGACCGCGCCGATATCGTCATCACCTCAACGGGTTCGCCCAAGGCCATTTTCCGCCGCGAGCATGGAGAGCAATTCCTGGCCCGCCGCAAGAACAAGCCAATGTTCTTCATCGACATCGCCGTCCCCCGCGACGTTTCGCCGGAAATGGCGAAGCTCGACGGCATCTTCGTCTACGACATCGACGACCTCCAGCAGGCCGTCAGCAGCCACGTCGCCGACCGCCGCCACGAAGCCGAGCTAGCCGAAGCCATCATCACCGGAGAAGTTGAGCGCTTCGAAGCCAGACTGCATACGCTCGATGTTGTTCCAACCATCGTTAGCCTGCAGGATCATCTAGAAACAATTCGTCAAGCCGAAATCGACCGCGTGCGCGGCCGCATGGGTGCGTTGACCCCGGAGCAGGAGATAGCAGTCGAATCGCTGACCCGCGGCATCATCAATAAAGTCATGCATACTCCGATCACCACGCTGAAGACCGCGGCGCGGGAAGCCGAAGCAACCACGGTCATCGACGTTGTGCGAAGGCTGTTCAATCTGCACGAGAAAGAAAAGGGACCAGCGTCGCAGGCGGGAGGCGAGTCATCGGGCAAAAAGGAAGTCGAGACGCGCAACTGATACCGGTCGCGAAGCGACGTCATGTGAAAACCCGGCACGGCAGGGGCTGGGAAGAGTAAGAAATATCGGAACCAAGTCTCGGAGGGACGGCACTCCTGAATTCCGTAACGGTTGCAAATGTTAACGAAATCACCCAATAACGGACATTCGACCAAGCTCCGAATCGGCTCCCGCGGCTCGCAACTTGCCCTTTGGCAGGCTAATCATATCTCCGCACTGCTCCGTGCGCGCGGTCACGAAGTTGAAATCGAGATCATCCACACCACCGGCGACAAAATCACCGACGTTGCTCTGGCCATGGTCGGTACCAAGGGCATGTTTACCAAAGAAATCGAAGAAGCCCTGGCCGCCGGACGCGTCGATCTGGCCGTGCATTCGTTGAAAGATCTGCCTACCGAACTCCCACCCGGATTCGAAATCGCCGCCGTGACCGAACGCCAAGACCCGCGCGACGCCTTCTGCTCGCGCCATTATTCAAAAATCGAAGACCTTCCGGAAGGCGCGCGAGTAGGCACGTCCAGCCTGCGCCGTCAGGCGCAACTCAAGGCGATCCGCCCCGATCTCGACATCCATCCCCTGCGCGGCAACGTCGACACACGCCTGCGCAAGCTCGAACAAGGCGAATACGACGCCATCATCCTGGCTTCAGCCGGACTGAAGCGCCTGGGCAAAACAGAATTGATCAAGCAGATCATCCCCGCTGAAATCATGTGCCCCGCCGCCGGTCAAGGAGCCCTCGGCATCGAAATTCGTGAAGGCGACAAAGTCATGCGCGGTCATCTCGAATTTCTCGACGATCCCGGCGCCCGGGCCGCCACCACGTGCGAACGCGCCCTGCTTAACCGCCTCGGCGGAGGCTGCCAGGTCCCGATCGGAGCTTTCGCCGAAACGCGGGCGGACAAACTGCATCTCGAAGCCATCGTAGCCGACCCCGACGGTTCGAAGCTCCTGCGCGAAGCGCGCGAAGGCGATCTCGACGACCCTGAAAATCTGGGCAACGCGGTCGGCGACACCTTGCTCCGCCGCGGCGGCGACGAAATCCTCGAAGCTGTTTACGGTCGCGGTCTCGCTGTCCCGCCCCAACCATGAACGAAACCTTCCCATGAAGAGCGGCAGCGTTCTCCTGCAACTTCTCGGCGGCACCAAGAATTCACATGCGCTCCGCCGTTGGATCAATCTCTGGCCGCCGTTTCTCGGCGCGGGCATTCGCGTAAAGCGGATTGCCCACGACATGAAAGCTGTCGACGTAGAAATGAAGCTGCGCTTCTGGAATGCCAACTACGTGAGCACGCACTTCGGTGGATCGCTCTTTGCCATGACCGACGCCTTCTATATGCTGATGCTGATGGCGAACCTGGGCGCCGATTACATTGTGTGGGACAAGGCCGCGACCATCCGCTACAAGAAGCCGGGGCGGGGAACGGTGCGCGCGGAATTTCGCCTCTCCGATAGCCAGATTGACGACATTCGCGAGAAACTGAAGATGCTGCCAAAATATGAGCCAGTCTTTTTGGTAGAAGTAAAGGACGAAGCGGGCGTGGTAATTGCGGAAGTCGAGAAACTCCTGCACGTAAAAAAGAAGCAGGCTACCACGCCGCGCAGCGGCCAAACAGTGCAGCCCACGGCGTAAGCCGTGGGAGTGCCCACTAACTTTCAGCGAGTCCCGAAGGAGCGGAATAGAAGGCTGTGTATATTCCTGAACACTTTCGCGTGCGCCACGATGAGGATGCGATCGGCTTCATGCGGGCGAATCCCTTCGCGATTCTGATCTCATCGACGGACGATGGCCCTTTCGCGACCCACCTCCCGCTCTCGGTACGCGATGAGGAAGAGAAGATTATTCTGCGTGGTCACGTGGCCAAAGCCAACCCACACTGGCGCTATCTCGCAGAACACCCCCAGTGCTTGACGATTTTTCACGGACCCCACTCCTACGTCTCCCCCAGCAACTACACGAACGCAGAGAGTGTTCCCACCTGGAACTACGGCGCGGTGCATGTCTACGGAAATGCGCGAGTCTTTTCTTCCGAGGACGATTTGCGCGGGATTCTCAATGAGTTAATGCAAATATTCGAGCCGTCGTACCGCCTGCAATGGGAAGGACTCAGCGAGGGATACCGCGAACGCATGCTCAGCCACATCGTTGGCTTTGAAATCGCCGCGACAAAAATCGAGGGCAAATTTAAGCTCAGCCAAAACCGCACTAGAGAGGAACAGGAGAACGTGATCACATCGCTGGAGAAGGCTGAGGATACAGCCATTTCCGGAGTGGCCCGCATGATGAAAGAGCAGCACTTGGGAGAGAAGAGATGAGGCTGTCTGGAGCGGGCACTCCTGCCCACAGGCTCTAACCATGGGCAGGAGACAAAAAGCACCAAGAATCCAGCCGCTCGCCGGAGTTCGGGCGCTGGTGGGCCGCGCCCGTCATCAGGCGGGAGCCTTGTCGACTGAACTCCGCAAACTCGGGGCGACTGTGCTGGAGATTCCCTTCATAGAAATCCGCAAGCCGAGATCGTTTAAGCCCTTGGATTCAGCTCTGAAGCATCTCGCCTGCTACGATTGGCTAATTCTAACCAGCGTGAACGGCGTCGACGCGATGTGGGAGCGGTTGGCGAAGCTAAAACTCAAGTTCGCAAAGGGTCGGGAAGGGCTCGAGTTCACTCGTGCCGCACGAAACTCGAAACGAAAACCGGCTTCAGCCGCTACGGCCTTGCACATCGCCGCCATCGGCCCGGCCACCAAGAAAGCTCTCGAGCAGCGAGGCGCGAAAGTTAGCGTGGTTCCAAAAGAATACGTCGCCGAATCAGTGGTGCGCAGCCTGCGCCGTCACGTGAAAGGCAAACGCGTTTTGCTGGTCCGCGCAAAGATTGCCCGCGATGTGATCCCGCGCGAATTGCGCAAAGCCGGAGCCCGCGTGGATGTGGTCGAAGCCTATGAAACGGTTGTCCCGCAAACGTCACGTGTTCGGCTGCGAAAGGCGTTGGCAAATCCCCACAACCTCCCACACATGATCACTTTCACCAGTTCCTCAACGGTGAAGAACTTCGTGGCACTGCTGGGAAAAAAGCATCCGTCGTTTGAAGGTGTCCGCCTGGCTTCGATCGGTCCCGTGACTTCGTCGACTCTGCGGGAACTGGGTTTGCCCGTGGACATAGCGGCAAAAGAGTTCACCATCCCGGGCCTGATCAGAGCTATCGTGCAATCTCTCGAACGGAGATAACAATCCCAAGTCTCCGGTACTTATTCCGTCAGCGAGCAACTGCAATCCGCGGGCTGCACATGCGCCAGCAGAAAGTCGGCGACGCGCTTGTAGGCATCGATCTGATTTTCCACGCGGGCAAAGCCGTGGCCTTCGTTGTCGTAAATCTTATAGTCCACGGTTCCGCCGCGCTTCTTGATGGCATCGACCACCTGCTGCGTCTCTGACTTGGGGCAGCGCGGATCGTGTCCTCCAGCGAGCAACAGCAAAGGCGCTTTCACCTGATCGATATAGTTGATCGGCGAACGCTCTTCATAGAGCGCCTTATTCTTCACCACATCGCCCATGGTCGCGAGATCGGATTGCTGCAGCACCGGGTCTTCGTTCTCAATTTCCGTAAACCAGTTCACGAAAGGCACAATCGGCACGCCCGCAGCCCAGACTTCCGGAGCCTTGGTCACCGCCATCATGCTGAGGTAGCCGCCATAGCTTCCGCCCATGACAGCGATCTTTTTCGGATCGAGGTGACCTGTCTGCTTAATCCAGTCCACTCCAGCCAGCACATCCTGCAAGTCGCCGCCACCCATATCGAAAAGATTCGCCTGCTGGAATTCTTTTCCGTAGCCCGTCGAGCCGCGATAATTCGGCGCGAGCACCATGTAGCCCTGATTGGCCGCGTATTGCACGAAGCGGTTAAACGAATTCATCGTTTGCGAAGTCGGGCCGCCGTGAATGTAAACGATGGCGGCGTTCTGCCCGTTGCGCGCCATGTTGTAGGGCACGTAGAGAAATGCGGAGATGGTCCACTTACCGTCGCGGCTGGGATAGTGCACCAGATAAGGCTCGACCATATCTTCTGAGCGCACGCCGCCCACCAGCGAATGCGTCACTTGATGCGACTTGCCGGTCGCCAGCGCGTAGACCCAAAGGTCGCCGGGAGCGGTAGGGCCGTTGTGGTAATAGAGCAGCCGCGATCCGTCTTTTGTGAAGGCGGAGTGTCCGCCTGCAGGCTCGTTTACGCCCTTCGGAATCGGCAAAGCGGTGGCCTTGCCAGTCGCGAGATCGTGGAGATAGATTTCTTCGTTGCCGTCGACGTTGGCGGTAAAAGTAATGTGCTTGCCGTCGGGCGAGAATTCTCCGCCCCGAATTTCCCATTTATCACGGGTTAGCCATTGGGCTGGACCCGGGTGTAGGGCTCCCGCGACGGACGCGCCATTACTGCTGTAGTCGAGGATCGCAATGTTGTCATAGCCGTTGGCGGCATTTGAGGTGATGAGAATTTTCCCTTCGTCGGGGAGCGCGCGGGGATCAATATCGTCGGCGTAGAACATCTGCTCCCCTTCATGCGGTGTGAGCAGGGTGCTGCTTCCCGTCGCAAGCTCGGCTATCAGTATGTTCGAATCCGTGCCTTTCGCTTGCTCTCGCGTATAGACGATGTACTTCCCATCCTTCGACCAGATGGGGTTCACGTTCCGCATGTCCTGGGGAGTATTGCTGGTGAGGTGTTTTACTTCGCGCATCACCGTGTCATAAATATCGATCTCGACCGCGGCTGAGGTCTTTGGCTTCACTAAGTACGCCAGAAATCGGCCATCAGGCGACCAGGTCGGATCCGTCTCAGAGATCTCCCGTGTGCTCGTCAGATTCACAACCTTGCCAGTCTTGGGCGAGACCAGAAAGACATCCCACTGCTCATCGCCGTCGTAGTCCGATTGATAAGCAATCCATTTTCCATCCGGCGACCACGCCGGCGCACTCTGCCGCTGGTCGCTCACGGTAAGCTGCACCGGCCATCCCCCTTCGGCGGGCACGAGCCAAATATTATTCCGCCCGCTCATATTCGAGATGAAAGCAATGCTCTTTCCATCAGGTGACCAACTAGGCCGGCCAACCTGCCGCGTCATATAAAGCTTTTCGATAGTCAGGCTGCGCGGCTCGACCTGCGCATTGGGCTGCGAAGCAATCTTCTTGGGATCGGTAATAGCTTCTGGCACGGGCAGATTTTGGGCTGTGGCGATCGTTTCGGTGACGATTGTGCTCATGAATATGACGATAGCAAAGAGTGCGAGAATGCGCATAAAGCGGGCCTCGTTCGTATGAGAGAAGTGCTAATGAATGATAGCGAGGTGGCGCAACAGACGCTCCGTGGTAAATAGTTCAACATCTAGTTCTTCGAAGTCCTTATCGTTCGACCATATCGGAATCTTAAAATGAAGAGCCAGCGCCAGCAGTTCGACGTCCTCCGGGTCGCGACCTCCGATCCTTTGGGTCGCTTCAGGAATGCTCCTAACATAGCGAGGTCGGCTGACGACAGTTACAGGCAGCGCGGCGACTGCCAACAGCAGAATGTCGGAAGGCAATCGCCTTTTTCGGGCCAGCACCAAAGCATACTCTTCTACCTCAATGAAGGTATGGTCGGTAGTTACGGAGTTCACTTCGGGGTGACTCAGAATCAGCCTGGTTCGCCCACCGATAACCGCTGACAAAAGTACGTTAGCGTCGGCGGCCAGATCCACGTCTTCCTTTCCGCCAGTGTTCGAAATCCTGCAGCACTGCCTTCTCGGTGACCCGTTTTTTCCTAAGCTGCTGTGCAATCTCGGTAGTCAGCATGGCGAACAATTCGCGCTTAAAATCCACCGGCAAAGTCGCCTCACGCCACGGAAGAAAGACTCCGGCTATCCGCCCCCGTCGCGTGACCAGGATAGGGTCTTCGGAGCGAAACAGAGTGGTGGCGTGGTCGCGAAATTCGCGCACCGTGCTAATTCTCATTGTGGTCACCTCAGTGACCATTGTAGCAGGGAGCGTTTTACTTTCTAAAACCGTCACGCTCTCGCGTTCTTATGCATTCCCACCGTACTCCAGGTCTTATCCGCGGCGTGGCAGAGATTTTCAAGCGCACAATCGACGCACTTGGGTTTGCGCGCTATGCAGAGCTTCCGGCCATGCCAGATGATTTGGTGAGAAAAGAGAATCCATTTTTCGCGCGGGATGATTTTAATCAGATCCTGCTCGATTTTCTGCGGATCGTCGTTCCTAGTGAGCTCAAGCCTTCGCGAAATGCGGTGAACATGGGTGTCGACCACTACTCCATCGGCTTTCTTGAACCAGGTTCCCAGGACAACATTCGCGGTTTTGCGGGCTACCCCCGGCAAGGTGAGCAGATCTTCCATATTCGAGGGAACGTGTCCGCCGAAGTCGGCAACAATTTTCTTGGCAGCACCGACCACCGACTTCGATTTATTCCGGAAGAAGCCGGTCGAGCGGACGTCTGGCTCCAGTTGCTCAGGAGCTAACGCGGCAAAGGCCTCGACCGTGGGATATTTGCGAAAGAGTTCCGGCGTGACGCGGTTGACATTGGCGTCCGTCGACTGCGCCGAAAGAATGGTCGCGACAAGAAGTTCCCACGCGCTGCCGTGGGTGAGGCCGCAGGTGACGTCGGGATAAAGCTGGTCCAGACGCTTTAAGATCTCGGCGATGCGCTCGGGGGCGAGGGGATTGAAGGACGCCTTCGAGGCGGTTCCAAGTCGCGTTCTCTTCTTCGGAGCGGCTTTTTCTCGGAGCGGCAAAGACTCTCGACTCGGGCTGGGCGACCCCGAAAGGCGCTGGATTGGACTCTTCCGCTGTCCCGCGGCTTTGGCAGGCGAGACGCCTCTGGCTACACCCGCGGCTTCTTGGCGGCCGCTGCGGGCGGGCTGGCGAGGCGTGGTGCCACGTGGCATGAAATCCGATCCTCCGTCGAAGGCAACATGGTAACAGAGCACATCGGGCCTCTTTGTGGATTCTACTTTTGTAATCCGAAGAGTCGCAGGAGCGATCATTGGTTACTCGCCGAACCCAGTTCCGCGATTTCATACCAGTCATCAACCTATTGCTCGTAAGTCTTCTACCGCGGCGATGATAAAGTAACGGTTTAAGTACAAAGGCAGATTATTCTGCGGCTCGTTGCCTGCGTTATTTTCTACCGCTCCGCCATTCAGGAAATGACCTCGTTCGTTCAATACAATGCATTTAAGACATGGACGCTTGTAGAGCGCATCTTTCGGCCTATGCCGGCACCGCCGTTGCTTAAATCGTGTCGACCAATGGAGGAGTTGTGGTCATCCTCTTAATGGGAGTTTCCGGGTCGGGAAAAACCACGGTGGGAGAATTGTTGGCGTCGGAACTTCGTTGGGAGTTCGCGGATGGAGATGACTTTCATCCGGCGGCCAACGTTGAAAAAATGGGACACGGGATTCCCTTGACCGATGCCGACCGCGCTCCCTGGCTGAAGACCTTGCGCGCCATGTGTGCAGGCTGGATTGCGGAAGGGAAGAATGCGGTCTTGGCTTGTTCGGCGCTGAAGCGGGCCTATCGCGAGATCTTGCAGGTTTCACCGGAGGTCAAGGTCGTCTACTTGCGGGGAGCTCCGGAACTGCTGCACCGCCGGCTGCACGAGCGTCACGGACACTTTATGACGGAACGGATGCTCGCTAGCCAACTGGAGGCGTTGGAAGAACCGGACGATGCCATCGTGGTTGACATCGACCGGTCACCGGCGGAGATTGTGGCGGAAATTCGAGCGAAGCTGGGGCTCTGACGAGCCGATCATTTCGACAGTTTAACCCCACGACTTAATCGTGTCCTCCCCTCAACCGGTGTACACTTCTTGGTTGGAGGTTACGAGCCAGGAACGAATGAAGACGGCAAAACTGATGAATCCTTACCGGGTCGAGGATGGCAGGCACTTCCGCCTGAAAGACTTCGATCCCGCCGACACCGGCCACTTGCATTCCGAGGAGCAGGCCAGGGAACATCTGCAGAAATACGTTGCGCGCACCGAGGATTTGCAGGCTAAGCTTTATGCCCAAGACTGCTGGTCAGTGCTGCTGATCTTCCAGGCCATGGATGCGGCCGGTAAGGATGGAACCGTCAAGCACGTTATGTCCGGCGTCAACCCTGAGGGTTGCCAGGTGTACTCTTTCAAAACCCCCTCCGAGACCGAGCTGCAGCACGACTTTCTGTGGCGTACAACGAAATATCTGCCGGAGCGGGGGCACATCGGGATCTTCAACCGGTCCTATTACGAAGAGGTCTTGGTGGTCCGAGTCCATCCCAAGGTGCTCGAGAACGAAAAGCTTCCACCTTCGCTCGTGACCGGGGAAATCTGGCGGGAACGATTTGAAGACATTCACAGTTTTGAGCGTCACATGGCGCGGAACGGAACCGTGATCCGCAAGTTTTTTCTGCATCTTTCGAAGAAAGAGCAAAAGAAGCGCTTTCTGGCGCGGCTGGATGAGCCGGAAAAGAACTGGAAGTTCTCCCAGGCCGATGTTCGCGAGCGCGAATTTTGGGATGACTATCAGAAAGCCTACGAAGACATGATTCGGCATACCGCCTCGAAACATGCGCCGTGGTATGTGGTTCCGGCAGACAATAAATGGTTTACTCATCTGGTAGTTTCGGCGGCCATTGTAGAGGCTCTGGAAGGACTTGGTCTTTCCTATCCCAAGGTCGATGCCGCGAAGCGGAAGGAAATTCAGGCCGCTCGCCAGATGCTCGAAAAGAAATGACAGGAAAGACTAAGCAAGAATGAACTCTGCACCATCCACTTCTCTGTAACTGGGGGCAATTCGAACATGACTCGGCTAAACGGAAACCAGGCTTCGCCTCGCGTCACAAATCGATATCCGGCGATTGGCCTGACTATCATTCTCTCGGGATTCGTCCTTCTGCTACCCGGTGCGGCATTGGCCCAGACCAAGCCGGAGCGCCAATCGAAGGCGGTTCAGCCGCAACCCGCGCAGCCCGCGGCCGCCTCGGATCAGAAACCGACGACCGAAAACGAGTCCGGCAAGCCTGAAGACAAACTTTTCAAGGGCCTGGAGTACCGCCTGATCGGTCCCTTCCGCGGCGGACGCTCGTTGACCGCAGCCGGAATTCCGGGCGATCCCACGACTTATTATTTCGGCGCCACCGGCGGTGGAGTGTGGAAATCCACCGACGGTTCTATGACCTGGTCTCCGATCTTCGATAAAGAGGGAAGCGGCGACATCGGCAGCCTGGCGGTTGCGAACTCCGATCACAACATAATTTATGTCGGCACCGGCGAGGCCTGCATCCGCGGCAACATTGCCCAGGGCGACGGAGTTTATAAATCTCTCGATGGTGGCAAGACCTGGAAGAACATCGGATTGCACGACAGCCGCGCCATCGGCAAGGTGATTATCAATCCAAACAATCCGGATATCGTTTTTGTGGCCGCGCTCGGTCATCCCTACGGCCCGAACCTGGAGCGTGGAATTTTTCGCACCATGGACGGCGGCAAGAGCTGGGAAAAAGTGCTCTACAAAGATGAGAACTCGGGAGGCATTGACGTAGCCTTCGATCCCCACAACCCCAACATTCTCTTTGCCGCGCTCTGGCAGGCGCGCCGTACCTCCTGGAATATGGCTGACGGCGGCCCGGGCAGCGGACTATATCGCTCCGGTGACGGCGGCACGACCTGGAAGCGCCTTGAAGAGCACGGTCTTCCTAAAGGACCTTATGGACGCATCGGGGTCGCGGTGGGGGCCAGCTCCGATCGTATCTATGCCCTGATTGAGGCGCGCAATCCCGACGGCGGACTCTATCGCTCCGATGATGGCGGCGAAACCTGGGACTTCGTCAACCCCAGCCACAGCTTGTGGGAGCGTCCGTGGTATTACATGCACATCATTGCCGACCCGAAAGACGAAGACGTTGTCTATGTGATGAATGTGGAGACCTTCAAATCCACTGACGGCGGCCATCTCTTCAACAAAGTAAAAGTTCCCCATGGCGACAACCATGGGCTGTGGATCGATCCCGAGGATACGCGGCGCATGATCGCCTCGAACGACGGCGGCGTAACCGTCACTCTGGATGGCGGCAAGAACTGGACACATGAAGATAACCAGCCCACGGCGCAGTTCTACCACGTGATCACCGATGCGGCGGTGCCGTACCGGGTTTACGGGTCGCAACAGGATAGCGGCACGGTCGCCATCAACAGCCGCAGCGATGAGGGCTCGATCGATCGCAGCGACTGGTATGACGTGGGAGGAGGCGAGGCCGGGTATATCGCGCCTTATCCCCCCGATCCGAACATCGTTTACGCTGCCGATTATCAGGGCAACATCACCCGCTTCGACAAACACATCGGGCAGGTGAAAGCGATTACCGAACAGCCCGAAATCTCAGACGGTCGCGGCGCCGCCAACATCGAGCATCGCTTCCAGTGGACCGCTCCCGTCATGATTTCGCCGCACGATCCCAACACGCTCTATCACGGAGGGGAACGCCTCTTCAAAACCACAGACGGCGGCGTGCACTGGGAGGCGATCAGTCCCGACCTCACGCGCAACGACAAGAGCAAGCAGCAGCCATCGGGCGGCGACATCACTCTCGATGACACCGGCACCGAATATTACGACACCATTTTTGCGGTCGCGGAGTCTCCCATCACGAAAGGTTTGATCTGGGTGGGCACCGATGATGGCTTGATCCAGCTGACCCGCGACGGCGGAAAAAACTGGGCCAACGTTACCCCGAAAGATCTACCAGAGTGGAGCCGCGTCAGCCAGGTCGAAGCTTCGCCCCATGATGCCGGCACGGCCTACGTTGCCGTCGACCGTCACCAGAACGACGATCTTCGCCCCTACATCTATAAGACCAGCGACTACGGCCGGACGTGGGCGAAACTCACCAAGGGGATTCCCGACGCCACGTTCGTGCGGGCGGTCCGCGAAGATCCGAAGAAGCGCGGGCTCCTGTATGCGGGCACAGAAGATGGAGTCTTCGTTTCTTTCAACGACGGCGCGGACTGGCGCTCGCTCAAGCTGAACTTACCCACCACTCCGGTTCACGATCTCGTAATTAAGAACAACGATCTGGTCGTGGCCACCCACGGCCGCGCCTTCTGGATTCTCGACGACGTCAGTCCCTTACGCCAATTTAGCGACGACGTGGCGAAAAAGGGGGTTTACCTCTACACGCCGGCGACGGCCTATCGGATTCAGGCGGGAGCGAGTGGCGAGCGCCATCCCTCCAAACGCGTGGGGCAGAATCCGCCGGCTGGCGCAGTAGTTTATTTTTACCTCAAAGACGCTCCCAAGGCTGGAACGGAAACCAAGGTGGAGATTCTCGATGCCTCGGGAAAAACCATTCGTAAATATTCCAGCGCCGAAACCCAACTGCTCGACGAGCCCGCCGATCCCGACGACAAGAAGCCGGAAAAGGAAATCAAACCTGAGATGGGATTGAATCGCTTCGTGTGGGACTTGCGTTACGAAGAGGCTCATCGTGTCCCCGGCTACTATCTCTGGGAATACGGCAACGGCGCTAAGGGACCGGTGGCCGTGCCTGGCCAGTATCAGGTCCGGCTCACAGTCGGCGGCGAAAGCCAGGTTGCTCCTCTGGAAGTCAGATTGGATCCCCGCGTAAACGTCACTCAGGCCGATCTGACGCAGCAATTTGACATGCTGATGCAGATTCACGATGAGTTGAACCACGTTTACGACGCGGTGAACCAGATTCAGGATGTTCGCGAACAAGTCGCCGGCCTCAAACGCCGCTTGCCGGAAAATGCCAGCACGAAGACGATTGCCTCCTCGGCTGACGATCTGGAGAAAAAGCTGGTCGCGGTGCGGAATCAACTGGTCAATCTCACGATCAGTGCGGACGAGGATTCGCTGGCGTATCCGCCGCAGATCGACGCCAAGCTGGCGTTTCTGGCTATGGATATGGGTAGCGGGGATTCGGCTCCCACGGAAGCTGAGCAGCGTCTGTTCGAAAAACTGAAGCGCCAAAGCGGCGAACTGCTCGGCCAGTGGGATGACTTGCAACGCCGCGACCTGGCCGCCTTCCAGAAACTGACGGCGGAAGGCTCGCTTTCGACGGTCGTAGTCCCCCCGGCGGGCAAGCCCAGCGAAGCAGAGAACGCCGGCGCGCGTTAAAGCCTCGTGAAAAGTCCCCTCCGGGGATAGGTTCGGGAAGGGCACGACCTCGTCGTGCCCGACCCGCAAGATTGAGTCTGAAGGCGGGCGTCCCATTGCCCGAACGTAGGCTCAAAATCGGGTCACTCCCAACTATTACTTCAGTGCCACGCAGATAGCACGGACGGGCCTTGTCCGCTTGGTCCTGCACTGTTAACTTGCCGATAGTGATGCTGATCTCCCCTGTAAGTGATGGCATTCGAGGGTTGGGGGTGCGGGATGAAGCTCATGCATCTTTGCTACGCGGCTCTGGGATTTGCAGTGGCGCGCTGGGTATTCAAGCGGCAGCCAGTAACTGATCCGGTCTCCCGATTGCGCTGTTCGGGTCTTTTGTGATCCATGGGGTGAGTTAAGGTCCTGCCTGGAGCTGGGGTCTGGGCGTACGCGTCCCGTTGCGCTTTCCGTCTTCGTCGGCGTGCGCTCAGTCTCTAACCTCTGTCCGGAAGTTCTAGCACTTCGGTTCCCGCTGGTTATCTCCGTTTTATTCACCACTCTTACTACAATTCCAGAAGGATTGCTGCGCGCCACGTAGATCCGGCTTGCGTTGATCGAGATTAAATTGATCGAGACTAGATCGATCCAGGTCAAACGCACGGCTTCGCGTTGGCATTACGTGGTGCCGCTTGCCGCAGCCCTCCACGGATTTCCAGATTGCCTGTGAGTGCATCTCTATCAGCCCGCCTGAAGCTGGCCCTGCTGTTTGCGGGCTTGTTCGCATTCTCCAGCTCTTTGGAGGTTTATGCGCAGGACGACTCCGCCGAGATTCCCCTCGGCGACGTGGCCCGCAGTCTTCGCAAGAAAGCTGCTCCGCCCGAAGCTGAACCCGAAGCGGTGATCGATAACGACAATCTCTCCAAGGTCATGGACGATGCCGAAAAACGTCGCGCCGCGGGCTCTTCGATGACGTTCTCGTTCGATTCCGGAGGCAAGAATTTTCGTGTCTCCTCGCCCGACGTGAGTTGCAGCTTTTCGTTCAGCGCAAAGTCGAAGACCAGCGCTTTGCTGGCCGATCCCTTGGACGTCGAGGATCTCCCGCGCAGCGAACTCAGCAAACTCAATGGACCGGCCACCATCGACGGTGATTCTCTACAGGTCTCCATGCATAACGGAACCCTGTGGGAACTTCGCGAGGTCGTCATCGGGCTTACCATCGTGAAGACCGAGAATGCCGTTGACGGAACGGCCTACAGTCGGCCCGCGTATTACGGCATGGCACGCGTGATTCCCGCCGTGGCCGGCGCTCCCGCTCAGACGGTGCAGGACTCGTTGCAGAAGCAACCGGATCTGACCATGCTTTTGCGCGTGAAAGGCTCGGCTGCACCCTCGGCGACCGCCATTTTTCGCACGACCCTGAACTTCGCTCTCTTTCCCGACCAGGAGTGGCACTGGGCCATCGTGAAGGCCAAGGGTATTCCGCCCCAGACAGAACCGCAGCCAGAACCTGCGGGGCGACCCTAGCGCCGTCGTCCCGGTGGCGCTACAATGCGACAAACTCAGCCACATTAGGTCACTCCCCAATTACCCGATCACCCCATCGCACAATGATTCGATCTGTTAAACTGACCTCAAATCCACAGCAAGGACAGGCAATGAAATTTGGCGTCATCATCTTCCCGGGATCGAACTGCGACCACGATGCCTACTGGACCATCCAGCACGTTGCCCGGCAGCCCGTGACTTTTCTCTGGCATGAATCGCACGATCTGCAGAATTGCGACGCCGTGGTCGTTCCCGGCGGCTTCGCCTTCGGCGACTACTTGCGCACCGGCGCTATCGCTAAGTTTTCTCCGGTGATGGAATCGGTGCGGCGCTTTGCCGATAGCGGCGGCCTGGTGCTGGGAATCTGCAATGGCTTTCAGATTCTCTGCGAAGCCGGTCTTCTACCCGGAGCCCTCATGCGCAACACCGGTCTGAAATACGTTTGCAAACCCGTGCAGGTCCGGGTGGAGAACGCCTCTACTCCGTTCACCAATGCCTGCACGCAAGGGGAAGTGTTGACCATTCCCATCGGACACATGGAAGGGAACTACTTCTGCGATCCAGAAACGCTGGCTGAGTTGCAGCGGGATAACCGGATTGTCCTTCGTTATGCAACTCCCGCAGGTGAGACTTCGCGAGCCGCGAATCCCAACGGTTCGCTCGATAACATCGCCGGCATTTGCAGCGCGGGCGGCAATGTCGTCGGCATGATGCCTCATCCCGAACGCTCGGCCGAGCCTGAACTCGGCGGCACCGACGGCTTGAAGATTTTCCATTCCATGGTGGGAGCGATGGCCAGCCGCTGAAATACTCATGTGGTGAGCCGCAGAGCCGTGATTTTTCCCCGGCAGAATTCTGAAATTCTGTTTGATAAATTCGCAGCTTCCTGCTACTGTCTCTCCGAAGCGCTTCCCCTTTCCGAACCCCACTGGAATTAAAAACGTTCAACCAATGCAAGGGAGGAGTGTCTGCCATGAAAGCCAAGCAAATTCTCGACGCCTTTTCTGAAACCTTGATGCAGGATGACCGCATTCTCAGCCCCCGGGAGCGGGAGTTGCTGACCAGTCTTCTGCAAAATTCCCGAGTCGTCTCCGGCCATAATCCGGAAATTCAAAGCGCGGTAAATGCCGCGATTGCCCGCTCGGTGGGCGAGACCGTAGCCCAGCGCGCCTTCGCGCTCTTAGGCGGAAGTATTGTGGAGCAGATCCTGGCTCGCGCGGAAATTTCTCCCACGGCGGAAGGAACGATCCCTGGCGCCAGGCTCGAGATGCCCGCTCCGCAACCTCCAAGCGGACCGCAAGGTGTGCCAAAGCCGCCGAGCACTCCACACCCCCACAAACCGGCCGAGCCCGCGAAAGCACCGCAGCCGCCCAGCCCATCCGGCTCCGCGCACGGTATCCGGCCCGTAGCCACGCGACAGGACGCGAACTCAAATCCCCGTGATTTGGGTGGACGTGTCGGAGTCTTGGAAGCCCCAGCTGTGGTCGGCGCACAATGCGTTGTTCTGGAGGAGTTCTTGGCTCCGCAGGAACTCGAAGAACTCGTTGCCTTCGCGCTCCAGCACGAGGCCGATTTTCAAAACAGCGAGGTAATTTCGCCGGCTGGTGATCCGGGAGTGCTCGACTATAGCCATCGCCGTTCGCGGGTGCTCATGGACCTGGGCAAATGGGACCAGGTGATTCTGGAAAGAATTCGCTGTGTTCTGCCAAGGGTGTTGGATCAACTCGGGATGAGTGAGTTTCCGGTCACCCACGTCGAAGCCCAGATTACGGCGAGCAATCACGGCGACTTCTTCGGAGTGCACAGCGATGATGCGCAGGAGACGATCGCGTCCCGGCGTCTCACGTTTGTTTACTTCTTCCATCGCGAGCCCTGCCCATTCGAG
>Ga0074045_10002596_pt1 | contig 16686 bp, 12 predicted proteins | sample BogForMeECP23OM2_FD_94442 | JGI IMG/M metagenome (GOLD analysis project Ga0074045, IMG submission 94442) | Bog forest soil microbial communities from Calvert Island, British Columbia, Canada - Bog Forest MetaG ECP23OM2 | ecosystem: Environmental > Terrestrial > Soil > Wetlands ...
CGCTTTGTCTCAAGTTCACTTGTAAGCAACTTTTTCGCGTCATCCGACAGCGATGATTGTCGAACGCGTTGCAAAAGATCATCCGCTGCCTTTCGTCCAATCAGGAGAGCCATCGCGCTCTTTGCCGGGTCACTATCAGGGTTGTGTTCAACTTCGGCAATCCGTCGCTGGATCCGAGATAGTTGCTCACGCAGCCACGGCACCTTTTTCTCTTCATTCCCGAGCCTCGACGCCAGCCCCGGCAGCGTGGCATCAAGGCCGTCGAAGAAATCCTGCTCGTGGCCGTTACTGTCCTTTGGAGATTCAACGACCGAATCCACCAGCTTGTAATGGGCAAATCGATCGCCCTTGGGAACCGAGACGCCGCCCAGCGCTTGCGATTGCTGATGCCGCAATCCCTCGATCGCAAACTGCACGTATGACTCGCCCAGCGCCGGATCTTCCTTTCCGGTGTTCAGCCTAACCGTGTAATTGGCCGCGTCGCAGGTCGAAGCGCCGAAGCCGCACACGTTTCCGATGTACAGCTTCTTCGGCTGCCAGGGCTGTAATCCTTCTCTGATCTGCTCCGGAAAGCGATTAGGGTCGGCCGCCGCGCGAAACGCTTCTTTCGTCAGGATCGCCGACGCCTGATGGTGCCCATGCCCATCGCGCTCCGTTCCTGAGAAGCGCGCAATCAGCACGTCGGGGCGAAACGTGCGGACCACGCGCACGATGTCGGCGAGCGCGATGTCATGCCCTTGCCATTTCTGAAAAGTTTCCTCCGGAGTCTTCGAATACCCGAAATCCGCGACTCGCGAGAACCGTTGCTCCACGCCGTAGTAGCGATCGGCTGCCAACACCTCCAGAGTCCGCACCACGCCGAGCACGTCGAACAGATTGCTGCCCAACTTGTTCTGTCCGCCTTCGCCGCGGGTCAGCGTCATCAGCAACGTGGAGACGCCTTTTCCGCGCGCCTCCAGCGTCAGCATGCCGCCGTCTTCGTCGTCGGGATGCGCATCCACCTGCATCAGCCGCGCCGTGGTCTGCAACCGCCGCAGCATCAGCTTCAGCCCCGCCGCGCCTGTTTCCTGCGGGAGAGGTTCGTAATAGCGATCGACGTTATGATCGCCAGCGGTCTTTTCCGCCGTCTGTGCGGCGGCGAATAACGTGCTTGAGGCGGCCAGCAAAAGCAGCATCGCAGCCGCCAGTCGCTGGCGCACCCATCCATACTCGAACTTCTTCAGCATCGCAAACATGAACATCTGATGGATTGTCCTCAATGAAAGGAGCAAATGTATTCTCTGCTTGTGTCCCCTTATTTCATCCCCTGCGCCACCTCGAATTTCTGCTGGCATTCGCGCGCCGCTTGCACAATCTGATGGAACTCCGCATTTCCGCGCACCCCCGCCAGGAGCGGATCCGATTGCAGCGCCTGATGCGCGCAATAATTCCCGGCTACCGATCGACGCAGAAACTCGAATGCAATCTCTTTTTCGCCGCAGAATGCCAAGATCGTGCCCTGGTGATACTTCATTTCGGGATTCTGTTTCTCTACTAATTCGTTTTCTGCCTGCTCCGCGAATCGGTGTATATCTGTTGCGGGCGCGTTGTCCAGGCACGCCTCTACCAGTCCGCGCATCCACATGGGATTTTCTGTCATCTGCGGCGCGGCTTGCCGCGCTTCGGAGAGCTTCCCCTGCCGCATCAGCACTGAAACTCGCACCGCATTTGACCACTCTGAGCCTGTATCCTGTTCAAGAAACTGTATGGCTCGCCCGGCTTTGCCGACCTCGGCAAAAGCCAGAGCGCAGGTTCGCCAGTTATAATTCCTACCGATTGCCAAAGCTTTGTCGCACTCGCTCTGCGCCTCATCCAGCCGTCCCGCATAGCGCAGTACGTACGCCAGCGAGAAATGCGCGTACGCGGCATCCGGACGCTTCTGCACCAGTGCCCGTGCGTCGACATAAGCCCGGTCGAGGTTTCCGCCTTCAGCTTCCTGTGCCGCCAGTAATCCCGCCGCGCTGACCCGTCCCGGTTCCAACAAAAGGGCTCGATGGTACGCAGCGTTCGAGCGCTGATATGCCGCGTCGCCTCCGTCCGAGTAAATCGCATCGAAGTAATAGCGCCGTCCGAGCACCTCCCACGCCGGCGCGTAATTGGGATCAAGGGTCACCACATGTTCCAGTATCGCGATCGCGTCCTTATTAGATTTGACCTCGCGCGGAATGGCCAAGGTGCGCAGATACGCCTCATACGCTTCGCGATTCGCCGGGACGCTGCTGGTTTCGACGGCCCCACCCGCGAGGCCCAAGGCCGGAACCAGTTCCTGGCGCACTTTTGCCGCCATCTGGTTCCGCAGCGAAATCAAATTATCCATCGGCGAGCTAAACTGGCCCGTCCAGAGGACCAGATTGTTTTTTACGTCAACTGCTTCGAGCGTTACTTGAACCGTCTTGTCCTGACGCACAAAATGTCCCGCTACCACCGTACCCACGCCCAACTCGTGCCCGGCTTTTGACGGTTCCGGGTCTCCGGTGGCGTACTTCTGGGTTGCCGTCGAGGGGCGGACTTCGAGCATATGCGCATGGGTCAGCGCATTCTCAATCTCGTCGGCCAGCGCGAATCGCAGAAACTCGCTCTCCTTATCGTTACTAATATTTTGCAGTGGCAGCACCGCGATCGTCTGGGTGCCCGCCTTCACCGTTGGCGCCCGGTGTTTAAAGAACCACGTTCCCGCGACCACCACCGTCATCAGCAGCACCGCCGTCAATCCGGCGATGATCCAATACGGCTTCGAACTCAACTTCTGGAACGTGTGTGTTACCACATGCAGTCCGCTCGCCTGACGAAGCCCGCTCCGCAGAGTCGGATCCGTTGCTCTCTGCAGTTTCACGAGGTCGCTCTTCATCTCCGTTGCGTTCTTGTAGCGGAGGTGGCGGTCCTTTTCCATCGCTTTGCCGATGATGGCTTCGAGTTCCGTCGGCACTGCCGGATTAATCGACCGCGGCGGGATCGGCTTCTGATTGATCACCGCATGCAAGGTCATCACTATGTTGGTTCCGGTGAACGGCTTCTTGCCGGTCGCCATTTCGTACAGCACCACGCCAAAAGAAAATATGTCGCTGCGCACGTCCAGGTCTTCCGAGCGCGCCTGTTCCGGCGACATGTATACCGCCGTCCCCGGAATCACTCCCACCTGGGTCAGCGATTCTTCGAGCGACGAGTCGGTGGTGGTGCCCACGCCCTGGTCGTTGGATTTGGCCAGCTTCGCCAGCCCAAAATCCAGAATCTTCACCTGCCCATCTGGAGTCAGAAAAATATTTGCCGGCTTGATGTCGCGGTGCACAATCCCCTTGGCATGCGATGCCGCCAGCGCGTCCGCCACCCGCACTGCAATATCCAGCAGATCGTCAAGCTCCAGAGGCTGGCCATGAATCCGCTGCTTCAGGCTCTCGCCTTCCAGCTTCTCCATGACGATGAACGGATGCCCGCCGTTGTCGTCAATGTCGTGAATGGTACATATGTTTGGGTGGTTAAGTTGCGATGCGGCGCGCGCCTCGCGCGTGAACCGCTCCAGCGAGCGCTGATCTTTTGCCAGATGATCGGGAATGAATTTCAGAGCGACACGCCGGCCCAGGCGAATGTCCTCCGCTTCATAAACAATTCCCATCCCACCGCCACCCAGCTTCGACAAGATGCGGTAGTGGGAGACAGTTTGGCCGATCATGTCCATAGGTCGTGTGGGTCAGACACTCTTGTCCGCCGCCGTTGACTATGATTCTAGTGCAGGCTGAAAGCCAGCCCTCGCCCGTGAAGGCGTAATGGTAGGCTGTCATCGCGGTCGGGTCAACCGAGTTTGGGAAGCGCGGGTTTGGAAGCCATTTTCGCGGCCTGGTCGGATAATACGGGGTGCCCCACTCAGTCGCGTCCTTTGCGAATGAGTGGGTAGCGGCGTGCTTACTCTTTACTCTTTGGACGGCAGCATGCGTCCCGTGCGCGCGTAACGATCGTGCCAGCCCAGGCTCTCGTGCAGCAGGTGAGGAGTGTGTTTGCCGAAGGACAGGCGTTCCGCGCGCTCCTGGTAATCGCGCAGGAGAGGACGATAGTCCGGGTGCGCGCATTTTTCGATGACAAGCTTGGCTCTTTGCCGCGGCGACAGGCCCCTCAGGTCGGCGAGGCCCTGTTCAGTTACGATCACACCGACGTCGTGTTCGGTATGATCCACGTGCGACACCATCGGCACGATGGTCGTGATGGATCCTTTCTGGGCCGTGGACGGAGCCATGAAGATGGCCAGGTATCCGTTGCGCGCGAAGTCGCCCGAGCCGCCAATCCCATTCTGAATGCGTGATCCCATGACGTGGGTGGAATTCACGTTGCCGTAGATATCGGCTTCAATCATTCCATTCATGCCGATCACGCCCAGCCGGCGAATAATTTCCGAATGATTGGAGATTTCCTGCGGTCGAAGAACAATGCGATCGCGGAAGCTTGCCATCTCCGCGTTGACCTGCGCCAGCATTTGCGGGCTGAGAGAAAACGCCGTGGCCGACGCGCAAGTGAGCTTGCCACTTCGCAAGAGCTCGATCATGCCGTCCTGAATGACCTCGGTGTACGAGGTCAAATTTTCAAATTTCCCTTCCAGCAGGCCGAGCAGCACGGCGTTCGCGATATTCCCCACGCCCGACTGCAGCGGCAGCAGCGAGGGGGGAACGCGTCCTGACTTTACTTCCCACTCGAGGAATTCCAGAATGTGGCCGGCAATGCGGCGCGAGTTTTCGTCGGGCGCTTTGAAGGCGCTATTGCGGTCGGGAGCATCGGTCAGCACCACCGCGGCGACTTTTTCCGGGTCAACGTGAAGATAAGGAGTGCCAATCCGTTGTCCCGGATGCACCAGCGGAATCGGTTGCCGGTGTGGCGGCGGCTGCATTCCGTAATAGATGTCGTGCATGCCTTCCAGTTCAGCCGGTTGCCACGCGTTCACCTCGAGAATGACCTTCTCCGCCTGGTCGATCCAGGTCCGGTTGTTGCCCACCGAGGAACTGGGAACGAGTCGCCCATCTTCCAGAATCGCAGTGACTTCGACCAGAGCCCAGTCCATCTTGCCGAGGAACCCGTATTCCACGTATTGGGCGACGTGGCCGAGGTGGATGTCCATGTATTCCATCTCCCCGGCGTTAATCCTTTTGCGCGTCTCCGGATCCGACTGATAGGGCAGCCGCAGTTGGATGCCCCCGACCATGGCCAGAGCACCGTCCAGCTCCGGCCCGGTGGAAGCGCCGGTGAAGATGCTGACCTGAGCCTTCTGACCGCGCAGGTTGGCGTCTGAGATGCGCCGGGCCAACGCCAGCGGCACGGCCTTCGGATAGCCGGAGCCAGTGAATCCACTCATGCCGATGCGAGTGCCGAACTCGATCAGAGCCGCCGCTTCGTCGGCGCTCATGATGCGGGATGCCAGGCTGGAATTCAAAACCCGAGAACACACCGGAGTACAGGTGGCCATAAAATTCCTCATAATCGCCACGGGATGGCGATTCATCGCAATGATGCCACTGGCCAGGGGGCTGGCGTGTGATTCCGGTCACTGGAGGGCGTGATGAGCGAACTGCTCGTCGTGGCTAGCTATCCACTAACCAGTGCCGCAGACGATCCAACCCATTTCATATTCTTGTTCTGGTCGACGCCCATCATCAGCCCGCGGCCCATGCGGACGATCGTCAGCACCGGGAGCAGTTCGTTCAGCCACACATACATGATCCGCAATTCGACCTTGGTCAACCCGTAAGGAGTTTCAACCACCGGCGTGAAATTCATGCGCTCCTGCAAAATGTATTCGCCGCGCTTTGCCGCGGGAATTGCGTCAACCCCCGCACGCGAGGGCGCGATCACCACGCCCAATCCGGCAAACGAGTACAGCGGCTTGAGGACAAAATTCTCCAGATCCGACGGCACTTCCGTTAGTTGATCCAGAAACCACGTCCGCGGCACCGACGGATGCTTCAAATAAGGAATCGAATATTTGCTGATGCGGAAATACCAGTTCGGATGTCCCGCCCACTCCACATCGAGGTCATCCCGAAAATCAAACGGCAAGGCGACGCCCTTGCGTTCGAGTTCGTCCACGATAGTGCGGTTATAAATTCTCTCAATCGGAACCCGCCTGCCGCCCTCCTCATAAAACAGTCGCCGCCCGTCTTTCTGAATTTTGGTGATGCAGACTGTGCGAATCCCGAGCAGCTTGTCGGTCAGCAGAAAATCCGGGCGCGTTTTCTGCTCCTCCGGATGCACTTCCATCAAAACCACATTCGCCGGATCGTGCCCGGCGACAATCGCATCCTGCAAAAGGCGCTTGTAAGCAGCCGTGTCCAGCCTGCTCAAAAAGTAGCGAAGCTTAGGGTCAAGGCCGAACACATCGATGTAAGCTTGCGCCAAAACCGGCTGATACGCGTAAAGGGAAGGGAAGGCTTGTAACTCGACCAGTTTCGGCTGTAACGCGCCCGCAGAATCCCGCACCAGGCCGAAGTCCACCTGAATAAACATCGGATGCGGCGCTTCGTTCGGCGCGCGAAAATTCGCGGGAATCGAAGCCTCCGAGCGGGCGCGGTACTCCGGATTCTCCACCAGTTGCCGGATCAGCGCCTTGCCGTCCTCCCCCAGACGCTCAATCAGAGCATTTGGAAAGAAACAAGGCGTCTCGCAAAGTGGGAATGGAACTTCCATTCCGCATCGAGAGGTCATCTCGCGCCGCAACCGGTCATATTTTTCGGGAGTGAATCGCGAGTTGAAGTCTTGCCGGTAGGAAAGGATCATGTGTGTCGTGCCGGAGGGCCGGATTCCTTGGGCGCTTACGACCTGACAAGCGCTTCGGGGGGCAACTTCCTAAGCCTCCACCTCCAAACAAGAACGGTGGCCCAGAGAACGGGAGGCCGCACGACCGCGGCTAGAAGAAGCACTACGAAAGTGGCTTCCAACAGTTTTGATACCTCTGCCATGCGACCAGTCGCGGGGTCCACGCGCACGGAAATGCAATAACCTTGCGTCGTCAGCGCGAGGCCGTTCCCCAGCTTGGAAGAAAGAAGTACGGCAGAAACAAAGAGTAGTAGTGAGAGTAACGTCGCAATCCACGCAGCTCGTAATAAGAGTCTCATGGGAGTTCCCCGCACTTTCTCGGTGCTCTCCGCGTCTCGGCGGTGAAAAATCCTACGCCTCAATCAAGAACTGCCCGCGCCGCATAATCTGCCGGCCGTCGACCCAGATATCGAAGTTTCGTCCCACCACATCGATGTGCGTCGATGAAAACCACTCCGCTCCGGTGTGCGCCCCATAGGGATTTCCGAAAGCAATGTGGACGCCCGGGTATTTCTCGTCCTGCAAGATTTCTCCGATTACATCTTTCAGTTCGATGTTTGTCCCAATCGCAAACTCGCCCACGCGGTTGCTGTTCTCATCGGTATGGGTGTAAGCCCAGAAATCGTCTTTCAATTCCTTGTTCGCCGAGTGCGCCTCGATCAAGCGATTGGCCTTAATGTTGATGGTCAGCGGATGCGCCTTCAAGTCGCCAAACTTGCGGCACAAATAATCGCCCACCACTCCGTCAATCACAAACGTTCCATTCACCTCGCCCGGGGTCGTGAAAATCTCACCCCCCGGCAGGTTTCCCCACTTCTCCGTGCTGATAATTCCGCTCGTCTTCACCCAGCGGTAATTCGGACTCAAATCCGCCACCAGGTCCGTACCCGCCGGCGTCTTTGCCTTAACCTGCTTTGCCTTGCGCACCAGTTCCATTACCTTCACGCTCAGGTGGTCCACCTTCAGGAAATCCGCACGCATACCTTCCAGCATGATCCGCTTATTGACGTTCACCATGTGAGCGTGCCGAATTTTTCGCCGGTTCACCACATCCGTCATCTGCATGCGCGACTTCAACTCATTGGTCTGGCCCTGCACCGCGAAAATGCTGACCTGGCTTGACTCTAGGTCCTCCACGATTGGGAGCGGCAAATCGGTCAGCGGACGAGTCGCCACGTCCTCGAGCACCCACGTCTGGTAGCGGCAGCCTAGTTCTTCCAGTTTATGCACGATGGCCGCCGCAATCTCCAGGCTCACTTCATCGGTGATGACGGTGACTTTTTCCGAAGGCAGCACGCGCAGGCACACGCGCACAGCATTCCGCGCCCCCGGGGTCAATTCAGGATCAAAAGCCATCTGGTTCAGTTGTCGGTTGGATTGTTCTGCAGTATTCATCAAAGTCATTGTCATTCGTCAAGCTCATCAGCCGAACCGGGCTGTGGGCACGCGATCTGCCTCGTCCATGCCCACCTCAGTCTCCTCAATGATGTAGTCCATCACGGCTTTCATGTCTCCGGTCTTGCGATACACGTCCAACTGCCGGTCCGCGCCCGTGCCCATCTTCATAATCTCACGGATGTACTCCACTTCCGCCCGGCAATCCAGTTCGTCCAGCACGTCATCGACGAACTCCAGATACTCTTCGATCAGATCACGCTCCGGAACTTCCATCTGCTTGCCGAAATCGATCAGTTTCCCGTTGATGCCATAGCGCGCCGCTCGCCATTTGTTCTCCATGAGCAGCGACTTCCGGTAGAGCCGAAAACCCTGGTTCTGCGAGTGCAGCTTGTAGAGCTTGGCCACGGTCGCCTGGATCAGCGCCGCCAAAGCAATCGTCTCATCCAACCGCATGGGAAGATCGCACACGCGAAATTCCAGCGTATTGAAGAAGGGATGCGGCCGCATATCCCACCAGATCTTCTTCGCGTTGTCGATGGAGTTTGTCTTCACCAGCAGCTTCACGTAATTCTCGTACTCGCCCCAGCTCGGAAAATAATCCGGCAAGTTCGTCCGCGGAAACTTGTCGAACACCTTGCAGCGATACGACTTCAGGCCCGTATCCATCCCCAGCCAGAAAGGCGAATTCGACGACAGGGCCAGCAGGTGCGGTATGAAATACCGCGCGTGATTCATCATCTGGATCAGTATCTCGCGATCCTCGATGCCGACATGCACGTGCAGCCCAAAGATCAGATTGGCGCGGGCCACCAGTTGCATGTCCTGCACAATGTTCTTGTAGCGCTCACCCGGCGTCAGCTCCTGCACACGCCAGTCGGCAAACGGATGCGTTGCCGCCGAAGCCAGCCGCAGCCCATTCTCTCGCGACAGCCGGATCATATGCCGCCGCAGATTCTTCAGTTCTTCCCGGGCTTCCTTGATATTGGCGCAAACCGAAGTCCCAACCTCGACCACCGACTGGTGCATCTCCGTCTTGACCCGTTCCTGCAGGATCAATTTGCCCTTCTCGATGATCTCGGCGTGAATGTGCGACCGCAGGTCTCGAGTCTCGGGATCGACAGTCTGATACTCCTCTTCGATTCCCAGCGTGAATGTAGGCTTCATCGCGGTGTCCAGAGCTGCCAGGCGGAGAAGACACGCTGGCAGAAGTCCAACTAGTATACCAATGAGATGCCCGTGCGGGACGAGGTTCTGCTCTGTCCGGGCGAGGCAGAGCCCCGCCACCACACGACCTCAGACCTTCTTCCGAGCCTTCGGAGTTCTGATATCCACCCAGCGTGGCCCGTTCAAAAATGCCGCCCAGCGCAGTTCTTCTACCGGATTCTCCCCGCTGAGCGCCTTCTTCACCGCCATTTCTGCCACGGCGTCCACCACCCACTCAAAATTTTGCTGTCCCACCGACGTTACCTCCGCATCCGGCGCCGGATTCATGAAGTCAATCGCATACGGGACACCATCCTCCACCGCAAACTCGACCGTGTTCAGGTCGTAGCCCAGCGCGCGGCACAAGGCCAAAGCATCTTTCTCGATGCGTTGCTTCAACAGAGCGCCGGGCTGCGGATTCCCCTTCACATAGCGCTCATGATGCAGAGCCCTCGGATCGTACTTCATGATGTGCACTTTTTCCTGCCCCACCACGTAACAGCGGTAATAATCCTCAAACTCCACGCCATGTTGCAGCGTCATGCAAAGGTCGCCCGTCTGGTTGTAGTTATGAAAAAACTCCTCCGGAGAAAACACCTTGTAAACGTGCTTCCAGCCGCCGCCCGAGTAAGGCTTCAAGAACGCCGGAAACCCAACATAGGCAAACACCTCTTCCCAATTCAGAGGATAGATCAAATTCCGCAGGGATTGATCGGTCGTATCCGGCGGATGTTTGTGATGCGGCAAAATCACCGTCGGCGGAATGGCTACGCCCATCTTGTGCGCCAGCGCGTAATTAAAAAATTTGTCGTCCGCCGTCCACCAGAACGGATTGTTAATCACAATCGTTCCTCGCAGCATGGCATTCTTCAAATACGCCCGGTAAAAAGGAATGTCCTGCGAAATCCGGTCGATGATGACGTCGTACGTCTTCGGCTCATCCATGCGGATGCCGCCGATCTTCACAAACTCGGCGGTGACGCCCTCCGCCTTCATGCCGTTAATCTTCTCGACCAGGGCTGGAGGAAAAGTATTCTCCATCCCAAACAGAATTCCGATTTTCTTCATAGAGGTTCTCCAACCCAATATTGATTCTGATGATGAATAACTACGAGAACATCAAGCGTCCACCTGGTTAAAGGATGGGTGATGTCTGCATTCCCTGCTCTATCAGCAAGCACGATCTCCGATCAAATAACACAAACCAGAGAGCAGCCATGACCTTAAGGCCACGGAGATTTGACTTGGCACGAAAAACTGGTGTGTCCCCTTCCGGAGCCGTGAAAGCAATAGCCTTCGAGCCGCACCAATCGATTTTCAGCGAAAGCTGGTGCTCGCCCGGAGTAACCCGGAACTCCTTCGTCTCCCCGTTTCTAATTTCTCCAATTACCGCGCCATCGAGAATAACCTTATAGGCCCTCATTCTGTCTGCGTAGCCTGAGTCCCGCACAATTGTCAGTGCAGCCATGCCAACCTCTTCGAAGAAGAACACGACCAAATAGTGACCGTCATCACTCCACTAAAAATCCTTTGCTGCCATCCGCTGCCACAGCGGCCAATCATGCTTGCTGTTGTCTCCGTAGATATCCAGCCAATGCGGAATCCCCTTGCCGTCGAGAATTGCCGCCATCTTCACGTTCGCGTCCAGACACATATCCCAGTCCGACGATCCCAGCACGATCTTCATTTGGCGGATGCGGCTCAGGAACCAATCATCGCTCATGTTCGACAGGTAGTCCGGCGGATTGTTGAAGTAGACATTGTCGTCGTAATAGCCATCGAGGAAGCTCTTGATGTCGAACGATCCACTCATGGTCACGCAGGACGAAACCAGATCCGGATGCCGCATGGAAAAATTCAGCGCGTGATAGCCGCCAAAACTGCACCCCGTCACCGCGATCTGCGGAGCCCAGTTCTTCCACTTCAAATACGGCAGAAACTCGTTGATCACGTATCGCTCGTACTGCACATGCCGCCAGATGCGCGCTCCCGGATGCACACTCTTGTTGTACCAACTCTCGCCGTCCACGCTATCTACGCAGAACACCTGGATCGTGCCCGCTTCCAGTTTCCCGGCGAGCGCCCGGATCATCCCGGAATCCTCATACTCAAAAAAACGTCCCTGGGACGTCGGAAAAATTAGAATCGGATGCCCGCCGTGCCCGAACACCAGCGACTCCATGTCGCGCCCCAACTCGTGGCTGTATTGTTTGCGATATTCGCGGTTCATGTGCGCGAGGATTGTAACCGATTGCCCGGCCTACGGCACGCGAGGGGAGAGACACTCTTGCGCCAGGACCGATCGAAGCTCGGTAGGAGTTTAGAAGAGGCAGGTCTTAGGTCCGAATACAGCCGGATCCGAATGCAGCCGGATCCAAGTACAGCCGCGTACAATGTACTCCGTCAGGAGGTTCGCCCGCGGAGGCTCGATTGCTTGAACGCTGACCGTCGTCAATATGTCGTCATCTGGGAGTTCCAGGTCAACCCGGAAGCGAAACTTGCCTTTGAGCAAGCCTACGGACCCGCTGGCGACTGGGCCCGACTCTTCAGTCGGAGTTCCGACTATCGCGGCACTCAACTGCTTCGCGATACAAACCGGCCGGGACGCTTGCTAACCTTCGACCACTGGACGTCGCGCGAGGCGTTTCATCAATTCAAACAGACTCATCAAGCCGCCTACGACGCTCTTGACAAACAATTTGAAGCATTGACCCGCAACGAGTCGCTCCTCGGCGAATTTGAATCGTTATCCGGTTCGTCCGCGAGTCCAGCCCCGTCGTTGCCGGGATCGTAGTTCTAAACGTGCTTCGCTACTGACCGCGGATTAATTCCGAAACGCTTGAGCTTCGATTGCAGCGTCGTCCGCTTCAGCCCTAAGCGCATGGCTGCCCCTCTGAGGCCGCCAATCTGTCCGCGGCTCTCCCGCAAAGCGCGCAGAATGTGGTCGCGTTCCGCTGCCTCCAGACTTTCATCCGCGCTCTTCTCGTTCTTGTGGCAATCGGGTTCAGTTCGCTCAATGGCGCCACCAGTCCCGAGCCCTGTGTCAGAATAACCGACCGCTCGATAAGATTTTCCAATTCCCGGACATTTCCCGGCCACTCCCACCCCATCAGCTCATCCATGGTTTTCTTCGGAATGCTGGTGATCTCCTTGGTCATCCGCCGGGCGCACTTCAGGACAAAGTGTTCCACCAGCAAGCGGATGTCCTCCCGCCGTTCGCGTAACGGGGGCAGGCGGATCGGGAACACGTTCAGCCGGTAATACAAATCGCTTCGAAACTCATTCTTGTGTCGCACCAGTTCAGCCAGATCGCGGTTCGTCGCCGCAATCAAACGAAAGTCCACCTTTAACGTGTGCGTTCCGCCCAGACGTTCAAACTCCTGATCCTGCAAAACCCGCAGCAGCTTCGGTTGCAACGCCAGCGAAATCTCCCCAATTTCGTCCAGAAACAGCGTGCCCTTGTCCGCCAGTTCCAGCCGGCCAATTTTCCTACTCACCGCCCCGGTAAACGCGCCCTTCTCATTACCGAACAGCTCGCTCTCCGGCAGCCCCGACGGAATCGCCGCGCAATTCAATTTGATGAAACTATTGTCGGCGCGCCCGCTCAATCGGTGGATCCTCCGCGCCACCAGCTCCTTACCTGTTCCCGTTTCGCCCAACAGCAGCACGGTGGCATCGCTGGACGCCACTTTTCCCACATCATTCATGACGGCGTGCAAGGCCTTGCTCTGCCCGATGATTTCCCCGAACCCCAGTTCCGTATCGATTTCCTGCTCCAGATAAAGCTTTTCTTCCGTCAGCTTTTTCTGGGCTTCGCGCAGGGCGGTTACGTCCATGCTGGCGCCGGTGAGCCCAACTACCGTGCCCGCCGAGTCGAAAACTGGTTCGATGGTTACATCGAAATGCTGCTTGCCGCCGCCGTTGGTGATCTGTATTTCATGACGCGCGCCCACCCCGGTTTCCAGCACCCGCCGTCGGACTTCGGCGCTGTGTCTACCCTCTTCAGTTTCGAAGATGTCACTCGTCGTCTTGCCCATGATTTCGCTCGACGGGCTAGAAATCTGCGGGTTATAGACCCAGGTATAGCGCAAGTCCCGGTCCTGGTTGAAAACCGTAATCGGAGAATTCTTGAGTGTCACCCGGAACCGCTCCTCGCTTTGCCGCAAGGCCTCCTCGGTCTCTCTCCGCTCGGTGATGTCCGCTACCAAGCCCATGTGCCAGCGCCGCGTCTCCCCTCTGCCCCACATCGGCGCCGCCAAAATTCTCACCCAGCGTGCCGATCCATCCGGTCGCAGATACCTTTTTTCCATCTCGTAATTGGCCAGCTTTTCCTCAGTCAGTTGCTGCAGGTTTTCGTCAGTGAGCCAAAAATCATCGAGGTGGGTAATGCTCGCTATGTCGGACTGCAGCAGCTCCTCTTCGTTGCGCCCGGCGATTTCGCAGAGCTTCGGATTGACTTGCAGGAAGCGCCCGGTGCGAGAATCCACCAGGGCAATGCCGATAGGAGAGCGCTCATACACCGCCCGGAATCGCGCCTCGCTTGCCCGCAACGCTTTCTCGGCCCGCTTCAGTTCGGTGAGGTCGATCGATGCCCCCACCGCTCCCCGCGGATTGCCCTCCTCATCCAGCAGAGGAACTGCGTTTTCCACTGTTTCCCGCTCCGTGCCATCCTCATAAGCCACGGTCAGCGCGCTTCCCGAAGCCGCCTGTCCCGTGGCCGCTGCTTGTTGCAGTGGTAGCAAATCCGCCGCAATCTCCACTCCATCCTGCAGCAACCGGAACGAGGGTCGTTCTCCGGGCGGCGCGCTCTGCGAAATGTTCTTACCCGCCGGCACACGCAGCAGTTCGTGTGCCGCCCGGTTGCCTGTCATCCGCCGGCATTCGCTGTCATGCGCGATACAGACCGGGATCGGCACCACGTCCAGTAGTGCCTCCAGTTCCTTAACTCTTGTCCGCTCGCGCGCTTCACTCTCCCGTAACGCCGCCTCGGTGAACTTGGAAACTAAACAGTCGTTAATTTTGACGACGGTGGGATCGGGTCCAACGCGACTGGCAATTCGTCCGGAAAGTGGCGATTCCGTTCCCCAGGGTGTGATGCCATGATTCACCCAGCGAGCGCTGGAACTTCTACCTCGATCGGCCAGATCAATTCCAGCGGCCAGCTCCAAATTATTGTTCCCAGAAGTCCTTCGAGGGACTGAGAGTCTAACAGAATATCGTTCTTGCCAGTATCCGCCCTCCCGACCAATCAGTCGGGCCCAGGCGGCCCTGATCTTCCGTGATCTCGGAACCGTGCTCGTCAATTGCTAAGCTTCAATTGGAGTTCTTTTAGGAGGGCACTTGCCCGCGACCGCGCAAAAAGCAAGCATCAAGATCCTCTATGGCGAGTCCAACGAACACACACTGTCCGCCCAAGCCGCCGAAATGGCCAAAGCAGGACATCATGTGACCACCGCCCTCAACCGCCAGGGGGTTCAGGAAGCTCTGCACCGCGATGCCTTTGACCTCGTCATCCTCGGCGCCACCTTGTCCAAGGACGATCGCCATCACCTCCCCTACATGGTTAAGAAGTCCCATGAAGGAACGAAGGTTCTGGTCATGCATGCCGGTACCCACCATCACGCCGTGGACGGCGCCGTCGACTCTAACCTAAGCATGCACCTGGTGCTCGAGCGCATTGCCGGCCTGCTTCAGCCCGAGCGAGTCCGCTAGCCACAAGATCAAGATATAAAGACAAAAAGGGTCCGGCCGGTGCGGAGAGAGAGTCGCACCCGCCGGACCCGTCAGACTTCCAGGCTGACGCGATCATTCTCAACATCGCCAGCCGACCGGTTGTCACAGGAGTGTCAACTTCTCGTCACGTTTTTTGCGTGGAGATTCCTGAGCCACAGACCATCCCAAATTTAAGAAGACCATTCCAAATTTAAAATGGGCCGCCAGCCAAGAAGCGGTGACGTTTCCTTGGCTATCGGCCCATTCGATCCGGACTGGGATCGGAGGTGATATCTACATCGTAAACCCTCGGCTTCGATTGTCAAGGATCAACTTCCGTGAACCGGAATAGCCCAATTCCGAAAATTCCCCCGCCCAAACAGCCTCCAATCGTTGACATCGTTGACATCCAATCATTGACACCTCCCTCGCCACGGTGTTAGTTTTATTCGTTTTGGAGACGACTCTTCTTCCAGCAGGATCATCAGAGAACGATCATCAGAAAATGGACCAAACTCTCCGACAACTAGGCGAATTACTGCTCGGAGCCGTGCCCACCGTGATCCTTCTCGCGACCCTTTACATCCTCTATACCTTCATCGTCCATCGCCCGCTGACCGCCGTACTCGCTGAGCGCCGTAGCCGTACCCAGGGTGCGATGGAGAAAGCGCGCGCCGACATCGCCTCTGCCGAAGCCCGCACCGCCGACTACGAGCAGCGCCTTCGCGAAGCCCGCCAAAAAGTCTTCAAGAACCAGGAAGCGCGTCGCCAGCAGGCGACCCAGTCGCGCACCCAGGCCGTCAATCAAGCCCGCACCCGAGCCCAGGAACAGGTCAAGCAGGCCCGCGCCGCCTTGGAACAGGATAAACAGCAAGCCATGTCGAAGCTGCAATCCGACGCGGCTCGATTGGCAACCGACATCGTGCGCTCCGTGTTGCGTCCCATGGCCTCGCCCGGCCAGGTCGGTGCCCAATGAAAATGCAGCAAGAACGGATACGGATAAAGATAAAGACTGTGCCGCGAATTGTCCGCCCGCTGCTAGCGCTCGTGCTCTTGGGAGTTGTCGCGGCACTGGCCGCACCAGCCCGCGCGCAGGAGCAGTCCGCGCCGCCGTCTTCCCAACAAACATCCAAGGAAAACACGCAAGAAACCAGCCCGCCCGCTCGCGAGCACAAGTCCATCGGCGGAGAACTTGCCGAGGAAACCCGCGAGGCCACCGGAGCCGACGAGGAAGAAGAAAACGTTGCCCTAAAGCATTCTTCCATGGTGCAGAAGTTGGCCAAACTCACCGGTCTGAGCGTGCACCAGGCGCATCTGCTGGCACTCTTTCTGAACTTTGCCATCATTGTCGTTGTCGTCGTGTGGGCCGTGCGCAAGTTTGTGCCCGGCATGCTGCGCGACCGCAGTGCATCCATCCAGCGTGCGTTGGAAGAAGCGCGCGCTGCCAGCCAGGACGCAAATCGACGCTTAGCCGACATCGAGAATCGTCTGCGCCAGTTGGATGTCGAAATCGGACAGATGCAGGCCACCGCCGAAAAGGAAGCC
>Ga0074045_10002597_pt1 | contig 16684 bp, 17 predicted proteins | sample BogForMeECP23OM2_FD_94442 | JGI IMG/M metagenome (GOLD analysis project Ga0074045, IMG submission 94442) | Bog forest soil microbial communities from Calvert Island, British Columbia, Canada - Bog Forest MetaG ECP23OM2 | ecosystem: Environmental > Terrestrial > Soil > Wetlands ...
ACGGCCCGACCTTCCGCGCAGCCAGCCATCGTTGCACCGCTCGCGCGATGAACTCCGGCCCGTTGTCCGAACGAACCGCTCTGGGCGCGCCATGCTTCGCCTCCAACCACGTCAGAATCGCCACCACGTCGCGCGCCGTCATGCGCCGCTCCACTTCCAGCACCAGACATTCCCGCGTAAATTCGTCCAGCACCGAAAACCACTTCAGCCTTCTTCCATCCGCCGTTTCGTCCATCGTGAAATCCCAGCACCACACGTGATTCTTGTACTCCGCTTTTTTCACCGCGCAACTGTTCTCGCTGTGGCCGCGTGCGCGTTTTCGCCGCTTCCGCAGCGGGTTCCGCAAGCCTTCCTCCCGCCACAGCCGCTGTACCCGCTTCTTGTTGATCGCCATCCCTTCTCTCCGCAGCAGCCGGGTCATTCGCCGGTAGCCCGAGCCCGGATGCTGCTTCGCCAACTCGTGCAACCGCTTGCGAATCCTCCGCTCCTCGTAGTCGATGCGCGCTTCATATCGCTGCGTCGAGCGTGGCTGTTTCACCAACCGGCAAGCGTTCCGCTCCGTGTAGCGCCACTCCGCAAGCAAATGCTCCACCGCCCGTCGCCTGCCCGCCGGGCTTACCAGTTTTTTCGGCTGAGATCCTTCAGCGCGTCGATGTCCATGGCCTGTTGCGCCACGATTTTCTTCAACCGCGCATTCTCTTTTTCCAGCTCTTTCAGCCGCGCCATCTCCGGCCCCTTCATCCCACCGTAAAGATGCCGCCAGCGATGATACGTCTGCTCGCTGATCTCTTGCTTCCGGCATACCGCTTCGATCGTCGCGCCCTGGTTGAGGTCCACTTCCGCCTCGCGCAGCTTCGCAATGATCTCTTGCGGCGTGTGTCGCTTCCTTTTCATCGAGTCCTCCTGCCCTCTCGGGCATTCAGACTCTCATATCAGCTGGTACAACTGCAGGGGGTCATTCCACGGGCAACCGGTGGCATTCGCATCTCGACCCTTCCAACGGCCACAGTTCTTAGCTGTCTTTGGTACAAGCCCGTTCAGTATGCGACATTTCCTTCAATCGCGATATGCGGGATTCGATGGCATTACCTGTTTGTCTGCTCGGACTCCTTACGTCGCAGTGTAGTCTGCCCACTCCAGCCGCTGCCGACACATACCCGTCGTGAGGCGCAATTCACTCCAGGCAGTAGCTGCTTGATTGCAACCCCTTCCGGTGTACAGTAAAATTTCCACGTTGCGATTGCCGTCGAATGCGCGCTTCCCCGCCCTTGGACTACCTGAAAGGTCAGGATTGACTGAGTTTTTATGGCAAGGCCCTTTGTCAGCGTCCTAATCGACACCTACAATCACGAGCGCTTCATTGAACAGGCCATCCTCAGCGCCCTGGAACAGGATTTCCCCGCCTCTGACTGCGAAATCCTCGTCGTGGACGACGGCTCCCAGGATCGCACCTCGGAAATTGCCGCGAGATTTGCCCCTCAGGTACGCCTGATCCGCAAAGCCAATGGAGGTCAGGCTTCTGCCTTCAATACAGGCATTCCACAATGCCAGGGCGAAATCGTGGCGTTCCTCGATGGCGACGACTGGTGGGCCGCAGGAAAACTCAAGCAGGTTGTCGCGGCGTTCTCAGAAAATCCTGCAGTGGGCCTGATCGGCCACGGCGTCACGCAAGCCTTCGAAGATGGAACGCGACGCACCGAACTCGTTCGTGATTTCCCACGCTTTCGCATTGACTCTGCCGTCGGAGCGCGCCTCTTCCGCTTGCGAAAAGCCTTTCTCGGCACTAGCCGCATGACTTTCCGCGCAGAGATTCTCCGGCGTATCGGTCCAGTGCCCGAATCTCTCACCATTCAAGCCGACGAATACCTCTTCACGATGGGTGCCCTGTTTTCGGAAGTGCTGCTCCTTCGCGATTCCCTGACTTTTTATCGCCTCCACGGGCAAAATCTTTTTCAACTGAGTGACGGCAGCGTTACCTCGCTCCGGCGTAAGCATGCGGTCTTGGTGGCGCTGGCCGATTCGCTTCGCCGCCGCTTTGCGGAAGAATGCGTCCCCGAAGAGTTCGGCAAGGCCGTCATTGAAGCGGTGCAAACCGAAGCAGACACCCTTCATCTGAGCCTGGACGGCGGCACGCCGCTCGATACCATTCGCACGGAACTCCGAACCTACCGCATCGACCACGAGCATATCTCGCCTTTTCGCTTGACTTTTAAACTCTTTACCCTCTTCCCGGCTCTTTTTCTACCCCCCAAACGATACATGGGATGGAAACAAAAACTCGCTTCCAACTATTTGTATCGGAAAATCCGTCGGTGGCTCATCCCGCACCGCCACCACCCCCACATTGACCGTACCGGCGATTGGAGCCAGCGATGAAGATTCTGATTGCCACTGGCGTGATGCGCAGCAAAGAGGCGGGCGCGGCTGGCGTCGCTCTGAACCACGCCGAGCAACTCCGGAATCTCGGCCACCAGGTGGATACATGGTTTCTCGACGACCTTCTGCCATCTCCACGCTGGCCGGTGCGTTTTCAGGAATTGGAGTTTGCTCTCGCCGTTTCGCGTCGCATCCGGCAAAATCCCTCGCTCTACGATGTCGTCAATATTCACGCCCCTTGGGCCTGTGTCTATGGCCTTTCACGAAAGTTTTTCCCATCTGCCGCGCTGCCGCCCTGCGTGTTTACGCTGCAAGGCAGCGAAGAACGCTACGCTTACGCCATGCGATTCGAGCACAAGAAGGGCCGCGCCACTGCCTTCGCATGGAAAAATCGCGTGTGGCACCGTCTCTATCGCCAGACGTTATATGATCTCGCGATATCCAATGCCGATTTCGGAAACGTCGCGAACCGCGAAGGCTGGATCCTCTCTGAGCTGAAATATGGCCATCTGCCGGGACGTATCTGGTACATTCCCAACGGGACGGATTCGGAATTTCTTCAGCCGCGCTCGTTCGTGGACACGGACGCGCTTCGTCTCCTTTTTGTTGGCACGTGGCTCGACCGCAAAGGCGTGTTTTATCTCGTGGAGTCCTTCGTGCAACTCGCGCCGCGCCTCCCGAAACTCTCCTTGACCGTTGCGGGCTGTGCGCTACCGGAAGAGGTGATCCGGGGAAAGTTCCCCGCTGACCTTCGTTCGCGCGTGAACGTTCTGCCCCTTGTGAAGCGTGAAGCGATGCCAAATCTCTATGCCACGCATGACATTTTTGTTTTCCCATCCCTAGTGGAAGGCATGCCGCTCACGCTTCTAGAAGCCATGGCCAGTGCCATGCCTGTCGTCACCACGAACACTTGCGGCATGGCAGACGTCGTTGAGAATGGTCTGAACGGCATCCTCGTCCCTCCTGCCGATTCTTCACAGCTTGCGGCTGCAACGGAAAGTTTGTGCAAGTCAATTGAGCTGCGGAAATCTTTAGGCGCCGCGGCGCAGGAAACGGCACGCCGCTACACGTGGGCCGCGGTTACGCTGAAGCTTGAGCATGTCTTGCGCTCTGCGGTTCTCACTGAAGAACCCTCCAAGCAGCAATAAAGCACACTTCAATCGGCCCTGTTTGCCTTAGCGCCAGGCCTGTAAGATATTCATAAGGTGCATTTCCCCCGGGGAATTCCGGGTCTCATATGAAATCACGCATCCAATTCGCGCAGGCTCCTCCACCTCCCGTGCCGGCGACGCCCCGTTTTCTCCAGCATCCCTTCTTTGCCTGGGTGGGGTTTCGCCCCCCCCTTGCGCAGCACACCCTGGCCGAGCATGAAGCTTTGATGCGTTACTCGCGGAATGCGCACACAGTGGTGGAAATCGGTGTGGCGGAAGGAGCCTCAGCTGCCGGGTTGCGGGAAGCCATGCACCCACAGGGCACGCTCTATTTGATTGATCCATTCCATCTGTCGCGCATCCCCGCGCTGAATTTTCTTAAGCGTGCCGCGCACCGTGCCGTTAATTCCGTTGGCGTGGCCCGCACCATCTGGATCGAGTCCTTTAGCCACAACGCCGTGTGCAACTGGAACCAGCCTATCGATTTTCTTCTAATTGACGGGGACCACTGGGAAGAAGCTGTCGAGCGCGACTGGCAAGACTGGTCTCCGTTTGTTACCGATGGTGGCGTCGTTGCCTTCCACGATGCGCGCGTGTTTCCGTCAGGCTGGTCCACCCCAGATTATGGTCCGGTGCGTTTCATAAATCGGTTTTTCCGGCAAGGCTCTGGTGCCGTACCCTGGTCCATCATTGACGAAGTCGATTCCCTGGTTTTTGTTTCGCGGAGGAAGCCTCTTTAGCATGATCACACTTGGTGTCAACTATTCCCAGATGCACGATTCCTCCGCTTGTATCGTTCGCGATGGGGATCTTCTCTTCGCTGTTGCCGAAGAGCGCATCAGCCGCCTCAAGCATGACGCCCGTTTCCCGCAACTCGCCATTCAAGCCTGCCTCGATTTCGCAAAAGTCGCACCCACCCAGCTCGATGAAGTTTGTTTTGGGTGGCAAACGCCCGGCGCGACCTATCGACACGACTTGAAGCTTTTTGCAACTGGTCGTTGGCCCGCCAATTATCTCAACGTTCTGAACTCCTCGCGCCAGTTTCTCAGCATGTGGCACCAGGGTGGAGGCGCGGGGCGCTTTACACGTCAGTTTGGCCCTTCCAAGGCGCAATTCCGTTTTGTGGACCATCATTTCGCCCACGCCATCAGTGCCTACTCGTACTCCGGCTTTGACGATGCCGCCATCGTCGTCATGGACGGCCGCGGCGCATGGGAAGCCACCTCCATCTGGCACGGCAGCAAGGGCCGAATCGAACATCTCCAGACCATCAACTGGCCCGATTCCCTCGGCCTTTTCTATGCCCGCTTCACCGAATTCCTCGGCTTCACTCCCAACGCCGACGAATGGAAGGTCATGGGCCTCGCTCCCTACGGAGAACCAGGCCTAAGTCTCACCGCTTTCCTCGAGCCGGAAGCGTCTCCCTACAAGGTTCATACCGATCTCCTGATGGGCAACGGCAGCAGCTGCTTTTCGGGGTGGCCGGCTTATCTCGGCTCACCGCGTGTTCCCGAAAGCGATATTGACGACCGGCACAAGAATATCGCCTTCGCCGTTCAGGATTTGTGCGAATCCGCGATGCTGAGCGTCGTCCGCCTGGCCCTCCAAAAAACGCGCAGCCGCAATCTATGTCTCGCGGGAGGCGTTGCACTCAATTCCAAAGCCAACGGAAGAATCCTTGCTTCCGGCATCATCGACAAGCTTTTCGTTCAACCCGCTGCTTCCGATGATGGTGTCGCCCTCGGCGCCGCTCTCGCCCCATATCTCGATGGCGGCCAACGGCTCCCCTTCAAGCCCATGCGCCACGCTTATTTTGGCCCCGCATTCGATGATGGTGACATCCATACCGCTCTCAAAACTTATAAGATCCGTTTCACTCCGCTCTCCGACCCTGCTGCCACGGCGGCGGAACTCCTCTCGCACGGCAAAATCCTCGGCTGGTTCCAGGGACGCATGGAGTTCGGCCCGCGCGCCCTCGGCAGCCGCTCCATTCTTGCCGACCCACGCGATCCGGAAATGAATAGCAAGGTCAACAACGCAGTGAAGTTTCGCGAGTGGTGGCGTCCCTTCGCGCCCTCCTTGAAGAAGGAGGCCGCGCCCAAATTCCTCGAATCCGCCTGGGATTCACCGTTCATGATTCTCACCGCGCAAGTGCGCCCCGAAAAACGCAGCGTCATTCCTTCCGTCACGCATGTGGACGGCAGCGCGCGGCCACAAACCGTCGAACAGGAAATCAATCCGCTTTATTGGCGGCTGATTGATGAATTTGACAGGCGCACCGGCGTTCCCGTGATCATGAACACGTCATTCAACCTTCGCGGTGAGGCTATCGTCCACACGCCCACCGACGCCATCCGCACATTCTTCAGTTCCGGTATGGACGCTCTCGTCCTGGGCAACTTTCTGGTGGAGAAATAAAATGACAGTCTCGGACCAATGTTCTCCAATCCGGCTTGCGGGGGATGAAAGAGCGCGAGCGTGCGAACTCCTCGCGTCCATCCTGCTCCAATGAAACGGCCCGTCATTGCGCTGCTTGGCAGCACAGACAAGCCTACCGATGCCGTCCAAGAATACTGCCGCTACCTCGGTGGGGCTCTCCAGGACCGAGGTTTCCAGCTCGAAATCCATCGCGTCTCATGGGAGATTCACGGCTGGCCCGACGCACTCGATGCTCTGAAGCTCAAGGCCAAGAACTGGCGCGGCAACTGCGTTCTTATCCAGTACACGGCCCTGGCTTGGTCCTCGCGCGGCTTTCCTCAAGGGGTCCTACGTGTGCTGAAGGTGCTGAAGTCCGCGGGTGCCCGTTTGGGTGTGGTGTTCCACGACGTAGGACCTTTCCCGGGGCAGAGGCTGGTTGATTTTGTCCGTCGCGCGATGCAACGTCGCACCATGCGTCGTGTGCTTTCCCAAGCCGAATTTGCAATCTTCACCGTGCCACTCGAAAAAATCTCGTGGCTGCCGAAGGCCCACTCCCACGCCACGTTTATCCCTGTAGGACCGAACCTGCCAATACCGTCCCCGCTCCGGAACTTTACTCGACAGGATCTTCCCGCCATTGGTGTTTTCAGCATCACAGGCGGTCAAGCAGGGATCCATGAAACGGAGCTGATTCTTGGCGCAGTTCGCTATGCCTCTCAAGTGCTTGGCGCGCTTCGGCTCTCCGTCTTCGGCCGCCACGCCGAACTGCGTGGAGCCGCCCTCCGTTCCGGTCTGAAAAACCTGCCTGTGCAATTGTCGGTGGAAGGCGTTGCGGAAGCGGAACGAATCGTTCGAATGCTGTGTTCCTGCGACGTCCTTCTCTTCGTTCGCGGCAGCATTTCATCCCGACGCGGCAGCGCGATTGCGGGCATCGCCTGTGGACTTCCTGTGATTGCGTTTTCTGGGGCCGAAACTGCTTCGCCCATCACAGAGGCGGGCGTGGTCCTTGTCGCGCCGGGCCAAGCCGATGAATTGAATGCAGCACTTCTCCGCGTTCTATCCGATCGTGAATACTGGGACGCTCTTGCTGCCCGCAGCCGTGCCGCATACGAAATTTACTTTTCCTGGCACTCGATTGCAGCCCGGTTTGCCGAGGTTCTCAAGAAGCAACTAGGGTGAGCCGCGAGTTCTAGAACGGCCAGACTGAAGGAGAAACTGCCGCCGGTGGAACAAGCCAAACAGCATAACTCCCGTGCGAGAAGCTTCGCTTCCAAAACGCGGCTTCCCCGGTCTTACTTCTCGCCTAGCCATTCGGCATTATTGGGGAGAACAGCAGAATAAAAACCTGCGCCGAGCTGCCCTGGTCGTCGTTGGCGCAGAGTTTCATTGAAATACGCTGTGCAAGGCAGCGGAGCTTCCCAGCATTGATTTCCCTCAGCGGGAACGCGAACTTCAAAGCCAGACAAGGTTTGACGTGTTGTCGTCTCTACGTTGGGTAACGGTGCGAACTGCGTGTTCTTCAGGGGAGGCTCAAACGATGTCCTCCAAAGATTGCGCGGGTACAGGCACCATGCGGATACGACCAGCACAACAAGAATGACCGTGCGTATCCACGCGATCTTCAGCTTGCTGGTAGTCATTGATAAACTTAATGCCCCCAAGGCAGCCGCGGTTGACCATATGGCACTCTCGGCAAACCGCAAAGCGGGCGCATTTGAAAACCAAAATACTAGCCCGATGATTGAGGGAATTAGCACGAGCATCTGTTTCAGGACTACTTGAGATTTGTCTCTCGCAAGATGGTTAAGGACTACGGCGGCTCCGAGAAATACAATCACAGCCGGAATGAGAAAACCTTCTCTGTTGTGCGAAACGGCATCAAACCAGGAGCGGAACCAGAGCGTCCCCGCTGTTTCTGACAAGGTTCCGTGAGGAATTCGCGCCCACGAACGCACTCCCAACTTAACCAGAGCCAAAGACTCTGGAGGCACTCGCCAATCCACGGACAACCCCAGTACGCTGCCGGGATAAAAAGCGTAGCCGCTGATCAGGATTCCGCTGATAAGCCAGGGTACAAGAATGCAAGCCGACAGGAAAACACCAGCCAGCGCAACTTGGCGTTTCTTGCGTTGCGGAAGGGCCAGTCTTTGAAGTCCGATGAACGCTATGATCCAACCCAGACCACAAAGGGCGATCACTGATATTTTAATGGCCACTGCCAGTGAGAACAGAGACATCGCACCGAAGAATTGCTCACAGGTTCTCTCAACAGGAAACAGCTCTGAACTCCGTCCAAGCGCGGCGAACAAATAGGAGACTGCAAGAAGGGTTATGATTGTTGCCGGAAGGTCGGTATTTGTCCCCACGATTTCCGCGCGGCCAATCCAGAAAATCACGGGGATTAACAAGAGCACCAGGAACCAATCTGCTGTCAATCCTGAAACGCCGCGGAATAACCGGGCCGCTGCTTCCGCAACAGTGATAAACATTACGAGAATCAATAAGCCTTCCAGGAGTCGATAGGAAAGAATGCTTAACAGCCCCTGATGCAACGCAGCAGTGCACAGGAACACGGCGGAATGATATCCGAATCTGCCGTGAAGATTGGCAAGACCAGGAACCGTCGGATATGCAGTGGCCCAGCGCACTGCCGAAGCGCCATATAGTCCTGTGTCGTAGTGTTCACATCGTCCAGATGCTCTGATTGCGAGAACCACAGCAACAACCGCATAGCAGGCCAGGAGCCATTTTCGCTTAAACAAGCATCTTTGAAAGGCACATAGCAAGAGATGCCCGTTTAAGGCGAAGCCAAACACACCGAGGATGGCAAGAGTTAAGGCGATGAACGGGCCGAGCGCAAAAAAAAGATGATAGGTTTCCAAAACAGCCACGAATATCCCTAAGCCAATCCAGAAAGCGAGGGTTGGGGAATAGTCGTGAAACAACTGTCCTAGCAGGAGGGATCCAGAACCCACCAGGAGAGCGGCGCAAATAGACCACCCAAGCAAAAGGCTCAAGGACAAGACAAAGGCGACCATTCGCCACCTCCAAAAACGCCGTATCAGAAACAACTACATTAATGGTGGAATCTGAGCGACAACTACTCGATTGCACCGCCCCCCTCGAACTTTACCAGTTGATTGGAGAATCCGAGAGCTAGAGAGAGCAGGAAAACTCGAAGAAGAGGAAGCGACACACGCTGCAGGAGATCAACGCGAAGCTGCCTGACACCGGAATAGAGCTCAACCAGGGCGCGATGATCGAAGGGGTTTCCGAGAAGTTGGAAATCAGCGAGCAGACGTTTCATCGCTGGCGGCATATCAATGGCAGGATGAAGGAGCAGGCGATGGCGCAACTGCCTGTCGCGAGCATTTCTCTTGGCCTGCCATCACTACCCGGTTGGCCGCCCTCCTCAAAACTATCTCGTGGACCTTTCCTCTTGCCTCGGTGGTGGATTCTGCCTTCAAAAAATATTCCCAAGAACCACCAGAGAGTTATCTTACGGCTCTTCGTATTTTCGAATGCGGGAGGCCCGCTTCATCAGTGCGCCGAAAACGGAATGAAAACCAGGAATATGTGTCGCAAATGCGGACACCGTGGGATTCCGCGCGAGCCGATCCGGGCCAGTGTCGGAGATGGTGCAGGTTTTGCACACGCCAAGCTTTGGGCCCGGAGCCAGGAGGCCGCGGCGGGCTGCGGCCAGATCTCGATAAAAGTGGAACAGGGTATAGCCCGGGATCTTCAAATCACCGATCACGGCGTCTCGGTGAAGAAGGGAGTCGGCCCGCACCTGACAGCACAGGACGCACTCCCCCGAGTAATCAACCGTAACCGAGTGGAGCGGACTGAAACATACGGAAGTCCGCTGATAATGGTTTAGTTCCTTGACCTGCACCAACCCGCCACGTGTGGACATATTGGCGGCGGTGTAGGCGGGAATTCCCATCGTGATATTCAGCTTAGTTCCGTAGCATCGAAATTCGTAATCGCTCACCGGGACGACCTGCAGTCCTGTGCGCGCACGGAACTTCTCGAGCCCACTCTGGATCTCAGACGGATCGCGCTCTTTGCCGTCGGCGAGATAGAGGTCAAGCATCAGCCGGTGAGCCCCCGCATCTTCGATTCTCCGAAGGGTTTCATGGTTCAGGTAATCTCCGTTGCTGACGAGCACGAGGTATGCCGATGGCAGCCTTTTGCGAGCTTGAGCGATGCGGTCGTAAATGGACTCGTGCGCCAGTGGCTCGTGGTAACGCGACCAAATCAGCGCTTGCGAATAGCCGATAGATTCAAGATCGTTCAGAATCTTTTCATAGACGGCATCGGCCATCAGAATGTTTTCGCTGTGGCGGTCAATTTGTGCGTTCGGACAAAACCAGCAGGTGCGGTTGCAGTAGCTGTGGTTCTCAATCTCCACCACGCGCACATAAGTCCGAAAGAGTTCTCGTGAGGTGGCCATGTCTGCTTCGTGATCGAACACTTCGCGAGGAAGTAAATTGGCGAAAGCTGATTTCGCTAGGATCTTTAGCGCCTTGTTGAGAGCATGTATTGACATGATTCGCACTAAGAGAGAATAGCCAAAGTTTGGAAAGCTAACAAGGCGCTGCCTTGCGCGACAATCCTACAGGGCCTGGAAGCTAGCAGTGGACTACTTCTCAAGTGTGGCACTTATGTTCTTACACCCGTGGAGCGTGGTCGTGCCGGAAGTCAAATCGGGGAAGAGCGGTACCAACACAAAATTGGGATGCTTCTGGCATACCTGTAGTACTCGGGCGATCACCAATGCCCTACTCAGCTGGGGCAGGGACGACAACCGACGCCTTCTGAAGAAATGTCGAGGAAAAGCTCATTGCGTAGAGTCCCACTGCGAGCAAATAAAGAAAGTGAAACCCAAAGTACATCGAATTGTACTCAAGAATTCCCCCAAACATGGCGCCGAGCAGATTGACGGCCATGACTGTGGAAATGTTAGCTTCCTTCGACAACAAGGAAGAAAACACAATACCCGAGAAGAACACTGGGCACGTCAGAAGGAATGCCGTCCCCAGGCGGCCCGGCGAAGTTGATGGCAGACCGCCTGCTTTTGCAATCCACCACCAAGCCAACAAACTGGCCAGCACGAAGAGATGAGGCCAGAAGGAATTCCTGAAACGTACCCGTTGCACAATCGAATTCGCTAGATAGGACATGGTCAATATGCCTGCAATGGCAATAGCGATGACCTGCCAGGTATTGCCGAAGGTCAATCCTAATTCCGTGATGGCCTTTGTCTCCACTAGCATGAAGCCTGCGCCGAGAAAAAAGAAAGGCAGATGAGAAACCTGGGGCTTCGCGCTAAAGAATCTGCGATAGAGTAATAACGAAAGAAAAACCACAAGTCCTAGCATCGGAAGGTAGCTGACGGGATAAACACGGTGTGGCATGTAAAAAAAAGGCCAGTCATCAGTGGAAACATCGATGGGAATACTGGAGTAGTGATAGAAGGCGGAACGATCCTCGAATCCTGAATCAGCAAGCAGCTTCGGTGGAATGGTCAAATCGCCGTTCTTTGCTTGCACGAAGATAACCGAGCCGTCGTATCCGGCATAGATGCATCTAGGCTCCTTCCCGTCGAAAGCCTCCTGCATCATCCGGTAGATCTTTGTACCGAGCGCATCGTTGATGACGGCGAATGAGAGCGAAAGCAAGCCATTGTCTTTCAGCCGGGAACGCGCCTCACGCAGCCCTTCGACTGTGTACACGAAAGAATCGAGACGCACGCTGGAAGCATGGCTGAGCAAAGTATGCGAGTCCAGCAGGCCGTAAGCGACCACGTCGTATTGCTTTTTGGCATTGCGGAAAAACGAGCGAGCATCATTGACAACGCTGGATACGCGAGGATCGTCGTAAGGATGCTCGGGATGATTTGACCTTCCGGATTCTAAAATGGCCGGGTCAATTTCGATAGCGTCGACATGCTGCGCACCGGAACGCAGTGCGGCGGCCACATCGTTGCCTGTTCCAGCACCTACGATGGCTACCTCACTATGTTTATCAGCAATGCGATATGGCAATTCATAGTAATTGCGTGTGCGGGCGAGCCTGGGATCAGCGCTCCCCTGGACTGCAGCATTCGAGAGATTGTGGACCTGCTGGTAATAGTGACCTGCGGCACGAATCTTCAGTAAACCATCTTCTCCATAGCCGAGTTCGAGCAATTGGTATGGAGAGTAGACGCGATTCCATAGCGGATTGACCGGCCAAGCGAGAATCACTACGGCCACAATGGCTACGGTGACGGCGAAGAAAAATGATTTCTGACGCGGCAGGATGAAGAAAATCAGGGCGAGAAAACAAATGCCGAACCAGACGACCGGCGATGTCCACAAGAAACTGAAGAAAAACATTAACAAAACACCAAGCAGGCTGCCTAGAGCATTTCTAATTTAAGTATCTACATTTCGTGCGATAATCCTCCTGTCGGCTAGAGGGAGGTGTGGATGCAATCGTATTCGCAGGATTTGCGTGATCGTGTGCTGCGAGCTTTGTCCCGGGGAGAAGGCCCTTCGGCGATCGCGCGCCGCTTTGAGGTAAGCCGCTTCTATGTCTACCAAGTGCGAGACCGTGAGCAAGAAACCGGGGTACGCAGCAGTTTTCCGATCGGCGGCCATCGCCGGTCCCGGTTGCAGGAAGCGGAGTCCGCTTTGCGCGGCTGGATCGCCGCCGAGCCGGGACTGACTCTTGCCGAGTTGCAAGAGCGCTTGGCGTCGCAGGGTGTAGTGATCAAAATCGGCGCACTTTGGCATCAGTTGAACAAGTGGAATCTGACTTTCAAAAAAAACGCTGCACGCCAGCGAGCAAGAGCGCGAGGACGTGCAGGCAGCGCGGCGCGCATGGAGTGAAGCGCAGCCGGCGATGGACCTCGAAAAGCTGGTATTTATCGATGAAACCTGGGCCGCGACCAACCTGACACGGAGCTATGGTCGTGCTCCCAAGGGTTGTCGCTGCGTGGGTTCGGCGCCCCTGGGCGGTTGGCAAACGACGACCTTTGTCGCCGGCCTGCGGCACCATCGATTGACCGCTCCCATGGTCGTCGACGGGCCCATGGACGGTGAGCTGTTCCTGGCCTGGGTGAAACAGTTCCTGTGCCCCACACTCCAAACCGGAGACATCGTCATCCTCGATAACCTCAGCAGCCACAAAGTGGACGGGGTCCAACAAGCCATTGCCGCAGTCGGCGCCCTGGCGCTTTATTTGCCGCCCTATTCGCCCGATCTGAATCCCATCGAAAAGCTCTTCTCAAAACTCAAGACCCTACTCCGCAAAGCCGCCAAACGATCCACCGAGGAGCTATGGAAGAAAATCGGCGAACTCCTCAACACCGTCACATCGAGCGAATGTGCGAACTATTTTGCCTCCTCCGGATACGTAGGCACTTAAATTAGAAAGGCTCTAGAAGGTTCAGGCCATAGGATTTGAGCAGCCTGGTGCGCTCCATCAATCTTCCGCAGAGCTGCCCGATGGGCAAGAAAGCGAGCACCGTAAGAATAAAAACCACCGTTAGGAGCAGGTAGATTGCGACGAACTGGGCGGGCTTTATCTGGTCGAGACCCATGTTAAGCTGTTCGCGGAATGGAATCATTTCAAGGCTATACGCCTGCCCTGTTGGCAAGCCGTGGCGCAAGAAAATCAACAGCGCGAACTGCCAGGCGAAGAGCGGAATGGCCAAACAGAGTGGCACACCCTCCCGGTTTCTGGACATCGCATAACCGATACCCAAGCCCGCAAAACAGGCCAGTAGGCTAAAATTCTTGTAAAAGGCAAAGAACTCAAACATGCTCGCCTGCCAGCGGATTACCGCGAGTTCCAGAAACAGGCTCAGCGCGGCAGCGGCTAGGATAGCGAACGGAACTAACGAGCCACGCATGGAATCCAGAAAACTGGCCTGCTCGAGAGATTCTTGCAAGAGTTGAGGTGCAAGTCTTCTTTGAAGGACAAAGAACCCTGCAAAAACCCCGGCGGCTACGAGGCAATAAAGAGTGATTTTTGCCTCTGCGCTGAGCGAGAGATGTCCGCCGAGGCTTCGCGTGCTGGATATGGCTGCCAGAGGCGGCAGAATTAGACTTCCCAACAATACAAATACCAAAAATTGGCGGAAAGATCGGATCACGCAGTGTTCTCCTTGCTTCGCATCAGGTCTGGGATCGTCCAGAACCCGCCCTGCAGGTCCAGCTGGTCCCGGCACATCTCGCGGATGTTCGAATGCCGCACGCCGCTGAACAGCGCGAGCAGCACGAAGTCGCGCAGGTCGATGTTCTCCTCGGTGTGTAGCGCCCAGAAAGACTTCGGCAGTTCATCGGTCCACACAATGCGCGTAGGCGATACTCCGGCGGATGGCACGATCCCCTGCGCGGGGCTATCTTGCCCCAGAGAGTCACCGCTGACAAGCAGTTGAGTCCGAGTGGAAGGTATCCTACGCGCTCAGAGAGATGGATCAACGTACTGCTTCAGGCGCTCCGCAGTCGCCGGGCAGTGCTGCATGAACTCAGCAATCCGTATCAGCAAATTGTTAGCAACTAGCAGTCTAAGATTCTTTAAAGTAACGAGGGGGATAGGAAGGGTTGGTTCCAAGGTGCTGGTGGCGATGGCAGTCGGCGCACAGGGTGATGAGGTTTTCTGTCGTGTCGTCGCCCAACCTGCTGCGAAAGTTCCTGTGATGGACCTGTAGGTTTCTAAGAGACCCGCACGATTGGCAGCGCCATCCGTCTCTCTGTAGGACCTGTTCGCAAAGAGCTAGATAGCTTTCCGAGTCGAGCCTCCGGCGAGGCTTCCGCTGGCGCAGCACGCCCATTCCGTTCTCCCTGGCTCACTGATCGCCAGAATCGACGCTATTCGGGCAAGGTTCAATTTACTGGCTCTTGCTTTGCAATGCATTCTCCCGGTTGTTTTCCTCCAGCCGTGCCCCAGCCAGGAAATCAGCACAGATCATCTCCAAGCAATAACCCCGTGATTTGTCCGTTCCCAACATGAGGGCGACGGTCTCAAGGGCTTTTTCAACGACCGGCAACTGACTTTTGTAAAGCTTGAAGTAGATGATCTCCCACGGCTCCGTTTCTTTCCCCGTCAGGTGCCGCTCCACCTCCCCCTTGAACCCCTCTTTCGGCAGTGCCTTTGCCTTGTGCAACCAGGTTGCACAGTCAAATTCTTCTCCATCCCTGCGCGCCACCTTGACCAATTCGGTCGCTTTGCTCCAACCGACTTTTTGAAGTTCATGCTTGGGTATCCGTGTCAGATGCTCGTGAATCGCCATCAGGTAATAGGCCTTCCGGCGGGAGTCGGCAAAGCGTTTCTCCAGGAATTCGTCAAATGACTTCAGTTTCTCCAGCCGCCAATACTGCTTTGCCCGCACCTCGCATAAGTACTCCCCCAACTCGACGAACCGTACATCCTTCTCCTGTTCCTTGGTCTTTTCCCAGGACAAAATCTCATCGATTCTGCCGAGCACAAACACGGCCCGCCGGCGATTGATCTCCGGAGTCACCATCAATTTCCTGTCAATCCACAAGCTCGTCAAGCCAAGCAAGGTCGCTCGCTCTTGGTGTGAGGGTGAGACTGGAATCAATCAGCTTTTGGTCACTGAGACAAAGCCCAAGATGCGCGCAGCTCACGCAGCCGTTCTGGGGGAAGCGAATGCCGCTGTGCGCAGGAAAGCTGCCCGAAGTGATCTGACCAACCGTAGTTTCTACCAAGTGGCCGAATTCCTGGCGCTGCTCTTCGGAGATCGTCGCTTTTAGGTATTGGATTTCCGGAGCATGCTTCCGCACGAACACCACCAAGGCCACCTCTGAGATTCCAGTGATCCAGGAATAGCAGACGAGTTGCGGATCAAGCGACAGCAAGCCCTCAGGATCCTCGGAATATCGGCTCGAGGTCGTCTTCCAGTCGATGACGCAGCGCTGGCCATCGAGTTCGCCGATCGCGTCCAGGTAGGCAATAAACTCATGTCCTCCCGAAAGGCCCTGGATCATTTTGATTTGCAGGTTTTGCTGCGGGGCTCGAATGCGCACGCGATCTTGTTGGGCGAACCGCTCGAGCAGGTGGATTCCTTGGTGGAGCAGGCGATCCCAGGATTCTCCCCTTTTGTACTCGAAGGAGGCATCTCGAAAAGCACCCCATTCCTGGAACAGTGCCGCGCCGCAATCCTCATTGCGAAACAGGGCGGCCAGAGCTCTTTCAAAGCAGCGGCCAAAGACCATCGCCGCCCGTGTCTCCTTTTCCTGCCATCCATCCAGATACCGGTACCGGTAGCTGCGCGGGCAGCGGAGGTAGCGGCTGATCTGGGTGTGGCTAAAGGTCACGTCGTGCCACCCTTCCCCGCGGGCACACTGACGGCCGTGCACGAGAGCGCCTCCCACTCGCCCGCCGGTGCGAAGGCATCCAAGTTTTGGTAGGTGCGTCCGTTAATGACGGAGTGAGAGACGCGCACGACTCCCTGGAGATTAAGGAGAGCTTTCACGTCGACCTGGTCATGACTCAAGAGTTCGGCATCGTAGCCGAAATCCCGCAGAAACCAGCTGAACTTCCAGAGCGCCTTTTCGGTGCAGTACAGCCGCCCATAAAAGGACTTCTTCTCCAGGTTCTGTGGCTCCAAAACGACCAATCGGAGTTCCAGAAATGGTTTTTTCGGCTGCCAGCGAAAGAGCGCCCGATCGACACGGACGAGGAACAGCCCTTCGAGTAGATTGCGGTCATCGGGTTGCCAG
>Ga0074045_10002599_pt1 | contig 16682 bp, 12 predicted proteins | sample BogForMeECP23OM2_FD_94442 | JGI IMG/M metagenome (GOLD analysis project Ga0074045, IMG submission 94442) | Bog forest soil microbial communities from Calvert Island, British Columbia, Canada - Bog Forest MetaG ECP23OM2 | ecosystem: Environmental > Terrestrial > Soil > Wetlands ...
CATCACGGTTGAAATCACCAAGGCTTATCGAAAGCTGGAGCGGACCAAGCTGATAGTGGAAGCTGCCAGCGAAGCAGTCGTGCTGCAAAAAGAGAATCAGCGACTAAGCGCCGAACGTATGGAAGCCGGGGTCATTAAGAAAGCGCAATATGCCGAATCGGTTGCAGCAGTCAAGAGAGCTGAATGGGAAGAGCTCCAGGCTAATTTGGGATACCGACTTGTCCTGGCAGAACTCGACCGGATCGCCGGCCGGTTCAACTATTGATGAGTAAAGAAGGTTCTGGGCGGAGGCGAATAGTTTTCAAAGCAGATGAAAAAGACTCTTTTGATAGACGATGATTTCGATCACCTGGCAGGTCTGGCAGTTGCCTTGGTCGAAGCCGGCTAAATGAAGTGAATCCTAAGGGAGATTCGGAGGAAAAGAAAATGGATTCTGATTGGAAACCTGATGACAGTGACGTAAAGACGGTGTTGGAAGCCCATGATTTGTTGCCGGAAGGCCAGCTGCTTGACGAAGCATTGGGACTTGGCTCTCTCTATGCCGACATAATTCGGCAGCTGCTCGGGGAGCTTCCTACTTCGGTCGACAGGAAGAGATCCCTCCTGGCTATTATTGAAGAGGGACTTATGCAGGAAGGTCTCATTCCCGGTAATCATGAGAGAAAATTCTTAATGCCCCCGGGCGCCCCGCCGGGATATAAGTAAAGTTAGCTGAATATCATCAAGCTTAAAAGAGGTACATTATGGCAAAAAAATCAGGAAAAGACAGTGCGTCAACTGTAGCCGAACCATACGAGAATGCCCGGACCGGGACGAGCGTTGCCTCATTGAAACAGGCAATCCTTGACAATCTCTATTATGTGCAGGGAAGTCTTCCGGAAATAGCCTCACCGAATGACTGGTACATGGCAGTCGCCTATGCGGTGCGGGACCGGATGGTGGCCCATTTTGTGCGCGCGCGAAGCAATCTGCGGGATCCGAAGGTGAAGCTCGCGAGCTACCTTTCTGCGGAGTTCCTGATGGGGCCTTATCTGGGCAATAATCTCCTGAATCTGGGCATCACCGACCAGATGCGAGCCGCTGTGAAAGAACTTGGCCTGGAACTGGACGAGGTGCTCGCCTGGGAGGAAGAACCGGGGCTCGGCAACGGCGGCCTGGGAAGGCTTGCCGCCTGCTACATGGATTCCCTGGCCTCTTTGAATGTTCCGGCGATCGGATACGGCATTCGGTATGAGTTCGGCATCTTTGAGCAGGAGATCCGTGACGGATGGCAGGTCGAGAAGACGGACAAATGGCTGCGTCTCGGAAATCCATGGGAGATCTGCCGGCCTGAGCTCGCATATGACGTGAATTTCGGGGGACATACGGAGAGCTTTCGGGACGAGAAAAGCCGTCACCGGGTCCGTTGGGTACCACAGCACGTCGCCAAAGGCATTGGCTACGACACGGCTGTTGCGGCCTACCGGAATGATATTGTTGACCTGCTCAGGCTCTGGAAGTCAGAGGCGGTCGAATCCTTCGACTTTCAGGCCTTCAATGTCGGCGATTACTACAAGGCGGTGAACGAGAAGGTGATTTCGGAGACCGTCACTAAGGTCCTTTACCCCAACGACGAGCCAGAAATAGGAAAGACCCTCCGCCTTGCGCAACAGTATTTCTTCGTTTCCTGCTCGCTTCAGGACATGATCCACCTTCATCGCCTCCGGGGAGGGAGTATCGAGACGTTCCACGAGAGCTTCGCTGTCCAGTTGAACGACACCCATCCGTCCATAGCAGTTGCGGAACTGATGCGGCTCCTGGTGGACGAACATCTGATGGACTGGGACAGCGCATGGAAGATAACGCAGCAGACCATGGCGTACACCAACCACACACTGCTGCCGGAGGCACTCGAAAAATGGCCGCTGCCCCTTTTCAGCAGCTTGCTGCCAAGACATACCCAGATCATCTATGAGATCAATCATCGATTTCTCGACGAGGTCCGTCTCAGGGACCCCGGAGATGATGAGAGGGTTGCCCGTCTGTCCATCATCGATGAAAGCGGTGATAAATATGTACGCATGGCGCATCTCGCCTCGGTGGGAAGCCATCGGATCAATGGAGTGGCGGCGCTCCACAGCGATCTCCTCACCAAAACCGTCTTAAAAGACCTGTACGATTTTTATCCGGACCGTTTTCTGAACGTAACAAACGGCGTGACCCCAAGGCGATGGATCGCCCTGAGCAACCCGGGCCTCGCCTCGCTGCTCACAAAGACCATCGGCGACGCGTGGATCAAGAATCTTCAATATGAGATCAGGAGAATAGAACCCTTAGTCGATGATCCCGGGTTCCGGACTGAATGGGGGAAGATTAAGCGGAGCAATAAGTCCAGGCTTGCCTCGATCATCAAGGAAAGGACCGGCATCGCAGTTGACCCTAATTCGCTCTTCGACATCCAGGTGAAGCGGATCCATGAGTACAAGCGGCAGCACCTGAACGTGCTGCACATCATTACGCTCTACAATCGCATCAAGAAAGCCCCCGGACAGGATATAGTGCCCCGCACCTTTATCTTTGGCGGAAAGGCCGCACCGGGCTATTTTATGGCGAAACTCATCATCAAACTTATTAATTCAGTTGCCGAAGTGGTGAACAAAGACTCTGACGTGGCCGGAAGGCTGAAGGTTGCATTCTTTCCGGACTTTAATGTGAAGAACGCTCATCATGTTTATCCTGCCGCGGACATCTCGGAACAAATATCCACTGCCGGAAAAGAGGCATCGGGCACAGGCAATATGAAATTTTCGATGAACGGTGCGCTCACCATCGGCACCCTTGACGGCGCTAACGTCGAGATACGAGAAGAGGTGGGACCCGAAAACTTCTTTCTCTTTGGCCTGACTGCTGAAGAAGTCCAAGACCTGAAGGTCAAGGGCTATGATCCCCGGAGCTATTATGAATCAAATCCGCTCCTCCGGGAGGCGCTGGATCAGATCAGTTCAGGCCATTTCTCCCATGGTGATGCAGAACTCTTCAAACCTCTTGTCGACAATCTGCTGGACCACGATCCTTTTCTCCTTCTGGCTGACTATCAGTCATACATCGACTGCCAGGACCGGGTGAGTTCTGCCTATCGCGATCAGGACCACTGGGTCCGCATGTCGATTCTGAACGTGGCCCGAATGGGAAAGTTTTCTTCTGACCGCTCCATACGGGAATACTGCGACAACATCTGGAATATAAAGCCGGTCAAAATGAAATAGGCAGCAAATGAAGAAAAAAAAGACACTGAGCTCAGCAAACAACGTGATTGAGAAGATGCGGGGGAAAAGTTTTCCTCTCGGTGCAACCGTGTCACACGGAGGCGTCAATTTCAGCGTCTTTTCGAAAAATGCCGATAGTGTGGAACTGCTCCTGTTTGAAACCGCAGGAGATATTGCTCCTTCCAGAACCATCCTTCTTGATCCGGTGAAGAACAGGACATACCACTATTGGCATGTCCTTGTCCCGGATATCGGCCCGGGGCAGATCTATGGATATCGGGTCCATGGACCCCATAAGCCTGAGCTCGGTATGCTTTTCGACCCTGACAAAGTACTCCTCGATCCGTACGGGAGGGCAGTTGTCGTCCCTGACAGATATAGCCGCATCCTAGCGAGCCGACCAGGCGGTAACTGTGGTACTGCCATGAAGAGCGTGGTGACTGACCCCCGCCGGTACGACTGGGAGGGTGACCTGCACCCACGGCACCCCTTTTCGCGCACTGTCATCTACGAAATGCATGTGCGCGGCTTCACCGCCCACCCGAATTCTGGAGTGGCGCGGGAAAAACGGGGGACCTACGCGGGCCTAATCGAAAAGATCCCTTATCTTCAGGACCTCGGCATCACCGCGGTCGAGCTGCTGCCGGTCTTTCATTTCGACGAGCAGGATGCGCCGCCGGGGTTCAGGAATTACTGGGGATATGCACCGGTATCTTTCTTCGCACCCCATCCTGCTTACAGTTCTCGCAAAGACCCGCTGGGAGCGAACGATGAGTTCCGTGACATGGTAAAGGCTCTTCACCGCGCGGGGATCGAAGTGATCCTCGATGTGGTCTATAACCATACAACAGAAGGCAATCATGAGGGGCCAACGCTGTCGTTCCGGGGCTTCGAAAACGATGCCTATTACGTCCTGGAACCTGACAGACGATACTATGCCAACTATACGGGCTGCGGCAACACACTGAATGCGAGCAATCCCTTTGTGCGCAGGATGGTCATCGACAGCCTTCACTATTGGGTCAGAGAAATGCATGTGGACGGTTTCCGTTTCGATCTCGCCTCGATCCTTACGCGGGACGAGCATGGGAATCCTCTCGCAAATCCGCCTGTACTCTGGGATATCGAGACAGATCCGGTATTGGCCGGTGTCAAGCTCATCGCTGAGGCATGGGACGCGGCTGGGCTCTACCAGGTGGGCAGCTTCATCGGCGACAGCTGGAATGAATGGAACGGGAGATTCAGGGATGATGTGCGGAGCTTTCTGAAGGGAGACTGGGATACGGTCTCAAAATTCGCATCCCGTCTTCTTGGCAGTCCCGATATATATAGTCATAAGAACCGGGAGCCTGAGCAGAGCATTAATTTCATAACCTGTCATGACGGGTTTACCCTGAACGATCTCGTCTCTTGCAACAGCAAGCACAACGAAGCAAATGGTGAAGATAACCGCGACGGCTTCAATGAAAACCTGAGCTGGAACTGCGGTTTTGAGGGACCGACTGACGACCCGGCCGTCGAGGGGCTCAGGAACAGGCAGATAAAGAATTTCTTCACGGTCACCCTGTTCGCGACAGGGGCGCCGATGCTTCTTATGGGGGATGAGGCAAGAAGGACACAGAGGGGGAATAATAATGCCTACTGTCAGGATAACGAGATCAGTTGGTTCGACTGGGATCTTGTTGAGAAACATGCCGGCTTGCACAGGTTTGTCCAGCGAATCATTGCGGGCCGTCTGCACAGAGACGTATATATGGAGTACCCTGCATTGACGCTCAACCAGCTCCTCCAAGAGGCGAAAATAACCTGGCATGGATTGAAGCTCAACCAGCCCGACTGGGGGGCGGACTCCCACGCTATTGCCCTGACCGTGGAAAGCCTGAGAGGGAGATTAATGATTTATATGATGATAAATGCGTACTGGGAAGAACTGGAATTTGAGGTTCCACAGATTGCGGAGTTTGCCGGCCACGACTGGAAACGGTGGATAGATACTTCGCTGGAATCACCAGATGATATCTCTTTTTGGAATGAAGCTGTCCTGGTCCGGGGAACCGTATACCCTGTGCAACCGCGTTCAATGGTGAGCCTTGTCTCATTGGTGAAGAACCATGGGAAACAATAACCCTGTTGTTCGGGAACAGCTAAGAAGAGGTGAGTGAAATGCAACCATTACATATAATAGTCTTCCTTATTCTTTTCCCCCTGCTGCTTGCTGTTGCCAGCCTGGCAGTCCGCTCGCTTTCTGTCGGACGCATTGCCGCTACTCCGGCAAATGCCCTGATTGCCGCAGGAAGCATTCTGCTCCTCTTTCTCACCGGAAGCGAGCCCATCTATTTCACGGTCGAGAGTTCCCTTCTGGAACACTTCATTCTGGCGGCTGAGATCGGAATGGGTCTCCTGGTCACTTACCTTGGCCTTAACTCGAAACGTTACTTCATCGTGTTTTTGGGAGCGGTAATGACGGCCATGACCGCTGTCTTCGAAATTATCTGCCCGCCGGCCGCAGATGCTGTGCACCATCTTTTTATCGACCGTCTTTCTGTCATCATGGCCCTCCTGATCGGGATACTCGGCACCCTCATCATAAACTATGCGATTGGCTACATGGAGGAGTACCATGAGCACCACAAAGAGGTCAAAGACCGCCGCCGGTTTTTCGGCTTTCTCATGTACCTATTCCTTTCTTCGATGTTTGGTCTTGTCTTTTCAAACAGCCTCAAATGGATGCTTTTTTTCTGGGAGATAACGACGCTCTGCTCGTTTTTCCTCATAGGATATCGTAATGACAGGGAGTCACAGGACTCGGCTTTCCGCGCGCTTTGGATGAACGTCCTAGGGGGCATCGCCTTTTCAGCGGGCGTGGCCTATCTTTCCCTGGGCACGGGTATCGTCGATCTTGACCAGATGATTAAAGCAGGACCAGCCGTGGCGATGCTCCCTGCGGTGCTCCTGGCCTTCGCGGGACTCGTGAAATCAGCGCAGATGCCCTTCTCTACGTGGCTCACTGGCGCCATGGTGGCGCCAACGCCGGTATCGGCCCTCCTCCACTCAAGCACCATGGTGAAGGCCGGTGTCTACCTCCTTCTGAAGGTTTCCCCGATCCTCAGCGGCAGCCCAGCCGGTCTCTGCATTACCAGCATCGGCGCTATTACGTTTCTGTTCGCTTCCTTCATCGCGGTATCTCAAAGCGATTCCAAGCGTGTGCTCGCCTACTCAACAATTTCCACGCTGGCATTGATCGTAATGTGTGCCGGGGTCGGAACGGCCAACGCGGCATGGTCCGCCCTCCTGCTCATTATCTTTCACGCAGTGGCAAAGTCCCTGCTCTTTCTGTGTGTGGGTGTAATCGATTACAAACTCCATAGCAGAGACATCGAGGACATGGACTTTCTCATCGAGAAGATGCCGAAGGTCGCGGCGATGATGAATATCGGGATCGCAGGCATGTTTCTGGCTCCCTTCGGAATGGTCATTAGCAAAGCGGTCACCCTCAAGGCGCTGGTTGATATCCATCCGCTCCTGGGGGTCGCTCTTGCCTTCGGCGGGGGAGCTACCACATTCTTCTATGCCAAATGGATGGGAAAGACCCTGATGGTCACGCCGCGAGCTGAAAACAAAGAGGGGGCGATCAGCTCATGGGAGTGGGTGACCTTGGCGGGCCTGTCATTTCTCACCATCGCGGTCTGTCTCTCGTTCCCGCTGATTTCAAGCGGACTTGTCGACCCGTATATCGCCTTGGTCTACGGCGCGAGCCCAACCCTCGAAAAGTCCACCCTGATCCTAATCGTCGTGACAATGACCAGCCTCTTGGTTATTTTTCCTATCGGTGTCATTTATAACGCGCGGCACAGGGACTACCGCTTGGTCGGCCCCTATCTTTCCGGGGTCAATATCGACGAGACTTCATTTGCCGGTGCGATGGGGAGCAAATTGTACCCCGATACCCGCAATTATTACCTTGCACGCTGGTTTGGGGAGCCTATCCTGCTGCAGGGTGGGCTGTTGTGCGCCGGTTTCTTCATTATCATCATGATGGGGGTGGTGCTGTTATGAACCCTTACGACGAGTCAGTTGCCGGTATCGTTCTCAGGGTGATCGCTTATGTTGTGCTTGCTCCGCTGGCTGGCGGTTTGCTGGCAGGGCTTGACCGCAAGGTTTCGGCCTGGATGCAAGGCAGGGTCGGGCCACCGGTTGTCCAGCCCTTCTACGACGTTGCGAAGCTTTTGAGCAAGGAGAAGATTGCGGTCAACCGGTACCAGAATTTTTTTGTCTTCCTCTTCTTGCTCTACATGATATTCACAGGTTCGCTTTTTTTTGCCGGGGCAAGTATTCTCATTGTCGTGTTCGTGCTGGTGCTTGCCAGTCTTTTTTTCGTGCTCGCCGGCTTCTCTGTTAATTCGCCGTACAGCCATTTGGGCGCCGAGCGCGAACTCATCCAGGTGTTGGCCTACGACCCGGTGATTATTATCCTGGCGATCGGCTTCTACGTTGTTACGGGGACCTTCAACGTGGGCAGCATTTACCAGGCCTCCAGGGAAGGATTCCTTGTTCTCCATTTGCCCGGTATTTTTGCCGCTTACCTGTACGTCCTGACGATTAAGTTCAGGAAGTCGCCCTTCGACCTGTCGATGTCCCACCACGCGCACCAGGAGATTGTCAGGGGCCTTACCACCGAATTCTCCGGCCCGCATCTGGCCCTGATAGAGATCGCTCACTGGTATGAAAATATCCTGCTCCTCGCCCTGATCTACCTGTTCTTCGCGTTCAGCCCCGTGATAGGGGTTGCGGTGGCGCTGATTGCCTATTTTGCCGAGGTCTTTGTCGACAACGCATTTGCCCGTGTGAAATGGCAGGTCATGCTCGCCTCGACTTGGGTCTTCACCATTACGGCGGGCGTTTCGAACCTGATAATTCTTCACTATCTGCTAAGGAGGTAATGCATGTCATTCCTTAAAAAATCCCCATGGTTACTTCACTATAATGCATCGAGCTGCAACGGATGTGATTTTGAACTTTTTGCGGCGCTTATGCCGAGGTATGACCCTGAGCGTTTTGGGGTCATCAACACGGGCAATCCCAAGCATGCCGACATCCTCCTGATCACAGGCTCTATGAATGTGCGTAACGTCGAGGTTGTCAGGAACCTTTACAACCAGATGCCGTCGCCAAAGGTGGTCGTCGCTGTAGGCATCTGCGCGACCTCCGGCTGTGTGTTTGCAGATGCATATAACGTGCTGGGAGGCGTCGATAAGGTGCTGCCGGTTGATGTCTATGTGCTAGGCTGCGCTGTAAGGCCGGAGGCGATCCTGGACGGCATACTCAAGGCCGCCCAGGTGCTTGAAGAGAAGTACCGCGCCTTTCAGGCCGGAAAGACTGATAAGACAGAGGTGCCGGCATGATCGAGGAACAGGAAATGGTTTCCATCGAAAAGAGGGACTTGTTGGAAATGGTAGCCTCGCTCCGGCCGTCCGGCTACCGGCTGGTGCAGATATGCACCACTACCCTGGCTGACCGTTATGAGATGAACTACTCATTCGACAAAGACCTGAAATTCAGGAACCTCAGGTTCACGGTCCTGCCCGGAGAGACCATACCCAGCATCAGCCTGATCTACGGTAACGCGTTTCTTTATGAAAATGAAATACACGACCTGTTCGGGATCACCATAGAGAATATGACTACTGACTTCCACGGTACGCTTTATAAGACGCGCATCCCGGCCCCATTTGCCGTGCGGGTCTCTGAGCCTAAAGAAAGCTCTGGTGGTGCTGATGTGGAGGAACATCATGGCTAAAAGAAATATCATACCCTTCGGACCGCAGCATCCGGTCCTCCCCGAGGCGATCCATTTTGACCTCGTGACCGACGACGAGACAGTTTTGGATGCGATCCCTGTGATCGGCTATGTCCACCGTGGGCTCGAGAAACTCGTCGAGAAAAAAGACTTCATTGAATATACATACGTAGCGGAGCGGATTTGCGGCATCTGCGGCTACATGCACAGCTTCGGATACTGCCAGACCGTCGAACAGGTACTGGACATCGAGGTGCCCGAGCGGGCGGTGTATTTAAGAACAATCTGGTCGGAACTCTCCCGTATCAACAGCCACCTGCTGTGGCTGGGGTTCGCGGCGGACGCCATGGGCTTCGAGAGTCTGTTCATGCACACATTCCGTCTGAGGGAATCCGTCCTCGACATAATCGAGGCGACAGCCGGCGGCAGAATGATCTTCGGCTGCGTAAAGATCGGCGGTGTGAGAAGGGACATAGAAGGGAGCGTGCTCCGGGGCATCATTGCCAAACTTCAGGAGCTGTCGCCGCATATCAGAGAGATCACGAACGTCTTTCTCGAGGATTATTCCACCAAGCACCGGATGGAAGGCATAGGCGTTATCTCCAAAGAGGATGCCTACCATATGGGTATGGTCGGCCCCATGATCCGCGCCACCGGCATTCCCTCCGACACCAGGCAGATAGGTTACGCGGCGTATAAGCATGTTCAGTTCGAGCCTGCAACTGCTGAGACAGGCGACTGTTACGGCCGCTGCGTCGTCAGGGTGAAGGAAATATTCCAATCCATAGACCTTGTGCGGCAGCTTGTCGAGAAAACACCAGACGGGCCGGTAGAAGTGAAGGTCAAGGGAACACCCACCGGTGAGTTCTTCGGAAGGATCGAGCAACCGCGGGGCGAGGTAATCTATTACGTAAAAGGAAACGGCACGAAGTTTTTGGAGCGATTCAGGGTGCGGGTCCCGACCTTCGCGAACCTCCCGGGTATGATCCAGATGCTCAAGGGATCCCAGATTGCAGATGTGCCGGTCATTATCCTGACAATCGATCCGTGCATCAGCTGCACTGAAAGGTAGGTGAACGCATGGGCATGAAAATTCCAAGACTATCAAAGACACTGATAAAAAGCCTGGTAGGGAAACCTGCCACAGAGATGTACCCTCAGAAGAAAAAAACGTATATGGACGCAACGCGGGGCAAGGTTGAAAATGAGATCGAGAGGTGCCTCTTCTGCCGGCTGTGCGAGAAGAATTGTCCGACCAAAGCCCTTGCAGTCAGCAAAGAAAAGAATGAATGGGAGATCGACAGCCTGAAGTGCTGCCTGTGCAGGCGGTGCGTGGAGGTCTGCCCGGTGAAGTGCCTGAGCATGGACAATGTCTACTTCCCTTCGGTCAGGACAAGGGCCGAGGGCAAGTATCTGAGAGTGCTTCCAGCCGGAGTGGTCCCTGCCTACCAGAAGGCCAAAGAAGCAGCCGTGAAACCTAAAGAGGTCGAGTCAGAGAAACCCGAAGCTCCGTAAGCATGGTCCTGAATTGCAGGACGGCACAGGAACCGGAGTGGAAATAAGATGCAAAACTGTAACTGCTTAGGCAGATAGACTGAAGGCAGAAGGCACTTTGGAAGATGAGTAGGGCTATGCCCCTGCGATATGCTTTAAGGTACTTCAGTTTTCAGCCTGAACAGCAAAGTCGTTACTGCAAAACAACAACAAGAAAGGAGCACAAGACATGACACGAAAATCCGTCACGATCGACGGGAACGAGGCAGCCGCATCTGTTGCATTCCGTCTCAATGAAGTGGCGGCCATATACCCCATAACTCCATCGTCGCCTATGGCCGAACTGTGTGACACGTGGTCTGCCTCAGGCAGAAAGAACATATGGGGAGATACCGTTTCCATAACCGAGATGCAGTCGGAGGGAGGCGCGGCCGGTGCAGTGCACGGCGCCCTCCTTGCGGGAGCATTGACCACAACATTCACGGCATCACAAGGGCTCCTACTCATGATACCGGACATGTACAAAATTGCCGGTGAGCTCATCCCCTTTGTAATGCATGTCGCGGCAAGGACTCTGGCCACCCACGCGCTCTCCATATTCGGTGATCACTCCGACGTAATGGCCTGCCGTCAGACAGGCTTTGCCATGTTGGCTTCCAGCTCTGTGCAGGAGGCGCACGACATGGCCTGCATCGCCCAGGCAGCCACACTGGAGAGCCGCATCCCGTTCCTTCACTTTTTCGATGGATTCAGGACTTCCCATGAAGAAGTAAAGATTGAGCTTCTGTCAGATGACGACCTGGGCTTCATGATGCGCGATGACCTTATTAAGGCAAACCGGAGCCGCAGTCTCTCTCCCGACCGTCCTGTCCTGCGGGGTGCGACCGAAAACCCGGATACTTTTTTTCAGACCCGGGAAGCCTCCAATAGCTTTTATCTTGCCTGTGCGCAGATCGTGCAACGCGTGATGCAGCAATTTGCCGGACGTACCGGCCGCAGCTATGATCTGTTCGAGTACTACGGCGATAAGACCGCTGAACGGGTGGTCGTCCTGATGGGCTCGGGAGCGCAGACGGCGATAGAGACGGTGGAACGTCTGGAAAACCAGGGCGATAAGGTGGGCGTGCTGGTAGTGCGGCTCTACCGGCCGTTTTCGGTGGACCATTTCATCAGCGCCCTTCCAAAGACCTTAAAGGCGCTCGCGGTGCTTGATCGCACAAAAGAGGCCGGCGCCGTAGCCGACCCGCTCTACCTTGATGTCTTTACTGCATTGAGGGAATATGGCAATGCCGAAGGCACGCATCTCGCAGGTGTCCGTCTTATCGGAGGAAGGTACGGTCTATCCAGCAAGGAGTTTACACCGGGCATGGTCAAGGCTGTGTTTGATGAACTCCGAAATGATAAACCGAAAAACCGTTTTACCATCGGAATCGACGACGATGTCACGCATCTTTCTCTGCCGTATGACAAGACATATGACATCGAGGGCGGGGACGTGGTGGGCGCCGTCTTCTTCGGCCTCGGTTCTGACGGTACGGTTGGGGCCAACAAAAACTCGATCAAGATCATCGGGGAAGAGACGGACAATTTCGCCCAGGGCTATTATGTTTATGATTCCAAGAAGTCCGGGGCGGTCACGATCTCTCACCTTCGGTTCGGGCCCAGACCCATAAGGTCTGCCTACCTTTTGAGGCAGGCAAAATTCATCGCATGTCATCAGTTTTCTTTCCTTGAGAAATTGGATATGCTCCAATACGCTGCTCCGGGCGCTGTGTTTCTTCTTAACAGCCCTTATGGAGCGGATGAGGTGTGGGAGCACCTCCCCGAAGAAGTGCAGTCCGCAATCATGGGGAAACAGCTCCGGTTCTTTGTTATCGATGGCGGTCGTGTGGCGAGAGAGGCAGGCATGGGTAGCAGAATCAACACGATTATGCAAACCTGTTTCTTTGCCATATCAGGTGTTCTGCCCCGGGAGGAGGCTATCGACAAGATCAAGGGGTCGATTAAAAAGACCTATGGAAAAAAGGGTGAAGAGGTGGTGAGGAGAAACTGGGCTGCTGTTGACACCACGCTTGACAACCTCCATGAGGTGTCGGTTAGCGGCAGGAAGGTCTCAGGTCGGCCGCGTCCTCCGATTGTCCCGGACCAGGCGCCTGATTTTATCAAAAAGGTGACCGCACCCATGATGCGAGGTGAGGGCGATCGTCTGCCGGTGAGTACGTTTTCGCCTGACGGCACCTGGCCTACAGCAACGACACAATGGGAAAAGCGCAACATCGCATATGAGGTGCCTGTCTGGGACCCAGCCGTCTGTATCCAGTGCATGAAATGCTCGATACACTGCCCTCACGCGACAATACGGGGAAAGATCTTCGACCCCGCACTGCTCTCGAATGCCCCGTCGGCCTTTCAATCTGTGCCCCTCCATTCCAAGAACTTCGGAGAGAAACAGTTCACGATCCAGGTGGCGGCAGAGGACTGCACCGGGTGCGGTCTCTGCGTCACCGTCTGTCCCGCGAAGAACAAACAGGACCCGAAGCGTAAGGCGATTAATATGACGCCGCAGGCGCCATTGCGCGAACAACAGCGGGAGAATTATGCATTCTTCCTGGGCCTTCCGGATTTCGACCGCTCGACAGTCGACACGATCGATGTCAAGACGTCGCAGTATATAACCCCGCTTTTTGAATATTCAGGCGCATGCGCCGGCTGCGGTGAGACCCCTTACGTTAAGCTGCTCACACAATTGTACGGTGACCGTCTTCTGATCGCCAACGCAACAGGGTGCTCTTCAATCTACGGAGGGAACCTTCCCACGTGCCCTTACACAACCGACCGGGAAGGGAGGGGACCCGCGTGGGCCAACTCTCTCTTCGAAGACAACGCGGAATTCGGCCTGGGGTTCCGGCTGGCTGTAGATGCGCAACGGAACCAAACAGAGCGTCTTCTGAGGGGGTTTGGATCTGTTCTGGAGAGCGATTTTGTAGAGGAAGTCACCAAGCCGGTCCCGGAAAGCGATAAAGACATTGCGTTACAGCGTGGCCGCGTCAGAGAACTGAAACGACGGCTACAGTCGATAACTACTCAGGAGGCGCGGCGCTTGGAGATGCTGGCTGATTACCTTGTGCCGAAAAGCGTCTGGATCCTCGGCGGTGACGGCTGGGCTTATGATATAGGGTACGGAGGACTCGACCATGTGTTGAGCACTAAACATAACGTTAACATCCTTGTGCTCGACACCGGGGTTTATTCGAACACAGGGGGGCAGGCGTCAAAGGCAACGCCCCTCGGTGCCGCAGCAAAATTTGCGGCCCACGGAAAGGACACGAACGAAAAGGACCTGGGCCTGATGGCCATGAGCTACGGGCATGTCTACGTGGCAAGCGTAGCGCTCGGAGCCCAGGAAGGACATACCTTAAAGGCCTTTCTGGAGGCAGGTTCATACCAGGGCCCGTCGCTTATCATCGCGTACAGCCACTGCATCGCCCATGGTTACGATCTTCGCTTAGGACCGCAGCAGCAAAAACTTGCGGTGGACTGCGGAGTCTGGCCGCTTTACCGGTATGACCCCAGACGCGCGGATGCAGGGGAGCCTCCCCTGATCGTTGACGCGGAAGGCGGCAAGCGTCCGGTCTCGGAGTACATGACGAACGAGACCCGCTTTAAGATGGTAGAGAAGCTGGACCCGGAGGCCTTTAGAAGATACGCTGCCGAGTCTCAGCTTGCAGCCGAGAGGCGAATGGCCGTATACCGGCACATTTCCCAGCTTCGGCTTCCCGCGTCAAAGGGAGGCGGAACAACCCCGACCGAAGGGCCGGCCGAAACCAGCCTTCAGCCCGAAAAGGAGGCATAATATATGGATCTCACTACGACATACCTTGGACTCACGCTTCGTAATCCGTTCATTGCCGGTCCATCCCCGCTCACTGGCCGTCTCGACACAATCAGGCTTTTGGAAGCCGCCGGGATTGCTGCTATTGTGCTTCCGCCGCTTTTCGAGGAACAAATTTCGAACGAGCAGATGGCTTTCTTTCATTCCATCGACACGCCTGCAGAGTCCTTCGCCGAGGCGCTCTCCTATTTCTCCGAGCAAGAGCACGCCATAGTTGCGTCGGAAGCCCACATAGCTCATCTTGTCGCAGTGAAAAAGGATACTGATGTGCCGATTATAGGCGCAATCAATGCGGTCACACCGGACCGCTGGACGGATTACGCCATACGCATGGAGGGGGCAGGCGCAGATGCGCTGGAATTGGACTTCTATTTTGTGGCGATTGACGCCTCCGAGTCAGGCGAAGAGATCGAACGACGGTTTATCGATGTATTGAGGAGAGTGAAGGAAAGCGTGCGCATCCCCGTGAGCGTTAAGCTCACGGCCTTCCACACTTCTCTCGCGCATTTCGCCCGCAGCCTGGAGGCGGCAGGGGCCGACGGTCTCGTCCTGCTGCACCGGTTCTATGAGCCGGACCTTGATATAAAAAACCTTGAGCCCCTCTTCCGGCTCCAACTCTCCGATTCCCGGGAGTTACTGCTGAGGCTGAGATGGCTTGCCATACTGTCCGGAAAAGTGGCCTGCTCCCTCGCGGCAAACGGTGGTGTCCATTCGGTAGAGGACACGGTCAAGGCCGTCATGACAGGGGCGGACTGCGTGCAGCTTACCTCTGCATTGCTGGAAAAAGGGTCCGGGTATGCGGCAACCCTGCGTGACGGACTTGCGGCGTGGTTGGAACAGAACGGGTATGACTCGCTCAGGCAGATGCGGGGAAGCATGAACATCGAACGCATCCCGGACCCAAGGGCACTGTCAAGGGCGCATTATATGCACCTTATGGATTCATGGGGAGTACACTACAAAGGAGGATGATTGGCAGCGCATCAGGTGACGCGGGAAGGACACAGGTTTGCGCAATGATAATATCTCTATTGAACGGAGGAACTTATGCCGGTAGCTGATTACAAAATCTACTGTGAGATGTTCAAAAAGGCACGGGAAGGACACTATGCCTATCCCGCCTTCAACGTGACATCACTCACGACCGCAAATGCGGTGCTCAAGGGACTTGCCGAGAGCAGGAGTGACGGCATTATTCAGGTCTCGACAGGTGGCGGAGCATTCGCCTCAGGGTCAGCAGTCAAGGACATGGCCCTTGGCGCAATCTCGATCGCCGAACACGTACACAGGGCAGCGGAGCGGTATCCGATATACGTCGCTCTGCATACTGACCACTGCCAGGCGGACAAGCTCGATAAGCTGGTCATTCCTCTTGTTGAGGAGACCGAAAAACGGCGGGCATCCGGCAGGCCAAATCTCTTTAACAGCCACATGTTCGATGGAAGCGCCCTGCCGCTCAAAGAGAACCTCGATATCGCCGTCAAACTCCTGGAGCGGTTCCAGAAGGACGATCTCATTCTCGAGATCGAGGCGGGTGTAGTCGGAGGAGAGGAGGACGGGGTGACGGGTAAGGCAGAGGCCAAGCTTTACACGACACCTGAGGACACTCTGGAAGTTGCCCGGCGGCTAAATGGCATCAAAGGCGCACGTTATTTGCTCGCCGCGACTTTTGGTAATGTACATGGCGTTTATAAACCGGGCCACGTGAAATTGAAGCCCTCCATTCTGAAGGACTGCCAGGATGCTGTCGTCAAACAGTACGGTGAGGAGGCGCGCTTTTTCCTCGTTTTTCACGGAGGATCGGGTTCGGAACTCCGGGACATCCATGAGTCGCTTGATTACGGTATTGTAAAGATGAATATAGACACCGATACCCAGTATGCCTTCACCCGGCCGATCGCAGACCATATGTTGAAAAACTACAGCGGCGTGCTCAAGGTCGACGGCGAAGTCGGAGACAAGAAGGCCTATGATCCGCGCACGTATCTCACCCTGGCGGAGACCGCTATGGCGGAACGGGTCAAACAGGCGGCGAGCGATCTCAGGGCAGTTGGCACTACAATGTTCAAGGGCTGAGGGAAAACGTCAACGACCCCGGCCTAAAGGCCGGAGCTTGCGATAGCGATATCGCAGGCTCAGTTGACAAGGAGGCGTAGAGGCAACTCTATGCAGAAGTTAGGAGAGAGAATGCGAACAGCAGACACACCTGCGGATATTCAGGAAAACTTGTCCTCTGTTTTGGACAGGACGCACG
>Ga0074045_10002600_pt1 | contig 16682 bp, 15 predicted proteins | sample BogForMeECP23OM2_FD_94442 | JGI IMG/M metagenome (GOLD analysis project Ga0074045, IMG submission 94442) | Bog forest soil microbial communities from Calvert Island, British Columbia, Canada - Bog Forest MetaG ECP23OM2 | ecosystem: Environmental > Terrestrial > Soil > Wetlands ...
AACTTTGAAGACAAGACCCCCGTGCGTCGCAGACGCCTTCTATGCCGGAACTAAGCCTGCTCTAACGAGACAAATCGCTGAGTGCTTTACACACAAGTTTGGTCCAGGCCAAATTCCGAAAGTTGACCTCAAAGGTCAAAGAAAAATCGTAGGTATAGTATCCCCGCACGCCGGCTACATGTATTCAGGCCCCGTAGCAGCCAACGGTTACGGTAAAATGGCCCTCGATGGAGTTCCGGAAGTTGTTATGATCCTAGGACCTAACCACACAGGCTACGGAAGTGGCGTTTCAATTCTAACCGAAGGTAAATGGGAAACTCCTCTAGGGTCTCTTGAAATTGATAACCACCTCGCCAAACAAGTACAGCGCTCGAGCGAAATTATGGATGTGGATGAAGTGGCTCACCGATACGAACATTCGATCGAAGTCCAACTCCCATTTCTCCAGTTCCTGTACAATACCTCAGTCAAGTTTGTCCCGATCTGTATGATGATGCAAGATCTTCAAACTAGCAGAGAGATTGCGACCACTATTATCGACCAAATAAAAGAAAAAAATTGCTTAATCATTGCCTCAAGTGATTTCACGCACTACAAACCACACGACGAAGCCGTGAGAAGCGATCAAACAGCAATTGATGCGATCATGAATCTGGATGACTCAAAATTAAACGAACTGGGAGATTCGAATAAGGTAACAATGTGCGGATACGGTCCAATCACCGTGCTCTTAGCCGCCGCTAGAAAGATGAGTAATGTGAAAACTGAATTCCTCACTTACAAGACTAGCGGGGACATATCAGGAGACAAAACCTCAGTTGTCGGATACGGATCGATAATCATCACGCGACAGTGAAAACGAATCGTGAAGGCTACCGCAATATCTCCAGCGAAAACAATCCTGTTCGGCGAACATTTCGTGGTAAGCGGAAATACAGCAATCTCAATGGCTGTAGATCTTCCGACCAGGGTACAGGTAGAAACAAAATTCGACGATAAATTAACGATAGCATCTCGAGACCTGGCCATCGCCGCAACGTTCACGACACAATCCGGAAAGTTGGTAAGCGCGACTCGAGAAAACGCCGAGTCGATACTTCGACCAGTATTTGAAGCAGCAAAATTCACGCTAAAGAAATATGACGCGAACACTGGCTTAAGCATCACCGTCACCTCAAATGTTCCGATTGGAATGGGCCTAGGATCATCAGCAGCCACGGCAGTAGCCACCGTCTCCGCAATATCCGCAGTACTGAAGAAGGCCATATCCAGACAGGAAATATTCGAAGCCGCTTATTCATTAGAAAAAATTATCCACGGTCGACCTTCAGGCGTAGATCAGGCGACCGTGACTTTCGGTGGTCTAATCACGTTCCGAAAAGGATACGTCGAATCGCACCTAACCCCCGCAGATCTCCCAACAATTATAATAGGTAATACTAGAAAGCGCAGATCTACAGGACAACTCATCAGCAAAGTAACGGAGCTGCGTCAAAATGATCCGAAACGTTATGATCAACTCGCCTCAGAGGCACAGAATATTGCGAATCTAGCTATCGAAGCGTTGAATGCTGGAAACGCACATGAAGTTGGAAGGTTAATGAATCAGAATCAGGTACTCCTAGAGCTAGTAGGAGTTTCATCGCCAGAACTACAGAAATTAATAGTAGCAGCTCGAGCAGGCGGAGCACTAGGAGCCAAGTTGACCGGCGGAGGTGGAGGAGGATGCATGATTGCTCTAGCCAACGATTACGCGTCCAACGTTGCAGAAGCGATACAGGAGGCAGGAGGGGAAATCCTCCACGGCACCTTCATGCCAGAAGGCGTCAAAGTTTCCATTGACGAGGAAGAATGATCGATGCGAAGAAACCAAACCGCAAAAAGGAAACTCAGCCATATACAGACAACTCTCCAAGAACCAGTACAGGCTCATGTTTCGTCAGGATTCGATGACGTTCGTCTGATCCATAAGGCGCTTCCAGAAATTGACAGGAAAGAAATTGATCTTTCGACGCAGATCTTCGGATACAAGATTAATGCTCCTATTCTGATCGAATCCATGACTGGCGGAACTCCGATAGCCGCAAAGATCAACCGTTCTCTTGCTAGAGTCGCTGAAAGACTCGGGATAGCCATGGGTGTAGGAAGCCAACGTGCAGCGATCGAAGATAGCCGCCTGGCCTACACGTACAAGGTAGCTCGAGAAGTTGCGCCATCCATCCCACTCTTCGCCAATCTGGGATGCCCTCAACTCATGCGAAAAGACGCAGTTGATCGCGCAAAAAAGGCGGTAGAGATGATTGATGCGACCGGGATCTTCATCCATCTTAACGCTCTACAAGAATCCGTCCAATACGAAGGAGAGACTGATTTCAGGAACATGATAGAAAACATCGCTAAGCTTGCTGACTCTATTTCGGTACCCGTACTAGTCAAAGAAACTGGAGCCGGAATCTCCAAAGAAACAGCGACATCACTAAAGAACACGAAAGTGCAAGGAATAAACGTGTCCGGTCTAGGCGGCACAAGTTGGGCAGGTGTCGAATATTACCGTGCCAGAGACAAGCACTATTCACTTCAGATGCGTCTGGGAACCACTTTTTGGGATTGGGGAATACCGACAGTTCCAAGCATAGTAGAAGTCGCAAACACAACCACGCTCAAGGTGTTTGCATCAGGGGGAGTCCGAAACGGGTTGCACATCGCTAAGGCTATCGCGTTAGGAGCACACTTCGGCGGTTCAGCGCTCCCAATGCTCAAATCGGTAAATGCTGGAGAAAAAACTGCGGTTGATGGATTGACTGCGATCATCGAAGAATTAAAGAACGCCATGTTCCTAACTGGGTCAAAGAACCTTGAAGAACTTCACCAAGCCCCGTTGGTTATTACTGGGGAAACGCAACAATGGCTGCAGCAGAGAGGCTTCAGCCCAGAACAATACGCCCATAGAGATCAATGATCTGCTCTTGACTGCAGGGTGATCACAATATGACCAAATCCTCAGAATTATCAGGATTCTACAAACTCCCTGTCCAAGAGCGAATTAAGACCATCAAAGAGTACGCAGGACTAACCGACCAAGAAACAGATCTCCTACGTCAATCGGGAGCTCTACAACTAGAGACTGCCAACCGCATGATAGAGAATGTGATAGGAGTGATGCCTGTCCCAATGGGTATCGCAGCCAACTTCCTAGTGAACGATAAAGACCGACTTGTCCCAATGGCCATAGAGGAACCGTCTGTCGTCGCCGCAGCAAGCAATGCTGCTAGAATGGCCAGAGGAAAAGGTGGGTTTCGAACAGTCTCAACCGACCCCATTATGATCGGTCAGATTCAGATAGTTGGGATTCACGATGTGCACCGAGCCAGATTCGAAATACTTGCCCAAAAAGATGCGATCCTCAAACATGCCAATAATCAAGACCCCGTACTCGTATCATTAGGCGGCGGAGCTCGCGACTTAGAGGTACGAGTTCTCGAGACTATGCTAGGAAAGATGGTAATAGCTGAACTAATGGTAGACTGCCGCGATGCGATGGGCGCAAACGCAGTTAATACCATGGCAGAAGCTGTTGCTCCGCTCGTTGAGCAAATATCCGGTGGTCGAGTTTACCTAAGAATCATTTCAAACTTGGCAGTAAAGCGCTTGGCTTATGCCAAAGCAGTCTTCGACAAGGAACTACTGGGAGGAGAGGAAGTCGTCGACGGCATAATCAATGCATATGCCTTCGCCCAAGCCGATCCCTTCCGTTGTGCAACACACAACAAAGGCATCATGAACGGAGTAACTGCCGTCGTATTGGCGAGCGGCAATGACACGCGTGCAATAGAGGCGGGAGCTCATGCGTACGCAGCAAGATCTGGGCACTACACCCCACTAAGCACTTGGGAGAAGACAAAGAACGGAGACCTCGTAGGCACTCTCGAGATGCCAATGGCGGTAGGAATCGTCGGAGGGGCTACCGCTTCGAATCCCATGGCCAAACTAGCCCTGAAGATTATGGGAATAAAAAGTGCCAAAGAGCTTGCAGAAGTAATAGTTTCTGTTGGATTAGCGCAAAACTTGGCCGCACTGCGCGCGTTGGCGGCTGAAGGAATTCAGCGTGGCCACATGAGCCTGCACGCCAGAAACATCGCCATCAGCGCAGGCGCATCGGGCGATCTCATTGACAAGATCTCTGCTCAAATGGTTGCAGAAAGAATGGTGCGACTCGACAGAGCAAAGGAACTTCTAACTGAATACACTAAGCACTAAGAAGGAGTCTCCACTTCGACCAGAGACTCCATTAACCTTATCTTTGGTATGGCGTCCTTCTCCATCCAGTCAGAAATCGTGTCGTACACCTTCCGATAATATTTCTTCGTGGCATGTCGAACGATTCCAAGGTTCTCCATTCTGCGTACGTAACGCCATTTCATGCTTCTGGAGATCTTATCGCCCATCAATCTGTCGATGTCAACTTTCTTGAAAACTCGAGGAAGACGTGCAAAGGTTCCCACTATTTCCTTCGGAAAAGCCGTTAGAACTTCCTTCGATAGTTTCCTCTTGCCGCGTGACTCCGTGTGCAACTTATTAATTCGCAATGGAACCTCTCTCGAGTACCGGTACAACTTGATCTCATAAAAATGTTACCTGCAACCGCAAGCAGGCCCGATAAGCAACATTGATTTAGTAAACCCTTCACAGTGCACCAAAAACGAACGCCAACAATCCGAAGAGCATCCAAAGAAGGGTATACTTCTTGTTCCTCTTCGCATTTCGGGCCGAGGGGTTTGTCACAATCGAGTATGAAGTCAACGCAAACCCAATGTCGGAGATTATTACCAATGGTAGGAAGTAGAATGTATTTGAAACTACGCCAACAGCGATAGGCACGGCGCTGAGTGCTACGGCTGTCAAGAATAATGCGGCCGCCTGTTTCGCTGCGTACGCGTTTCCCATTTTCACAGCGACGGATTGAATCCCTTTAGCCGCATCACCCGTCACATCAACAATTCCCTTCACAACCTCACGTCCCATGCTTGAAATGAATGCAAGAGTGGCGAATATCAGGAGCGCCCATGTTGGTCTCCCAACTACAAGTCCACCGTAAATGAACGGCAGAGCTACGTTCGCGCTCACCAAAGCGTTTCCTGGTAGACCGGTTTTCTTGAACTTGAAGTTGTAAGCTACAGCTACAACCATGCTAAAAGCTGCAACGGTTAATGTCAAGAGACCAGTTTGGGCAGCCGACAAGAAACCTAACGCACATAAGACAATCGCGAATGACATCGCCTGAGGGGGCTTTACTTTACCCGACGGAATGGGTCGTTCTGGCTCATTAATTGCATCTACGTCGCGATCAGAATAATCATTAAGTACCATAGACGCAGCGAGGAGAAGGAACCCCGTTAAGAATCCGTAGAGAGCCGATTGGCAGCTAAAAAAAGGGGCGTTAGCGATTATCTCACCAACTATGACCGAAAAACCGATCATAATGCAATTAGGAAGACGCATCAACGAAATCAGTCCGCGGATTAAGTTCATTACGCGTCTCTAACCACGGAACTTTGTAGTCTGGTACATACAGCTTTAATCTTATTTCACGAGTTTAATCACAGAACTCAACTGCCTGAGTGCCCGTCGGTTTGTATTACGGGTGCAAACCCGTTGGTTTTAATAGTATCACGGGCAGTTTGTGCAACCAACTCTAGCTAATTTGCAACTTTACCAAGGTCCGGTCTATTGGGCGATAAAAAAATCGGAAAAATCGAAAGCAAATTGGAAGAGGCCATCGAGAACTATGGTGTCGCTCATCTTACTCTCTTTGATCCCGAGAAGTTGACGCCGCCGGTTGCACGTCTACTTGCCGCGGAAGCCAAGAAGGCAGGTACAACTGCAGCTATGGTTGGAGGGTCAACGGCGACTTCAGTATATGAATTGGATGCTATTGTTAACGCAATAAAATCCACGAAACTGCCGGTTATTCTGTTTCCCAACGATGTAGCCGGTCTCAGTCAGTATGCAGACGCGGTATTTTTTATGTCCTTGCTGAATTCAATTAACCCATATTACCTATCTGGCGCACAAGCTCTAGGCGCACCCTTGGTCAAAAGATATCGACTAGAACCAATCCCTCTCGCGTACCTAATTATTGGAGATCATTCGGGTGCTGCTGGTTTCGTAGGGAACGCGAATCCGATTCCAAACGACAAACCGGAACTCGCCGCGATGTATGCTCTCGCGGCAGAGTACCTAGGAATGCGATATGTGTACCTTGAAGCAGGATCAGGAGCCCGGAATATAGTCTCACCGAACCTGGTTGAGATTGTAACAAGAACTACGAAGATCGCCGTCATAGTGGGAGGGGGTATCAGGACTCCCGCCCAAGCGAAATCACTGGTGAAAAGTGGAGCAAAGTTAATCGTGACTGGAACAATATCTGAGAGAGCAGGCTCTTCGCAGAAAATTCGAAAGATCATTCAGGCGATTCACTAAACCAGTGCTGAGGAAAACTGGTTGGCACATTCGTTTTCAAAAAGAATTAGCGGAACGACTCCATATTACAACTTTATCAGAAAAGTTGCGTTTCCCTCAACGCGAGTCATTCTCGCCTCAAGTCTCCTGTATACAACTGCTGGTATAGGCATATCTTTCCTGATCGCAGAGCAAAGCTTCAGCTCTCTCCTTACTGGCGCAATATGGGGAGGCACCATGTTCACTCTCCCCTCGTTCGCTTCTACGATCGTACTAAGCTACGCTATAGTGGGCGATGATCCTCTATTCTACTTCCGACGCTGTTTGGCCTTTTCGCTGTTTACAAATATCATGTGGGTAGTCATATTCGTAGTTTGCAGCATCATCTCACTGGCAATACCTGCGCCCATCTTCCCCAATTTCGCATTCATCGTCGGACTATTCATAGTGATTCCGCTGCGAGCAGTAACTGTTTTTTCAATGTCAAGAATATCTTTCCTGAAACGAACACTTTTCACGCTAATAGAACCCACAATGACGGCGGTGCTAATTTCAGTACTGTTCAAAATTCCATGGGCCACCGTAGCAACTGCACTGATCTTATCGAGTCTGGTTGGACTAACTTTTGCTTTTGGTCTCATAACCTTCGTCGAGACCTATGGCCGGAAAATAATCGGTTTCTCACCGATTCGAATGTTTCGGTCATTTCTGATCGACTGGCTGGAGGGAAAGAACGATGAACTCGAATCGTATCTAAGTGAGCTCGGCATTCAGACAGAGATCGATGTCGCGGCTTACGTGTTTCGACGTAAATCCACGAACCAGGTGAAGAGCATCATGCTCGTCTCAAACTTTCATCCAGGACCATTTCTCAACGTCGGCAGTAGCGTTCTTCCGTACCTTTTCCAAACGGCAATGCGAATGCGTCTGGACGCTGTCGGCATGGTTCCACACGGTGTATCAGGGCATGAACTTAACCTCGTCTCGCAAGAACAAAACGCCAAGATCATTGAATGGGTAATCGAGTCAATCCCCCACCTATCGTATTCCGATCACGCTACTCCAGTAATCAGAGTCAACAACGAAATTGCTACCGCAACTTCACAAATCTTCGATGGATGTGCTCTAGTAACGATGACAACTTCGCCCCATGACATGGAAGATGTACCGTCCGAAGTCCTGAACCGGATAACTGGGTTAACAAGGGGGAAATTCCGTCATGTCGGCTTAATTGATGCACACAATTGTTTAACAGGACCCACAACGATGACCTCCGAAAAGGTCGGGGGGTTAGAAGACGCTGCGTTGGCAAGCCTCCAGATTTCAGCTCAACAACAAGGAGTTTCCTTCAGCGTAGGAGGATCAACGAGACACCCTAGTCAGTTCACGCTCAGGGATGGATTAGGCGCTGGTGGAATCTCCGTCATTGTTGTGGAAGCAGCAGGACACCGATTCGCGTACATAAACATCGACGGTAATAATATGATAACAGGGCTGCGCGAGATAATAATTGAGAAAGTGAAGGGGCTTGGGTTCGAAGACTGCGAAGTCCTGACTAGTGACACTCACATGGTGAACGGTATTGTATCCGCGAGACTGGGCTATCATCCAGTGGGCGAAGCTGTTTCTGAAGAATCCTTGCTCAAAGAGGTTGAAGTCGCATGCGAAGACGCACTCAAAGACCTAGAACCTTCGGAAGTCGCCGTCGTATCGGACCAAGTCACTCTAACCACATTGGGCTCGAAGTCGCTGAAACATCTGATGAGCGTTGTATACAAGATCTCCAGAATGACGGCACTAGCGATGTTCGTGGCTATAATAAGCGTAGCAACAATCTCGTTACTAATGCTGGTGTGAGATTGGCACCGACGCCCCAATTCCCTACAGACTCTCACTATATGCAATTACCACGCGAAGTTCTTATCGGGAAAGACGTGGCGCCGCATGTTGGTGCAACTCTCAAACGCCTAGGATACTCAGGAACTGCTCTCATCGTGACCGGACCAAGAGTCAGATCTATAGCCGCTGAATTAGTGATTCAATCACTCGATCAAGCAGGATTCAAATCATCAATCATCATAACTGAAAGCGCTACCACGGATGAAGTATTGAATGTTCAACGTGAGATAAAGCTCCGCAGTGCGGACATCGTCGTAGGAGTTGGAGGTGGCAAAGACATCGATGTGGCTAAGTTGAGTAGCATGAAAGAACAAAAAACCTTCCTTAGTGTTCCTACTGCCGCGTCGCATGACGGCATAGCCAGTCCCCTTGTCTCGATGAAAGGGATGAATCGTCCCTACTCTTACGTCGCCCACTCACCAGTTGCCATAGTCGCAGACACCTCGATAATCGCTAAGTCTCCTTACCGACTGATAGCAAGCGGCTGCGGCGACGTGCTGGCTAAATACACAGCTGTCAGAGATTGGAAACTTGCACACCGAATAAAAAGTGAATATTACGGCGATTACGCTGCGGAGCTTGCATTGATGAGTTCACGTTTAGTTATCAAGAATGCGAGTACTATCAGAACAATCTCTGAATCTGGCGTCAGGACTCTCGTTGAAGCACTCATCAGTTGCGGAGTCGCCATGAGCATCGCAGGTAGCAGTAGGCCGTGTAGTGGTTCCGAACACCTCTTCAGCCACGCATTGACTACGATAGCACCAATGCCTGCCCTGCACGGAGAAATGTGCGGTGTCGGAACTATTTTATGCGCCTACTTACACGGAGCGAATTGGGAGCTCATACGAGATGTCCTTAGAAAAATAGGAGCCCCGACAACCGCCAGTGAACTAAACATAGACGCCGAATACATTGTTGAAGCGTTAACGAAAGCTCACTCGATTCGACCAGATCGATACACAATATTTGGAGACAGTGGTCTTACCAAAGAAGCCGCAGTACGTGTTGCCACAATTACTGGAGTAATCAATTAGAAGGTGACGTCGTTGAAGTCTACCGCCATCGCGCACGCTATCCAGGGCCTGGTCAAATATCATGGACTGAAAGATAAGAAACTACGACTACCTTATCACGACAGCATCTCAGTTTGCGTGGGGCGACTTACTACCACCGCTACCGTAGAATTTGACAATAAATTCGAAAGGGACATAGCAAGGATAAATGGCGCTGAAGCAAATGAAAACGAAGCCGCACGGATACTTGCCGTTATCAATCCTCTACGTAAATTTGCCAAAACTAAGATAAATTATAGGTTGGATAGCCAAAACTCACTCCGCGAAGGAAAAGGGCTGGGGTTCTCGGCAGCAGCATTCGCAGCGATATCCCTAGCTACCGCAACCGCTTTGGACTTGAATTTGCCACCTGAACGTCTCAGCGAATTTGCTCGACTCGGAGCTGGCTCGGCAAGCAGGAGCTTGGTCGGTGGTTTCTCAATATGGTACACCATGAGAAAAGGCAGATCATATGCACGGCAGCTAGCCTCAGAAAAACAAATTCGCTTGGCTATGGGCATCATCCCAATATCTTCAGACATCAAAACCGACCGCGCCCACGATGAATCCGTTTCATCGCCTTTCTTCAAAGCACGACTCTCAGAAGTGCGAGTTACTTTGCCAAGAATGCTGCACGCCATCGAATCCGCAAATATAGATCAGATCTGCAAACTCGCGGAGATCGAATCGCTTAGCCTCCACGCAGTGACCATGACCGGAAAAGATGAACTAATACTGATGAGCCCTGAGACAATCCGCATAATCAGACGTGTCGTAACCCTACGCCAACAACACGTGCCTGTATGGTACTCGCTTGACACCGGACCTTCAGTGTACATCAATACGTATCCGGAACACCTTGAAGAAGTGTGCAAAGACATCGAAACGAATGTCGGTACGAAAGTTCTCAGAAGCGAAGTTGGTGGCGCAGCTCGCCTGCTAAACGAGCATTTATACTGATCAAACATACGTGAAGAGCAACGATCACATGTATGAACATATAAGCGAAGAAATACGAAAAGCAGCAATTCTGAACGCAGTTCGACACGAAGGAAAAGCAAATCCGAAGGCAGTCCTTGGCACGTTACTCGGAGAACATCAAGAATTACGTACCCAAGCCAATGATCTAATGCCGAAGGTTCAGGCAATTGTGCAAGAAGTGAACTCCACCTCTCTTCAAACCTTACGCGAACTGGTTAACCAAAAATGGCCTGAGCAACTATCCAAACAACGATTGGATAAAGAGCGAACACTCCCGCCGTTAACCAACGCAAGCAAGTACGAAAAAATAGTGACTCGAGTCGCCCCAAATCCCGACTTTGTGCTACATTTGGGTAACGCGCGAGCTGCGATCCTTAGTCACGACTACGCCAGGATGTACAAGGGCAAATTCATTGTAAGGTTCGAGGACACCGATCCAAGGCTGAAGAAAGCTCAACTGGAGTACTATGAAAAGATCCGACAAGACCTAGTCTGGTTAAGTTGCCAATGGGATGAGGAATACATACAGAGTGATCGGCTTCAGATCTACTATGAAGTCGGAACAACCCTCATTCGCAAAGCAGCAGCGTACGTCTGCCAGTGCAAACCCGACCAATTTCGCGACAAAATAAACGCAAGCTTGCCATGTCCTGACAGAAGTCTCACCGTTGAAACTAACGAAAAACGTTGGAGCAAGATGCTCGAACACCAGTACAGAGAAGGCGAGGCTGTCGTCCGCGTCAAGACGGATCTCACGAATCCAAATCCAGCAGTGAGAGATTGGCCTGCGTTCCGCATCATAGATACTGCCAAAACTCCTCATCCTAGAATCGGATCAAAGTTCGACGTTTGGCCTCTGTACAATCTCGCGTCTGGAGTAGACGATCATCTCCTCGGAATTACGCATATAATTCGAGGAAAAGAGCATCTGACCAACATGGATCGCCAACTATTCATGTACAATCAGTTAGGCTGGGAATACCCAGAAGCGATACACTATGGACGCCTCAAAATACAAGGAATGGACCTTAGCAAGTCAAAGATGATGAAAGCAGTAGAGCAAGGAGAAATTTCAAGAGTAGACGACCCTAGACTTGGGACCCTTGCGGCACTTCGTAGACGAGGTTATAGCCCGAAAACGATCCGGGATCTCATATGGGACATTGGACCCAAACCGGTAGACGTCACGATCAGTTGGGACAATCTGAAAGCGATGAACCGAAAAATTATTGATCCAATTGCTCATCGCTACTACTTCGTTGCAAACCCTATCGAAGTTACCGTAACGGGGTTGAAGGAAACACTCGAGGTTCACCCGCCTCTACATCCAGAACAACCTAACCTCGGTAGTCGAACCATTCGTATTGAGCCAAAGGATGGACAAGCAACACTCCTAGTATCAGGAAGCGATTCCAATCTCCTAAGGTCTCAGCCGGAGGTTCGATTCATGAATCTCTTCAACCTCAAACCAGTAGGCGCTAAGGGTGACAAAAATTTTACAGGACAAATCGTCGAAGGCACCGAACATCATTCTAAGGCACCCATCTTACAGTGGGTCCCGTCGACTGATGACGATAATATCGCGGTTCAAGTTCTTCTACCGGATGGGACTTCGGTTGACGGTTTTGCTGAAGCCGACTTAGGAAAAGAAGATGCTGACTCTATTATCCAATTCGTAAGGTTCGGATTCTGTCGAATAGACAGTACCTCTTCAAAGCATATGACCGCATGCTTCGCACATCAATGACCTGTTACCAACATGAGTTTGTGAACAGCAGATGAATAAAGTCATTGACCGATCACTTCCTGACAGCGACGAGTTGTGGCGGATTCTTGTAGAAACAGTACATGCAATGCCAATGTACAACGCTCACAAGCGTTACGTGTCGGAAGTCATGATGAAGGAGAAATCCGACATCTCTTCAAAGGAGCTTGCCGTAATAATCAACATCACACTCGGTGAAGCGATCGTTATCCTTACTGAGATAGCGGACGAGAAGAAAGACATTGTCAAGCTCGGTGGTGCACAGAAAAGCATCTCTCAAGTCGCCGATCGCAAGTTGTTCGATTTCAGCCAATGATTTACCTCTAGTAACGTCATCGAGCCACTCCGTGTCATATCGCAAGTCTTAAAGTCGGCAACTGAAGCCGCTTCCATGCTTTTGAGAATTGATGACGTGGTTTCAGCCAAGGGAACGAAGGATACGAAGCCTCCTGGCCAACCAGGTGGAATGGGTGGCCCCGAGGACTGCTAAATTCCCTCCTCCACGCTTTTCTCTCTTGCTTTTATCCATGCGCGTCCGTACGGGAGAATGTGCAATTCGCCAGTTGGGACAAGCTTGGGCTCTTATGAACAAGGAGTATTAATCGCTTCATCGGAATTTGTCCTCAAGAGCTCGCCTGTCCGGCGATCGCTGGAGCACCGATTGGTGGATGACTTACGCTCTTCATTGACCAGAGCTGGCTTTCGAGATTTCAAAATTGAAAGACGAGCCGCGAGAATTCTCGTGAGAGCTGTGTCGGACCCAGAGAGTGCCGCCTCAATCCTCGGGAAGATCTTTGGCGTCGCATACGCTGCCCCAGTAGACATCGTTCCAGGAAGACTAGATGACGTATTGCAAGCGGTAGTAAAAAACGCGGATGAAAGTCTTGCTCGCGGAGAATCATTTGCAATCCGCTCCAGACATTCCAAGATTAGTCAACTTCCCCGAAGAGAAATTGAAACAAGAGGCGGTGCAGAGATTCTGCGTCAACTGGCCGACCGAGAACTAATTGTGAATTTGGAAGAACCTGACGTTTTGATTTCCGTGGACACGGCCGATGATTTGGCATTGATTTATCGAAAACGAGTATCTGGCCCGGGCGGATTACCTCTTTCATCACGATGGAAAATGATTGTAGTGCTTGACTCTGGATTTTGCTCTATATTGGCGGCCGTTGCCATGATGCGCCGGGGATGCTTGGTTGAACCGATTATCCCAACTTCGCGGAGCGCTTCCGAATTTGCGAAAGAGACCCAACTTACCCTCGCAAGGATGTTGGGTGAATTGGTCCCAAGGTCACAATACTTCGGTCATTTGGTTAATCTTGACGCGCTACAGAAACCCGGCATTTCAGAAATTCCGCATGACAGCGTGAGGAAGATGGCTGCACAATTCGCAATTACTAAGAGATTCCGTGGGGTCATATTTTCTGATATTTGTGGTGATATCTCCCACATCTCCAAGAATCGTTATCAAGTTCCTACCTTCTATCCACTTCTCGGGCTAGAGTTTGAAGAGCTTAGCTCGTTGTGTGATTTAGTGGGAATTTCAAAGCAGGAGTTCAGCTCACAGCTTGCGTCTGTGCGTAAGGATTTGAATAATTCAAGTGAGGTGGCTGACGATCTCGTCGGCAATATCATTATTGAGAAAATACCGTTAGGACTTGCCACTGATGTTCATGATCACATCGCATGCTAATTTAACGGCATCCGTAGAAGCAGCGACCTCCTTTACGCGTTGAGCGGTTAGAACGAATTCTGGAGAATTCAAAATCTTCTCTACTGCTTCATTCAATGTTTTAGTGTTCAGTTCGGATTGATAGATTAATTCAGCCAAATTGATTGAGACTGCGCGCTTTGCGTTACCGTACTGCTCCGTGTGGTCTGGGATCGGGACTAGGATCATCGGCTTGCCGTACACCATTGATTTCATTATGATGCCGTGCCCAGCACGTGAAATGACCACATCGCAACCTCGAATGAAATCGTCCTGTTTCTCTATCCAATCGTAGATTTGAAATCGCTCAGAAATTTCCTTTGCAAACTCACCATTCGGTTGTCCTCTGGACATGACCACGTTGTACTTCTTGGAGAGCTCCAGAAGTGGATCCATTAAAACTCTGTTCAATACTTGTCTTTCAATCCTTGGTCCGCTAACAGCAGCATAAATTAGAGGAGTTCGAAGATCGAACCCAAGCTTCTTCTTATCGACTTGAATTTCGTTCGATCCTGAGACAATGGGACCTATTAGCTTCACTTTGGCAGCGTACCCTTTCGGAATAGCAAGGTTGCCTACGGAGATCGTATACGGTGCCGGTAGATCAGGTATGAGTATGACCTTGCATCTCACCCATACAAGTTGGATACTGGTACGAATGAAAATCCACCCCAGGTTGGCTATTAGGAAGAAGACCTTATCGAACAATGACAATTTTTTCAATGATGGTCGCCTGATGATTTCGACACGGAATTGATTAAGCATTAGAACTACTGGTATCCTCAAGAGCCACGCGGCGATAAGCGACGAAGCTCTAGAATCCGACAAGACAACGTCAGGTTTGAAACGCTTCATGAATTGGATTTCGCATATCACTTGACGTAGAAATCGCCTTATTCCCAGGGAAAAGCCACTGGTTGCTGCGGTCATCTTGAAATCTATTGTACCGTCACTCGTGACCTTGAAATTAATCGGTACGGCCTCAAACGCTCGCAGGTGATTGTGCTTCGCGTACTCAAGCCCGTCTAGATATGTGGAGAATACTGTTTCGACTCCGCGCCTATTCAATTCCCTTGCAATCGGATCCGTACGCGTAATATGCCCGAGGCCAATTCCGCAAGGCGCAATGTACACACGCAAAGTGGCTATTCACCGAAACTTTTTTTCTTAACCTCTCCTGCGGGCTCGATTTCCTCAAAGATCTCTCCTTCAAAGACCTTTACCGTGATCTCGTTGACCAACCATGAGTCTGGTGGAAGCCCTGCTTTCAAGCAACAATTCGTCAGGAAATCAGTTCCATCCCATTCCCATTCAACTGCAACCTGTGGGAGTAATAGTCCGGAAGATCTCATTCCTTCAACAATTAACCCATGTCTCCCAATCTCAATCAATTCGGGTAATGCCTTTCGATTTGCAGCTGTAAGTGGTTGGGGGGCAGTCAGAGCGGTTAATTCGATTACAATTGAATGCCTGAATTCTTCAATTGATACTGGTTCGAATCGAGGATCTTCGGTCGCGGCGTAAATCGCTGCCTTCACGGTTGCTTCGATTAACGGTTGATCAGGATAAGGAAAACCTATGCAGCCACGCAATGCATGAGTCTTGAAACTATTCAGCGTGACAAATACCCCAGATTTTCTCATTAAACTTCCGTCGGACGAAGGAGGCTTTATTGTAGTCTTATTCTCAATATAGCGTGCAATTGCTTCTCTTGCCAGTCTCACTAGAATGGTGCCTTCTCGAAGTGTCAAATTCTGAGTTTGAGATTTCTGTTCACTTCTTTTCGGAGTCATGTAGCTTCCTCGCGGTTTCAAGTGTTTGTTCGATTCTCTTCCAGTGACTTCCATGCCAGTATATCTTGGCACAAGTAGGATTGGTGCACTTCCAAAAACTTTGATAGACTTTAAAGGTTGTTGGCGGAACAAACGCCTCGATATCTGCCTTCGAGACTTGTTTGATTGCTGAACTGCAAAGTGGGCATTTAGACTGATCAGGATCAACGGTTAATGGAATGTTGTATCGATGTGCCAGAGCGACCAGTCTCTCGGTTTCAGTTTTGCCTCTGATTAAGAATGAATCCACTCCACGAGTTACCGCAGATCTGTACAGTTCTTCATCCGAGGTCAGCAATATGGATGAGGAGCGTTTTGCTGAATTAACTAACTCGTCATCTCCCTTATCCTTTGCGTACTCTGTTTCGTATCCTAAAATTCGTATCCAACGGTTCAGTTTGCCTAACATGCCGTCTATTAGGAAACGCATTAGCCGCTGACGATCCTGCCGTTTGACGGACCTACTATGTTGCCATTTTGTGCAACCACTTCGCCGTTCAGAATCGTGTAGGCGACAGCACCTTTACATCTCATTCCGTCAAACGGGCTGTACTTGGCTTTGCTAAGAAAGTTTGCCGCGTTGATTGTTGTCTCTGCTTTAGGATCTACAAGTACAATGTCTGCGTCAAATCCTTCTTCTAACTGGCCCTTATTCGGGAGATGAAATATTTTTGCTGGAAGAGTGGAGGTTGCGTCGATTAATCTACGCAGGCTCAGTGTGCCTCTTGAGAATTGGGTGAGTAGCAAGGGCAAGGAGGTTTCTAGACCAGGAACCCCTGAGGCAGCTTTCCAAACGTCTTGCGCTTTCTCTTCTACTGTGTGCGGAGCATGGTCGCTCGCAAGAATATCGATTTGTCCTTTCTTGAAACAACTCCACAACTCCGAGCGGTCGTGTTCACTCCTTACCGGAGGTACGCATATTGCGTATGCGCCTTGCTTATTGAAAATGGAGTGGTTTACGAACAAATGGTGGGGTG
>Ga0074045_10002601_pt1 | contig 16676 bp, 13 predicted proteins | sample BogForMeECP23OM2_FD_94442 | JGI IMG/M metagenome (GOLD analysis project Ga0074045, IMG submission 94442) | Bog forest soil microbial communities from Calvert Island, British Columbia, Canada - Bog Forest MetaG ECP23OM2 | ecosystem: Environmental > Terrestrial > Soil > Wetlands ...
AACGTGCTTTGGGCGGAAGAAACGACTGGCGCCAAGGGACGCATCGTCGCGCGGCATCCCGAAGGCGCACGGACCCGCGCCGAGGTCGAAGTATGGAGCGAAAAGGCCGACGGCACCAAGACGATCGTCGGCACGGCAAGCGCGATCGAGTTCTAGGGTTGGGCTGAGCGAATTAGGGACCAATATATCTAAAGGCACTTTCGCTTTAAGGACGTCAGCTTCTTTAGTGTACCAGCGATGTTATTCATCGGCATGATTGTTCTAGGTATCGCGCTTATCTTTGCCAGTTTTTTGATCGTTCGGCGACATTACATGCTCGAACAGGTGGACTGGACTGGCGATATAGAGGTCGACTCACCCAACTATCCTCGCAGCGCAAAGTGGATGTGAAATCTGGGTTACTTACTGATTCTTGGTGCATTGGGCGGAGCGCTGCTCGTGTGGTTGGGTTTCTGAGGATTTTGGAACTATATAGGTTGACGATCACTCCCATTCGACCTGAGGAGCCTGCTGGCTCCGTGAATTTCCCACAGGAATGCGAACAAAGACTGCATATTTGTATTTAAGTTGCTCCTTAAAAGCTCTGAGTTTTTGCTTGTCGCAATTCGCACGCGTACCTGTCGATTTCTTGGCCTCTAACACCAAAAGGTTGTCTTTGGTGCGCCTACGGTGAACGATAATATCAGGAAATACCGTTCGAGCTTCCGTATCTGCGGAAGAAACATCATTCGTCGGGCGGAGGTCCAACCTCTTGGAGTCGTGACCATCGCGATTGTATTCGCAGTCAACATTCCAACCTGGAAATTCTTGCTGAAGGTGCTCCGCAAGCTTGTGCGTGATCGATCGCTCGTTCACATCATACTTAAGCAGCGGGGCGTCTTGGCTTAATAACGCCTCAATCGCTCGCTGGAGCCTAGCTTTGATGTTTGATTCCGTCATCGCTAGCCACTAATAAAGCCGCACATGTTTTCGGATTGCCTTATCCATCTCGGCGATGGCAAGACTTCACTCGATCGGCGAACGCGCAGATTCTTTGGGCGACAGTTGAGTCCGCAAGTGACCCTCCATGCGCTCAGACGATGATGCCTTTCTCACTTAGGAGGTACAGAGTAGCGGTCAGCCGACGGTCAGCGCTTCGACGTCGGCCACGGACTTCGGGACGGCGGCCGTCAGCACCTCGTGGCCGTCGGGCGTGACCAGCACGTCATCCTCGATCCGAATGCCGATGCCGCGAAATTCCGCCGGCGCGCTCTCGTCGTCGGGCGCTATGTAGATCCCCGGTTCGGCGGTAAGAATCATCCCGGGCTCGAGCTTTCGCGAATCGCCCGCGATGCGGTAAAGGCCGACGTCATGCACGTCCATCCCGAGCCAATGGCTGGTGCGATGCATGTAATAGCGGCGGAACAGACTCTTCTCGCGGACCTCAGCGGGTGATTCCTTGAAAAGGCCGAGGTGGCACATCCCTTCGACCAGCACGTCGACCGCGGCGTCGTGCGGGTCGTCGAATTTGACTCCGGGCCGGATAGCCGCGATCGCCTTGAGCTGTGCGGCCAGCACGATTTGGTAAAGGTCGCGCTGCAGCGGCGTAAAGCGCGTACCGATCGGGAAGGTGCGTGTTACGTCCGAGGCGTAGAAGTCGTACTCGCAGCCGGCGTCGATCAGCAGCAGCTCGCCGGCCCGCATCTCGTGGTCATTATTGATGTAATGCAGGGTCGCGGCGTTGGCGCCCGACGCAATAATCGAGGGATAGCTGGGACCCGCCGCGCCATGCTTGCGGAACTGGTAGTCGACCAGCGCCTCGATCTCCCACTCCATCATGCCGCCTCGTGCATTACGCATCGCGGCTTCATGCGCATTTTTGGAAATCGCGATCGCCTGGCGCATCGTTGCTAGCTCCTCGGGGCGCTTGAACAGGCGCATCTCGTGGAGCACCTCGCGCGGGTCGAGGATGGTATGCGGCCCAGTGCCGAGCCGCGGGCGCATCGCCGCCGACTCCCGGATCAGCGCTAGCAGCCTGGTCTCAAACGGCTGATTGAGTCCGAGCGGCAGGTAGACCCGCTCGGCCTTTTCGAGCAGGCGCGGGATAATCCGCCCAAACTCGTCGATCACATAGGCCTTGCTCGCCCCGTAATCGCTCATTGCGCCTTCGACCCCGGCGCGACGCCCGGTCCAGGTCTCGCGCTCCTTGTCGCGCGGCCGGACGAACAGAATGAATTCGTCTTTCTGCCCAGGCGCAAAGACCGCGATCGAGTCCGGCTCGGCGAGACCCGTCAGATAGTAGAAGTCGTTGTCCTGACGGTAGACGAATTCGACGTCGCCCGAGCGAAGCGCGACCGGCGCGCTGGGCAGAATCGCGATCGCGCCGTCGACCGCCGCCATGAAGCGCTGTCGTCGTGAAACGAAAATCTCAGCCTGTGAATTGTTAGCCAAGGGCGTTCGGCCTTCCGCGCAAAACGCGGTTGCGCCCCATTATGGCGGCATTCAGGTACAGAATCGAGGGCGACCCTATCCATCGCCGTTCGAAGGTTGTGCGGCGGCAAGGCCGAACAATCGGCCGGGCGCAGGAACTCGGGGAGGCGCTGCGCGCCTACTCGACGACCGGCGCGCCCTCCGCAGCCGAAAGCCACTCGTCGATCGATTCGAGGTTGAAGCGCCAATCACTGCCGAGCTTGAACGCCGGAATTTGCCCTTTTTTCGCCAGCCGATAAACTGTTGACGGATGGACACGGAGATATTTCGCGACTTCCTGCAGCGTTAGTACTTTTGCCATAAGTCAACGTCTCACTGATTGTGATGCGATTACTTGTAATAATTAATCATACGATACGTTAAACCGTCAAGCAGTTAAATAACAGGCGATAAAGCTAATCGTGACTAGGAGGTAGCAGCCAAAGAGCATTCGAACCTTCTATTCGACCCAGGACGAAACTCAGGACCGGGCGGGTTCCGTCGTCGCTCCGCCAAGAACTCTTGGCAGAGCGCCAAGCAACCTTGGCACCTGACGATAAGTAAATCATGCAGCGTCGTCGTCGCGGCTGAAAATGTGCTCTATCCATAAGGCCATTAACAGCTTTCCCATAGGCGTCGACCTCCTCCGCTGCGGCATCGCACTTGCGAAGTCGGGAGGAATGAGCCGTCTGTCGATGCCGCAAGGACCGGCGCTCGAATCCGATCGGGTCGGGAACGCCGGGGAGTCCGGCTTGCCCACGGAGCATTTTTGATGGCGTGTAAGTATACCCTGAAGGGACGCGACCTTGAGATCAATTGTACGCTCGGTGCGAATCCGAGCTTCCCCGCGCTGAGCTATCGCCAAGGGACGGTCGCGAAGTCCTTCCTCCCGACGCAGATTCACATCGACGACACGATGCTCGGACAGATCGTCACCGTAACCCTGGAATTGGCGGTTGAGGCCGGCGCCACCACGTTCTCGCTCTTCTTGCCCGCCCTCGACGTACCGCTCAGCGACTCGATCGATTTCACTACTATCGCCTTGTACAAGGAGGCTCGCGGACCCGTGATCGTGCCCAAACGGCAGATAACCGCGTGGCGCAGTGTCCATCTCTATGGCATCGCCCAGACCGTGCTCGTACCGATGGATCACGCCAGAATGCATTGACCCATCGGCCCCTGTGCGCGGCTGGCGCGGTCGCACCGTCCCGGGCATGGCCTATGGCTGAGATTGGGCGACCCAGGCGAACTCAAACGGCCATCTGACGCCCGGCGAGGCGTTCGATAATCGCGACCGGAGCCTGGCTCGGGACCAGCAGCGTATCCCGCTGAACAAAGAAGGTCTGCTCCAGGGCGAACTGGCCCTCCATTACGGCGTGCGGCACGGCGTCGGTGAAGACCAGCCACGTCGCGCCCGGTGGAAACTCCTGACGGAATTTGGGCGCCGTCGCGTCGTAACGCGCGTCGGTCTTCATGCGATCATGCAGGCTCAGCATGAATTCGTCGTACGATGATCCCGCCGGCGAGCCACCGCCGAAGCGTCGTACTTGGCGCGCCAACCGCGACCAAGGCGATCGGGCGCGGCGGGTAAGCTGATCCAGATTCGCGATCAACAGCTCATCGCTGAGCGTCCCGAACGGGCCCGACGTGGTCCAGACCCGCGGGCGCGACGGATGGATATTGGTGAAGCAGCGCAGGATGCGCGCGCCGTTGGTCGGGCGTGCGGGAAACGAGTCGATATGCAGCAGGTCGTTGCGCTGGCGGCGCGGCAGTCGCCGGTCATGTTCTTCGAGCGGCCGGAAGCTGCTCAGCTCGACCCGCCAGGCGCCCGCGTAGGGCGCGAGCAGCTTCGCACAGAGCGCGACGATCCGGTCGGCGTAATGCGCCATCGCACCCGCAATCGCTTCTGCTTCGACCCCGCGGTGCAGACCGCGCAGCGCGCCACTAATTGGTTCGTAGGCGATATTCTTGTGCGCGACCGCTTTGGGCGGCACATTCGTCAGAATCTCCTGATCGGCGCCGGAAAGGATCAGGGACAAATCGCGGAGTAACAGAATCCCCCCGCGTTCGAGTTGCTCGCAGCAGGCCTTCGCGCGGGCTTCAGCGGCTTCCGGCGGGCGCCATCCGTCAGTCGTAAAATCGTCGATCGCGATCAATCGTCAGGGCTCCGCTTCGGCAATTAATGAACTTCATCATACATAAAAAAACGCCCCCGATTACTCGGGAGCGTTTCGACTTACCGTAACTCAGTTAGAGGACTTCAGGCTCCCGCCGCCGCTGACGCGACTGCCTCGCGCGGCTGCGCGGTCTGCCGCTGCCAGCTTTTGACTTCCGGCGCGACCTCTTTGGCGAAGAGCCGCATCGAGGCCTCAACTTCCGCGAACGGCAGGCTCTGGAAGCTATGGACACCATTCGCGTTGAAATCGCCGATCAGGCTTCGGCGCTGCCGCAGCTTGGCGATAATCATGTCGGGGGTGCCCCACAAGTTGGCGTTGAGGAACTCCTCGACGATCGCGTCCTGGCCCACCGTTTTCATCATCTCGGCGCCCTTGGCGTAGTGCGCATACGATTTCCCGGTATCGGCAAAATGCGATCCGGCCATTTCGTAATGCTCCATCACGCTCCAGTAGTATCCGACGATATGCTTGCGCGCGATCGCCTCGGCCTTGTTGCGATCCGCGTTGCAGACGACGAAATCGTTGATCTCGACGGGGGGCGGCTCACTACCGTTATTCTGCTTCCGATAATCCTCGCGATACGCCCAGATGCTGTCGGCAACCTTGTTCCAGCCCATCTGCGAGAACATCATCGCGCCGAGACCGTTCTTCGCCGCCACCTCGAACGAATCCGGTGACATGCAGACCATCGCGCGCCGATCCTTAAAGGACTTGAAAGGACGCGGGCGCACTTCGACCCGGGCCTGCTTGAAGTATTGCGTGTCGGCCTCGACGAAACCGGTCTCGACGCCCTTCACTATGATCTCGACCGCCTGGTTGAAGCGGTCACGGGTTTCGGCCATGTCGATGCCGAAGCCGCGATATTCGCGCCGCGAGAGCCCGCGGCCAAGGCCCATAATCGCGCGGCCGTCCGACAGATGATCGAGCAGGATCACCTTTTCCACAACGCGCAGCGGATCGTTCCAGGGCACGATAATCGCCGCGGTGCCCAGCTCCATCTTCTCGGTGCGCGCGGCCACGTAGCTCAGGTATTGCAGATTGTCCGGGCAGATCGAGTAATCAAAAAAATGATGCTCGACGGGCCAGAGCGTGTCGTATCCCATCGCCTCCGCTTCGATCGCGAGCCGCAGTTCATGCTTGTACATCGCGCGATCGTCGTAGTCCTTGTGATTCTGGATAACGAGCTGAATGCCAACTTTCATGCGACACCCTCACTTCGGCTCCGCGTTTCCGCTCTTCAGGTCAGACTCACGAGCGCACGGGCGGTGTCTGCTTGAAGGCGTGCACGAAGCACAATGTAAGCGAACGTTATCCGACCTTGAGTCAAAGCGTCAAGCCGCGCGTTATCCCCGGCCTGACCGTGCTGAGCGATAAAGCAGGATTTGATTTCGTTGCGAGCGCGATCTACTTGTCATCGACCATGAACGGGAAAACACCGATGAGCGAAGAGACCTCCGAAGCCGAGCAATTGATTAACCTTGCGCGTACTCGATTTTCCAACCTTACGGAGTCAGAGTTCAAACTATTGCACTCGGTGACGACCGGCGATGTTGCGCGATGCGGTCATCCAACCGACGACAATCAAAACAATCCCGAGTCCGCCGATTCCTGGGGTCCCGAACGCGGTATCCGCGCCGAGTTGATACGCTGGCTATGTGTCAATCGCGATGCCGCGAATTTGATTGATCCCAGAGGTATTCTCATCTACGCGGCACGGATCGATGGTGCATTGGATTTGTCTTTCGCCAGCATTGGGCTTCGGCTTCATTTTGCCCGGTGTCGAATCACCGATCGGATCAACTTACGCTTCGCGCAACTCGACGGTCTGGCCATGAACGGCAGCGTTACAACAGGTATAGATGGCGATGGATTGACTGTGCGCGGCGATGTCAATTTGCGTAACGGCTTCTGCGCAAGAGGGGAAGTGCGTCTGCTTGGCGCCGACGTCGGCGGGAACTTGGATTGCAGCGGCGGGCAGTTCACAAACCCGAACGAAGATGCGCTGAGTGCCGACGGCGCCAGCGTGAAGGGGAACGTCTTTCTGCGCCACGGGTTCAACGCCGAAGGCGGAGTGCGCCTGCCAGGCGCGGACATCGGAGGAGACCTGGCTTGCAATGGCGGGAAGTTGCAAAACCCGGGTCGACGCGCGCTCATCGCTGACCGCGCCAAGGTGAAGGGGGGCGTCTTTCTCAGTGGCGGGTTCAGCGCTGAAGGTGAAGTGCGTCTGCTTGGCGCAGATATCGAAGCAAGCCTGGATTGCAGCGAGGGGACGTTCGCAAACCCGGGTGGACATGCGCTCAGCGTCGACCGAACCAAAGTGAAGGGAGATGTCTTTCTCCGCCATCAGTTCAGCGCTCAGGGCGAAGTGACAATGATCGGCGCGGATGTTGGGGGAGTCCTGAACTGTGGCGGCGGGATGTTCTCAAACCCGGGCAAATATGCTTTCAGTGCTGACGGCGCCCGAATCAAGAGAAGCGTCGTCATGCGTGATGGTTGCACCACCAAAGGTGGAATTCGGCTAGTGGGCGTTGACGTGGGCGGTGTTCTTGAGATTACAGACGCTAAGTTTTCCGAGGGGAGCAGCATCGACGCGGAGCGTGCGCATGTCAACGGTGGGCTTTTCTGGCGAGGTATGCCCGAAACCCCAGTCGTGCTTGATCTCAACCATGCGTCCGTAGGTCCAATAGCGGACGACGGCGAATTGAGCTGGCCCAAACAGGGGAACCTTAACCTCGATGGCTTCGTTTATTCGCGCTTCGGCGACGGGCCAAAGGACGCAACGAGCCGCCTCGAATGGCTCGGCCGCCAACAAGCGGGTCAATTCACGCCTCAGCCCTTTCAGCAACTCGCGAAGGTGCTGCGCGAAGACGGCGACAATTTTGGGGCCGCACGTGTGCTTTTCGCCATGGAGGACCAGCGACGCAAGTACGGGAAGCTCGGTCTCTTAACTTGGCTCTGGCTCTGTTTTCTTCGAGTTCTGACAGGCTACGGCTATCGGCCGCTGTACCCGCTTTTGTGGGGCATTCCGATCGTGGTGCTCGGGTCGGTGCTTTTCTGGACAGGATACCACCATGGCGCCATAACGCCGACCGACAAAGACGCGTATGAAGTCTTCGAATCCCTTCATCCCAGAGCATGTGCCGATGCCGACCCGCCTTGCTATTACGTCGAGTTCTCGGCGCCCGTCTATTCGCTCGAGACCTTTACGCCGATCGTCGATCTCGGTCTTGGCCAGAAAGAACATTGGATGCCAAATCCTCATCAGGGGTCTTGGGGCGAATTCTTGCGCGTCTATTTGTGGATTCATATCGGTCTGGGCTTGCTGCTAACTGCACTGTCGGTCAAAGCCTTGGCGTCAATCCTCGGCAGCGGATGACCACCGCAGATCGAGCGTCAGCGGAAAGTACGGATTCGTCTCGCGCGGCGGCGTCGGGAGCGGACCCGGCGTATGGCCGAACGGCACGAAACGCGCCGCCCGCCGCGCCTCCGCCTCGTTGGCGTTGACGGGAAAGGTCTCGTAGTTGAGTCCGCCCGGATGCGAGACGTTATAGGTACATCCGCCGACCGAGCGGCCGCTCCACGTATCGACGACGTCGAAGACCAGCGGCGCATGCACCGGGATCGTCGGGTGCAGGCACGACGGCGGCTGCCAGGCGCGATAGCGCACACCCGCGATGAATTCCCCGCGCACGCCGGTGGGATGGAGCGGGACGCGGCGGCCGTTGCAGGTCACGGCGTAGCGCTCGCCATTGAGCCCGTCGACCTTGACCTGCAGCCGCTCGACCGATGAATCGACATAGCGGGCGGTGCCGCCCACGCTGGTCTCTTCGCCGAGGACGTACCAAGGCTCGGTCGCCTGCCGCAGCTCCAGATCGACCCCCGCGTAGCTGACCCGGCCGATTCGCGGGTAGCGAAACTCGATATGCGGCGCGAACCAGTCCAGCTCGAAGCGATAGCCGGCCCGCCGCAGGTCGCCGATGACGTCGACCAGGTCGCTGATCACGAAATGAGGCAACATAAAGCGATCATGCAGTTGCGTCCCCCATTCGGTCGGGCGCACGCGATAAGGCTCGCGCCAGAACCAGGCGACCAGGGCGCGCACGAGCAATTGCTGCGTCAGGCTCATCCGCGCGTCTGGCGGCATCTCGAAACCGCGCAACTCGAGGAGTCCGAGCCGACCGGAGGCGGAATCGGGCGAGTAAAGTTTGTCGATACAGAATTCAGCGCGATGGGTATTGCCGGTCACGTCGACCAGGATATGCCGGAAAATCCGATCGACGAGCCACGGTGGCGTATCCTTTGCCTCCGGCGCGGAGACCTGGGCGAAGGCAATTTCGAGTTCGTAGAGGCTGTCCTGCCGGGTCTCGTCGATCCGCGGCGCCTGGCTGGTCGGTCCGATGAAGAGTCCCGAAAAGAGGTAGGATAGCGCGGGATGGTTGAGCCAGTACCCGAGCATGCTGCGCAGCAGATCGGGCCGGCGCAGGAACGGACTGTCCGCCGCCGTCGACGCGCCCAGCGCGATATGATTACCGCCACCGGTCCCGGCATGGCGTCCGTCGACCATGAATTTCTCGGTGCTCAGCCGGCAGATCCGCGCATCCTCGTACATCCCGGTGATAATTTCCCGCAACTCGGTCCAGGTATGGGCGGGCTGCACGTTGACTTCGATCACGCCGGGATCGGGGGTCACGGCGAGGCGGTTGATCCGGGGATCGGACGGCGGCGTATAGCCTTCGATCACGATCGGGGTCTTGAGCGCAGCCGCGGTATCCTCAACCTTGTTAATCAATTCGAGGTATTCACTGGCGGAGTGAGCGGGCGGCATAAAGACGTGCAGGCGGCCGTCACGCACCTCGACACATAGCGCGGTCCGCACCACCCACGGGGCCGACTCGCCCACGGCGGGAATCCGGTCGCTGGTCGTATCCTGCGGCGCGCGGGGTTTGGCCGCGATCGGCGCGCCCGCATGCACGCACGGCGCCGAGTACGGCAGCGGTTCCAGCGTCGCCATCGGATCACTCGTAAAGAACGGCGGCAGATCGGCCGGTGCGACCCACGGCAGGCTGGCGAGGGGTAAGCGCAACCCCATCGGCGAATCACCGGGCATCAGATAGAGCTGCACGCTGCGGAGGAGCCAGCGTCCACTCTGCCATGCGAACCCCTCCGGGACGTGGCCCCATTGCAGCGGCAGCACGTAGCCGACAGGGGTCTCGACGCCGCGCGCAAAGGCCCGCCGCATCTGCTCGCGGTCGACGGGATCGTCGAGCCGGTTGTCCAAAGGCGCGACGTTGATCGGCAGTTGGCGTTCGCGCTGATGGTAGTACAGGGGGTCCTCGAAGGCCGCAATCGCGTAGCCGGGATCGACGCCGAGCCGCTCGGCCAGCGCCGCGATAAAGCGTTGCGCGTCGTGAGGACCGTACGCGTAGGCGGCGTCGACGCGGGCAATCAGCGCGCGATCGCGCCAGATCGGCACGCCGTCCGTCCGCCAGTAGCAGGCGAGCGCCCAGCGCGGCAGCGGTTCGCCGGGATACCATTTGCCCTGCCCATAGTGCAGTAGCCCCCCCGGCGCGAAGCGCTCCTGCAGGCGGCCGAGCAGCCGCTCAGCGAGTTCGCGCTTTTGCGGCCCGAGCGCCGCGGTATGCCATTGCGGATCGTCGGAGTTTTCGAGCGCGACGAAGGTCGGCTCACCACCCATCGTGAGCCGGACGTCGCCCGCGATGATTTCGGCGTCGATCGCAACCCCGAGTGCGTCGATCCGCGCCCATTGCTCGTCGGAATAAGGCAACGTGACGCGCGGATCTTCGTGGATACGGGTGACCGACATCTCGTGCCCGAACTCGACCTCGCACGGGCCGATCGCGCCCGTAACCGGCGCCGCGGAGGCAGCGTCGGGCGTGCTCGCCAACGGCAGATGCCCTTCGCCGGTAAAGAGCCCCGACGTGGGATCGAGCCCGATCCAGCCGGCTCCCGGCAGGTAAACCTCCGCCCACGCGTGCAGGTCGGCAAAGTCGCGATCCGTCCCAACCGGACCGTCGAGCGCCTTGACGTCCGGCTTAAGCTGAATCAGGTAGCCCGAAACGAAGCGCGCCGCGAAGCCCAGATTGCGCAGGATTTCGACCAGCAGCCATGCGCTGTCGCGACACGACCCGCTGCCCAGCGCCAGCGTCTCTTCACATGACTGGATTCCAGGTTCGAGCCGGATGACGTAGCGGACCGCGTGCTGCACCCGCTGATTGAGCTCGACCAGAAATTCCACGGTCCGCCGGGGGGTGAGATCGGTCGCCGCGACGAAAGCGGCCAACCGCGGTCCCGGCAGCGGTACCACCAGGTTCGGCGACAATTCCCTGAGCAAGCCTTCCTCGTAAACGAAGGGCGAGGTTTCGGCATAGGGCTCGAGAAAGAAGTCGAAGGGATTGCTGACGGTGATCTCGGCAACGAGATCGACCTGCACCGAGAAATGGCGGACCTGATTGGGGAAGACCGCGCGCGCGATAAAATTGTTCTGCGGATCCTGCTGCCAGTTGATGAAGTGCTCGCGCGGCTCGATCTTCAGGGAATACGCCACGATCGGCGTACGGCAGTGGGGTGCGGGACGCAGGCGCACGACCTGGGGCGAGAGCGTTACAAGGCGGTCATAGCGGTAGTCGGTCTTGTGATGTAAAGCGACACGAATCGCCATAGTGAGTTAATTCCCGAGGCGTCAAAACATCGCCATAGCGGCGAGTCGCGCTGATCTAGAGGGAATCAAGATTGAAAAAACGAGGCAATGGGGTGCTGCGGCGAAAGCGGAGGAAAGACCGCCAGAAGGCGATGCTCGGTCAGCTTTCCGCCGTGACACTGACCTCGACTTCCATCCCAAGGTAATCCCCGGGCGTCCCGGTCCAGGTTCCCGTGACCAGAATCGCCTGCGACGGATCGCGCACCACGGCCACCCGAATCAGGTCGCGATTGCCGACGATACCGTTGGTCGGATCGAACTCCATCCATCCGGCGCCGGGCAGATAGATTTGCAGCCAGGCGTGCGTTGCACCGCCACCGAGATGCGGCTGGGCCGCAGGAACATAGATGTACCCGCTGACGTAACGCGCGGCCAGACCGAGCGCGCGCGCCGCTTCCATCATCAGCAGCGCGAAGTCGCGGCAGCTCCCGCTCTTCAGATGCAGGGTCTCGACCGGGGTCTGGCACCCTTTGGTCGGGCGGGCCATGTATTTGAAACCTTCGCGCTGGATCGCCTTGGTCATGCGCGTCAACATCGCGAGCGTATCGGTTGGCCCTTCGGCCTGAAAAAACCGCTTGGCCCAGCGATCGACCTCGTGCTCCGGGTCCGGGTAGTGGCGTTCAAGCGAACGGTTCAGATCCGGGATCTCGTCGGCCGAATAGCTGAAGGGATAGGTTTCGGCGTAGGGCGCCAGGGGACAGTCCGGCTCGTCGCTCGTCTCGAAATGCTCCAGCCGTATCGAACTGGTGATCGACAGCACGTCCGCGGGCGCGTCGAAGGATGCCACCGCCACCGAATTGCTGAAGACGTCATGCATCCAGCGAATCGCCGCGGGCTCGGGCGTGATCGTAAGCCGGGTCTCGAGCAAGCGCAGATCGTGGCTGTCGCGCGGCCGCAGCATCAGACGATGGTCGCCAAAGAAGACCGGCCTAGCATAGCGATAGGTCGTAACGTGTCGAATACTCAAGACGCGCATGGTTGGTAACGGGCCTGACTGTCTGGGCGAGCCGGAAGGCTCCTGCGACAAACGATGCGCCACGCATCGTGATTGTCACGTCAATAATGCTATCGCAAGTCTCCTGCCGAGTCTTTCTCAACAGGACGCTAAGTCCGGCGGGGTCTCTGTGGATGATTCGTTAGTTTTGACCTGCAATTCTCCGCGCTATTGCCCTCAAGTTGCGGCGAGCGCCGCGCAGAGATATCGGCGGCCAATCAGCCTTCGACCTTGAGCCGCTCAGCGAGCGCAACCTCCTCCGCGCTGCCGATATAGACCGGGACGCGCTCGTGGATGCCGCTCGGGACGACGTCGAGCGCGCTTCCATGGCCGTTGGAACCCGCGCCGCCGGCCTGCTCGGCGAGCATCGAGAGCGGCGCAACCTCATACATCAGGCGGAGCTTGCCGGTGCTTCTACCGCCGGCCTTCACTTCGCCGGGGTAGAGAAAAATTCCACCCTCGAGCAGGCATCGATGGAAATCGGCGACGAAGGCGCCGCAGTAACGGAGCGAGTAGCCGCCACCCTTGTCCTTTGGTCCCGTGAGCCGCTCAACCAGCGCGCGGGCCCCCGGATGCCATCGCGCGGCGTTCGCCTGGTTGACCGCGTAGGTCTTGCCGCGTGTCGGCATGCGGATTTTCTCGCGCCAGAGCAGGAACTCGCCGATCCCTTGCTCTAACACGAACGCGTTGACGCCGTCCCCGGTCGTCCACACTAGGATCGTCGCCGGCCCGTACAGCGCGTAGCCGGCAGCGAGCTGCCCGGTCCCGGGCCCGAGCACGTCCGCGATACCGTCGCCATGCCCGGGCTTCCGGCGCCGGATCGCGAAGATTGTCCCGAGCGAGCCGTTGACGTCGGTGTTCGAGGAGCCGTCCAGCGGGTCGTAGAGCATCGCGTAGGAGTCGCGTGGGCATTGCGGCGTGAAGTGTCGCGGCTCCTCCAGCTCTTCCGAGATTAGCGTACACACCGGCCCGCCACCCGCAAACGCGTACGCGAAGGCGTGCTCGGACCAGGTGTCAAGCTTCACGACCTCTTCGCCCTGCACGTTGATTTCGCCGCTCTGGCCCAGCCCACCCTTCAGGGGCGCGACCGCGAGCTCGTTGGCGATTCGTTTCACGGCGAACGCAACCTGTTCCAACGCGACGATCAGTCCGCCCTCGATCCGGCCGGCGCGCAAATAGCGATTCAAAGTAATCATCGATAGCTTGGCCGACTCATCGGCCATTGACCTCCCGGTGTGGATTCAACTTTGCCGACCACACGTCGACCCACCTTCTAGATCAGGCGCGAGCGGGCAGCAAGCAATTTAGCGGCCGATCAGAGTCAGGATTGGCTAAGCGAAAGAGGCTTTACGTTCATTGGCGCGCCGGGTCGAATTTTGCATGGCGCAATTCTCGGCGCTGATGACGCCGTTCGTGCACGAGAGAAGTGTTTCCTTTCGCGTCAATGAAGTCGTATCTGATCGCGTCAACGTGATCCGGTTTTCCTTTTTCTCTTCTTCTACTGGGCCGCAACTGAAGCTGGATATATTCGAGCTAATGGCCCAAAAACTGCTAACACTCTACGCGACCCGCGAGCTGGCAAAAGAACAATAGAGAGGGAATCTTATAGTGACGAATCACACTCAGGCTAAGCGCAACCTTCGCGTTGTTATTATTGGCAGCGGCATGGCCGGAATTCTCTCCGCTATCAAGTTGCGCGAAGCGGGGTATACGGACTTCGTCATTTACGAAAAGGCGGCGACGCTTGGCGGGACGTGGCGCGAGAATACTTATCCGGGGCTCGCGTGCGACGTCCCCGCGCATCTCTACACCTACTCGTTTGAGCCGAATCCGAACTGGAGCCAGGTTTTCGCCCCGGGGCCGGAGATCCGCGCTTATTTCGAGAACGTCGCCAGAAAGTACGGGGTCGTCGAAAGGGTCCGCTTCGGCGAGGAGATCGCCTCTTGTGAGTTCATCGATGGGCGCTGGCGGATCCGCAGCAAGAGCGGACGAACCGATCAGGCTGACGTGGTGATCGCCGCCAGCGGCGTCTTGCACCATCCCAATCGGCCGGACCTGCCCGGGCTTGCGACCTTCCGCGGCGCTTCTTTTCACAGTGCGGCATGGGACCATCGCGTGCCGCTCGACGGTAAACGTGTTGGCGTGATTGGCACCGGCTCGACGGCCATCCAGATTACCTCGGCGCTCGTCAACCGGGTGGCGAAGTTCAAGTTGTTTCAGCGCACCGCGCAGTGGGTGTACCGGGTGGAAAACAGAGCCTACGACGCCGCCGAGCGCGCCGCGTTTGCGCAAGACCCCAGCAAGATTGAGGCGGTACGGAAAGAACTCCAGGTCCTCTTTGACACTTTTGCCGCGGCGGTGATTGACGCCGATTCGCCGCAGATGCGGGAAATCGAAGCGGCCTGCCTGGCGAACCTCGAGCAGACCGTCAGCGACCCCGTATTACGCGAAAAGCTCCGGCCCAACTATCGCGCGGCGTGTAAACGACTGATTTTTTCACCTGATTTCTATGAGGCGATTCAGCATCCGAATGCGGAACTCGTCGTGTCTGGCATCGAAACGATTGAACCGGCCGGGGTCCGGACCAGGGACGGCGTACTGCACGAACTGGATGTCCTCGTGCTGGCCACCGGCTTTCGCGCCGACCGCTTTATCCGGCCGGCGGTGGTGCGCGGACGGGGTGGCATCGATCTCGATACGGTGTGGGAAGATCATCCGGTCGCCTATCTGTCGATCGGGGTCCCTGACTTTCCCAATTTTTTCATGCTGAACGGCCCCAACGGTCCGGTGGGCAATTTCTCCCTTATCCGTATCGCCGAGCAGCAACTGCATTACATCCTGCAACTGCTCGACCGGATTCGTACTGGCGAGTGTCGCGCAATCAGCCCGCGTCACTCGGCGGCGGAGGCGTTTGAAAAGGCGCGCACTGACGCGGCGAGGAAATCGATCTGGGCGACCGGCTGCAAGAGCTGGTACCTCGACAAGCACGGGGTTCCGGCCAGTTGGCCGTGGTCGGGCCGCCGCTTCGATGAAGAGATGGCAGCACCCAAATTCGACGCTTACGATCTCGCGCCCTGAGGAACCCGCCGCTGCCGGTGTGCGACTTGGCTTCGCCAGTAGCGCGGTCGCGTCACCGGCGACTGTCGACTTCCCAGCCGACTGCCACATCCTCGGGGAGCGTCCGGTAGAGATCAGCCATCGCTTCAAGCGCGCTCTGCTGGGCCGGGGTGGCCGTGAAGCGCGCAACACGACGCGAGTTGCGTTCGATAACGATTTCGCCCCCTTCTTTAACCAGTTGGTCAAGGATCCGATTCAGATCGCGCACGAAGATTTGTCAGTCTTAACCAGCCCGCTTCCTGTCCCAAGCCTGCCCTATAAAACCCAATAAAAATAGGCGCTTTTTCGATTCCGTTTTGGCTTGGTTTGGGCTGGATTGTCCTGGAAACCGTGACAGAACCGTGACAGTCGCTAACGGGCAAGGCTTGGCTTTGTTGTTCGTTCCGATCGAACAAATTGTTCGATCGTTTGTTACACCCTTCGTATTAGCCCAACGCGGCGCCCGGGCCGCCATCGAATCGCATATGAGAAACGTTCGTGGAAAGCTCGAGCTGTTTATCGCTGAGGTGACGAAATACGAAGGGCTCTACGACGAATTCGAACAAAAACTCGATGAGATTAATAAGGCGTTGTCGCCGGACATAGCGATGACAATGATCAACCGTCTCAATCACTTGGACTTAAAGACCATGAGTGAACGTGCATCAAGTCTCGATCTCGATGCACCCGAGGAATCGTTGGTTGATCAATTGCTGGCTGACGCTCGAAATATCGTGCGTCATATGGAGACACTCATAATCCAGATGAAAACGTTGCTAAAAAGACCGATGGGCTAATCAAAGTTTCTCAGACTGTCATATTGACATCTTAGGAACCAATACAGCGATTTTCGCAGGTTCCTTTCGGCGCTCGCCGACATACTGGACATACTGATCGATTCGTTCAGCGGCGGCGGCTAGGTCTTCTTCCGACGTGATGTTGTAGCGCTCGAATACCGCGCGGGTCTTGTGACCCGACAGCGCCATCGCTACGCGTTCGGGGACGCCCGAGCGGACCATGTTACGGATCGCGCTCCGGCGCATATCCTTTTTTGGTGGGCAGGGGCAGAATCGAACTGCCGACACGAAGATTTTCAGTCTTCTGCTCTACCGACTGAGCTACCTGCCCACCGCGAGGACTCGAGCGAGAATCCGCGAGACTACCGAACCCGAATTCTACGCGCAAGGCCGGATCGAGGCACGCATCCGCGCCCGATGACGCGTTCCGCGGAGGCGACCCTCGC
>Ga0074045_10002602_pt1 | contig 16672 bp, 13 predicted proteins | sample BogForMeECP23OM2_FD_94442 | JGI IMG/M metagenome (GOLD analysis project Ga0074045, IMG submission 94442) | Bog forest soil microbial communities from Calvert Island, British Columbia, Canada - Bog Forest MetaG ECP23OM2 | ecosystem: Environmental > Terrestrial > Soil > Wetlands ...
GATGGGATGACTAACGGACCATCGCGGCAATCGCTACTGTCTTCGTGTTTTTCGCCGAAGCCAGCATCGTTTTCTGCTCGGGGAAGTCGACGCCCGTGCTGGCGGTCTTCAGGTCAGCCAGCAGGTGAGTTCCTCCAATCACGTCAAACTCCACCACGGCTTGGCCTACTCCCTCGCCATCAGCTGGCCGGGCAAGCAGCGCGTAACTTCGGCCGCTGGTCTTATTGCGCAGCATTACGCTGTGATTTCCATAGTTAACTTCGAACTGATACGTGCCCGCCGGAAGCTGCTGGTCGCCGGCAAGGAAGTCGAAGGGAACGTTGGCGTTTACGCGATAAGTATCTTCCTGCGCCAGGGAGAGTCCGGTCAGCGCCATCGCGAAAACAACCAGCACGACGAAATTGCGAACGTGGTTCTTCATGACATGCTCCTCTTTAGTGTTGCCATCATCGGCCTCGAACATCGGGCTCCTGTCCAGCGTCGTGGCTCCGTGCGAAACGATGGTGCTGCGATAGACGCGGAGACTGCGCGGAAAGTTCGTCTCCCTCGCGTCCGTTGTGACGATGACAGCGGACAGCAGCGTGAAACGAACCAGGTCGGGTGTGAACCGCCGTTCACCTTTAAGAAGTTTCGCAACTATATAAATATGTCGTGCTTGCGAGCGAGGTGCATACTGCGCGGGGCGACCGCATTTCTAAAGGCGATGAATGGCTCTGGCGGGGATGGATCGACACCAATACGGGACGAACTGTTCCGCATCGCCCCAGCGATGACGCAGTAACGCGGCGAGTACTTATGGGGCAGCGCGTAACTTGCGCTTGGAGTCAGGCAAGCGGAACGATCACGGCGCGTATCGTCCCGCGAACCCTCTTACTTGGCGAGAGAGCGAACGTAATTGACCAGGTTCCACAACTCATTCGGGGTCACCCGGATGTTCTCCAGCGGCATGTGCCCCTTGCCAACCTTCAGCGAGCAGAACATCTCTCCGTCGGTCATGTCCTTCATTGTGGCGGGATTGGTGAAGTCAGGCAGCTTCCCGGCGTCGTCAACCTCGCCCTTGCCGTCCCCGTTTTGCCCATGACACATGGCGCAATCGTAACCGTAGTATTTCTTGCCCTGGGCCAGGGATTCGGCAGTGGACTTTACGGGATTGACCATCTTGCTGACCGTACCAGGGTTGGAGCACGCGTCGGACGTGCTGGTTTTGGGTTCTTGCGATGCAGCAGGCAAAAGAAAAACGCACAGCAAAAGTGCAAACACGCAATGTTTCATCATGGCGGCCTCCTGAAAGAATGACCTGCCACTCAGTTGGATCTCTCGAGTAGCAGATGATTCTACGCTCCGGCGTCCCGGGATTCTGTGAGGTGTGAACATTGCGGAAGGACATGCATCCGGCGCTCTGGACTGCGCCTTCGGGCGGAAAAAAGCCGGAGCCCGAAGCTCCGGCTGTCAGGAACCGAGAAACGAGAACTTAGAGCAGCATCTTGCGGCGCAGGACGCCGAGACCAGCAAGCATGCCAGAACCAAGCAGGGCGATCGTTCCGGGCTCCGGCGTGCTGTTGTACACCACGTTGTCCATCAGCCAGTAACCGCTGCCGCTTGGCATGTCCGAGAACGTGAACGACGTGCCGGTGAGATTCAGGTTGTAGGTCTGAAGTCCCTGAATCAGGGTGATGGGAGTGGTTGGTCTTTACTTGGTGGTCTTCTCCCCGATCGACTTCCCCTGCGTGAACAGCAGCAGGTAGTCCGGTCCTCCCGCTTTCGAGTCTGTCCCCGACATGTTGAATCCACCAAAGGGATGCGCACCCACGATGGCGCCTGTGCACTTGCGATTGATGTACAGGTTGCCCACGTGGAACTCGCGCTTGGCGTACTCAATCTTGTCAGGAGAAGAAGTGTAGGCCGCACCCGTCAACCCGAACTCCGTGTTGTTGGCAATGGCAATGCCTTCTTCGAAGTTGCGCGACTTGATCACCGCCAGCACCGGACCGAAGATCTCCTGCTGCGAGATGGTCGCCATGGGATCGACATCCGCAATCACCGTCGGTTGCACGAAGTAGCCCTCGCCCGCCTCTTTCGCCACTGCGCCGCCGGTGATGAGGCGTCCGCCCTCGGCAATTCCCTTCTCGATATAGGCGAGCGTATTCTTCATCGACTTCTCGTTGATGACCGGACCCATGTTGACGTTTTGCGTGGGATCGCCCACCGTGATCTTCTCCACCCGCTCCTTCAGCGCCTGCAGGAACTTGTCATAAACCCGCTCATCCACGATCACGCGCGAGCAAGCCGAACACTTCTGCCCGCTGAATCCGAACGCAGCCTGTGCTGTGCCCTCGACTGCCGCGTCGATATCGCCATCCGCATCGACCACCATCGAGTCCTTGCCGCCCATTTCGAGGATCGTCCGCTTGATCCACAACTGGCCCGGCTTTTGTTGCGCGGCCGTCTGGTTAATGTGCAGCCCGACTTCCTTCGATCCGGTAAACGCGATGTAGCGGGTCTTGGGATGCTCGACGATGGCGTTGCCGAACGTGCTGCCGTGTCCCGGACAGTAATTGACCACACCGTCAGGCAGGCCCGCATCTTCCAGAAGCTCTATGAACTTCGCAGCGATGGTCGGCGAGTCGCCCGAGGGCTTCAACACCACCGTGTTGCCGCACACGATCGAGGCCAAGGTCATGCCACCCATGATGGCTGCAGGAAAATTCCACGGTGGAATCACAGCTCCCACTCCCAGCGGAATGTAGCGTAACTGGTCGTGCTCTCCTGGCAGCTGTACCGCCGTGGTGGTCTTTTCGAGCCGCAGCGCTTCCAGCGCGTACATCATGCAGAAGTCGATCAGCTCCGCGATGTCTCCATCGGCCTCGCCATAGTTCTTGCCAACCTCAAACGACAGCCAGGCTTCCAGCTCAAACTTGCGCTCGCGCAACAGTTGCGCCACCCGGAACAGCAGCCCGGTGCGCTCTTGCACCGTCGTGCGGCTCCAGGTTTCGAACGCCTTGAGCGCAGCTTGCATGGCCGGCTCGACCTCGGCGGGTCCAGCCTGCTGATGGACACCCACTACTTCCGACGGCTTGGCCGGATTGACCGACGGCGCGGTATCGCCGGTCTTGATGCGGCGTCCGCCGATGACCAGGTCATACTCGCGACCCAGTTCCGATCGCACCTTCTCAATGGCAGCCTGCATCTTCCGCACATTCTCCGGATTGCTCCAGTCGATCATGGGCTCGTTGACGAAGCTGTCAGGAGCAGGGGCGTTGATTCGATTCTCTTCAGCGCGATTCGCCTCGCGCGCAGGATGGGTCAGGGTCGACATAAATGCGTCCTCTCGTAGGGAATTTAGTGCGATGGAATACCGGGCTCTTTCAGTAGATGCACCCAGCATCGGCGCGATGCGTAAGCGTCCGCGAACCTGCAATCTTACACCTTGCGGGTTGGGTGGAGCTCCGAGCGGAAGAGACGATACTTCTTGGGTTAGCGAAGGATCGCATGACCGCATTGGGCGCCGGGAGATCGACGCCTTCATGAGGGGCGTTCGCAGGTTACCAGGCGGAGTCGGCCCGCGGATGGACTTCCGTGAATTGCTTGTAAATATAATTTTGTCTTAATGATACAGGTACCAAACTGGCACTTCCAAATGTGACGAGGGGCGACACCTCCGCCTCCAGCTCCGCTTACGTTCCGGGCCTTGGACCGCAATGCTTGAACTGCCAGACCTTGATGGGCCCGGGCGCAAGCTTGGGAGTCACGGAGCAATAATCTTGCCGGTGAATTTCCAGAAAGCGATGCGCTTCGTCTTCCCAGTGTGGCTTCAAGCGGATCGATCCCATGAACCACACATTTTCCGGGGCTGGGTTTGGTAGCTGAGCGTCGGCAGAACCAGCGATGATCAGGCCCCGCACGGTTGTCGTCGAAGTTAGGCGGTAGTAGTCGAATACCACGCGTGGAAGCCCTTCCATAATGACAACTTCATCTCCCGGCTGCGCGCCCGCCAGCACAAACGCCGTCGCCTCACGCCAGTTTTCGTCAAACTCCGCCTGGCGGAGGTAAAAGCGAATGTTGGAAGCAGAATAGAAAAGGATCACCAGCAACAGCCCGAGAGCCACGGCCAGTCGGCGTTGGGCCAAACGCGCAATCCCGTCCCCAGCCAGCAGAACCGCCGCCGGAATGCATACCGCAAGATAACGTTCGACCAGTATTGGCTGCAGCAGCGAGCCTGCAATGGTGATTGCGGGTGGTAACAGCAGCCAGCAAGCCGTAAACCAGAAAGGCCACGCCGATTGTCCGACGGGCCGGCGGAAGGTGTACCACCCCGCCAGCATCCACGCGGCGGCATACGCAAGCCAACGGTACTTCGACAGCGTCAGCGAGTACAGCACATACCTCGCCTGCTCGAGGCTTAGAGGGGCGACCCAGGCGACGTTGGCCGCGTCCCGGTGACGCAGCAGGAAAACCACTACCGGCAACAGCAGCAATGTCAGCAGAGACCATGCCATCGCCAGCCATTTCCAGGGCACACGCCGGCGCCGAGTAAACAGCAGCGACACCCCGTGAGCAACGATTACCAGCGCCGCAAAAAAATGGCTGTAGACGGCCCCTGCCGCAAAAAGGGCATAGGCCGTCCAGTTTCCTGCCGAAGGATGGTCGAGTCCGCGCAGAAAGAACAGGCTCGCAAGGCACGCCATCAAAATAACGAGAGCGTAAGAGCGAGCGCTTTGCGACAGCACGAAGTGAAACGGATGGAGGGCCAGCAGCAGCGCCGCGATCAGTCCGGTTCTGCTGTCGAACAGGCGCGTCCCGAGGAGGTAAACGACCGGCATTGTTGCGGTCGCCAACAGCACACTAAACGACCGGATCACAAATTCCCCATGACCGAACCCCGTCCATAGGCGCAGCAGGGCGTAGTAAAGGGCCATGTTCAACTCGGAGAGCCAAATCAATCCCCAAAATTTCGGAACCGGCGTCTGCGCCAGAAAGGCGCTGAATCCCTCATCCAGGTTGAGTCCCCTCCCCGTCAACTCAAGCGTACGAAGCGCCCCAGCCAAACACGTGATGAGCAGCAGAAGAAGCCCTTCCACGCGCGTTGTCCGGCCTTCGCGCGGTTGCCCGCGTCCATCCAGTGACGGCGCTGCGAGACGGTTTGCTGTCGTGGGACTTCCCCTCCTGGCTGGGCCCATTCTCGTTAATACCACTGCCCCCCGCCCGGCAGCGACATTTTCTCTCTGGCTTGTCGATTTTCACCAGGTTCCAACGTCGAAGTGATATAAGGGCGGCGCAGGCGGCTCCTTCACCGGGTCCGCAATCAATTTCCGTCTCTAACCAGGAGAACTACCATGGCAAATACGTTTGTACACACCGAACTGAACACCACCGACGTAAGGAAGGCGAAAGAGTTTTACGGCAAGCTTTTTGATTGGCAGCTCGAAGATATGGCCGGGGGCATGGATTACACCCTGATCAAGGCGGGCGAAAACTCCATCGGCGGCATCATGAAGCACCCCATGCCCGGCGCCCCATCGTTCTGGCTGTCCTACGTTTTAGTGGACGACATTCACGCCTCCACTGCGAAAGCCAAGTCACTGGGCGCAACCCCGATCAAGGAAGCTCAGGAGGTTCCAGGCATGGGCTGGTTCAGCATCTTCCTCGATCCCACCGGGGCCTGTTTCGCAATTTGGCAGACCAAGAAGTAGCAGCAGCGATCGGCTCGTCCGGCCCCCACCCTGAGGTATCGGGTGGGGGCCGGCGTCCTTGAGCTTCGCCAGCCTGAACATCTGGCTGTTCATGACGCAGTGACAATCAAGGCCCGGTCGGCGCTGGTGGAGATCTGTTTGCGGAAGCTCAGCCCCAGGATGATGCATCCGTGGCTTGCGGAGTGGTTCACTGCCGGATTGTCCCCGTGAATCAGGAAGCCAGTCCGTCCAAACATTTGGTTCGAAGGATTTGGGGTCAGGGCCAGCACAACGGGGCCCTTGCCTTTCTCCTAGTGCGACCGACCAATCGTGTAAGTTCCCACAGGAACGGGGCCAACGTCGGGATCGTTCTACATCGCGGGATTGTTCAGGCCCGGACCATGTCCACTGTAGCCCGTGGCGATCACGCTCCCATTCAACGACATCTGTCCGGTGGCTTGGTGATACGACCATGGCATAGCATGCTCCTCCAGCAACTGCGCCGGCCGTCTTACGAAATCTCCACGAACGCGCCCTCGACGGTGATGATGTTGGGGGCGCCTTTCGACGTCGCTTCCAGCCCGCGAACCGCCCCTGAGCCGGCGGCGAACGGATCGAGCGCGCTGATGTGTCCATCGGTAAAGCTCAAGCGCACGGCCTGCACTCCGAAGGTTACTGGGGTTGGCCCGTCAAACACTACTTTTTCGTTCTTGTTGCCGGCCGTGCTGACCGCCAGCTTTCCGCCCGCAATACCTTGAATGACCGGCACATCTGCGTTCACATCCACTCCGTGATCATTCTGCGCCGTGACCATGTACTTGTTCGTGCGCGCTACCGCGGTAATCACCCCGGCGTTGCCGTCCAGCATCAAATCCTGGATCTGCTTGGCGACCGTGTCGAACTTCGCCAGGTTCAGGAACTTGTCCAGCAAAATGATGCTTACGTTGTTGACCTTGACGTCGGCGAATTCAAAGATCAGCGTCGACGCATTCTTGAACGCCGCCGAGACGTCCAGGTTATTGCCTGTTAACGCTCCCAGAATGTTCCCCAGAATATTCAGTCCCAGGCTCGCCTTCACGGTAGAGGAGCGCGTGCCTTGAATCTGCCCGGCGGTGGCGATGTCGGTCTTGATCGCCGGCAGAGGGGCGCCGTCGCCCGCTCCCACGGCATCGGCCAGTTCGCCCAGCAGAGTGAAATCCTTGCTGCTCACATCGAGCAGTTGGAGCGGCTGCACGTCGGCCCGCGGCAACCGCAGCGGAAGATACCCAAATTCCTTTAGCAGATTCAGAAACGGATCGGGACGCGACATCAATCACTCCTATATAGCAGCATTAGCCAACAAGTTACGCTAGCATTATCTCCGGCGCCGGTGCTTGTTGAAAAAGTGGGAGGATAGTACCCCGCATAGAAAGCACAGTCAATCGGAATCGAGTCCCCTTCCTCCCGTCGCCCGATCCCACCCAGGCTCACGATTGGTTACAGCGCTGCAAAATTGTTGATTATCACGACCCACCGGGCCTTTTGTTGGTTATAGTGTCTGTCACCCTGACATCGCGCGCCGCAAACTTCACTCAGTCGGCGTCGCCCGAAAGCACGGAGGCACACCCATGACCAGCGAACGAGCCTTGCTCGCCCAGTTCAACCGTGCCACTCCCCAGGAAATGATCGACATGGTGCTGCGAGCCGACTCTGACGAAGCACGCGTGCTGCAAATTTATCTGGGCCAGCAACAGTTCGACGACATCCGCGCCATGGGAATGCAAACCCGCGGTCTGCCTGCCGCTGAAATCGCCCCCGACCATAACTTAATCGTGCTGCATGGCATCATGGGCGGCGAATTGACCCAGTTCGACGGCGACGACAAATCGCTTATCTGGCTCAGTGTGCTTCACCTGCTCGAAGGCCGGTTTGACCGCCTCCCGGTCAACGACGACGGCCAAAGCGCCTTCAACCTGGGGGCCACCGGTATTCTGGCCCGCTATTATGCCAAGCAGATCGTGTGGCTCAGCAAGGATTGGAATGTCCGGCCATTCTTTTTCGACTGGCGTATGGACATCCGCAAATCAGCGGACAACCTCTACCAGAGCATCAACCAGTGGTTCGGCACCGAGAACCCCGTTAACCTGGTAGCGCATTCCATGGGAGGCCTGGTCAGCCGCAGCTACATCCTCCGCCATACCGATCGCTGGAACAAAGGCGGCCGGCTCGTGATGCTCGGCACACCCAACTTTGGCTCGTTCGCCATTCCGCGCCTGCTGTTCGGCGCCAACGACATCCTCGAAACCGTCGCCAAGCTCGACCTCAAGCACAACGCCCGCGATCTCCTGCACATCGCCAAGACATTTCATGGTGCCTACCAGATGCTACCGGTGCGTGGCAAACTTGGCGGGCTCGATCCCCTCTACCAAGCGGCCACCTACACCGTCGAGCCCGTCAACCAGGCGCTCATCGACCAGGCCGAAGCCTTCCAGAAGGAGATCGCCGGCGTTATCGACGCCAACCGTATGGTTTACGTCGCGGGTTACAACCGGCGCACCGCAGCCGACCTCCAGGACCCGTCTCTACTGGGCGCCGACGAGGGCTACTTCTTCTCCCGCAAGGGTGACGGAACCGTGCCCCACAATCTCGGACTGCTTCCCAATGTGAAGACCTTTTACGTGGACGAAGAGCACAGCAAGCTGCCCACCAACCAGAAGGTGCTGAACGCCCTGACCGAACTGATTGAAACCGGTGACTTGAAAACCGAAGACAACCTGTGGAAGGGCATCGGTCCCGAGTTTGCTGCCGATCGCGGAGTCGGCGAAGAGAGCCAGGCCACCATGTTGGCCGCGGAAGCCAGCCGCCGCGCCGCCAAGCAGCAACAGGTCGCAGCCTTGCGCGCCTCCTTGCAAAGCCGCGGAGACCTGACCGGCCAAACCGTCAGCCCGGAAGAGCAGGCCATTTCCGACCTCATCTACCTGCGCGACCCGCTGCCCTTAAGCGTCAGTGGATCCAGCACCAGTATCGGAATCGTCTCCACTACCGTGGCCCCCGGAGTCGCGCCTGCGTCCCCGGCGGCCACGACGGAAACCGTTCCTCCCACCACCATTCGCGTACGCGTTCTGGAGCAAAACATTGCTAACGTGACTCGTTTGCCCGTACCGCCCGCAGTCGGTGACGCGGCCCCAATCGACGCCATCGCCGTGGGACATTATTTGCGGGTTCGCCCCACCGGCGCCGAGCACGACATCGACGTCGCGATTTCCCCCTGGTTCAAACCCGTTCCCCTCGCCGGAGCCGCAGCGCCCCCCGCCGATACCGACCTCCTCATCGAGCAGCTTCACGATCGTGGCATTTTGCGCGGCGATCTGGGAGCCCCATTGCTGCTGCCCGACCCTCGCCCCGGCCATAAGGAGAACGGTGGCCTGATCGCAATTGCCGGCATGGGCCCCATCGGCGAGTTCGGCGTTCCTGAACTTTCACTACTCGCCCGCGAACTGTGCTGGTCGCTCGCGCAGCTCGGCAAGCGGCACCTCGCCACGGTCATGATCGGGGCCAGTGCCAAGAATCTTTCCATCGCCGACGCCGTTCACGGCTGGATGGCCGGCATCAATCGTGCCCTGGTCAGCGCCAAGCTGGCTAACGCGCAGTCGCTGGAGTCCGTCACTTTCGTCGTGCAGCCCTCAACCTCGACCAACGACACCGGGAACCGCAATTTATATGCGCTGGTAAACGCCTTAAACCACGAAAAGGCTGCCATGGGCTCGTCGGCCTACAACTTCGACATCCAGTTGATGAACCTGCCCGACGTCAGTGCCTTCAAACCCAAGCCGACCGGACGCGAGCTGGCGGCCACTCGCATTTCCATCGACTTCGTCGGCGAGACTTGCCGCTACAGCGCGCTGACCGATGGCGCGGCAATTGCCGAACGCGTCCTCACCATCGATCCCCGCCGCTTACTCGAGATCAATAGCCGCCTGCTCGCAGTCACCGCCGAGGAGGACCGCTTCCGCCTCGGAAAATTCCTCCTGGAGTTCCTCTTCCCCCGCGACCTGCGAGCCCAATTGACCGGCAGCGCTCCCGTGGTTTTGGCTTGTAATAACGATGCCGCCAAGATCTACTGGGAACTAGCGGCTCAGCCCGGTCAGGACGACGAGGTGGTCGAAGCCGACCGCCAGTACCTCGGCCTGGCGCGCGGGCTTACCCGGCAATTACGCACTGTCCTGGCTCCTCCGCCCGAGCCGTTGCCGCCAATAGGCAAGACCCTGCGAGTTCTGCTCGTTGCCGATGGCTGCCGCGAGCATCCCCTGCCCGGCGCCCAGAAGGAAGCCGAGAACCTGCTGCAGCTCTTCGAGCGGGTGACCAACAATCCCACCAGCAATCGCGTGGAAGTCACCTCGCTCGTCGGCCCTGCTCAAGCGACCCCGCTTGACGTATTGTTGCGTCTCACCGAGAACCCGCCCTTCGACGTGGTGCATTACGCGGGCCATTGCTTCTACAACGACCAGCATCCTGAGAAGTCGGGGTTCCTCTTCTCAGGCGGAAATGTTCTCACCGCCAATGATCTCGATCGCATCGATCGCACTCCCAAATTCATCTTCGCCAACGCCTGCCAGTCCGGCGTGCTGCCTTCGCGTCCCGACCTCAGTTCTCCGGAGCTTCCGGCGGCGTTCGCCGAAGCCTTCTTCAAGAAGGGCGTCGCCAACTACATCTGCACGGCATGGCCTGTGGGAGACGATGCCGCGCTGCAGTTCGCCGTCGAGCTCTACACCTATTTATTGGGAGACGGGACCGCCCCCGTGGAAATCTACCAGGCCATGAAATTGGCGCGCCGCAAGATTGTCGATACCCACACCTGGGGTGCCTATCAGCACTACGGCAATCCAAACTTCCGCTTGCTGCGGGTGTAGCGCTGCCTTTTAATCGGCGGTAAAGCTGGTCGAGTTCGTGAGATAGAGTTCGTGCACTTTGAAGTCAATGTCGGCTTGTAGCAGCCCGAACGAAGCCAGGAAGTCGCGAAGTTCGTTTCGCTGATTGGCGCTCAGCGTCTTGCCGCTGGCCTGGCCATCCACGAAAACCTGTACCAGCGCACCCTGACGCATCAACTTATATGTGTGCATGTGGCCCGAGTGTATCATCGGGCGGCGCCGCTTCCCCCACCTGTCGGCTCCCTGATCGCGTCCGTTCTTCGCGGCTACTCCGATTCTGTAACACTTGGTATTGCGGAGAATACTACCCGAAGAATTACCCGGCCCTAAAGTGCAATTGCATAAATCGCGCAACTGTTCTAATTTGATCAGCAACCCCCCAACGTAAAGCATAGTTTCAGGTGTGGGGACGGTGTAGCCGTCACATCGCTGGCACCGTACTGCCGCAACTCTGGCAAAGGGACGATCTGCCATCTGGCTTTCTGTGGCAGCGATTTCACAATAGATCCCGCCAGTCGGCCCCCATTGTTTCGCTTGCATATTTCAGCCATCACCATCTCTAGCGTCACTTGATGGCGGCGATGGTAGCAAGACCGTCGACCCCGACGATGCAGGTGTCGGTATCGGCCACTTCAGCACGATAGGACTTGGAAGATGAATCGTTGGTGCAGATTAGCGCAGCTGATAGGGGTCGCCATCTGTCTTGCCGCATGTCCGCTTTGGTCGCAATCACCCGGAACGCTGGTACTGGCCGACGGTACTCCCGTCGACCTACAACTCGAGCAAACCGTTTCGTCGGCCCACGCCCGCGTTGGTGATCCCTTGAGTTTCCTCGTGGTGCACGACGTAACAGTGAACGGCTTCACCGTCATTCCGGCAGGCAGCAAGGCGTCAGGCTCACTGACTCGCGTGCATAGCCGTCGCATGCTTGGTATGGGCGGCAAGCTCGTCCTCAGCATCGATTCGGTCGAGTTGGCCAATGGCGATCGTATCGCCCTCGCCGCCCGCAAGGAAGTAAGAGGAACCTCGCACACCTGGCGTATGGCCGCCGGCGTGGCCATAACCAGCATCTTCTATTTTCCCGTCGCGCCTGTCTTTCTGCTCACCCGCGGAGACAATTGCACCGCCCTGAAGAGCACCGAAATCACTGCGCACGTCAACGGCAACACTTCCCTGCCATCCACCGATTTCTCTTTGGCTACCGCGAAGGCCTCTGACCTGAATCAGGCCATCGAGTTCCTGCCCCCGCGTGTCCTCGACGGTGAAGGACGCCAGGGCGATATGGTGAACCTGCTTTTCATCGGAAAGAAAGAAGACCTGCAGGCAGCTTTCGATAGCACCGGATGGGTCAAGCCGGAGCACTGGAAGTTGCGGTCGGCCTGGCACGTTGTCACCCAGCGCACCCATTACATCCGGCAGCCCATGTCGAGATTTTTCCTATTCGGTCGCACCCAGGACTACGCCTACGCGCTGCCCGATCCCATATTCGTCGTGTCGCACCGCCATCACATTCGCATCTGGGAGACTGGCCATCAAGTCGATGGCAACCCCGTCTGGGCGGGCGCCGCGACTTACGATGTCGCGATTGAAGTCGCGAAACGCGGCAGGTTATTCAATCACCGGATCGACCCTAACGTAGACTCGGAGCGCGATTTCATTGGTGCCAGACTGTCGCAGACCCCCGTGCCCGCCCGCGAAACGTATGTCGAAGCCGCAGAGCCGGTGTACAAGGCCCAAACCGCCTCCGGCCAGGACTACTATTCCGACAGCAAGATCCTGCTCGTTGACCTGCGTCCCGTCGCCAACGGCGAAGCCCGTCTGCATCCCGCCACTCCACTTGGCGCCCTACCCGCCTCCGGCAGGCTGTCAGCGACTCTGCGCTAATCGGCGCGAGGTGGTTACTTTCAGCTTCGGGTCTTTGGAAGGGGCGCAGCTTTAGCTGCGCCGCACAAGTCCCTTATCATGTCACTGACCCAGATTCCCAATTCGGGTCTCGTAGGTTACTTTCGTTTCTTCGCCCCACTGGTTTTGCGTGATACCCTTCCCCATTTGCTTTATCCATTAAGACTGGGATGTTTTGCCTGAGAGCGAAACTCGACAACGACGGAAGCTGTCATTTCCGCTAGCGTCGACCGGCCGTCAAGTCCGTCGCCGGCCTCTTCCCCACGATCCTTGACATATAGAGGGCCGGCGAAAACATTGGAATGTGCAAGAGTTTGCAGATATAACTCCTTACGGCTGACATGGATCGCTATAAATATATTTGCAATCAATCTCTTGCGGACAGTTTCTTCCCAAACGGTTGAAAACAAAAGACGGGAATCAGGGAAAATCGGCAAACCGTTGTAACCACGCAACACAAGTGACAAAATCGACACAGCAGCGCAACGCGTCGGTAATGCTCACCCAACCCGTCTCCGGATCGGAGTTGATCTTGCGCCCTTACCCCAGAGGCCCGCTAGTCCTTTTCCGTTATTGCCCCCCAGTCCCCCGGCTCGCTACGCTTCCTCCACACGTTTGGGCTGCTTCATTCTGTAGCAAGGAAACGAACAACCATGAGTTCCACCTACGCAGGCGTCTGTCCTGCTTCCGCTACATCGGTGCGCAAGCACCAGGTGCTGCAGATTTCGATCGCCGCTCTTCTCGCCCTCTCCATTGCCCTCTACTTCTGGATCGACTCGCGCTATCCAGCTCTACTGAAAAAGCTGAACTCCGGGCGCTCCGTTAAAGTCACCGCCGCTCTGACCTTCGACGCCAAGCTGCCGGTCTCGCCCGCTATGCCTTTGGCCACTCGCGTTGGGCGCACTACCATGAACTGGATGTGGGCCAACCGTATCGGCATGACCTTTGGTGTGTGCTTTGGCGCGGCCGCCCTGACCTTGCTGCCACTGTTCTCGCGCCGCCGCTTCAGCACCCCGGCTGGCAACACGCTGATGGGCGCCGCCCTCGGCACGCCACTCGGCGTTTGCGCCAACTGCGTAGCTCCCATCGGACAAGGCCTGATCAGTGCCGGTGCCAGTCGCTATACCGCCCTGGCCACCATGATCAGTTCGCCATTGTTGAACGTGGTGGTACTTGCGATGGCCTTCACTCTGTTTCCGTTGCCTATCGCGCTCGCCCGGCTGGCGATTCCCATGGTCTTGCTTGCGCTGGTACCGCTGATCGCCGGACGACAGACCAACGGCATCGAGCTCGCTCTTCCACCGGCCGATAGAGCAAGCTGGCCCCACGATATCTCCGCTACGTTCTTCAGCTTCGTGAAAAACCTGCTGCGGCTCGCAGCAATCACTCTGCCCTTGATGGTCTTGGCCGCGCTCCTGGGAGCCGTTGTCGCGGAAGTTCTTCCAGCGCACGACATCCCGGCCACCGCGAGTTTATTGGGGATTATCGTGCTCGCCCTGATTGGCACATTCCTTCCCGTGCCCATGGCCTTCGACGTGGCCGCAGCCTTCGTGCTGATGTCGCGTGGAGTTCCCCTGCCTTATGTGGTGACGCTGCTCTGCACGCTGGGAGCGTTCAGCATCTACCCGATGTTGATTGTGGGAAGGAGTCTTTCATGGCGCACCGCAGCCGCAATGTTCGGCGCGGTGGCGTGTTTGGGAATCGTGGCCGGAGTCGGGACGTCGCTGCTGCAACACGCGTTTTAACTACCGTGCTTGCGAATGCAGCTATCCCGGAACCACCATCCCATCCAGATTGCGATTCAGGAGTTTGTCGTGCAACCGGCCCACGACGGCTCCCTTCATCACGGCCTGAAAAGCTACCTGGAACTGGTTCATCTCCGACGGTGTACCCACGGTGATTCGGACCCAGCCGGGCATCGAGGGCCACGGACGCCCGATATAGACGTTCTGGTGCGCCATCGCGGCAATCACATCTGGCGCGGGTTTGCCCGCCTTGAGCATGAAGCAGTTCGACACCGAAGGCGTGTGTTCGTAACCGTTGCGGTCAAGCCACTCGAAGGTTGCCTCTCGTGTCGCGGTGTTGCTGCGCTTGCGTTCTGGTACCAGGGTCGCATCTTTCATGCTGGCAATGGCCGCTGCATTCGCCGTCACAGGCATGGCATTCCATCCCCCGTAGGCGTCCAGCCTCTTGATCAGGTCGGGACGTCCAATCGCGAAACCGCAACGCAGGCCCGCCATGCCGTAGATCTTGGAGAAAGTCCGCAAGACGATAACGTCTTTGTCCGCTTTGACCAGATCGAGCACCGAAGGCGCGTCGGAGAAGTGGATATAGGCTTCGTCCACCATTACCACAGAACCCTTGGGCTTGTTCTCCACCAGGTACTCAATGTCCGCATGGCTGGTAAGCGTACCCGTCGGGTTGTTCGGCGAGCATACATAAAAGATGCCTGCGTCAGGCGCGGCGGCCAGCATCGCTCTTACGTCGTGCGACCACGTCCTGGTCAGCGGAACATTCACCACCCGCGCGCCCACCGCCTCAGCTGCTTTGCTCCCGGCCTCGTAGCCAGGATCGGCGGTCACGTAGCTCGCCTTGGGCGAAGCGAAGGTAGCCACCGCGTAGTAAAGTGCCGGGCTCGATCCCGCGAAAGCCGCCACGTATTCCGGCTTCAGACCCTGTTGCTGCGCAAAGGTGCTGATCAGTTCTTCCGTGAAGCTGAAGAGGTAGCGTCCCCCGTCAGCCGCAATGTTGGCCACAGCCTGACGCGCTACGGGCGCAGGTCCAAGTGGATTTTCATTGGCGTTCAGCAATACTCCGCCCTTGGGAGGTGACTTCAACTGTGCATAGGCGAGCATCGGCTCGGTAACGATTCGCCCGGCCAACGCAGCGGAGGCGGCTGCGGACAATTGCAGGAACGACCTGCGGGAGAACGGCGACTTTTCTTTCTGGTTCGACATGCTTACCTCGCCTGAATACCGATTTGGCCTACACGTCCTGGTACGCTCAATCTCTGATCAACCTGGATTTTCGCGGGAAGAAAACTACTCTGGGCGAAACGCGCCACCCCGCCTAGAGTTGAGTTATCTTACCGTACAATCTGGACTCAGCAACTAGAAATGTCCCCTGCAATTTCTGGAGGAGAATGCGACTTCCTTTGACTTGGGCGGCAGGCCTTTTCCTGTTTTTCGCCGGAATTGTGCAGGTCGTGGCGCAGGAGCCCGCCACTCCACCCCAACCTGCGATCAATCTCGATCAGTTATACAGAGGCTTTGTCGGCGATTGGGTGAGGCAACTCGAGTATCGCGATTTCAGTGACAACTCGCGCGTGTTCTTGCCGACTTGGCTGCGCGTGACCCGCAGCTCTGATGGACCCTCTCTACAGTTTGCCTACGTTTACGATGACGGACCCAGCAAGACCGTGAAGGAACTGTCATTCGTCTCGATCGACACGGCCGCCTCAACGGTCACCTTCACCTCAGACCGCGATCACAGCAGCGACACCATAAAGTTGATGGGCTGGCCGACTTCGCCGGCAAAGGCCGTGGCACGCTCACGCTCAGCGGCAATGGCACGCAGAACGGCAAGACGATCGATGTCCGTATCACTCTGAAGCTGGGCAGAAATCTTTACACCCACCAGAAGGAGACTCGCCTCCCCGGACAGGAGTTCCTCTTCCGCGACGGCTATACCTCCACGCGCAAGGACGAGCCGCAGTAGAGACGCACTCCCCGCGCCTCCTACACTCCCATAATCGCCTTCACCTTGCCTGACTTGATAGCTTTGACCAATTGCTCGTGGTCGCGCTCGGTCTGGTCGCCGTAAGCTTCGGCCCACGTCGCTAGCGCCTTATCGAGCACCCTGGTGCCGCCACAATAACCCGCGATCGCAGCGGCATCGCCGGCGCGGGCATGGGCACGGGCCAGCAGGGTTCCGCACGCCCACGCGTAGAAGTCGAATGATTCGCCCGTCAGCCACTCCACCGGGACCGAGGCTTTCATGTTCTTCATCTGACGCACGAAGTAGGGGCGGCCATCGATCTTGGTGACACCGAGCATGATGTCACTCGAAGCCTGCAACGCCCGCTGACCGACCACGACCCGCCTACCCTCATGCTCCGTGTAAATCTTTGGCAAAGGCGGAACATAGGGAGCGTGAGCTGGGGCGACGCACTCCTTGATTTGCAGAAACAGCGGA
>Ga0074045_10002603_pt1 | contig 16669 bp, 13 predicted proteins | sample BogForMeECP23OM2_FD_94442 | JGI IMG/M metagenome (GOLD analysis project Ga0074045, IMG submission 94442) | Bog forest soil microbial communities from Calvert Island, British Columbia, Canada - Bog Forest MetaG ECP23OM2 | ecosystem: Environmental > Terrestrial > Soil > Wetlands ...
AGTGAGAGTCGGCAACAAGACTCATCTTTTGTATCGGGCAGTGGACTCCAACAACATCTCAAGTTTAGGCTATGCGCAAACAATTAACGGAACCGAGTCAACCTCCAGATCTTCTGAACCTGTCCTTTCCCCATCAACTGAAGCGGAAAGTTTCGGTTGTGAGGATCCGCGAATAACGTTACTTGAGGGTCGCTTTTATGTCACCTATACTGCCTACTCTAGGCGTGGCCCGCGCCTGGCATTATCCTCGACCACCGACTTCACCCGATTCCAAAAATATGGATTGATCGGTCCCGACCATACCGACAAGGATTGTGCAATTTTTCCGCAGCGAATAAACGGAAAAATTGCAATACTGCATCGTCTCCAATCAAGCATGCAAATTGCATATTTCGATACTCTAGAATCCATGGTCGATTCGAAAGAATACTGGAATCAATACGTGAAACATTTTCGTGACTACGAACTAATCGGCCCCAAATACCCATGGGAACATAGGAAAGTGGGCACAGGCGCACCCCCAATCAAAACAGACAGAGGATGGTTGCTGATTTACCACGGTGTGAATCTTAAGAAAGTCTACAGTACCGGAGCATTGCTCTTGGATATCGATGATCCGATGAAGGTTCTGGCGCGCACAAGTACCCCAATCCTCGAACCGGAAATGGACTTTGAGAAAAATGGCATCGTGTCAAACGTGGTCTTCCCTGAAGGAGCTATCGTGGAAAACGGTGACCTGTTTGTTTACTATGGCGGTGCAGACAGAGTTTGCTGTGTAGCAACCGCTCCATTCGACGACTTCGTCGATCAACTTGCACGAGAAAGTAACGGCATTTAGATCCATTCAAACTTCGTTTCAAATCGTTAGGATCGGACTCTAAACGGTGAAGCTTAACGACTTAGAAGAAACGCATGAGCCGCCTAGGCTTTTGCCGATTTCGCCCTGTGATGCTATGGTCACATCTCGCTTACGCAGTCATGGTACGCTACCGTTGCTGGAGCACGTCGTTGCGATATCGCAGTGCAATGGCGCGTGTAAATTCAAACAGCTTCCACATTTATCGCAATATTGACCAGAAAACGCGATGTCCGCACCACAATATCTGCAGAACCACAACGGCCGCACAATAAGCGGCGTATCATTCGATGTTTCCGTGGATGCAGTTATCGTCTTAGCTTCACTTTTATGAATCTTGATCAGTCCTAGTTTCGTTGCGATAACCGTTCCGACAATCGCAAGCGAAAGCACGGCCGCTCCAGCAATAGCTAAGGGGAGTTCAGTAGTGAGAGTAGGCATGGAAACGGAAGGATTTGCATTGACAAGAAAGAGAGTGCCGATCATGACAACTGACGCCAATGCAAATTCGATGGCATGTAGATAGTCCTGCGACAACACAATCGGAACTGTAGATTTCAACGCGCCTTCACCTTGTGAGTTAAGTGGCACCGTTTCCCGTTTATAATTAGCGTGAGGGATACTCCTCCGAATTTGCAGAAAAGCCGACAAATCATGAGTCCAAATGTACACAAGAGAAGGGGGGACTAGACCGGTTAAATTCTACGAATTAATTTTAAGGTTCAGATTTCGGCAACCTGTAACGCGGAGTGTGTGAACAGGCAAAACTTCCGTTACTTTCAGCTCCGGCAGCGCGAAGGGCTCAAATATTGCAATTCCTCAAACGATTTAGCTTCGAGCAAATTTAGAATGTAAGGAGATGTTCGAGATGGTGACAAGTATTCGTGTTGGCCTCGTTGGCGCGGGCTTCGCGTCCAGATTCCATTTCCAAGGATACCTACGAGTTTACGGAATTCCGGTTGAAGTTGTAGGAATTACCAGCCTCCATCCTGAAACTCGCGAAGCATTCGCCCGCAGTCATGGTATTAGAGCTTTTTCGACTTTCGAAGAACTCTGTGATGCTGTGGACGTAGTTGATCTGTGTACTCCAGGTTCAACTCATGAGCATTTGGCAATTAAGGCTCTTGAAAGCGGGAAGCATGTGGTGATTGAGAAACCCTTCACCGGCTATTATGGACCTGGCACTGGAGATTTCCGTGGCGACACGTTTTCGAAAGAATTGATGCTTCGCGAGGCGATGGCGAGTTGCGATCGAATAATGGTTGCCGCAGGTCATGCGAAGAGAACTATTTGCTACGCGGAGAACTGGGTTTATGCACCTGCTATTCAGAAAGAGACAGAAATTCTAAGAAAGACAGGCGGCCAAATTCTCAGGATGATCGGCGACGAATCGCATAGCGGCTCGCATTCACCATTTTACGGTAAATGGAAATTTTCTGGTGGGGGGTCACTGATGGGAAAGGGTTGCCACCCGATGAGCGCCGCGATTCACCTGAAACGTGTGGAGGGCGAAGCTAGAGATGGAATACCAATTCGACCAGAATATGTTAGCGCACGTGTGCATGAGATTACTCGCCTGAAGACCTTCCGGGATGCTGGGTTCCTACGTGCCGAATACGAGGATATTGAGGACTACTGCCAAGTCCACGTCACGTTTCAAGATGGGACTGTCGCCGATATCTTTGCATCCGAACTCGTCTTGGGGGGTGTTTACAATTGGCTGGAAGTTTACGCTAATAATCACAGGACCCGATGCAAGCTAGCTCCGATAGACGCTCTCGAAACTTACAACCCCAAAGAAGAACTTTTGGAAGATGTGTACGTAACAGAGAAAATCGGTACCAAACAGGGATGGAGCCATCCCTCACCAGACGAGGACTGGCAACAGGGTTATCCGCAGGAATTTCAGGATTTCATGGAAAGTATCATCCAAGGACGCTCGCCGATTTGCGGAGCGGAAATTGCGCGAGACACAGTCGCGGTTCTTTACAGCGCTTACCTCTCAGCGGAACGCAACGGAACCGACGTCGAAATCCCGAACAGCATAATCTAGATCGCGATAATCGTACGGCAGACCAATATAATCGCGAACAGATCGAGTTACATCAACGCAGCATACCAACGAGTAGAATGTAAGATGACTGATCCAGAAACTAGGACTATCGACCGCATGTCTGTTCGCATATTTGAATCGAATGAAACGCTCGGACAAGCAGCGGCAAACGATTTTGCTAAGCTAATTTCTGAGATTCTAAGTGAGCAGGAGACAGCCGCAGTCATTTTTGCATGTGCAAATTCTCAACTCACCTTCCTTAACGCGTTGAGAGGCAAGAAAGGGATTGCATGGAATAAGCTCATCATATTTCATATGGACGAATACTTGGGAATGTCAGACCAGCACCCAGCTAGTTTCGCTCGTTTCATTCGCGAGAAATTGATAGATTTCATTAACCCTGCCGGTTTCTATCCTTTACGCGGCGCCTCGACAGATATCAAATCTGAGCTTAAACGTTACACGGATCTCCTGCGAAAGTATCCTCCAGATGTATGCGTCTTGGGTGTAGGTGAAAATGGGCACTTAGCTTTCAATGATCCTCCTGCCGACTTCAACGCGAAGGAAACAATTCACGTAGTTGATCTTGACTCAACTTGCAGAGAGCAACAAGTAAATGAGGGACATTTCCCGACACTTGATAAGGTTCCCAAGCAAGCACTTTCCTTGACAGTACCTGCCCTACTGGCCGCAAAACATGTGTTCGCTATCGTTCCAGAGAAACGGAAAGCCGCAGCTATCGAGACGGCGCTAAGAGGACCCGTCGGGCCAACTTGTCCTGCGTCGATACTGCGTACGCAACCTCACGTCACGCTATATCTTGACCGTGAATCTGCCGCTTCCTTGCGTTAGCTTCTATCTCTTGTCAAATCCGTACGCGATTATTCATGATAAAGTCTGATGCTAGACAATATCATGGTTGAGAATCGCTGACGAAGGATAAATACGCGCTACAGAGTCGAGCAATTGTAGTTTAACTACAAGAGTTTTAGAATGGAAGGATTGAAGACCACAGACAAAGCTCGACCGGTATTTCTTAGAGAAGCAACCGGGCTTGTTCGTCAATTATCTGCATCTGACGTAATAATGTTCAATCTCCTCAACATGGGCTTGGGTTGGCCGCTGCTCTACAGTTTCTTTGGAGCTGGAACTTATCCTGGCGTAAACTTGCCTTTGACAGTGTTGGTTGCCCTTGTTCCTAACTTCTTCATTGCACTGTTATACTACTACCTATCGGTCGCGATGCCGCGTAGTGGAGGCGACTACGTCTGGGTAAGCCGGCTGGTGCATCCTGCTATCGGGTTCATGGAAAGCTTCGCGATCTTCGTCTTCTATCTCGGCTTCATCGGACCTGTCTCAGGTTTCGCGATGACCTTCGGGCTTGGTACGATGTTCACAAACTTAAGTGTCATAACTGGGAACCCGGCCTACGCGAGTCTGGCTAGCGCAGTAGTGGGCACGAATTTTATACTCGTAGGTAGCTTGCTGATTCTTGTTATCCTGATTGGGACCTCTGTGCTGGGATTACGGGCTTCCTTCAAGCTCCAATGGGCTACCTTCGTGTTGATGGTTCTAGGAGTAGCAGTCTTCTTGATTGCTCTAGCGACTTCATCCCCTTCAACCTTCACGAACAACTTCAACCAACTCTCAGGGGCTAACTATCTTGGCTTACTTGATGCCGCAAATAAGGCTGGATTGATTACGGGATTTACGCTCTCTGGTACTATCATTGGATCGTTTTGGATGTTCGTGAATTATCTTGGATATTTCACTTCAGTCTATGTCGGTGGAGAGGTCAAGCAGGCGTCTAGATCTCAATTCATAGGAATAATCGGCTCAACGGTACTCTTCGCCGTACTCGCTTTGTTCATGTATGGAGCTCCATACATCACCATGGGCGGGTCATTCTTCAGTGCCGTATCCCAACTCTCAATGACCGGAAACGCCGCCTACACGCTACCCTCACAACCAGTGTACAGTTTCCTAGTGATATTCGCAAGTCCGAACATATTTGTAGCAATTCTCGTGCCCTTGGCGATAATTGCTACCGTCGTCGGTTCACTTGAGACAATTGTTCTGATGGCGGTTAGGTTAGTGTTCGCGTGGAGCTTTGACGGAATAACTCCGGCGAAATTGGCTGAAGTAAGCGAGAAGAGGAGTTCTCCCAACTATGCTCTGGGACTAGTCGCTGTAGTCGGTCTTATCTACGTCCTGCTCTCAATATTTGCGGCAAACGTTCTAACCTTCAACGCATATTCGACTTCAGGGCTGTTCCTAGCATTCGCAATCGCGGGGGTAGCTGGAATTCTCTTCCCTTACAGACACAAGGATCTTTTCCAGGCTGCGCCTGCAAGCGTTCAACGGAAGCTGGCTGGAGTTCCGGTTGTCGTAATCCTAGGCGTTATCACATTGTTGACCGGGATCTTCGTTGCATTCATAGCCGCCAGTCCAGTATTCACGGGTGCTCCTGTCAATCCATACTACTTCGCGGGTATGATTGGGGTGTTCGTGGTTGGGCTAATAATCTACGAAGCGTCAGCACTGTACCAGAAGAGCAAAGGAATCGACCTTTCCATAAGGTTCAAACAACTTCCACCCGAATAAACTCCGAGAACCTCAGCCCATCCCTTTTTCTTTTCTTTACACACCAAACTTTCTCAGAGACGCGTGATTTTTCTGGGTAAACAATGACCCTAGCGTGGTCTAATAGCGATAGAATAGTTATCGCATTCAAGGAAGAAAGCGAATCACTTGTGTATTTTGGCGCGTTTTCTTTACTTTATATCTTAACTATTTGAGGAGGCCTAACATATCGACCTTGTACTTCTCACTGCTTTCTTCCAGCTTTCTTAGTATCGGTTGAGTTAATGGAATGCCCGTCTTTTCTCGTTTTTTGCGTTCTCGCGATTCAGGTTCACCCGGTATTAGGATTTCATCGAACCCTCGCGCCTTGGGTGCCTCCTTAACTTTGCGAATTAATTCGCTAACCTGTTTCTCGAACTTCCTTACGGGAATAAACTTCCGTACGTCGATTGCCTGAAGCATGAGCCCGTTTCCGCGAGTCACGTTTCCATCGAAACCGGCACCGGTAAGTACACCTGCCATTGCGTCAATAGCTAATGCTAAGGCGTAACCTTTGTAGCCGCCTAGAGGAAGCAAAGCTCCTGAAAGATGTGTACCTTCAGGTGGAAGGGGTGGAGCGTATAGATCCGCTGGATTAGTTGAGGTTTCGCCGTTCGGTCCTATTATCCACCCTTCAGGTATTCTGTCGCCTTTCAAAAAGGCAGTCCTTACTTTGCCTTCAGGGACGACGCTTGTAGACAAGTCAATGGCTATGGGCTCAGCTGAGGCGGTTGGTATCGATATCGAAAGCGGATTTGTGCCTAATACCGCTATTCGTCCACCCCATGGAGCAACAAAAGGATCAGCGTTTGCGAAAACAAGCCCAATCATATGTTTCTCACTGGCCAAGCTTGAGTAGTAAGCTAAGCGACCGACATGATTACAATTGAAAACGCCGACTGAACCAATTCCTGATTTACTTGCCTTTTCGATTGCAAGCCGCATAGAGAATAAAGCCGTTGTTTGCCCAAATCCCCAACGCCCATCAACCAAAGCAACAGACTTGCCGTTTTTCACAATGCGAGGGCTAACATGAGTCTTGATCTCGCCTCTTTCGACACTCTTTAGGTAGTCAAAGAGCCTTAGAATCCCATGAGAATCAACACCTTGCAGATTGGCCTCCAACAGGTGTCTTGCTACTGTTCTAGATTCAAAAGCCGACGCTCCAGCTGCCAGGAGCAACTTTATGGACAGCCGGTAGAGCTTTTCTGGGTTGACTACGGTCGTATCCATCTTCATCTTTGTACTATCGGTGCTGACCTCTAATTATCGTTATTTGATTATGGTCTGACCGAAAATTCCAGTGGGCTTTACCGATCCTGAACGTTGAAGTATCTCTTCAGTTACTAGAGTCGTCTTTTCAATATAATCTTCCACGACCTAATGCTTCAATGCGAATTCTATTGTCCAGGCGCAAGTTCAATGGTATCAGTCGTAAGGGAAGTGGCGCTGATATTCGCCACAAAACTAAGAGATCATACCTAACTGGTTACGAAAATGTTCGGGTAAACCTGGCTACCAGTTCACAGAGAGTGAAGATCGTGAAAGTTTGGAATAGGTTGCCTTGTGCGCCTTTACGATAGTGGATCCTAGTAAATACGTGTGGCGCAAAAAGACGAGATGTTTCTAATTCGCAATACGAAAACGAGAGGTAACTCTTAAGTTAGCAACAAGAAGCTTCAGCTCAAACCATAATCTAGTGAGATGATTTTAGGCGAGCGATGAAATGAAAGCGGGGAGGTTGTTCGAATACAACACACCAGTTAGAGTCGTTGACGTTCCGGAGCCCAAGATCGCAGGACCCTTTGACGTCATCGTGAGAGTTGGAGGAGCAGGAGTTTGCGGGACTGATCTGAATATCCAAAAAGGACTTGCGAAAGATTCTCCAAAGCTCCCCTACACTCTCGGTCACGAGAACGCAGGATGGATTGAAGAAGTTGCCCCAGTTGCTGCAACAGGCGAACTGAGAAAAGGTGATCCTGTAATTCTACATCCTTTCACTAGCTGCGGATTATGCAGAGCGTGCCGAGGAGGAAATGATATGCACTGCGTGAACGGACACTTCCCTGGGCTCGATAGAGATGGCGGATATGCTCAATTCATGAAGACTTCTGTCCGGAGTGTAATCAAGTTGGCAGATGGAACCGACCCTGTTCCTTTAGCGCCCTACGCCGACGCAGGCATCACATCGTACCATGCTGTAAAGAAAGTGGCTAATTTGCTGTATCCAGGCAGCACCGCCGTTGTAATTGGCATAGGAGGATTAGGGCATTTCGCGATTCAACTGCTCAAAGTCTTGACGTCGGCTCGTGTGATCGGAGTCGCTAGATCGAATGCGAAGCTTGAATTTGCAAAGCAGCTCGGTGCGGACGCCGCGTTCCCGGCGGCCAATGACGGGGGACTGAAAAATGTGCGTGATTTCACTAACGGTGTCGGGGCAGACGTAGTCTTGGACTTCGTTGCAGACAAAGAAACTCCGAATTCAGGTGTTAAGATGATCAAGAAAGGCGGAACTTATTCTATCATCGGCGAAGGAGGAACCGTAACCGACACAACGATAGACATGATAAGTAGAGAAATCAACCTAATTGGGAACTTGGTAGGAACATACAATGAACTAAACGAGTTGATGGAACTCAATCGGATGGGGAGGATAAAAATTACTTCCAAAGTATATCCGATGTCAGACGTGGTGCAAGTCATGAATGACTTGAAAGACGGTAGAGTGCTCGGACGCTGCGTGTTGGATCCTTGGAAGTAAGAATTTAGCAGGAAGTTAGTTGACGTCGAATCAAAAACTAATGGCCCTATTCGATTTAACCGGGAAAACTGCGCTCGTAACTGGTGCTTCACGCGGAATAGGGATGATGGCAGCAACCACTTTGGCCGAAGCTGGTGCCGATGTTATAGTTTGCTCACGGAAGCGATCAGCTCTGGAGAATGTTGTAGAACAGATACGGTCGATGGGACGAGAAGCTCTGGCGTTGGAAATCGACGTATCAAATCATAGCCGTGTTCAGGATGCTTTCGCAGAGGGGATAAGATCGTTCGGTAAGTTGAATATTCTTATCAATTCTGCAGGCACAAATTTTCGTAAACCGGCTACGGATTATACCGAGTCTGAGTGGAACCAAGTAGTTAGCGTAAACCTTCTGGGCACGTTCTTCTGCAGCCAGGAGGCGGGTAAACAAATGATTGCTCAACAAACTGGCGGAAAAATTGTCAACCTCGCGTCTCTCCTGACTGGATATGGTGTTCCGGTTACTAACATCGTGCCCTACGCCACCAGTAAGGCGGGGATAGCCGGTATGACTAGAAGTCTAGCTCTGGAATGGGCTAAGTATAGGATAAACGTCAATGCTCTTGGACCAGGCTATATTCGGACAGAGTTAACTCGCGCCATCCATGAGAATCCGAATCTTTCATCAGCCATCGTCTCTAGAATCCCGATCGGCAGATGGGGGGATCCTGAAGACCTGAAGGGTGCTTTTTTGTTTCTGTCTTCTTCTGCTTCTGATTACATGACTGGCCAAATTCTTTGGATTGACGGAGGATGGGCGGCAAACTAAGCGGTAGCACAGTTTACGGAGTTCCAGTCGAAGTTGTAGGAATTACCAACACCCATCCTGATGTCAAAATTCCACACGGCATAACCTAGATCGTGATAATCAAACTTCCTGCATTCTCTATAGAATTGGAGGCAAGTCGCTTGTCGAATCAATGCTCTAACTCCTGCGTGCTAATTTCTTGTATGCTGATTAGTAACTGCTAGAGTGGTGGGCCTGGCCGTATGCACTTAAAGAATTAAGTGAATCCGACCAATTTTGCAAGGAAATCGAAGTAAGAATACCACCCTGTTCATCCGTCGATGTAGGCATCCCCTGCATTTGAGTGAATCTTGGGAATTTCGGACTTAACTGGTTTCGGAAATGTTCGGGTACACCTGGCTAACTAATGCAATTTGAATAAAGACGACCAATAGCATTATTATTAGAAATATCTGGTCGCTCGCATCATAAAGTTCCTCCTTATCGCACCTGCCAGACTATCTTGCAAAATTTTGTTCATCAGAACTCGGATTTCGTTTCTTGTTGAGGCAAATGACAGTCTTGGGAGAAACCATGTCTTGTAGAATGCTTCGTTCTTATGATAATTATTTGGGAGCAAAATCGCATATCTCCCAATGAGAACTGCAAGGAGAGCGGCGTGAAGTCGATCAGTTATGATAAGTTTTCGTGCCGCAATAAGACTCCCAACCAGTCTTACCGACAGTTCTGGTCGAAGTGGCACCCCTGCAATCATGATGTTTGATGTCGGGAGACCCAAGTTGAACCTCCGTTTGCTCTCCGAGTCGTCTCTTCGAACATATAATGCTCCTTTTCCATCTATTCCGTTTACCCATTCCTTCAATTTTGGTTGTAGCAGAATTGAGCTGTCAGGAAGCAGGTGTGCTTCAACTCCAAGAGAATTATCCGCTATGCTTTTGCTTGTGTTATCTCGAACAAAAAGACTCAATTGTCCTTTGTATGAAGCGAAAGCCTTTCGGGTTTGTATGGCGCTTTGGTGTCTCCGAAAGAAAACTGATTGGGGCAAGAAGATTACTTTGTTCGCTTCGAAGGTGTGTAATCTGCTGATTTTATCAAGATGCACGGGAGCGTAGAGGTCCCCGAAATTTCCGCCGCCAAGAAAATATATTATGTCGGAAGTATTCGTCTGAAATTTTGCATATTCGTTTACGATAATGAGTTCATTATGAATGCTTCGAAGGTAGTCGATCGCTCCAAGTAAAATCATCTGGTCACCAACGTTTGAAAATATTGGTGCGCCAAAGAGAACGGCTCGGCCTCCGTCAACCATAGATCCAATCGTCTGATCATACAGTTTCCGCGCTTTTTGATAATTGAGTGAGATCAAACTGAACAAAGCAACGATTTGAACTGGTATAAAACATGGTTGAGCCGGATACATGAACACGGGCGGGTAGGTTAACCGCGTCAGAGCAAAATCGAAACCTTCACTATTCTGAGAATCTGTTTATATGCTCAGCATGACCGGGTTTGGCTAGTAATAAGAAGGATTACTGCACTGCACCTTTGTCATTTATTCCTTGCAATTGTACGAATGGATCCGAAGATCAACGCGGCTCATTTGGGAGAAGAAATTCGTAGATGAAGGCGACTGGCATAAGAGTGAAGCACGGAACCAGCTGCAAGCTAGAGGCGACAGTCCAGGCAATGTTGCCTCGAAAATCATTTCAACTCTTCTACCGTTTTCCGACTGAGTTTGCCAAATCGGTACAGGTTTCCGCTGATCCATTCATCGCCGCGCTATTACTTCCGTCGATGGAACTAGGTGAGCCTTTAATCGTTGATGCAGCGGCTTCATCCAGACTTCTTGGCGCGTTGCCTAAGATCATGGCATTTTACCATAATCGTGATCCAAGGTTCAAGATAATAAAGGTCAAAACTCTCGAAGAGCGGCGAGACACTGAATCCAGCTCAAACACTAGCGCTCTCTTCTTTTCATGCGGGTTAGATTCATTTCACGCGCTGACAAAACTAACGGAACGAAATCGAGAGGAGAACAATCTCACCCACCTTATCTTCGTTCATGGTTTCGACATCAAACTCGATGATGCGTCTCTTTTTGAGAGAAGTTGCGCGGCTGCGAGGGACGTGGCCTCATACTATGAAAAAGAGTTGGTTGTGGTGACGACGAATATACGGGAAGTTACAAATGGATTCGTCGGCTGGGACTATTGTTGTGGAGCAGGTATAGCAAGTGTAGGCCTCGGTTTTGGTAACTTCTTTAGAAAAATTTACATCGCTTCAGATATGGGGCCTAACGATGTCATGCCTTTGAGTGTTCACCCAGACCTGGATCCACTTTGGTCTACTGAAACGACGACCTTCATTCATTATTGCTATGGAATAAGTAGAATTGAGAAAGCCAACGTCCTCGCAAACAATTGCATGGCACAAAAACACCTGAGGGTATGTTGGGAGAACAGGAACGGTGCGTACAATTGCGGAAGCTGTAACAAATGCGTGCGAACCATGCTCACTCTATATCTGGCTGGAGCTCTTTCAAACTTCAACTTTCCAACGAAACTAACACCAGAACTCGTTTATGGCATGAATTATGATCCGCACTCGATCGTAATTAGCCACGCAGAGGAAATTCTTCATGAGCTTCAACAGAGAGGAGACGATGAACTTGCAGATGCCTTATCCCATGCGATCAGGAAGACGTCTGTCAGAGAGGGGTGGATAGAAGTTTTGAAGCGTGTGAAGTCGCAAACGCAATTTCTCTATAGAAGAACTGTTAGAGCTACCTAAACTACGAAAGTCCTTTCGTTAGAGCCTACTCGGGTGGGACTTGCATGAAGAGGAGACCCAGATCCAGACCTTGCGATTTCCGATATAAGTAGGCAGCGCCGTAGATCACGGCTCCAATTACTGCGACTATTGGAACGAACGCGTAGGAGAGTAACTGAACGATTGGAGGACCACTTGGCGGTGGTGTGACACCGGGCAGAACCGTAGCGTACGAAATGAAAACTTCCAAGATGAGTCCGACAATTCCCAGTGCCGTGATAATGGGTACGCCCCCAATACATCTTTTCACAAGTTCCGGAGAAGACTCGAATATGCCTTTGCGCGTGTAAGGAAATATGATGGCAGCTAGGCTCGTTATCGCGAAGGCGACGGAAGACAGCAGGCTGGAGTAAAGGAAGTATGCAAAAAGTGTAGTGTACCAGTACAATACTGCGAAGAGGACACTGATCAGGAAAATGGCAATGGTAGTAACATAGGGAGTGCCTCTACTATCGAGTCTCGTAAATCCGTTGGGGAGTAGCCGATCGAAGGACCAAGAGAAGAAGTTTCTTTCAACTATGAAGACCGCTATGAGAGAGAATGCAATCTGTGTTAAAATGAAACCTAGTCCTACAAACGATATTACGTATGCGTTGGGAGTTGCGTACGCGACTAGGATTGTCAAGACGGGCGCTACTGGCAACGTATAAGCTGGATTCGATGAGCCCGCTAGGGCTGAAAGGGCATTATAGAAATCTGAGCCCATAGAATAGTAAACAGATGTATACTGAATCGCTAGGAACAACGCGAAGATCAATACTGCTCCAAACATCGCCAGAAGTTGCGATTTCTTAACTTGCTTAACTTCGCCTGTATAGTAAGCTGAATTATTGTATCCGACGAAATTCAGTATAGTGAAAACTGATCCATAAAGGGTGTACTGAAAATTGAAGCCCGCTGGCAGTGCTGCTTTCGTAATGACGTTCTGGTAATTCATCCCCGACAGGCTGTTGAAATTACCGATAAAGGTGCTTTGTGGTGCTGAGAAGAATGCCAGGGTCATCACAACAGCAGACACCGCGGCCACTATGAACATGACCCAGAGAGTGCGAAATAACGTCCTAGTTCCAAGAAACGCAGGGATTATCACGATAACCAAAATGACAAGAGTTAACTCAAAACCCGCGGGAGCTACAGAAATAGCGCTGGCTTGGTTTACCCAATTCTCATTCGATGAAATCTGTCCGAGCCCAGCGAGCATAGGCCCAATTCCATACGCAGGAATCGTGCCTATCACTACCGTTATGAAGCCTATGAGCCCAAAAGTGACGAATAAACTCGTAATCAGCCCTAACGAAGGATGAATTATTCTACTCACCCAAACATAATCGGCCCCCGTCCTCGGCATCGACATTGTGAGTAAGTAGTAGACTGCAGCCATTACAAAACTGGTGGGCAGGGCAACAAGCACTGTTAACGGAAGGTTAACCCCTGGGTATAGCAAACTAGCAAAGTACATGATGAAAATTGGAGCCATAACACCCATGGATGCCAGATTGCCGATTAGCGCGTCAAAACCTGAGAGGTCCCTCGTGAGACCCGTTGCATACCTCACGAACAGAGTTTCCTTTTGAGAGCCCAAACCAAACGGGCCTTGGTTCATACGCTATTAAATGTTTTAGCGATTCTCCAATGGGATGACTATGCTGGTGCCGATATTACAGCTGGCCGGATTCACTTAATAAATTAAGTGAGTCCGCCATTATGTCTCGAAAATTGCAGCTAGCGTCGGTTGGAGCGACGGCTTCTCGATATTTTATTGGTCAATGAATCAACTTCTTTCTTGAAGCCTTGGTAAATCTTCAAATCGTCTCCAGTCAACTTTATCGTATCAACTTTAAGCCGTCTGAACGCTTCGTTATTATTGTGGAGCATCTTCTGCGCCTTCCTCAGTAATCCGCGTATGAAGATCAAACGCAATTTCTCGTTGTGTTCGATGGCTGCGTCCCATCTCTCACTCGGCAACTCTAAAGTTGGATCTAAGAATGCTTCCACATCTTCAGCAGGGGTGCACGAATATTCTGGCAACAAAGCTTCCCAATCTGCAGTATTATGCTGCCCATAAGTTGGTTGATTTTTAGGTCGATAATAGTAATCCTCAAGTCGTTCTCCGTCATGGAAAACCTTGAAGAACGACACCAAACGTCTGCGAGCAATATCGTCTACGCCTAATTCCATTAAGATCGGCCATAGACTGAATATTTCAGGCACCAGATGCTGGTATTTTTCGATTAGCTTCATGAAGTCGTTATCATGAAACTCGGGTAAATTCTGCGTGTAAAAGTTCGAGATGAGATTTTCTAATCCGATTCTCGTTGGGATGAAGTATGTGGATGGTTTGCCTCCACGGAGTCGTTTGCCTGGATTCGTCTCAGACTTAATCATTCCAGACTCTAGGAGTAAGTCAATGGCGTCCCGTACAGTTCTTTCCGTTCCCAACTTCTCTTCAGCAATCGCCCTCACGATATCGGCCTTACTGAGAGGTTTCTCAGACGCCGCTATGAGGCGTAGAACTCGGACAATACGCCGGAATTTATTACGCATTTGTTCCTGAGTGACTGAATAGAAGTAATTCGGTTCCTGAATCTCGGGCATTGCATCCTCATAGTCGTCGTCTACGTCATTTTGTCCTGAGTCGTTCACGTCCTGACCCTCAGGACGGATATCTAGTATGTCCAATTTTGACTTTCCATCTCATATAGCCGCTTCTCACACAGGATCCGGGACAGCGATTGATCAAGACACGTGAAGCGACAATTTTCGCCGAGAAAAACTTGACTGGGGTTCTACGCGACATTCTGCTTTCTGAGAAAGACGAACTGACTCCGGAAGAATTTCTCGCCAAAGCGGAGATCTGGCTGCGTCTTCTTCACAAGGAGGGTTCGCGGTGAACGGGAAGAAAAATGTGATGACCCAGACCAGAAAAGGTGGGCCAAGCGCCGTTTCTCGACGAAAGTTCCGAGAGGTTATCCGCTATGACTGAAAATCCTCCATGTGCGAAGAAACGGAGAAATCGCCTTACTGAAATTCTCGGGCCAATCTGGCTAGAATCACATCGCAAAGGGCTGACCCCGAAGATAATCGCGGAGCAAACAAAAGTGTGCGAGCAGACTGTCATTAAATTCCTTCTCTCCAAGGGTCTCGTTCCGAATGGTTGGAACCAGCCAAACCGCGAGACGACAGAGCCTGAGACGATGATTCCTTCTTCGCAGTTACCAGCGACCACAATTCTACGGCCAGAAGATTCAGTTGAAAAACCAGTTTCCGAAGCATCAGATCTAAACTCGAAAGTTGCAACTCCTGAAGAAACGAGTGACAACGGTGCTATTGAGCCACCTAACCCGATTGGAGACGCTTCTTTCAATGATGCTGTCAAGGGAGACTCGCAACCGGAGATTTATCTGGCATGGCCCGAGCTACACGTCGTTTTCCATCATGCCCCTAAATCCGCGGAAGGCTTCGTTAAGCACTCAAACAGTGATGTAAAAATCGAGACCAGAAACTCACCTTGAGCAATATAGAAGAACTTTACAATCTGCTGGTTGCTGCTTCAACGGCTGTAGATCAGCAGATTCGGACACCGAAAGTCGATTCACACATAGGACACGACTGGGCACGCGGAAGGCCGAAGATTCGAAGAATCGACGAGGTCGAAAATTTTGAAAAATACATGATCGATGATAGTTGCGACAAAATAGGTGGAGAGCGATGGAGCGGGTACACGGTAAATCGGCACGTGCTGGACGTAGCCAAAGAAATTCAATCACCCCTTGAGATTCTTGAATCGATCGCTGCCGCAGGATACTCTTTCTGCACTTCGGGTGTGATATCGATCGATTCAACCTATGAGCCATTAAATTTGGGGCTGACGAATGCAAGAATAACACGACCGGAGGTTTTGATTTTGGGCGATGCAATATATCCTCATACTGGGTACCATCTGGATGTTTCCCCGGGAACTCTAACAGATGCCGATCGGAGAGTTTTCACACGCAAGTTTGCGGATTTCAACGCGAAAAGCGGCAATAAGATCAAACAGGTTACCATTGACAATGGGGTGGAATTCCAAAATATCAGAAATGAGTTCTCGTCTATGTTTCCGGGAGCTGAATTTCAAATTTCCCATTTCCACACTGATCGATATATCGATCAAATGCTCCCGCTCTTTCGTCAAGAACGTGAGGTCAAGACTGTTCGCCGTATAGTTCGAAGCTCGTTGCATGAGGCACTGGAAACGATCGGAGATGAACAGGAACTTGAGTCAGTGTTCAAGAATTTGCGCATATCCAATGCCAAGGTCTGCGATGAGCAGGTAGAGAAAGTGTTGGACTCGTTGCAGCCGCTTTGCAGGAACCTCACTACCTACGCACGATTGAAAACAGATGTCCGATCGACGAATCAGGTCGAATCAATAAACTCAGTAATCAAAACAAGAATCGATCGCATGCACGGTTTCAAGTCATTCGAAAGCGCAAAACTCATCACCAATGCCCTATGCAGCTTTATGTTGTTTCGATATTTTGGGCGAGGTGCCAAGTACGAAGGTAGACGCCCTATCGATCTCTGTTTTAAACCTCAACTGCCCGGAACTTGGATGACTTATTGCCTTAGGGTCTAGGCAAGTGTTTCTCTCACATGACAAATGCCCCGAATCGTTACGTTGGAATCAAAGTATACTCTGATGTTACAATCCCTACGAGCGGGCTTGTAACATGGGAGACTGTTGAATCTCCGTTGTAACATTTTTGGGGTATTATGAAT
>Ga0074045_10002604_pt1 | contig 16665 bp, 18 predicted proteins | sample BogForMeECP23OM2_FD_94442 | JGI IMG/M metagenome (GOLD analysis project Ga0074045, IMG submission 94442) | Bog forest soil microbial communities from Calvert Island, British Columbia, Canada - Bog Forest MetaG ECP23OM2 | ecosystem: Environmental > Terrestrial > Soil > Wetlands ...
AAACAGGCAATGATTGTTATTTCTTTTTATCAACTCTAACCTTAAGTTCTTTTCCTACTTTAAAGAAGGGCAATTTCTTCGGTTCAACCTGGATTTTAGTGCCGGTTTTAGGATTTCTTCCTGTATATGAGCCGTATTCTTTGACTACAAAGCTGCCAAATCCTCTGATTTCAATACGACCATTTTTCTTCAGCTCGTCGGTAAATCCTTTAAAGACAAGATTAACAACATCAATTGCTTTTTTTTCTGTCAAGTTTAACTTACTGCTTAAAGTTTCAATAAGACCGGATTTGTTCATAGACCCTCCTTATACTAATTACGACCATGAATAGCCATAGTGATAATATATGTCTGTTTTCTCTATGTTAGAGTTTATTATTTATTTTTTGGCGAATGTCAAGAAAATTTTACCTTCTCTATCACCTTATTATCAAGCAGTTGACCTATTTCTTTTTTAGTTAAATGCCGCCACATACCTTCCTTCAAACTGCCTAATCGGAGATCACCTATTGATTCACGCATGAGATGAGCTACCCTGTGACCAATAGCCTCAAACCCTCTCCTGATGATTCTGTTCTTTCCCTCTCTCAGAGTAAGCTGCAACCAGCAACTTTTATCATTTATTTTCTCCACTTTAAGATTTTCCGGTTTAAAAACAGCATCCGGCAATTTAATTCCTTTTCCCAGTTGTTTTAACTCATCTTTAGATAAACGCCCTTGAATTTTGACCATGTACATTTTAGGTTTCTCAAAACGCGGATGTTGTATTTTCTGAGCAAAATCACCGTCATTAGTTAAAAGCAAGAGTCCCCGGGAATCATAATCCAGCCTTCCCACGGGATAGACCCTTTCCGTCACATCGCTTAGCAAATCCACTACAGTCGGCCTGTTTTGAGGATCATGAAGTGTAGTGACAAATCCAGCCGGTTTGTTTAAGATTATATAGAGTTTTATTTTTTCCGGAGAAATGGTTTTGCCGTCTATACGAATAATGTCTTTTTGGGCGTCTGCTTTAACCCCCATCTGGGTTACCACAACATTATTAACGCTAACGCGCCCTTCGGTTATCAGCTTTTCTGCGTGGCGCCTTGAGGCGATACCGGCTGTCGCAATGACCTTTTGCAAACGTTCTTTCATAAGTCGGGAACTTCTTCTATTTTCTCTTTTTCTTCAATTTCTTGTTCCAAGAGGTCCTGTTGCTGGTTAAGTTCTTTCAATTCCCGTAAATTTGGCAAATCAAGGAGATCTTTCAAATTAAAAACTTCCAGAAATTTTTTAGTCGTCCCGTAAATAATCGGTTTACCCGGCACATCTTTACGCCCGACAATACGAATGAGCTTTTTTTCCAGAAGCCCTTTAAGCGGAGCGCCCACATCCACCCCTCGAATACTTTCAATTTCGGATTTAACAATGGGCTGCTTATACGCAACGATTGCCAGAGTTTCCATTGCTGCAGGAGATATGGAATGAGGTTTTGTGCTTTTTAGTTTTTTTACCCATTGGCTGAGTTCAGGACGGGTCCGAAATTGAAAACCGCCGGCGACTTCCTGCAGGTAAATTCCACCCTGCCGCGCATTATATTCCAGTACAAGATTATCGAGAACTTCTTTAATTTCAGTTTTTTCAACTTCCGAAAGGATGACGCTGATCTTTTCGGGCATCAATGGTGTATCGGAAGCAAAAATCAAAGCTTCTATTACTGCCTTAACATTTTCCATTTACGACTCCACGGCCGGAAATATCCGGATAACTCCAAAATTCGAAGTTTGATAAGCTTTAACCATTCTCAGCTTAATTAATTCCAGCAAGGCTAAAAAAGTATAGATAATGCGACGGCGATCTTTTCTACCACCGAGCAACTCCTCAAAATTTAAATTTTTTGTTACGGTCAACTTCTCCATAATTTCATTAATTATATCAGTAAGAGATAATTTCTCCAAATCAATTTCCATAAGTTCTTTCTTGTCTGTCTGGGAAATAATCCGATGGAAAGCCTCTATAAGTTCAAAAACACTTACTTCAATAAGTACGTCTTCATCTCCTGCTGACTCTGCAACCTCTTGGGGTAAAACGGCTGCACGGGTAAATACATCTCTTTCCAAAAGTGGCCTGCTTCCCAGATTCGTCGCGATCTCCTTGAACGTCTTATGCTCCAATAGTTGCCTGACCAGTTCTGCACGAGGATCTTCTTCCTCTTCTTCCGGTTCTTCAGGAGGCGGCAAAAGCATTCTTGATTTGATATGAATAAGAGTAGAGGCCATAACCAGATACTCTCCGGCCAGATCGAGATTAAGCGCCTTGATCATTTTGAGGTACTGAAGATATTGCTCAGTAACAAGGGCAATGGGAATATTATAGATGTCAATTTCGTTTTTTTTAATCAGGTAAAGCAGCAGGTCAAGCGGACCCTCAAAGATATCCAGCTTAATAGCGTAATTTGTTGCTTGTTCGTTATCTGTTGTTTGTTCGTTATCCATAATTTATTAATTGCGCAACCCGCGAATGGAACTGAAGCTCTCCGCGGCAAAGCGTTGAGAATCTTCGATTCTCAGGGGAAATTATAATTATATATTCACGAGCAAAACCCCAAAGCCCGCGAAGGTGTTTGCTCGCTTGCGAATTTATACGAAATCAGATTTTAACGGCAGCGCGAACTTCATCCATTGTTTTTCGGGCTATTTTTTTCGCCTTGTTGTTGCCCTCTTCTATGATGTTGTTAATTTGATCTAAGTGACTTATATAGTAATCCATGCGTTCATGAACAGGACCCAGTTCTTCGGCAACATGCTTGGCCAGCATCTTTTTACAATCTGTGCAGCCGATTTCCGCTTTTCTGCAAGCGGCGTCAATTTCCTTAACCTGATCCGATGAAGAGTATAAACCATGGAAAGTGAAGACATTGCATATTTCTGGATTTCCCGGATCTTTTTTTCTCATCCGCTGAGGGTCGGTAAACATGGAACTGATTTTCTGTTGTAACGTTTTACCCCGATCACTGATATAAATAGAGTTATCGTAGGATTTGCTCATCTTTCGTCCGTCGATTCCCAGCAACTTTGGTACGCTCGTCAAAAGCGGTTCAGGAACAGGAAATATTTCTTTATAAAGAAAATTAAAACGACGGGCTATTTCACGGGTAAGTTCAACATGAGGGAGTTGATCAACACCGACGGGTACGCCGTAAGCCTTGTACATAATAATATCGGCGGCCTGCAGCACCGGATATCCCAAAAAACCGAAAGTGGACAAATCCTTGCCGGCCAGTTCTGTTTTCATTTCCTTATAGGTAGGATTGCGCTCAAGCCACGCGAGCGGAGTAATCATGGAAAGAAGTAAAAACAACTCGGCATGCTCCTTAACCGCTGATTGCACGAAAAGAGTGCTCTTTTGAGGATCGAGACCGACACTGAGCCAGTCTATTACCATACTGATGGTGTTATCTTTTATGTCTTCCGTGGAACTGTATTCGCTTGTAATGGCATGCCAGTCGGCAACAAAATAGAAACAATCATATTTGCCGCTTTCCTGCAAGTCCACCCAGTTTTTTAAAGCGCCATGTAAATTTCCAAGATGCAGCTTACCGGTCGGCCTCATTCCACTTAAAATTCTCTTGGCTTCCAAAACAAAAACTCCTTTATAAATTATAACGCACTAAGGCCTCCGGCATATTGTGCTAAGAAATACGGAGGCCTTAGTTGTACTTAAAACCAAATAATTTATTATTTAACTTTACTGGCCAGTTCGGCACCTGCCTTAAATTTGACGACCTTCTTCGCGGGAATCTTAATGGCTTTGCCGGTCTGAGGATTTCTGCCTTCCCTGGCTTTCCTTTTTACTACTGAGAACGTACCAAACCCGACAAGGGCAAGTCTGCCATTTTTCTTGAGTTCTTTGGCAACTGTGGCTACGTATGTTTCCAACGCCGTTGCTGCTTTTGCTTTAGTAATATCTGCTGCTTTTGCTATAACTCCAACTAATTCTGCTTTCGTCATTTTCTAAAATCCCCCTTTCTTAAAATAAAATTTTAAAATTTTACGATTAACCATTTCCACGGTTATAACCAGAGTTTTTAACATTTAGACAGGTAAATTGTATCTGCAACCATTATTGGAAAAGCACAATATCCTTCAACTCATCTCAAAAACAACTTTAATTAATCTTGCTCAAATCTGCTTGTTTTCTGGCTTAGATGGGTGCCTTATCCTCTAAATCGGTGCTATGACTAGCATAACAAAGATTAACAATCAAGAAAAAAATAATTATTTACTTAATAATGTCCTTATATTTAAAAAAATTTGTCTCCCATCAAGACCTGCTCTCTGAAAGGTTTTATTTTAGAGCTTGATGCTCATTCCGGCAATAATATCCACATCAGAAAAATTGAATTTCTTCGCGGCAAGCCGCGGAGCATCTTCGATTCGTAAATAAGAATATGGTTCTGTATTCGCTCGCCTATGAACTAATTATCTACAGAACTCACACTGTTTTACAAAAAATAACCTTGAAATCACAACACCCCATAATAAGTGAATCGTAATATCCCCTGCTACTTGACATTACTTCTTTATTAATAAATACAATTCGCCTTCTTCCTTGAGAGTGCCGGCGGTATATTCCGCGTTTGCGCCAAAACCGCAGAAAAGATCTACCCTGCCGGGTCCTTCTATGGCGGCACCCTTGTCCTGACTGAGCACAAAGCGGGAGAAATCAACTATTTCTTTAACATTGCCTTCCGTGTCAAAAACCGGTTTGCGCAAATGGATAAATGCCAAAGCTCCTTCCGGAAAAAACTCCGGATCGGTAGCGATTGACCTTCCCGGAGTTACCGGTTCGCCTAAAGAACCCACCGGCTCTTTATCCAAAAAGCGAAAGAATGTGTATCGTTCATTGTAGCTTAAGATATCATATATTTCCTCATCACTCTTTCCCTTTAAAAATGTATAACGATAAGAAGCTTCACTGCTGTTTATTTTGCCGCCATCCAGCATGAATTTGGTTATGCTGCGGAAAGGTCTGCCGTTGGTTTGCGCATAACCAACTGTTAGAATAGTCCCATCTTCCAGCTTAACCTTCCCGGAACCCTGTATCTGCAGGGAAAACAATTCCACAGGGTCGTTAACCCAGATAAGTTCCAGATTCTTTCCCTTCAAAACGCCTTCAACATCGATTTCATGGCGGCTATAGTATGGAACAAATTTACCGTTACTCATCCGGCCGATTTTGTTTTCATTTTTAATCAAATCAGGCGGCACCCGATAAAGAGGGTATTTGTATTTTTCGGTGCGTTCCAGGGAACCTTCAAGCAGAGGTTCATAATAACCGGTAAAAAGCACACTATTGGCAACACCGGAACCACTGATACGATAGATATTAAATTCCGCGGCAACTTTTTTTCTTAAATCAGCGTGATTGTCCGTTGCCTGCAGAATCTCGCGAAATGCTTTTAGTGTTTCCTTTAATTGTTGAGCGCCAATCAATCCGTCCGCGATTCGGTAAACCTTATCCCGACCGTCGTTTTCATAATAATTAATGCTGTGATCTATCGCCAAATCCAGCGATGCCGGGTCAAGATCATCCTGGAAATCGATATCCCCAACGGGAACGGGGGTTAACGATTCGAGAGTCCTTACAGAAGATTGCGGTAAAAAACTTACGCACCCACTGAAGAAAATAACCATCATGAAGAAAAGGGGTTTAAACCATGATTTCATAGTTCCACAACATCGCTGCTTCATCACAATAATCGGGATATTTAGAACAGCGGAAACAGTCAGACCAGATTTTTTCCGGCAGCAAATTCCTGTCAATTTCCTTAAAACCTAATTGAACAAAAAATTCTTTTTTATAAGTAAGTGCGAATATTTTAAAAAGTCCCAGGGTTATGGCTTCGGAAATGCAGGCTTCCACAAGTTTTCGGCCAATGCCTTTCTCCCGATGATTTTCATCTACGTAAAGCGACCGTATTTCAGCAAGATTTTCCCAGATTATATTCATTGCGCAAATACCGATTATCTGTGATCTGCTTTCATCATAGCAAACAACAAAATCCCGTAAGGAATTATAAATATCCATCAAAGAGCGCGGCAGCATCTCACCTTTTCCCGACGACGAATTTATCATGCGGTGAATAGTTTTAACATCATCAATACGCGCTTTCCTTAGCATTTTCTCTCTCCCGAATTACTGAATTTGTATGATCTGGAGCTATTTAGCATCTCTTTAGCATGTTCTCTTGTTTTCTGAGTTACATTTACTCCGCCAAGCATGCGGCTGATTTCTTCAATTTTCTGTTCACTGTCAAGTTCTTCCAGAGATGTGACCGTTCTGTCTTTTACAACTTTTTTGGAGACATACATATGCTTATCTCCAAAACAGGCGATTTGAGGCAAATGAGTAATACAGACAATCTGATGATTGGCAGAAACCTCTTTTAACTTTCTACCGACAATTTCAGCCACGGCCCCTCCAATACCATTGTCCACTTCGTCAAAAATAATTGATGACACAGAACCGGTGCGCGACAGAACATTTTTCAATGCCAGAATTATTCTTGACAATTCGCCGCCCGAAGCAACCTTATTTAAAGGTCTGGACTCTTCTCCTTTATTAGCCGTCAGATAAAATTCAACCTCATCACTCCCTTTTGGCCCGAAAAATTCAGCGGCATCATCAGGATCTTTTTTAAAATTCACAAAAAAGGATGCGTGCGGCATGTTTAGAGCATGTATTTCTTTATCTACCGCGTCCTGCAATTTTTTCGCCGTCTGCCTTCTGATTTGAGAAAGTTTGAGCGCGTTTTGCCGCAGGTTTTGTTGAACCTTTTCTTCCTCTTTGGTCAGCTTTCTCAATTCTTCATCCACAGAAAATACCGTTTTCAGATATTCCTCTATTTCCTGTTTCCTACGAAAAACACTTTCCAGAGAACCGCCATGCTTTCGTTTGAGACGGTTTAACAATTCAAGGCGTTCATCTATCGCCGCAAGCCGCTCGGAATCAAAGAAAAGATTCTTGCTGTAATCACGCAGTTGTAAAACCGTTTCCTGAAGAGTAATAAAACTACTCTCGATATCCACATCGGAAATTTGCAAATTCGAATCTATTTTTTTTATTTCTTTAACTTGATTCCGAACTTCCTTTAACTTAACCATTACGGAATCTTTTTCGCCATAGAGTAAATCGTAAGCATTGGTGGCCCAACCGGATAGCTTTTGGAAATTAACTAAAACCTTCTTTTCATCCGCCAGCGCCGTATCTTCCGCCGGTTTCGGATTAATATCCAGAATCTCTTTTAATTGAAATTTAAACAAATCCGCTTTTTCTTCCCGGCTTTGACTCAAATCTTTCAATTTCTCAATCTGAGATCTGATCTGCTGATATTGATTATAAATTTCCGTATACTGTGCTCTTACAGGCAGGCAACCGCCAAATTCATCCAGAATATCGATATGATTTTCGGCATTGAGAATTACCTGATGTTCATGCTGTCCGCAAATATTAATCAGTAATTCGCTGACGGCGGTTAAATTGACCAAAGTCGCCATTTGCCCGTTGATAAACGCTTTATTTTTACCCGCGTGTGAAATCACCCTGCGAACAAGCAATTCATCTCCCGCTGAGAAACCCATGGCTGCAATTTTATTCTGCAACGGTTTGTTGCCGGCAATATCAAAGATAGCTTCCACAGATGCCGAATCGGCTTGAGTTCTGATCATATCAGATGTCGCCCTATCGCCCAGAAGCAGACTAACCGCGCCTATAATTATTGATTTTCCCGCGCCTGTTTCACCGGAAATAACATTCAGGCCTTCACCAAAACAAACATGAAGTTCATCAATAATTGCAAAATTTTTAATGCTCAATTCATTAAGCATTTTTCTTTTTCTTAGCTCCCGGAGGCAAATCACCCCAACCCAGCTTGGAACGCAGGATTTCCCCGTGGCTGCGGTATGGAGAAAGAATCAGCATTGCTGCATGTTTCGATTTCTTTATTGTCACGACATCGCCAGACGTTATCCTGTAAGCTTCCTGTCCATCCAGAGTCAGCATAGCGCCGTTATCCTTGGACCAGAGAGTTATTTCCAGATTAGAATCATGAGAAAAAATTATCGGTCGGTTAGTCAGAGTATGGGGACAAATGGGATTAACAATAATCAAATCGTTCCCGGGGAAAACGATGGGACCTCCCGCGGAAAGCGAATAGGCGGTGGAACCTGTGGGAGTGGAAATAATAAGACCGTCTCCTTTATACGTTGTCAGATATGTGCCGTTAACTTCCATTTCCAGTTCATTCATGCGAGACAAACTGCCGCGATTTATTACGACATCGTTTAAAACATTGCCGACATGGGTAACAGTTTTTCCATGTTTAATGCTCGCATCAAGCATCATCCTCTTTTCCGCCACAAATTTCCCGGAAATTATTAACTCCAGCGTCGAGTGCATTTCGTTTAAATTGACTTCGGTGAGGTAACCCAAACTGCCCATATTGATTCCCAAAATGGGAACCTTGTGCACAGCCACGTAACGCGCTGTGCGGAGCATTGTACCATCGCCACCCAAAACAACAATCAGTTGGGATTCTCGCGCCAGGTCATTCCATTTAAGTCCGCCGCCAAGAGCCATTTTTTGGGAGATTTCCATTCCCAGAAATACTTCCACGCTCTTTTCTTCCAGCCACTTTTTTAATGATTTGACGTGGTCGGCGATCTTTTCTTTTTCAATGTTGGCAACAATCCCTATTCTTTTTATTTTCATTGACTTAAACCCCAAAACATGGAGTTCACTAACACAAAACAAATCCTCTGTCTACGGATAAATAGCTCGTGGATATATTTCTAAAATGATTGAATTCGAAAGCGACCGCAAACACCTTCGCGAGCTTTTTAGGTAAGCGAGCCAATACCGAATTATATTGTTCATTATGTATCGAAGATTCTCCGCGGCTTGCCGCGGAGTTCTTCAATTTTCAAAGCAATCTCCAACATAAATTCTTGACACAATCAGACCGGTATAATATACGGTGCAACCTTGTGAGGTGTTAATTATGGGTTTACTTAAAGGCAGTTTTACTTTCGCGCGTTTTCATGTAGAAGGCCAGCTCCCACAGGCCTTGTTAAATTTCATCAATAGCAGGATTAAAGCCAATTCTTTTACGGATAAGTTCAAATCAATGGAAGAAAAACGGCTGGGATGGGTTTCGCTTACTGATGTATTGGATACCGATTTTGAAAATGCCAATTACGCACTGGGCGATTACCTTATCTTTTCTCTGCGCATTGATCGTAAGCTCATCTCTCCTAAACTAATGAAGATCAAATTAATGGAAGAGGAACGACGTCTCCTTGCCGAAAGCGGCAAAAACAGAATAAACAAGTCAATGTCCATGGCCATTAAAGACAAGGTAAAACTTGAACTGTTGACAAAACTTGACGCTATACCTTCTTTTTACGATGTCTGCTGGGCTGTGGGAAAAAACACAATTTACTTTTCGTCACTTACCGACAAAGTGGCTGATGACTTTGTTGATTTGTTCAAAAAATCGTTTTCGCTGAATCTTCGGCGCTTTTCACCGCAGGAAAATAATCTGATATCGACAAAATCTGAATCCACAGAAGCCGCCTCTTTAATTGGCCGTGAATTTTTAACATGGCTCTGGTTTAAATCAGAAGAACGCAATGGAAGGATAGCGCTGATAAACAAAGAAGAAGTCGAACTTCATTTTTTAAAAAGAATTGTTCTGGAAGCGGGAGAGGGCGAATATTCACAGGGCGTTGTCTGTCACGGAATTCACGCCGAGCTCAAAGAAGGCAAGGAAGCAATCCGTCAGGGGAAAAAAGTTAAAGAAGCGGGAATTAAACTGATTCATGATAAAAACGAATGGGAATTTACTTTCAAATCTGATTGTTTTCATTTTCAATCTCTGAAAATGCCCGCGCCAGACTGGCAGGAAACTCAGGAAGATCCCTCGGGAAGCCTTCTGGAACGAATTTACCTTATTGAAAACGCGGTAAAAACAATTGACAGTCTTTACGAATCTTTTTTACAAATCCGTTATTCGCCTCAATGGGAAGAAAAGGAAACGAAACTACTGGCAAAATGGCTGGAACATACTCTGAGCCATTAAGTATTCGTATAATGTTGATTAATTCGACGAACAATTTTGGGAAACAATACAGATAGACTTTGTGAATGCCCCCGCATGTAAGGTTCAGCGATCTTTATGGTCACTTTTTGTCAGAGTTTAGAGAATCTATCATATAAAATAATTTTTACCTGAAATCATCATTTCTATTCCTTGTCTTTTTCTTCTCCGGATAACCGCTTTATTAAACGAGCGGGAATTTCATTTAGAGGCAATATCTCGCAGGCTGCCCCCAGTTTGACAGCCTCCCCGGGCATTCCGTAGACCACTGAACTGGCCTCATCCTGAGCTATGGTATGAGCTTTGCTTTGCCTCATGGCCAGAAGCCCATCGGCCCCATCGGACCCCATTCCGGTCAGCAGAACCCCCATGGCGTTGGCCCCGGCCTGTTTGGCAACCGAATGGAACAGGACGTCTACACTGGGCCTCTGGTGATGGACCATGGGACCGCCTTTGATCTTGACCTGATAAAAAGCGCCACTACGCTCCAGTAGCATGTGATGACCGCCGGGAGCTATCAGGGCCAATCCCGGAGTCACCGTGTCGCCTTCTTTGGCTTCACGCACTTCTATTTTGCAGACAGTATTCAGGCGGGCGGCGAAACTTGAGGTGAAATATTCAGGCATGTGCTGCACCACCATTATGCCGGGAATGTTCAAGGGCATCCTGCTCAGAAGATTTTCTATGGCTATTGTCCCACCGGTGGATGCGCCTATAGCAATAACTTTGTGTGTGGTTTTAAGCGGAATTCTATATACCGGGTTGCTTTCTTCATCACTGGGTTCTATCACTGCCGTTTTGACAACCTTGGCTCGAGATGCCGTTCGAATAGCTTTGACCAGGCTTTGAGATATATCAGGAGCTGATAAACTGGAGCCGGGTTTGCAGATAACTTCCACAGCCCCCAATTGCAATGCCCTGATGGCGTTTTGGCTATTACGGGGGGTTAAAGAACTTACCACTACCACAGGTAACGGATGGAATTTCATCAGCTTGGATAAAAATGAAAGCCCGTCCATCCGCGGCATTTCCAGATCCAGGGTGATCACATCGGGTTTAAGCCGGACTATTTTGTCACGTGCCACGTAGGGATCAATAGCCCCTCCTACCACCTCTATATCGCTATAGCGGGAAAGTTCCTCTGTCAGCAATTTGCGAACCAGAGCCGAATCATCGACCACCAAAACCTTGATCACCCTTTTTTCTCCTTGGCGACAAAGTCGCCGTCCACAAAGAATTTAATATCGGCCCGCCCCTCATTAAAATTCATAGTAATCTCAACCAGAGGTTTACCCTGTCTTTTCTCTTTTAGCAGCTCATCTTTTTTCAAATACTTGGGGCTTTCAATTTTATATCCCAGCTTGCTTCGGCCCAGTGAAATCACAACATTTCCACAGATTATATTAGCGATTTCCCCCAAGGCGTCCCTTTTCTGCGGGGAACTGGGACTGTCAATGCTTAAAATATTGGCGGCAATGGCCGAAAACAGACCACCTCGGGTTTCGATCAGCAGCGAACCTGTATAATCGCCCCGATATTTTACCTCAGCAGCGGCTTCCAGTGTCAGATTTTTCTGAATATCCTTTAGTTCCGGCACCTGATACATGAAGCAGATGTCCTCGAAAGTGTTGACCGCGGCTTCTTCTAGAACCTTCTTAATCTTTGACTTCATTGCTTACCCCCGTAATGGCTATTATTACTTCCTTCAATGTTTCCGGTTTAAAGGGCTTATGGATAAAGGTGGCACCCTGTTTGTGCACCATCTCTATCTTGCCGGGGTCGCTCTCCGAACTGACTACGATCACCGGCAGGTTTTCATACTGATCGTTCTCCCTTATATGCCGAATCATTTCCTCCCCGTCCATCACCGGCATGTGGATATCGATTAGGGCAAGATCTATCCATTTTTCCTGCAAAAGGCGCAGTCCTTTCTCGCCGTTTTCCGCCTCCCAGATATCACCCAGGGGCAAGTCGGTCAGTTTTAGAGTTTTTATGATGATCGTACGCATGACTGAACTATCATCAACCACCAGAATATTTAATGCCATTTTATTGTCTCCCCGTTTTTATTCTTTTAGTTTTTCCTCTTTTCTTAAAAAGCAGCCGTTGCTTACAGCTCTTTAAGAGAACCTTTAGATTTGATGAGCATCTTTCCGTTTTCTACTTCCAGGGTCACTGTGCGCGAGCCGTAACCCCCTACCTCATAAGCCTTTAGCATCAGGCCTTCATTCCATAAATATTTACGCAAGCTTACAAAATTGCGGCGGCCGATCTGAAAAAAGTCTTCTTCTTCGTTCTGTTTTGAGCTGGATCCTCCGGCCACACGAATAATCAAATCATGTTTCCGGGAGCCGTTACAGAAAAAATTGTCCAACATAACTTTCATCCCGCTATCTACGTACAAGTAGGGATTTCCGGCCGCCTTGCTCCGGTCAATACTGGAGTCCGGCATCATGCAATGCAGAAGTCCCGCTCTTTTCAGCCTGATGTCGTAAACCGTTATCCCCAGACAGCTGCCTAAAGCATATGTAATCAATAAATCCTCAACATGTCCGGATATTTTGAGATCGGCCACGCCTACTGTGTAAACCATAAATTACTTTCCTTCGGACCCTGCCGGCTTTCTATGGGTCGTGGCCGGTGATTTAACCTTTTGGTACACGGCCGGCTTCAGGTAGCGGTAATCATGAGCCAAAAACGTCAGGCTCTCCGAGTGCCCCACCAGCAGGTGGCCACCCTCCCGCAACATGGACCAGAATCTTCCGACCAAGTTCTCCTGAGTCGGCTTGTCAAAGTATATCATCACATTGCGGCAGAATATTACATCAAACAATCCCCTCATTGGCCACTCTTCCATCAGGTTAAGCTTGGCAAAACAGACCATGGACTGAAGTTGAGGAACCACCCGATATTTGCGTCCGCCTCCAACCTCAACATTTTTAAAATACTTATGTTTCAATTGAGGCGGCACAGATCTGAGAGCTTCCCCATCATACAAGCCTTCGCGAGCCCGCTCCATCATCCGGTCAGAGATGTCGGTGGCCAGTATTCTGACGTCGCGTTTCTCTATTTCGGGAACAGACTGGCTTAAAACTATTGCTATAGAATATGGTTCCTCGCCGGAGGAACAGCCGGCACTCCATATCCTGATCGGACCCTTGGACAATCCGGGGACTATTTCATCCCGTAAGAAATCCAGATGCTCGGATTCCCTGAAAAAATTTGTCTTGTTGGTGGTCAGAACATCCACCATTGCCCGAATCTCGGTCCCGCTTTTGTCGCTTAGCAGATATTTAAGGTAACGATCGAAATCGGAAAGCTTCAAATGTCTGAGCCGCTTCAAAAGTCGGGCTTTGACCAGTTCTTCCTTGCCCTCATGCAAATCTATTCCTGAAACTTGATAGACAAGCCTGCTGATTTTATCAAACTGCTTAGAAGAAAGTTTTAAGGAATAAAAATCTGTCGAATAATTTTTTAATTCTGAATCCATCATATTTTTTTGTAGTCACCTTATTTACGCAACAGATGCCCGGATTGGCCGCTTGATTCCAGGGCATGGGTGTATTCGCCTGAACCGGTGAGCTTAAAACCGGCCACCATGCTCCGCATCTCCTCGGACTGAGAGGACATCTCCTCGGCAGCGCTCGCCGATTCCTGAGCGTTGGCCGCGTTCTGCTGCGTCACATGGTTCAGATGTTCCACTGCCTTGTTCAGTTCGCTTATTCCCTGATCCTGCTGATCAGAAGCTGCTGCTATCTCCGCCATCACTTGACTGACCTTATTGGTGCGCTCGGTGATCTCCTGAAAATTCTTTAATACTTCCGCATTGATATTCACTCCATTCTCTGAATTTTTGACTGCTTCTTCGATCAAATTGGCCGTATTCTTCGCCGCCTCTGCACTTCGCATGGCAAGATTCCTTACTTCTTCGGCCACTACTGCAAAACCTTTACCGGCGTCTCCCGCACGCGCTGCTTCCACTGCGGCATTCAGTGCCAGTAAATTCGTCTGGAACGCGATCTCGTCTATGGTTTTGACTATCCTAGCCGTGGAATCCGATGATGTCTTGATCTTGTTGATAGCCGATGACATCCGGTTCATGCTCTCCACACCCTTATCAGCGCTGCTACGGGCATGTTCCGCCACTCCTTTGGCCTCCCTGGCGTTTTGAGCATTCTGCTTAATCATGGACGACATCTCCTGCAGGCTGCTGGATATTTCTTCCAGAGAACCGGCCTGCTCGCTAGCCCCCTGCGACAGCAATTGTCCGCCGCTGCTTATCTGACCGCTTGCCGAGGCCACTTGCTCGGCCCCGATGGCCATCTGCTGCAAGGCCTTATCCAGATTTCTGGCAACCGCATTAATGGTTTTTTTGATCTGGTTATAAAACCCTTTATAATCGCGCTGTAACCGAGCGGTCAGGTCCTTGTCCGCAATTTTTACTAAAACCTCCGATGCTTCGTCGAGCGGTGCCATTACAGCGTCCAATGTATCGTTGAAACCCTGAACGATTTTCCGATATTTCCCGTGGTAAGGCGTTACATCGGCTCTATTGGCGAGGTTGCCTTCATGCGCGGCAACGCAACATCTACGGATCTCATCGCTCATCGAATTTAGGGTTTTAATCATTTTATTAAGCGCCGGACCAATCTCATCCTTATCATCTGTTATTACCGGCTTAATATCGATGTTGCCTTCGGATATCTGCTGCATGCTGAATACAATGTTTTGCTGAAGATTGTTCGCAAACATATCCATGGACCGGCTTAGACTGCCTATTTCATCTTTTCGTTTCATTTTCAAACGATTGGAAAGGTGCCCCTTCTCAATCTCCTGCATCATCAGCGATATCTTCTTCAGCGGCTTAATAATGGATTCGGTCAACATGATTCCCATGCCTATTAAAATAACTGCACCAAAAAACGACATTAACCACAATATACCCGACCAACCTCCTTTGCCCTTAACAGTTTCTTTGATGGCTCCCTCATTCCGGCTGGTGTTATAATCATTAATGTTACGAACAGCCGCCATGGCATTATTCCGAGCCTCAATCAAATAACTTCCGTCAGCCAACAACCGGACAATCTCATCATTCTTTCCTTCATCCGCCGCTTTCATTACTTCCATATAGCCGCGTTGCATATCATGCCAGGCGACATCGAAATCAGAGATAAGTTTCTTTTCTTCGGAAGTAGAATATTTGCCTTTATAGAGCTGAACAATTTGGTTTATTGAATTTGTTTCCTGATTAATGCCGGCAAGAGTATTATTACGTGATGAAGGCACGACAACATAGTGATAAATATCCTCCTGTATTTTTCCGAGACTGGCCTTTAGTTCCCCTATTTCTCTGATGGTCCCTGTATACTTGAAGTACATCGAATCCAGCCCATGCACCACGTCCATTCTCACCTTGGCGCCAAACAACATCATCGCCGTCACAAATATAAAGATCACAACAATGCACCCAATGAGCTTGACACCAACTTTGACATTATCAAACATGTTCTGCTCCTTTTCTGTTTTTGCTCCCGTCAGTTATTTTAGTTTCTGTTTCCTGAGCTCAGGATTCTATTTTTTAGTTTTCCCATCCCGTGTTTTTTCCTATTGATGACAATGATGCAGGTCTCGTCGGTTATCCGGGTCTGTTCCATCCGGAATTTGACTTTGATGTCCATAATCGGATGGATCTGCTCTGGCATATTGATAACTCCCCGGATATACATGGTGGTAAGAAGCACCGCGCCTGTCGGTATCCGGTCGATTATCTCTTGAGCCTTAAGTATCTCCACCCCATATCCTTCGCTAACCAGGGGAAAAGTCAGATATTTCCCTGCACGGGGATCAAACCTCATAGACTGATTTTTATCAACTGCATTTGCGTTGTTCATGCTTTCCAACGTTACATTTATAATAAAAACACAGGCCGTACGGAAAGCGCCATAATTATCCATCGCCAGGTACTTTGTGCAGCAATGTGTCTAATAATCTTTAGAACGTCTTCAGTATGCTTTGATCTTTTTCATCCAAAGGGATGACCTTGCGGGGATCGGGCTTGATGCCCGCTACTGCCCTGCCCCCTTTTCCTTGCAGATCAGGGTTATGCGACAGATACGCCAATTGGCCGCTTGATTGCAGGGTATGGATGTATTCGCCTGAACCGGTGAGCTTAAAACCGGCCACCATGCTCCGCATCTCCTCGGACTGAGAGGACATCTCCTCGGCGGCGCTGGCCGATTCTTCGGCATTGGCCGCGTTATGCTGGGTTAGCTGGTTAAGCTGCTCCACAGCCCTGGTCACCTGGCTAATGCCTTCATCCTGCTGCTCGGATGCCACCGCTATCTCCGCCACTACCTGACTGACCTTGTTGGTCTTCTCGGCAATATCCTGAAAGTTCTTCAAGACCTCAGCATTAATGGCAACACCGTTCTCGGAATTCTTCACCGCGTCTTCAATTAAACTGGCCGTGTTCTTGGCCGCCTCCGCGCTCCGCATGGCCAGATTCCTTACTTCCTCGGCCA
>Ga0074045_10002605_pt1 | contig 16662 bp, 19 predicted proteins | sample BogForMeECP23OM2_FD_94442 | JGI IMG/M metagenome (GOLD analysis project Ga0074045, IMG submission 94442) | Bog forest soil microbial communities from Calvert Island, British Columbia, Canada - Bog Forest MetaG ECP23OM2 | ecosystem: Environmental > Terrestrial > Soil > Wetlands ...
AGGGCGGGCTACCGCGATCCGCCTTGCGCGCGACTTCTCCGCGCTGGTCCTGGTCGCGCGAAACCGCGCCAATCTGGAAGGGACCTCGGAGGAAACGGATGGAGTCAGCGGGGAAGGAAGTCGCGTATGGTCGCGGCGATCTCGGCTGCGTGGGTCTCCAGCGCGAAATGCCCGGTGTCGAAGAAGCGGACGACGGCGTCGGGAATGTCGCGCTTGAACGCCTCGGCGCCCGGCGGCAGGAAGAACGGGTCATTCTTGCCCCAGACCGCGAGGAGGGGCGGCTTGCGGGTCCGGAAATAGGTCTGGAAGGTCGGGTAGAGCGCGACGTTGGTCCGGTAGTCGCCGAACAGGTCGAGCTGCAGGTCGGCGACGCCTGGCCGGGCCATGTAGAAATTGTCGAGCGAATATCCGTCGGGCGAAACCGTCGCCGGATCGGGCGCGCCATGCGTGTACTGCCAGATCGTGGTCTCAGGCTTGAGGAACGCGCGCAGCGCCTCGCGGTTCGCCTCGGACGGGTCCCGCCAGTAGGCCTGGATGGGGCTCCAGCCGTCGCTTAAGCCCTCCTCGTAGGCGTTGCCGTTTTGCGAGATGATCGCGGTGATCCGATCCGGGTGCTTTACCGCGAGCCGGAAGCCGGTCGGGGCGCCGTAGTCAAAGACATAGACGGCGTAGCGATCGAAGCCGACGACCTCGGTGAAGCGGTCGATGGTCGCGGCGATCCGCTCGAAGCTGTGGCCGCGGCCAGGCATGTCGGAATTGCCGAAGCCGGGCAGGTCGGGAGCAACCATGTGAAAACGGTCGGCGAGCTGCGGGATGAGATCGCGGAACATGTGACCGGCGCTCGGAAAGCCGTGCAGAAGCAGCAGCTTCGGCGCGCTGACGGCGCCGGCTTCGCGATAGAAGATCTTGAAGCCGTCGATGTCGACGGAGCGGTACTTGACGGGGGTCATGGTGCATCTCCTTTCGATCATGGCGTAAACGCTGAGACCATTCGGACTGTGCGCGGTTGGTTGGCCAAACCGGTTTCTATCAACCAGACTTATGTGGCGTTATCCGCCCGGACCGCTGTGATCGCTTCGCGGAGCACATCCAAGACGACGGACGGCGCGGTCACGATCGGCGCGTGATCGACGGCGTGGGAGCGCACCCTGGCGCGCATCCGCTCAGCCATGAAACACTGATTGTCCCGCACGATAATGCGGTCCTGCTCGGCCACCAGGAACCATGCCGGCCGGTCCTTCCACAAGGGCTTCGTCAAAAGGACGGTAATGCAGGCAGGCGCAATCGGGCGCTGGACCGCCGCGAGCACCGCCAGCTCTTCCGCGGCGGCGTTCTGCGCGAAGGCAGCGGCGAAGGCCTCCCTGGGCAGGTAGATCAGCCCATGATTGTCGGGCGCGAGGTTGGGCGCCTGCGGATGGGGCTTGATTCGGTAGAACACGTTCGCGACGGTCTCCCCCTCGTCGGGGGCCAGCGCGGCGACGTAAACGAGCGCCTTCACCTTGTTGCTGCGCGTGGCCGCAACCACGGCGCCCGCATAGGCGTGAGCCGCAAGGACCACCGGTCCCGGCGCCCGTTCCAGCGCGCGATCGAGCGCCGCCACATCGTCTTGAAAAGTGGTCAGCGGCAGCGGCGGCGCCGACACCTCGAGGCCATCGGCCGCCAATGGCTTGATGACCTTCGACCAGCTCGATCCGTCCGTCCATGCGCCATGGACGAGCATGACGCTCACGTCGGTTGAGGACATCCTTGATCTCCTTAGAAGACGATCGAGTCAGCTAACCGCGAGGTTCGTGAAAATCCGTTGAGGTCGTCTGCTGCGGCTTCGCGCCGACGAACGCGGACCCACTAAGAGCAGGGACGGATTGCGAAGTGAAATGCGTATTGGCAATCGAGGCGATTGCCGCCGTCTATAGCGCCGACCCGGCGCGCCCGGGCTTGTTTTGCACTTGTCCGAGCTGCGAGGGGTGAGCGGCAACGCGCGCGGCGTCGCGAGCCACGCCGCCACAGACCTCATTCCTCAGATTGTCGATGACGCGCGCGACACGCCCGTATTGCGGCGTCTTCGCCCGGCTGCGGTCTATTGGGCAGGCGACGAGACGGCGCCTGCCCGATTCGATCCGTGCCCCTTTGCGGCTAGTTGGACGACTGGCCGTTTGACATGGAGCTGTTTGACGTGGAGCCATTCGACATCGAACCATTGGACATCGAACCGTTGGACATAGCGTGGGTTGACGACGCCTTGTTTTGATCTTTGTGCGCGTTCCCGTCGGAAGTCATCGAGCCGCTCGAGTTCGATCCGTTGGACATCGCGTTCGTATTGTGATCGCTCGACATCGAGCCGGAGCTCGAGGACTGTGCGACCGCGAAGCTCGAAACCGCGGCTCCCAAAATCAAGGCGCAAGCGATCGTTTTGGCGTGGTTCAACATTGCACTTCTCCTGGTGAGCCGCAACGCCCGGCTCTGGGCATTTCCCATAGGGGAAAACGTCGCTGTAGGGCGCGAGCCGGCGCGTCGCGGGGCCGGACACCGAAACGCCGCGCGTGGGGAAGCGACGCCGCATTTAAGGGCTTCAGCGGCGCGCGCATCCTAGACGCCCGCGTACCATTCGTAGCCTCGGTCCTCCCAATAGCCGCCGCGGCCCCCGGCAATGTTGGCGAAGCTGTCAGTGATCTCGATCCGCTCGATGTACTTTGCCTGTTTGTATCCGAGCTGACGCTCGACGCGGAGGCGAAGAGGCGCGCCATGCGCGACGTCCAACGGCCTTCCGTTCAGCGCATAGGCAATCAGCGTTTGCGGATGAAACGCGTCCACAAGATCGATGCTCTCGTAGTACTGCCTGGGACTCTGCTCCCCTCCTTTGGAAGGGTCGCCGGTCAGATTGTCGGCGCAGTGAAACACGGCGTAGCGAGCCGACGACAACAGGCCCGCCGCCTTGAGAAGCAGTCCGAGCTGCACGCCCGTCCACATGCCGATGGCGCTCCAGCCCTCCACGCAGTCGTGCCGTGTGATCTGCGTGCGCGGAGGCAAAGCTCGTATCTCGCTGACGGAGAGCGACAACGGACGAGAGACCATGCCGTTGATACGCAGTCGCCAATTCGCGAAGTTCTGCACGACCTGAGAGTTGTAGTCGTCGCCGCCGGGATCGAAGGTGCCGTTCGGCTTGAAGGTCGGCGATATGTCCGCCGCGCTGTATTCCTTGGCGAGTTGGCCCGGCAGGAGCAAAGTGCGCTGGCTCAGACGGGTCCAGTCTTCCACGGCGCGAAACACGTGCGCGAAACTCGGGCTCAGCGTGAGCGAATTGGCGTTCCAGATGAGAGCGCCAGCGCCGCCAAAGCCAGCGGCGATAACCGCTCGGCGGGTAATATCTGCAGCGCTCATGAGGCGCGCTCCTCCGGAACGACGTATCGGCCGGTCAACATCGAGCGCACTTCATTGATTGGGCCCGCGAGCACCACCTCGATGAGATGAACGAGAACGAACAGCACGATGAGGCTCGCGCCGATGAAGTGGATGCTGCGGGCCGATTGCCTTCCGCCGAAGACCTCCAGGAGCCAGGGGCAGACGGCGTCAAAGCCCGGCGACATGGTCAGGCCCGTCAGGACCATCAGCGTTATCAGGACTATGACGCCCATATAGGCGAGCCGTTGCAGCGGATTGTATCGCTTTGCGGCGGCGCCGGCCGGGTGTTTCAACTTGACATGTTCGACAATCGAGGAGGGGACCGCCCGAAGGTCGGCCGCGGTAGGGACGATCTCTCTCTGGAGGTGGCGGGAGACGACACTCCAGGTCAAATAGACCGCGCCGTTGATCGCCAGCAGCCAAGCAAATAGGAAATGCCAATGCCGCGCGTCGGCCAGATCCTGAAAACTCGGGATGGTGATCCAGTCCGGCCACGCGCGCGCATCGTATTCACCGTCGGATTTCGACCAGCCTAGGACGCCGGTGGTGTCAATGCGCCAATGCTCCAGTTGGGCGTACCCACGCGTGCCGCCTGAACCGTCTTCAGAACCGATGGAGAAGAAAGGCCTGTCGGCGTCCGCGCCGTACATTCCCCAATACAGTCTTGGATGTGCATTGAATATGTTCAGTCCGCTTCCGAGCAGGAAAACGATGCAGAGAGCGTTGATCCAGTGCGTGATGCGGACTGGCAGACGGTGGCGATAGAAGGCCTCTTTGGCTTCCGAGTGCGAAAACGCCCGTCGAACTCGGGGGAGTGACGATCGGATGACGCCTTCGACGTCCGCCGTCACCTTTCGCCGAAAATCGACGACCGTCGAAATCAACAAGACGACCGCTGCGCGCACGCCGGCCTCCTATCGGTGTTTCACCAACGGGGTCGCGAACCGGCGGAGGAAGTCTCGTGCAGCGTCGCGGAGACCAGCGCCGTTGTGCGGGCGCGGCGAGCGAAACAGCGGCGCTCGTTGAATCATTGACGTCGTCTCCTGCGGCTTCGTGGCGATGGGCGCCAACCAATTAGGCGCAGGGACGGTTGTCGAAGTGAAATGCCGATTGGCGATCGATTCGATAGCCGCCGTCTATAGAGCACAGCCGTCGCGCCAGGGGCGATTGTCCGGCGCTTGACCGGCCTGGGAGGGCTTGAGCTGCAGCGAGGGCGGCGTTACCACCCAAGGGGCCAGGACCATGATCCTCACATCGGCGACAACGCGGGCGACACCTGCCTTTTGTGACGGAACCCATCGTACGGTTCGAGCGGCCTACGCAGCCGCCTCGCCATCGCCCACCAGCGCGCCCGCGGAATCCATCACCCGCTCCGGCCGCTTTCCAAACCAGGTCTTCCGCATCGCTTCGCGCACAAGCGAGCCGACACCCGGCGAATAACGACGGCCTCTGACGCTCACCAGGCCTACCTGTCGCCAAAACTCGGGCTGGACGACCGGCAGACCAATCACGCCGGGGTGTTTGACCGCGTTTGCCGGCATGAACGCAAACCCCAACCCGGCTGCGACCATAGCCAGGGTCCAGTCGTCGCGCTCGCTCCAATAGACGGGGTTGCAGGTGACTCCTTTCTCGCGGAGTACCCCGTCGGCGTAACCGGCGAACTCGCAGTTCACGCGATGGATGTAAGTTTCGCCATTCATCGCCTCGCCTGAACGGGGAACGCCCCCGTTTTGACGAGACGGTGGCCGCGGTGAACGGCGAGAACCATCCGCTCGCGAAACAGGGGAATCGAGTGAATACGCTCGTCGGGCTCCTCGCCTGGTAGGGCGTAGATGGCGACCTCGAGATCGCCAGCCAAAAGCCGCCCGCGCAGGTCCTTCGCGTTCGCATCGCAAAGTTTCAGCTCGACCTCGGGGTGGCGGGTGCGGATATTGGCGATGAGATCGACGATCTCGTCCGGCGAGATCGTGCTCATGATCCCCAGTTTGAGCGGCCATTTTTTCGCGAACTCTCGAGACAGGCGCTTGACCAACCTCGACTGGTCGTAAACCGATTGAAGGTATGGACGGGCCATGAGGCCAAGATCCGTGAGGCGTGTCGAGTCGCGCTCGCGGCGAAACAGCAGCCCGCCAAGCTCCTCCTCGAGAAGCTTGATAGCGCGCGACAGCGACGGTTGCGTCACATTGCACTGCTCGCTTGCGCGGGTAAAATTAAGCTCCTCGGCCACCGCGAGGAAATAGCGAACCTGATGCATTTCCATGACGATCTCCCGGGTAACGTCGACAGAGGTCCCATCGCGGAAGTGATCGGAAATCGGTCGGCGTAGTCTCCCGCTCGCTTAATCTCAGATACACGTAACCAGATGACAGGCCAGAAGAAGGTTATCCACCGCGGGAATAACTTGGCAAGCGGCGCTTGACCGGTTATCGGAATTGGTGGTGGGCCAGCGAGCGGCCCGACCACCCAGAAGAGAGTCAGGACGATGGACCACCGCCCGCCTGCGATCTTTGTCGGCGGCGCGCCCGGCCTGGATTTCCTCAATTCAATCGCGACGCCACTCGATACCCCCGTCGATTGGCTTGATGATGGCGAAGGCTATCTGAGCTGGCTCGAGCAAGCCCACCTGGTCCCGGGCGAAGTTCTTCGGGACATGAGGGCGCGCGCGCTTCCGGGCGAGCTTGACAAGCTTGCGGACCAGGCGCGGAGCCTGCGGGAATGGTTCAGGGGCTTCGTCGGCCAGCACAAAGGCCGCCCTCTGACAGCCGAGACTCTGGCTGAGCTGGCCCCGCTCAACCGCGTGCTCGAGCGCGACGAAACCTTCAGCCGCATCGCCGTTCCTCCAGCGGGTCAATGGCCCTTCCGACTTGAGGTCCAGCGTCGCTGGCGCAACCTTGACGCGCTCTTGCTCCCCGTCGCAGAGGCGGTGGCTCAGTTCGTGTGCACGGAGGACTTTTCGCACGTGAAGGCTTGCGAGGGGCCGGCCTGCACGCTCCTTTTCGCCGACCATACGCGGGGGCATGCGCGGCGCTGGTGCAGCATGGCGATTTGCGGCAACCGGGCAAAACAGGCAGCGCACCGCCGTCGCTTCAAGGCGCATCAGAGGATGGGGTCGTAGTTTCGAAGACTACCGCCCCCAAGGGAGTCGTTACGGACCCCGCGCTCATCACGCGCGGCGAGCGGCCACACAAACAAAAATTTTGATATTTTCGGAAATCTGTGCCAATATGATTCTGATAACAATTATACCGAGGTTGCCCAATACCGTCGCCGCGAAATCGAAAGGAAGGAAGTGTCGAGGCGTCTCCGGCGCGCAAGCCCAGTCGGCTCCGCGTTGAAAAAGGGACAGTTTTGTGCGCTCAAACCGCTGAAAAACCTGAGTCGCCGCCAGGACTGCGCGACACTGGCGAACGCCTCGCGAAGGTTCACGCCTTTCGCGGCTCCCCGGCCACGTAAGTCTGCCGGACAGCGCGGTCGTCGCCGAGGGTGACGAGCACGAACAGCTCCTTGTCGAGGTCCTCCACGGTCTCCATCCGGTGCGCCATCGCGGGCGTCGCGCGCGAATCGAGCACGACGAGATCGGCGTCCTTGCCGACCTCGATCGAGCCGATTGCGTGGTCAAGACCCAGCGCCCGCGCGTTGCCGAGCGTCATCTGGTAGAGCGCCGCCGCGGCCGGCCAGGACTGGCCATTGAGCTGCAGGACCTTGTAGCCCTCGGCGGCCGTCCGAAGCATCGAGTAGCTGGTGCCGCCGCCGACGTCGGTGGCGAGCCCGATTCGCACGCCGGCGCCGGCGAGGCGCGACCGGTCGAACAGTCCGGAGCCGAGGAACAGGTTCGAGGTGGGGCAGAAGGCGGCGACCGACCCGGTTTCGGCCATCGCGCCGACCTCGTCCTGGGTCATGTGGATGCAGTGTCCGAACACCGACCGCGGCCCGAGCAGGCCCGCCCGGCGGTAGACGTCGAGATAGTTCTTCGCCTCCGGAAAGAGCTGACGGACGAACTCGATCTCGTCGGTGTTCTCGTCCACGTGCGACTGCATGTAGACGCCGGGAAATTCCTTCATCAAGGCCCCCGCCGCGTCGAGCTGGGCGGGAGTCGAGGTGATGGCGAAGCGCGGCGTCACCGCATAGTCGAGCCGTCCGCGGCCGCGCCACTTTTCAATCAGCGCCTTGCTGTCGTCATAGCTTGTCTGAACGGTGTCGAGCAGCGCCTTCGGCGCGTTGCGGTCGAGCATCGCCTTGCCGGCGATCATGCGCGCGTCGACCCGCTCGGCGGCGGCGAAGAACGCCTCCGCCGACTGCGGATAGACGGTGCAATAGACGAGCGCTGTCGTCGTGCCGTTGCGGAAGAGCTCATTGAGAAAGAACTCGGCGACGCGCTCGCAATGGGAAGGGTCGGCGAATCGCTGCTCCTCGACGAAGGTGTAGTTGTGCAGCCAGTCGAGCAGTTGCGCGCCGTACGAGGCGATCACCTGGGTCTGGGGATAGTGGATGTGGACGTCGATGAGCCCCGGCATGACGATCGCGTCCGAATGGTCGTCCACGGCCGCGCCTTCGGGCGCGCGGACGAGAACGTCGCGCGCCTCTCCGACCGCCGCGATGCGCCCGTCTTCGACGAGGACCGCCCCGTCCTCGAAGGTACGGCGGGCCGAGGCGCCGGCCTCGGCCGGGTCGTCGGTGAACGTGAGGACGCGGCCGCGGATGACGCGCTTACCGCCGTTCACGGCAGAATATCCTGAAGGCGCAGCGCGGCGATGCGGTCGATCTCGGCGAGCGCGGTCCGGGTCTCAGCGTCGGCGTCGTTATTGAGCCGCTGCTCGAACGCCGCGAGGATCTCGGCCTTGCTCTTCCCCTTGACCGCCATGATGAACGGGAAGGCGAAGCGCGCGCGATAGGCGTCGTTGAGTTCGGTGAACTTCATGAGTTCGTCGGGGCTCAGCCGGTCGAGCCCCGCGCTCGCCTGTTCCCCTATCGATTCGGCGGTCAAAACTTTGGCCTGCGCGAGACGCCCGGCGAGGTCGGGGTGGGCGAGGATCAGCGCGCGCTTCTCATTGTCGGTCCCTCTCGCGGCCGCCGCCGCCATCGCGCGGGCGAGTCCCTCGCCTGTGTCGGCGTCCGCGGGCAGTCCCGCGTCATGAGCCGCCGCCGCGATCCAGGGGGAGTGCTCGTAGACGCCGCCGAACCGCTCGACGAACAGCGTCCGGGTCAGCTCGGTCGGCTTCCAGCCGCCCGGCGGGGCGTGCTTTCTGATCCAGTGGCGCGCGATGTCGAGCCGGGTCGGAACCCAGGCCTTGTCGTGGGCGAGCACGTAGTCGAGGAACCGCGCGAGCGACGCCGCCCGGCCCGGACGGCCGACGAGCCGGCAGTGCAGGCCCACCGACAGCATCTTCGGCGCGACGTCGCCCTCGGCGTAGAGGGTGTCGAACGAGTCCTTGAGATACGTGTAGAACTGGTCGCCGCAATTGAAGCCCTGCGGCGTGGCGAAGCGCATGTCGTTCGAATCGAGCGTATAGGGCGTCAAGAGCTGCGGTCCGCGCGGGCCCTCGATCCAGTAGGGCAGGTCGTCGGAATAGACGTCGGCGCAATAGACGAAGCCGCCCTCCTCCATGCCGAGGCGGATCGTGTTCACCGACGAGCGCCCCTGGTAGAAGCCGAACGGACGCTCGCCCGCGACCTCGGTGTGGATGCGGATCGCCTCGGCGATGTGCTGGGCTTCCAATTCGGCAGGCGCATCGCGATAGTCGATCCACTTGAGGCCATGGGTCGCGATCTCCCACTTGGCTTCGTTCATCGCCGCGACCGCCTCGGGATTGCGGGCCATCGCGGTGGCGACGGCGTAGACGGTGACGGGAACCGACCGTTCGGTGAACATCCGTTGCAGGCGCCAGAAGCCGGCGCGCGAGCCGTATTCGTAGATCGACTCCATGTTCATGTGCCGCATGCCGGGCCAGGGCGCGGCGCCGACGATCTCGGACAAAAAGGCCTCCGAAGCCGCGTCGCCGTGCAAAATGTTGTTCTCGCCCCCTTCCTCGTAGTTAATGACGAACTGCACGGCCACGCGCGCGCGGTTCGGCCAATCGGCGAACGGCGGCGTGCGGCCGTAGCCGACCATATCGCGCGGATAATTGTCTTTGCTCTTCATGCCGCTTCAGTCCCTCGCGCGGGCTTCGCGCCGCCTTTTGGCGCCACGCTACGATACGGCGTCGTTTGCTCCAACCCGGCAAATGCTCCAGAAAGGACGCGGCCCACGTTCCCCGCTGTCGAAGAGCCCCATGACCGACATTTCCCTGAGCTTCGAGCCGCCGCTCGCCCGGATCGTCCTGAACCGGCCGGAGCGGCGCAACGCCATCTCGCGCGCCATGTGGCGCGCCCTTCCTGCGATCAAAACCGCGATCGAGGCGCAGCCCGAGGCGCTCGTCGTACTGGTGGAAGGCGCGGGCGGCCACTTCAGCGCCGGCGCCGACATTTCCGAGTTCGACGAGGTCTACAAGGACGCCGCCGCCGCGCGCGACTACGGGGACTCCATCCAGGACGGCCTGAGGGCGCTGATGGAGATCGACCGACCGACGATAGCTGTCCTGCGGGGCAATGTGGTCGGCGGCGGAATCGCCCTGGCGATCGCCTGCGACCTCCGCTTTTGCGCTGCGGACGTCTATCTCGCGATCACGCCGGCCAGGCTCGGCCTCGTTTACGGCCATGCCGAGACCCGCCGCCTCGTCGAACTCGTCGGATCGGCGCGGGCGAAGGACCTCTTGTTCACCGGACGGCGAATCGAGACCGACGAGGCGCTGGCGATCGGCCTGATCGATCGGCGGATCGAGACGGCGCTGCTCGACACGGTGCTCGGCTACGCGCGCGGCCTCGCCGGGCTCAGTCAGGCCTCGATCCGCGGCGGCAAGCGGGCGGTCGACGCCATCGCGGCCGGGCTGATCGTCGAAACGCCGGCGTTCCGCGCGCTCGCCGAGCAGGCCGCGCTCGGGCCGGACTTCGCTGAAGGTCGCGCCGCCTTCGCCGAGAAGCGTCCCGCGTGTTTCGCCTTCCGCGGCGCGACGCAAGCCGTCCCGCAAGCGTGAGACGGCCCGCCGCGTTCGACAGGCGCGCATGACGCCGCTGGTACTGGCGACGCTCGCAATCGTCGGCTTCGCGTCGGGATTCGTCGACGCGATCGCCGGCGGAGGCGGACTCCTCACGCTTCCGGCGTTGGCGCTCGCCGGCCTCGATCCGGTGGCGGCGGTCGCGACCAACAAGCTCGCCTCAACCTTCGGCTCCGGCTCGGCGACGCTTTCCTTCTGGCGCGCCGGCAAGATCGAGGCGGCGATGGCGCCGGCCGCGCTCACGGCGGCCTCAGGCGCAGCGCTCGGCGCGCTCGCCCTGCCTTTGGTGCCGCGCGCGGCCCTTGCCGAGGCCCTGCCGGTCGTCCTCATCGCGGTGGCATTCTATTTCGCCTTCGCGCCACCCCTCAGCGAGGCCCGGCGTCCCGCGCGGCTCTCGCTCGGCGGCTTCGCCGCGACGCTCGCTCCGGCGATCGGCTTCTACGACGGGGTGTTCGGACCGGGGGCGGGCTCCTTCTACATGGTCGCGCTCGTCGTGCTCGGAGGCCTCGGCCTCACCCGGGCGATCGCCGGGGCGCGTTTCGCCAATTTCGGCAGCAACATCGGCTCGCTCGCCGTCTACGCCGCGTCCGGCCACATCCTGGTCCCCGCGGGCCTTGCCATGGGCGCGGGCGCGTTTCTCGGCGCCCGGGTCGGGGCGCATGCGGCGCTCCGGGCCGGAGCGCGGCTGGTGCGGCCGCTGATCGTCGTCATGAGCTGCGCCATGGCGGCGAAGCTGATGTCCGCGCCGGGCGGCCTCATGGCGCGGGCGTGGTCTTTCTCGTTCGGCGGTTGACGCCGGACGGGCGAGAAGCATATAAGCCCGCGATCCAGGCTGGGCGCTCGCCCGGCCCGATTCATTTTGCGCCGACGCGCTCCCGAGGGAACCGAGTTTATGGCCAATACCAAGTCGGCCCAGAAAGCCGCACGCCAGACCATCCGCCGCACCGCGGTCAACAAGTCGCGCCGCAGCGAGATGCGCACCTATGTCCGCAAGGTCGAGGAGGCGCTTGCCGCCAAGGACCCGAAGGCGGCGGCCGAGGCGCTACACGCGGCCGAGCCGAAGCTCGCGCGCGCCGCGCAGAAGGGAATCGTGCACAAGAACGCGGCCTCGCGGAAGATTTCGCGCCTGACGAAGCGCGTCAAAACCCTCGCCGGCTAACCTTTTCCCGCTGACCGCCCCGGCGCCGGATGTCCCGCGGCGCTGGAGCGATTCGACGGACGTGGCCATGACAGAGCCGGCCCCGGCGACCGATTCCCTTCCCGATCGGCTCAGCGTCGATCCGGCGAGCCCGTTTTATGACGAGGCGGCGCTGGCGCGCGGAGTCGGCATCCGGTTTCGGGGCGCCGAACGCCGCGACGTCGAGGAGTATTGCGTCAGCGAGGGCTGGATTCGCGCCCCGGCCGGCAAGACCCGCGACCGAAAGGGCAATTTGCTGCTCATCAAGCTCACCGGACCAGTCGAGCCTTATTTCCTGACGCCGCCAGCGTCTGGATTTGCTGCTGACGGAAACTGACAGCGCCGTGCGTTAGGGATCGCTCCGTTCAAAAGGAGTGGGTTCCATGTCCAACGTCAGTTTTGTTATCGTCTACGTCGACGACGTCGCCCGAAGCGAAGCCTTCTACGCTTCGATCCTCGGGCGCGCCGCGGTCGAATCGTCGCCTGCGTTCGCCATGCTGCCGGCCGCCCCGGGCCTGATGCTGGGCCTATGGAAGCGCGACGGCGTCAGGCCGCCAGCAACCGCGGCGGGCGGCGGCGAGATCGCTTTCACGGCTGAAAACAACGCCGAGGTCGACGCGCTCTGCGCCGCGTGGCGGGCGAAGGGGTCACAATCGCGCTCGAACCGACGGCGATGGACTTCGGCTACACCTTCGTCGCGGTCGACCCGGACGGCCAGCGCCTGCGGGTGTTCGCTCCCGTAGGCTGATCGCCGATCTCACTTGCCCATATGCGCCCGGAACTTGGCCACGGCGTCAGCGAACTCGTCGTAGGTCAGCGCCGCCGCTGCGATGTACGGCCCGATGAGGTAGACGGGCGTGCCCTGAACGTGGAGCGCGTCCGCCTGCGCCGCGTTGCGCCGGATGAGATCCATGATCGCCTCGCCGTGGGCGTCGAGGTCCTTCTCGAGTTGCGCCCCGTCGACCCCCGCCGTGGCCACCGCGCTACGCATGACGGCGTCCGAGCTTCGCCCGTGCAGGGCCATTAGGGCGGCGTGCGCGGCTTGGTATTTTCCCTGATATTTGGCGGCGAGCGCGAGTCGAGCGCCAGTGACCGAGCTTTTCGCCAGAATCGGCCAGTCCTTGTAGACGAGCCGGATCTGCCCGTCGGTCGAGACGAACCGCTGGAGGTCGGGCTCCGACCGTTTGCAGAACGGGCAGTTGTAGTCGACATAGGCGACGATCGTGACGTCGCCGTCCGGATTTCCGCCGACGGGAGCGTCGGGATCGTCCAGGATTGCGTGAATGTCGAGCGGGTTCGGTTCGGCGGCCCCTGACCCCGTTGCGCCGGTCAGGAACGATGCGCCGGCGAGCGACAGCGCCGAAAGAAAACGCCTGCGATCCACGAACACCCCCGTCCTGCCGGAGGGACGCCATTCCGCGCCGGCGCGGTCTTTATCGCCCATCACGACATTCGAAGATATTCATTTCGTCACGAGGCCGCCCGGGCGCCGCGCTTCTTTCACAACCCCTCGAACAGGGCGGTCGAAAGGTAGCGCTCGGCGAAGGATGGGACGACGATCACGATCGTCTTGCCGGCGTTCTCGGGACGGCGGCCGACGTCGATAGCGGCCGCGATCGCCGCGCCGGACGAGATGCCGACCGGGATGCCTTCAAGCCGCGCCGTCAGCCGCGCCATGTCGAAGGCCGTCTGGTTTCCGACGGCTACGATCTCGTCGATGATGCTGCGATCGAGGACGGGGGGCGCGAAGCCCGCCCCGATTCCCTGGATCTTGTGCGGCCCCGGGGCGCCGCCCGACAGCACCGGCGAATCTTCCGGCTCGACCGCGATGATCCGCACCTCTGGCTTGTATTTCTTCAGCACCTGACCGACGCCTGTGACCGTCCCGCCCGTGCCGACGCCGGCAACCACGATGTCGACGGCGCCTTGGGTGTCGTTCCAGATCTCCTCGGCGGTCGTTTGGCGATGGATTTCCGGGTTGGCCGGATTTTCGAACTGTTGCGGAATGATCGCGCCCGGGGTCGTCGCGACGATCTCGTTGGCCTTGGCGATCGCGCCCTTCATGCCCTGCGCGGCCGGCGTGAGCACCAACTCGGCGCCCAGCAGCGCAAGCATCTTGCGGCGCTCGATCGACATCGACTCCGGCATGACCAGCATGAGCTTGTAGCCGCGCGCCGCGGCCACGAAGGCGAGCGCGATGCCGGTATTGCCCGAGGTCGGCTCGACCAGCACGCCCCGGCCGGGGGCGATCCTGCCCTGCGCCTCGAGCGCGTCGATCATCGCCACGCCGATGCGGTCCTTCACGCTGCCGATCGGATTGAAGAATTCGAGCTTGCCCAGGAGACGCGCGACGACGCCCTTCTCCTTGGCGAGGCGATCGAGCGCGACAAGCGGAGTGTCCCCGATCGTTTCGGTGATCGAGGCGTAAAACTTCCCCCGGCCCGGTTTTCGACCGGCGGCTGCGTTTGTCGTCATCGCGCGCTTCTCCGTACGCATCGCCGGGCCGGCGCCGAAGCGGCAGGGTCCGACGACCTCGTTTATCCGAAGCCGTTCTATATAACGCCGGCTATATCGCCGCTAGATAGCAAAATCGCCCGCGGTCTTCTCGTCGTCGAGCACATGGGCATGCTCGGCCGTCTCGCACATGTTCTCGACCGTGATCGCGTCGAGATTGGCGAGAAAGGTTTCGCCCGCCTTCTTGACGGTCGGGTCGATGACGCGCTCGAGAAGGAGCGAGTTCGCGCCCAGATCGTCCGGATCGGCAGTGCTCAACGACATGGCGGTGCGGACAATTTCACCGACGGTGATGCGCCGGCGCTCGCGAGCCAGCTCGTAGCCGCCCCGCGGTCCGCGCACGCCTTTGAGAATTTTGGCGTGAACGAGCCCCTGGAGCAAGGTCTCCAAGTGACGGGGGGGCAGCTTGTGGCGCGCCGCCAAGGCCTTCGCCGCAACCGGCGCGGACCGAGAGTGCAACGCCACATCGACAACGGCGGCGATGGCGAGAACGCTCCGTCGCGATAGCAGGTTCATTTCATACCTCCTCCGATGAGCGCCCGGTGGAGCCGAATCCGTTTGAGCCTCGAGCGCTCGAAGTGAGCCGGTCGCCCGCAATCAGAGCAACGCGTTCCACAGGACATACGACGAGTTGCGCTATCCGCGCCCCACGCCGAACCGCAAAAGGCTTGCTTCCAAAATTAATGAGTATGACCCCGATTTCTCCACGATAATCGGCGTCGACCGTCCCCGGACTATTGAGGACGGTCACTCCCTCATGCAGGGCCAGCCCCGACCGGGGACGGATCTGCGCTTCAAAACCCACGGGTAACTCAATCGCCAACCCGGTCGGAATGAGAGCCCAAGCACCGGGAGCAAGGACGACCTCGCCATCGGCCGGCAATGCGGCCACAAGGTCCATCCCGGCGGCATCTTCACTCTTATACGCCGGCAATTGCAAGTCCTCGGCGTGAGCCAATTGTCTGTAAACAATCGTGATCATGGACGCTTCGTCAGTTCGACCGCAAGGCGCCGCACAATTCTGTCCGCCACCTCGGTCTTGCTCATTGACGGCCACGACTCAATTCCGCCCGCGTCGATGAGCTGGACCTGATTCGCTTCGCCGCCGAAGGTCGACGTGCCTTCCGCTACGCTATTGGCCACGATCAGATCGCAACCCTTGCGTCGCAATTTGGCTTTCGCGTTGGCCGTCACATCCTCGGTTTCCGCTGCGAAACCGATCACGACAGCCGGCCGGAGCGCGGTTTTCCTTGAGACTTCCGCGAGAATATCGGGATTTTCGACGAGCCGGAGGGTCGGCGATCCGCGCCCGCCCTTCTTGATCTTTTCCGTGGAAATGTCGTCGACCCGCCAGTCGGCGACGGCGGCCGCTCCAATGAAGGCGTCTGCAGGCAGCGCCGCCTGGACCGCCGCCCGCATCTCCAGAGCGGACTGGACATGAACCACTGTCGCGCCGGCCGGATCGGGCAAGGCGACCGGTCCGGTCACCAGCGTCACCTTTGCGCCGGCGCCAACAGAAGATTGCGCAATTGCATGCCCCTGGCGGCCGGAAGAGCGGTTGCCAAGGAACCGGACGGGGTCGATGGGCTCGTAAGTCGGGCCGGAAGTGACGATCACATGCCGTCCGGTCAGCGGCCGAGCGTCCGATTCGCGCGAATCGCCGAGGGCGGCTCCCGCGGCGAGGGCGTCCCCGATCGCTTCGATGATCGCCGCCGGCTCGGCCATTCGGCCGGGACCGAATTCGCCGCAGGCCATCGGCCCCGAATCGGGTCCGACGAACAATACGCCGTCGGCCTTGAGGCGTTCGACGTTTCGCTGGGTCGCCGGATGCCGCCACATTCTGACGTTCATCGCCGGCGCCACGAGGACGCGTTTGTCGGTGGCCAGCAGCAAGGTGGTCGCCAGATCGTCGGCCAGTCCGCCGGCCATGCGCGCGAGGATGTTCGCCGTGGCCGGCGCGACGACGATGAGGTCGGCCGCCCGCGAAAGCTCGATATGTCCGATCTGCGACTCGTCCGTCAGGCTGAACAGTTCGTCCCTCACCGGCTGTCCGCTGAGGGTCGCGGCCGACAGGGGGGTGACGAATTCGCGGGCCGCCGCCGTCATCACGACGCGAACCGCGGCCCCTCGGTCCCGAAGCCGCCGGATCACTTCAAACGACTTGTAAGCGGCGATTCCGCCGCCGATGAGCAGAAGAATGCGCGCGGCGGACGAGGGGATGGAGGTCATTGGCGACTGCCCATCTCAAGTTTAACAGAAAAATTTCGCCTGCCAAGGTTTTAATCGCGGCAGGCCTGCAGAATGTTGAACCGCACGCCCATCCACCGACCCCGATTGCGGATCCGTCGCGCCCGGACGCAGCGATCCCCTCCGCCGTGATCGCCACGAAACGTTTGGGCGGCCGAGGCAATCATTTTACTGACGCCAGCGGACTATTGCAATGGACAAAAGCGCGAGGAAGAACCCAACCAAAATAAATAC